>Ga0209998_10000130_pt1 | contig 29668 bp, 20 predicted proteins | sample EndophyteCoNSPM_FD_187576 | JGI IMG/M metagenome (GOLD analysis project Ga0209998, IMG submission 187576) | Arabidopsis thaliana rhizosphere microbial communities from the Joint Genome Institute, USA, that affect carbon cycling - Endophyte Co-N... | ecosystem: Host-associated > Plants > Roots >... | reverse complement strand
TTCCTTCTGCGCCTGGTTTACGGCGTTGTCGACTTCCTGGAGGTCGACGCTCGTAGTGACGTCGAATGAGCTTGTGCTTGCCATGATCTCAATTTAATCGGAAAAGGGCGGATCAACACGAAGCCGCGAAAGCACGAAGACTCACGGAGACTACGCAACTGCTTTCTCTTTTTAGACGACGGACACCCCGCGGTTTCGTGTTTGACAAAAAAGCTTTTCGCAGTCTCCGTGAGCCTTCGTGCCTTCGTGACTTCGTGTTGGCACGCCCGACGAAGATCTATCCGAGGAACGATTCCAGAGCCCGGCGGCGCGAATTGTGGCGCAGCTTGAGGAGAGCTTTCTCCTTGATCTGACGAACCCGCTCGCGAGTGATGCCGAGCAAGGTGCCGATGTCCTCGAGCGTCATCGGGTCTTCACCATCGAGGCCGAAATAGAGTCTGAGAATCTTGGATTCCCGCTCTTTCAGTCCCGACAGGGATTCCTCGATTGCCTCAGTGAGCGCTTTCTCGAATGTCTGCTCGTCAGGAGTGCGGTTGGTCGTATCGGGGAGATAATCGAGCAGCCGGTTGTCCTCGCCCGGTGTCATCGGTGCGTCGAGCGAAAGATGCACCTGCGAGATGAGCATCGTCTTCGCGACTTCTTCCTCGGTGATGTCGAGGCCTTCGGCAATCTCGCCGTGCGTCGGCTGCCGGCCCAGCTCCTGAAGAAGAGTGCTCGCCCGCTTTCCGATGCGGTGAAGAGCGCCGGCGCGATTCAGCGGAACGCGAACGATTCGCGACTGCTCAGCGAGCGCCTGAAGAATGCTCTGGCGAATCCACCACACCGCGTACGAAATGAACTTGATTCCCTTCGTCTCGTCGAACTTGTGCGCGGCGCGAATGAGGCCGAGGTTGCCTTCGTTGATCAGATCGGAGAGGGAAACTCCCTGATTCTGATATTTCTTGGCGACAGAGACGACAAAGCGCAGGTTCGACCGAACCAGTTTGTCGAGCGCCTCCTGATCATTTTTCCGGATCCGCTGGGCCAGCGTCACTTCCTCTTCACGAGTGATCAGCGGATAAACGCTGATGTCGCGGAGATACTGATCCAGAGATCCTTCGTCGTACTGCGATTTACGATTGACCGATACCGCCATGCCTGATGCTGCTCCTTACTGGATCATCTCGCCGAAGCGTTTCCATCTGACACGCGTTATCCAATCGAGCTTAACGGCGCCGTCGGGATTGTAACTATAATAGACCACAAGGGGTTGCCCGCGCACAAGTGAGTCAGCCACCCAACCCCAGTACCGACTGTCGAGAGAATTGTCTCTGTTGTCGCCGAGAACGAAGTAGTTGCCCTTCGGGACGACCAGAGGTCCCCAGTTGTTTCGCGTGGGATGATAAACAGGACTCGCCTGCAGCGTGCCGACCGTGAGAGGAGAGCGCGGCGGCGTCGCGACCGGATTGTTAGCGCCGAGAAGATATCCGAGCTGCCACTTGAATTCCTCGTCACTCGGATCGGATCCCGGCGACGTATGAACCACGTACGGCTCGCGCTGAATCTCGCCGTTGCGGATGAGATTGCCGTTCCGCATCTCCAGCGTGTCGCCCGGCATGCCGACGATGCGCTTCACAAAATTCTTCGTACGATCCAGTGGCCACTGGAAAACGATGATGTCCCCACGCTGCGGAGCGCGTATCGCAGGCAGCTTTACCCTGGTGAACGGAACTTCCGCGCCGTACACCATCTTGTTAACGAGCAGGAAATCTCCCACGAGGAGCGTGCCTTCCATGCTCCCGGTTGGAATCTTGAACGCCTCGACGAAGAACGAGCGGACGATGAAAAAGAGCGTGAGCGCTATCGCGACGGAGCGGAACCATTCCCAGATGAATCCGAGAGTTCCACTCCGTCGTCCATTCGCCCGACTCAGCGCCTGCTCCCTTCGCCGCTCCGTAAAGCTCATGCGTTAACTGATCCTTTGCCTAATCCGGTGTTCCAAGATAATTGTCGATTTGCGCCCGCTGCAGCGTTCCGGAAAAGTCGGCATACCCGACTTTCGTCTCCGAGTAGAACTCGTAGACCTGCCAGCCGCCCTCGCGATGTCCGTTGCCAGTCTGCTTTACACCTCCGAACGGGAGGTGTGCCTCCGCGCCAATCGTCGGCGCATTGACGTAGGTGATTCCGTTGTCGAGCTCGTTCATTGCACGGAAAGCAACGTTGACGTTCGAGGTATATATGGATGACGACAGACCGTACTTCACGTCATTGTTAACCCTGAACGCCTCGTCCGCATCAGCAACGCGAATAACCGAGAGCACCGGTCCGAAGATCTCCTCCTGCTCCAGCCGCTGTCCCGGCTCGACCCGCGCGAAGATGGTCGGCTCGTAAAAATTTCCACCGTCGAGGCCGCCACCGGTAGCACGGCGACCCCCGCACACCAGGTCGTTTCCATCAGCGACACCAATATCGACGTACCTCTCCACCTTCTCGAGCGATGCGTCATGAATGAGCGGTCCAACCTCGGTTCCTTCCCTCCGACCGTCTCCAAGCTTCAGCGCCCTGGCCTTGTCGATGAGCATGCCGAGGAACCGATCGTGAATCCCTCTCTGCAATATCAGTCTGCTCGTTGCCGTGCAGCGTTGCCCCGTGGTCCCGAACGAGCCCCACAGCGCGCCTTCGAGAGCGAGGTCGAGATCCGCGTCATCCATCACGATCTGCGCATTCTTTCCACCCATCTCCAGCGACAGCCGCTTGTGCATGCGCCCGCACGTCTCGCCGACAATCCGCCCGGTCTCGGTCGAGCCAGTGAAAGAGACCAGCGGGATCTCGGGATGCTCGACTATCGCCTTGCCGACATCTTCACCTCGCCCGTGCACGAGCTGAATCACCTCTGGCGGCAGTCCCGCCTCGAGGAGGATCTCCACCAGGACGGTAGCAGTGTGCGGGACGTCTTCCGCCGGCTTGAAGATCACGGAGTTCCCGCACACCAGGGCGGGAAACATTTTCCATGTAGGGATCGCGAGCGGAAAGTTGAAGGGACAGATGAGGCCGGCAATTCCAATCGGACGGCGATAGCTCATCGCCCACTTGTTGCGCAGCTCGCTCGGCACAGTGTGGCCGAAGAGGCGGCGACCTTCGCTCGACGCATAGTACGCGGTATCGATCCCTTCCTGAACGTCACCGCGCGTCTCGGTGAGCGGCTTGCCCATCTCGCGCGTCATGAGGTCGGCGATCTCCTCCTTTCGCTTCGAGAGAAGGTCGCCGACAATGCGGAGCACGTCGCCGCGCGCTGGCGCCGGAGTGCGTCTCCATTCGGCGAATCCGCGCTTTGCGCTTTCTACCGCGCGCTGAACGTCACTGGCGCCAGAAAGCGGGAACGTCCCGATAAGGTCGTTCCTGTCGGCCGGGTTCCGGTTCTCGAAATAGTCGCCGGAGTCAGGGGCAGCCCAGGAGCCTGCGATGAAATTGTTGAACTGTTTCATTGAATGTCTTTATGAATGTTCGCGGGTGAGCGCGTAACGTTCGATCTTCTTGTAAAGGTTCGACCGGGGCATCTCGATCGCACGAGCCGTCTCGGATACGTTCCAGTCGAACTCGCGAAGCTTGCCGAGAAGATAAGCGCGCTCTGCCGCTTCCTTGAACTCCTCGAATGTCTTGACGGAGGTGAGACCGCCAAGCCCGGTATCATCAGCAACGCGGGCACCCGCGAGACGGTCCACGTCCTTCGCCGTGAGCTCGGATCCCGTTGCGAGGATGAGCATTCGCTCGACCGTGTTGCGAAGCTCGCGGACATTGCCGGGCCAATCCAGCTCCATCAGTCGCTGCATCGCTGATTCACTCACGCGGCGCGGAGTGAATCCCTCCTTTTCCGAGAGAAGGGAGACGAAGTATTCAACGAGCTCCGGTATGTCCTCCTTGTGCTCGCGCAGCGGAGGAACGTGAATCGGAATCACGTTCAACCGGTAGAAGAGATCTTCGCGGAATCTTCCGGCCGCGATTTCCTGCTCGAGACTCTTGTTCGTCGCCGCAAGCACGCGAACGTCGACGGTGATCTGCTTCGACCCGCCAATGCGAGTGATCACATTGTCCTGAAGAACGCGCAACACCTTGGCCTGTGCGGCCATGCTCATGTCGCCGATCTCGTCGAGAAACAGCGTGCCCTTGTTGGCCTGCTCGAATCGTCCGGCGCGGTCTGCGATTGCGCCGGTGAACGAACCCTTCATGTGGCCGAACAGCTCGCTCTCTATCAGCTCGCCTGGTATCGCGGCGCAGTTCACTTCGACGAACGGCTTGTCGGCGCGCGTCGAATGCCTGTGGATCGCGCGTGCAACGAGCTCCTTGCCCGTTCCATTTTCGCCGGTGATGAGAACGCGCGCCGGTGTTGCGCCGACTTTTTCGATGCGGTCCACAAGCGCCCGCATGACGGGCGAATCGCCGACGATCTCGTATGGCGATCCAGTGAAATTCCTGAGCCGCGAGTTTTCTTCGCGAAGGTTGATGTGATCGAAGACGTTCCGGAGCATCACCAGGATGCGATCGGTGTCGAGCGGCTTCTCGAGGATCTCGTAAGCGCCAAGCTGCGTCGCCTCGACGGCCGTGCGAATCGTCGCATGTCCGCTGATCATCACCACCGTCGCAAGCGGATCGATCTCCCGGATTTTCCTGAGCGCCTCCATGCCGTCCATTCCCGCCATCTTCACGTCCATGAAGACGAGGTTCGGCTTCCACTTCTGGTACTCCGAGATGCCATCTGCCGCATTCGACACTGTGCGGACTTCATAGCCCTCGTACTCCAGGAGCTGGCCCAACGCCGCTCTGATCCCCTGCTCGTCATCGACTACGAGGATCTTACGATTCATTGAGTTGACTTGTAGACGGTGATGCGTCCGTTCGCGATGCGAACGTCCCCGATGTACGTGGGCAGCGGCATTGGAAGCGCGTTCGCTGAAAGTCCCGGGGGCATCTCACCTTTTCTGATCCGTCTCACGAGTCGCGGGATGACCGCATCCGGCACCGGGAACGATCCGAACTTGATGTCTTTTACCTGGAACTCGCCCATGCCCGGCCGCAGAACATTGATGGTACCGCCCAGCTGCACAGTGTCGCGCTCTCCGAGGAGCGCGCCGAGAGGCCCGAGAACCCTGGATCCTCCGAAGTCCTTCAACGCGACATTGGCGCGAACGTACAATCGATCGTTCCTGATCGATGACGTAATATCCTCGGAAGACGCGGGAAGCTGCTTCGCCACGGCGAGGAAGATGTACGACGACGCTTCGCCTGGGCTCAGGTTGACGAAAGCGGGACCGCGCGGGGTCGAGAGTGACTGGACGGCTGCCTGACCGCGGGCGGCCTTGTCACTGGTGAGCGCTTCCCACCCTCCCGGGGCGGCCGTTGCAACGGCCGAAGAGTCGCCGGGCACATGATCACCCGCGTACCGGCGGTAGATCGCCTCGAGACGATCCCGGTTGAACCAGGCGAGAACAGCGATGATGAGAAGAAAAACAAGGCAGCCAAGACGACGGAAGCAGCCAAACATTCAGGATCCTCAGTTCGTTCGAAGGAGGAATATCCGCTATTGCGAAGGCCTGGCGGTAGAGGGCAAACCTCGCGCCCGTTCTGGCGGGGGCCGATTATCCGCCAGGAGGACGATTCCGCCGCGGTCCCTGCTGCGCCTGAAACGGCTCCTTGATCTCCTTCGGGATTTTCCCCCACTGCTCGGGGGTGAGTATTCCTTCGGCGTCCTTCAGCGCCTGCTGCGCCAGCGCGCGAGCATCCTGAATCCTTTCGCGCATGCGCGCGCCGAGCTGCTGGGGGTCAGCGCTGCGCGCGTCATTGCTGCCGAGCGTCTGAGCAAGCGTCCCGATCAGCGTGTCGGCCTTTGCCTGGAGCGAGTCGCGCATCACCTCGAGCTTCGACTTCTGGTCGGTCGTCAGCTCGAGCTTCAGTGAATCGTCGAGCTCGAGAATACGCTGGAACGGATTCGGAATGGCGCGCGCAAGTCGCTCGCGGAAATCCGCAGCCGTGGCGCGGTTTCCGCGCGCGCCGAAGACAGCGTTCATCCGCTCCCGCGCAGGATCCTGGCCGAGTGTTAGCCGAGCCTGGACGGCGAGCTGGAACGGAACCCTGAAGGCGTTGCGGGAACCGGCCTGGGCACCGAAATGTTCGTTGACCTGATATTTGAACCGCCTGCTCGCCGGATCAAATCCGCGGACGTAAAGCAGCGTCCGGTCCGGGAACACCGGCTGTCCCCATCCATGCAGGTCATCCTTTCCGTGAAGGAGCTGATCGATTCCCGTCAACGTGTTCAGTCCAAGCACGGAGATAGTCAGCTTGCGATTCAAGCCAAAGAAGCTCGGGCGAAAATTCGCCTGTAGGTCGAACGATGGAGACCATGGAACCGAGCAGCTGTTTCGCCCTGCGATGGTTCCCATCTGTCGCTCGAGGCATTCTCTCGCACGAACAGGCGCAGCGTCCAGAAGACGTGACATTCCATTGCTCAACGATGTGTCCGCAGCAGTCGCCGGATCGAAAACGAACGGCCGGTCATTCCGCAGCCCGTCGCCGTTGACGTCGCCGCCAATGATCGGAGTGAAGAATCCTCCCGACCTGACCCTCGCGATTGCCGTCACCTCGATTGCCGGCTTGATCGGCCACGTCACCGTTCCGATTATCGAATGACGCCGCTCCCGATCACTCGTTGCTCGCTCGGCGACGTTCGGATTCCCTGCTGTCGACGCTCCCGAGCCGCCGCCGAATCCGCCTCCGCCTCCGCCGAACGTGGAAATTCCCTGTGTCTCGTCCCATGATCGCGTATACGTGTACGAAACGTTGAAAGAAATCGCCTTCGTCGTAACGCCGTTGAAGCTTGCGGTGAGCTGCCTGGTGCTCGATGCCAATTCCGAATTGATCTCGCTCACGACTCCGAATCGGGGAGCCAGTCTCGATCCGGTGAGCGAGATTGCGCCGCTCGATGGGACGATCGAGCTCACGGGTGCGAACACCGGCCTTCCATCTTCGCTGGCCAGCGTAAACTTCGGGGTAGTGTCGAGGTTGATGTCACGTGCGCTCGTTTGCGCGACACCGCGCGCAAAGGATGCATCGAGAGAGAGGTTCAGTCGCTGTGCGAGCCGTCTGTTGAAACCGAGCGACCCCCTCCACGCGCGCGGCGCCTCGAAGTCCGGGCCGAATACCGTGATATTGCGACGCTGATTACCGAACACCTCGCTCGAGCCGTTACATGCGGCCGGCACGGTCGATGGATCGGAGATGAAGCCTTCCCAGTCGGGAGCGGGAACCGTAGGACCGACGCAGACGATCTGCGTCTGACCGTTCGCCAATCCGTTCGCGTCAGCCGCGGATGCGAACAGCTGGGATGACGCTCGTCCCCTGAACTCGCCGAATCCGCCGCGAATGCTTCCCGGAGACGGACCGGTGTTGGTTCGAGCAAGAGTGTAGGTGAATCCGATGCGCGGACTGAGGTGAATCTCCGACGGAAAACGGTCTGTCCTTGCTCCGCTGAAAACCGAATCGAGCGCGGCGTTGAACGCAGGCGCGCCGGGATATGTCGACGACTCGAGACGCGCGCCGTATGTGAGCTGAAGACGCGCCGATCTGCGCCATGAGTCACCGAGATAAAGGGCGGAATTGACGCTGCGTGCATTCCTGTCGCGACGGGCAACCGTGCGAGTGAAAGACGCCGCGTCCCCCGATTCGAAATCAGAGAGCGAGTTGAAGGTGTAGGTGCCGAGCGCATTGTTGAACGAGCCGCTCTCGCTTCGCTCTTCGTTGAGAAAGCCGCCCAGCTTCACACGATGCGCGCCGCTTTTCGAAACGCGTGATATCTCGTCGCTCAACTCCGTACGCCGGCTGTTCGATTCCTGGGGCAGCGATGGATTGACGCCGAACTGCAGCGTCGAGACGCCGAGTGAGCCGTCTGGAAGACTGGACGCGACGACAACCCTGCCGGAGGGCACGCGCACATACGGATCGGTGTTGCGAGAATCTACCGAGCGATACGCGCGAAGCTCGTTGATCATCGAGCCCCAGTGCGATGTGAGCGTGAGCATTCCACCACCGCCCGACGACTTGGCATTCCCACCGCTATGGGGAACCGCGAAGGGCGATATTCGGCTTGCATCCTGGACTGATCCTCTCCAGTCGCCGCGGAGCATTATCGTGTTCGCTTCGCCGAGACTGTAGTCGACGCGAACGAGCGCGGATGCGTTGTTGTTGAGGCGCTCTTCCGGAATCGAAGATGAAGTCGGCTCGAGACCATACCTGTCGAGCAGGCTGATGAATCTCGCGACCGAATCGCCGTTGGTTCCGAGTCGTTGAAGCGCGAGCGGATCTGCAGCCAGGAGCGACTGGAGGGGATCGGTGCGCCGCATCAGGGATACAGCGCCGAATGTGAAGAGCTTGTTCTTTATGACCGGACCGCCAAACCCGCCGGAGACCTGGTTCTGAGTGTAGCGCTGCGAGAACGCGTTTTCCGGATCATCCACGAACTCGAGCGACGGATCGCGAAGCGAGTAATTGACCGCCCCCTGGAACACATTGGTTCCGCCGCGTGTCGTGCTCGCAACCTGACCGCCAGTGAACTGGCCGCGCGCAACGTCGTACGTGCTCGTGATCACGCGTGTGCTGCGCAGCGCTTCCTGCGGAACGGTGCCCGAGCCGAAGGTCAGTCCGTCGAGAGTGATGCTGTTCTGATCGGCAGGCTGGCCGGCGACTGAGAAGGCGGCGGGAGTCGAGTCCGTCGCCGCGATACCCACTACTCCGGGCGCGAGAGTCGCGAGCGCATTCAGATCACCAGCCTCGATCGGAAGACGGTTGACGAGGTTTGGGGGAAGTCCCCGCTCTGTCGATCCGGCCTCGGGCCGCTGACCCGCATTTGGTCTGCCCGGCGCTGCCCGAACCTGTACGCTCTGCAGAACAGTCGCATTTCTGCCCATCACGACGTCGTGCACGAGCCGATCTTCATCGGCCTGCCGCACGAGGTTGAAAATCTGGGGAGCGTAGCCGATCGAGGTCACCTGCACGCGATAGCTCCCGCCGCCGTCCGGGAAGAGAATCGAGTACCGCCCCTCCGCGTCAGTGACTTTCGTGCGAGTGATCTGTGTTTCGTCAGAAGTCACGGCTACGCGGGCGCCAGCGAGCGGCGCTCCTTCGGGCGAAGTCACTCGCCCCATCACTATATCCGTCGTCGAACCTACCTGCGAGGCGGCGATCGATGGAGAAAGAACCGCCGCGAACATTACTGCAAATCGTTGAATCGATTTCATTGCCTGATGGTTGGGCCCTGCGCAAGCCGATATCTACTTTACGCCGGGCAACGCTCGTACGTTGACGGGGACAGCGGAGGCGCGGGTATTGTGCGCCGGTTAATTTCCTGATCGATGACGGACTCGACAGCGCCTCCAAAGACTTTCCTGAGCCGGGTTGCCCTTCCGGTCTTCTCGTGGGGTCTGCCGTTTCACAGCCTGCTCGTCGCCATTCTCTTCGGCGGGCTGGGACTGTCTGCGACGACCGCCCGCAGTCTCGCCGCCTGGAAGGAAATCGCCGTCATCGGTCTCGTGATATTCGTCATGTTGCGTGCCGCCACAGGACGCGGGCCAAGGGTCTCGATATCCTGGATCGATCTCGCGGTGGCATCACTTCTTACGATTGCAGGAGGGTTCTTCATCGCCGGGAAGGCGCTGCTCCGAATCGAGCTTCCGCCCGGCGCTGAGCTTTACGGTCTCCGCGACATCGCTTTCTTCCTGCTGCTGTATTTCATAGGCCGCGGAAGCCCCGAGATTGCAGACGACCCTGACACCCTGCGACGGCTCTACATCATTCTCGTGCTGACGTGCGCGATCGCAGTCGTCGAGCGAATCCTCGTCACTCCGGATATGCTCGTCCTGCTCGGCGTAGCGTCGTATTTCCAGGATTTTCTTAACGTGTCGGCATTCACGGTCGGAAACGACTACGGCCTTCCGATGAATTACTGGACGCGCATCGGTGGGATAGAGATGCAGCGTGCAGGGTCGATCTATCTCTCGAGCCAGGGATTTGCGGTGCCGTTCCTGATACTGCTTCCTGTTGCGACGGCATGGGTCTTTGGAAGAAAGCGTATCACGACGTCGATGAAAATCGAATATGCGATCATCTGGGTCGGTCTCCTTCTCAGCATCACGAGAATGACGATCATCGTGTGCGCGATTCAGCTCGTGCTCGTGATTCTCATGCTTCGGAAGCCGGAATGGGCAGTCGCAGGTCTTGTCACTGGCACCATCGTGCTTGTGGCATCCATGTTCGTGGTTCCCGGGTTGCCCGGATTCATCTGGGATACACTCACGTGGCAGACCGGGAGCAGTACCTCACATGTGAAGGACTGGAGCAAGGGATTCACGGCGTTCTTCGAGCATCCCTGGGGTGCGGGACTCGGAACGACTGACCAGTCGGCAGTGCGATTCGGGATGGAGCCGCTGACGGCTGACAACGGATTCTTCAAATACGCCGTCGAGCTCGGCATTCAGGGCCTGGTCGCGCTGCTTCTGATCTTCACCGGAATCCTTGCGACTTCGTACAAGGTCGCGCGGTATGCCAGCACGCAATCCCGCCGGCTGATGGGTACCGTCGTTCTCTTCACGACGATCGGAATCCTTCTCAACGCGACTACCGGCGTCGTCTTCAATGCTCTCGTGCTGTCGTACCTCTACTTCTGGTTCGCAGGCGCAGTGGTGACTGTAGCGCAACGGGAATTCGGCGCGGAGCGCGCGGAAGAACGAGCGCTCGAGCTCGCGCCGGCGTGAGTGAGGCCGGGCGTCCGGCGGCCGCGGCCGCTGACGGTTCACTCATCAAATCTCTCGCGGACAACAGCAGCGGTACTTCTCTCGCAACACGAATGCGGAGGGCCCGATTCGCACTGTTCATGGACCTGCTGCGCGAGCTCGATGGCCCCGTCCGGATCCTCGACATCGGTGGGACCCAGTCGTTCTGGGATCTCATGACCACCGGGGAGCCGATGGAGGCAGAGATAACGCTGCTCAACATCGAGCATCAGCGCGTGACCTCGAAGAAGTTCATCAGCGCCGCTGGTGATGCTCGTGATCTTCCCCAATTCGGCAACGCGTCTTTCGACGTCGTGTTCTCCAACTCCGTGATCGAGCACGTCGGCAGTTACGACGATCAGAGAAGAATGGCGAACGAAGTGATGCGAATCGGAAAACGATACTTCGTCCAGACTCCGAACAAGCGCTTTCCTGTCGAGCCTCACTTTCTTTTTCCTTTTTTTCAGTACCTTCCCGTCGCCGTGCGAGCGCAGCTCGTGCACCGCTTCGACGTCGGGTGGTACAAGCGCATTCCGTCAATCGACGACGCGCGAAACGAAGTCAGGTCGATTCAGCTTCTCACGCGAAAGAAATTCGCGGCTCTTTTTCCAGGCGCGACGATATACTCCGAGAAGCTGTTCGGGCTTACTAAATCCTTCGTTGCGTACGAAGGGTGGCGCGCCTGATCAGGACGCGATTGCCACCCGCAAATGGCGGGTTGCTTCGGTAAGCGCCTCAGTCGCCATCGGGCAGACGTGCTTGCCGCTTCCGGAGCGAATGATCTTGAGCGCTGCCTCGCGCGAGAGGCCGGCCCTGTAGGGGCGATTGGCTGTCAGTGCTTCATAGATGTCGGCTACGCACAGAATCCGCGACGGCACGTCGAGCTCCTCGGCTTTCACTCCCCACGGATATCCGGTTCCATCGAGCTTCTCATGGTGCAGCGCGGCGGTGCGCGCGAACGACGCGAATGCACCGACCCGCTGAAGGATTTCCCACGTATAGAGCGGATGGCGCTGCATTTCCGCGCGCTCGTCGTCCGTCATCGGGCCCGCCTTGTCGAGAATGGCGGACGACACTCCAAGCTTTCCGACGTCGTGAAGAAGCGCGGCACGATTGAGAACCGCAACATCGCGCTTCTCAAACCCGAGCTCGAAAGCTGTCGCACGCGCGTACTTGGCAACGTTCGTCGAATGCTGATACGTGTACGATGACTTGGCGTCGATGATCTCAGCGAACGCGCGAGCGACTTCGTCGAGTCCGCGATCGTCTACGAATCTCGTGTGCTGCTGCGGCTCGACGGCAACCGCCATCGCGGTGGCGTCAGGCGACTGCAGACTGTCCCACCAGCGGAGATCCTCGCGGAAGCTTCGGGCGATGCGTACGATCTGAGGATCGAACCACAGCCCGCTCCGCTCGCGCAGCATCCGCATGGCAGGAGCGAGACCGCGCTGCATATGGAATGCGTCGAGCGTCTGCGCAACGAGAATGATTCGTGAGAACAGCGGAATCTCATGACCGATCTTTCCGTCTGGAATCCCGGTGCCATCCCAATGCTCCTCGATGTGGCGGATTCCATCAGCCGTTGCAGTGGAAAATCCCATCCTGAGAGCGATGCTCTCGCCCCGTTCGGCGCGGGTGAGCATTCCATGCATCCCGCTGCGCTTCGAGCGTTTGAAAAGCGAACCGAACGCGCGAAGGGATTCTCCGCCCGCCGACTTGAAAGCGGTGAGCGCGTGTGCAGGACTGAGGCTGATGCGCTGCCGGGACGGAGGGTCAGGTGCATCGACGACTTCTGCGACCCGCGACTGACCGGACGAGCCCGAATCCTTGAGAAGAAGCGCCCCATACAACGCCACTCTGTCGAACGCGGAGAGATCCAGGTCCTCGGCAATCCGCATTCCGATGATAGTCGTGCGAACGGTGTGACCGAGCGACTGGCCTTCAGTGAGATCCAGAGCGCGTGACATCGCGGCCAGCACCTCGGAAAGAGATACGTGCGTAATCGAGGGCGCCCCTACGGGAGTAAGGCGAGAGTCACCCGGGAATTGTGACAGCGCAGATCCTGTTGAAGTCAATGGACTCCCATACAATTCGATGGCGGCGCACGGCATCGCGGGGGCGCCGCGTCCCTCAATTGGACGCGCCAGCACGTCAAGCGTTTCTGTTTTGTAACAATGGCCGGCTCATTCATGAACGCGAACCCGACGGACGATACCGCAGGGCCTCGGCAACGTGGGAGCTTCTGACGCGGTCGTCGCAATCGATGTCGGCGATGGTGCGCGAGACCTTGAGGACGCGATGATAGCTGCGAGCCGAGAGCGACAGTGTTCCAGCGGCCTTTTGAAGCAGAGCTCGCGCGCTGTCATCGACGACGCCATGGGAGTCGATCCACCTTCCGGGAGCGTGCGCATTGCAGGCGATGCCGCGGAGCTTTCTGAATCGCTCGCGCTGAGCGGAACGCGCGCGGACGACGCGCTCTCTTATGGAAGCGGTAGGTTCCGAGGCCGCCTCTGACGAGAGATCGCGAAGGGCAACGGCGCCGACTCCGACGTGCATGTCGATGCGGTCAGCGAGAGGACCTGAGATTCTCCGGGTGTATCTCTCCACATCTGCGGTCGAGCAGATGCATCTGCCCGTCGAGTCTCCGAGCCTGCCGCAGGGGCACGGGTTGGTGGCGCCTACAAGAGTGAAGCGAGCGGGAAAACGGATCGACATCGCGGCTCGCGAGATCACAACGCGTCCATCTTCCATCGGCTGGCGCATCCCCTCGAGCACCGACCGAGGAAACTCGAGCATCTCGTCGAGGAAAAGAACCCCGTTGTGAGCCAGGCTTACCTCTCCCGGGCGCGGCGTGCTGCCTCCTCCGATGAGACCGGCGCTCGAGATGGAATGATGCGGCGCCCGAAACGGGCGCTCGCAGGAATCGAGTGCCTCCTGTGTGAGAGCGCCGGCGACAGAATGAATCGCGATCACTTCGAGTGCTTCCTCTTCCGTGAGCTCCGGAAGAATTCCGGGGAGGCGGCGTGCAAGCATGGTCTTTCCGGCGCCCGGTGGTCCGATCATCAGGAGATTGTGCGACCCGGCAGCAGCGATCTCGAGCGCGCGCTTGGCGGTTTCCTGTCCGACGACATCGGAAAAGTCCGCTGCACCTGGAGACACTGTTGTGGAATGCCGACTGTAGCTCGACAGCGACAGCCCGCCGTTTCGCAGCTCGTCCACAAGCGACCGCAGATTCCCGGGCGAAGAAAACGAAGTGCGGCTGACCCTGCCCGCTTCTGAGAGATTGCCAGGCGGAATTACGAGTACATCCACCTCTCCCAGCGAAGCCGCATGTCGCGCGATCGGCAGCGCACCGCGTATTGCGCGAATGGCACCGTCGAGCCCCAGCTCACCCGCAAAGATTTTTCGCTCGACCGTGGACGACTCGAGCTGCCCCGTGGCGACGAGAATCCCGAGGGCGATTGGCAGATCGAATGCAGTCCCGTCTTTTCGCCGGTCAGCCGGAGCAAGATTCACGGTTATGCGCCGCGGTGGCAAAGTGAATCCGGAATTGATGAGGGCAGCGCCAACGCGTTCCCTGCTTTCCTTGACCGCGCCCAACGGAAGGCCGACCATCGTCCATTGTGGAAGGCCCGGCGCGGCATCGACCTCGACGAAGACATCGTAGGCCTCTATGCCGACGAGGGCAGCCGACCGGATCGCCGCGAGCATCGCTCAAGTCTCTCTCGGAGTGACCGTCGTGCGACATCGTATCCTGCGCCGAAGAACCCAATTCAACTCGAGCGGCGTATAATAGGAGCGTGAGCCCCATGGGGGCTCACCGGTACCCGATCCCACTACAAGATGCGAAATCCTATAGTATGGACACTTCCAGCGTTGATGCTTTCAGCATCGGCCTCGGTCCAGACCGCCGCGCAGAATCCGGCGCCAGCCGCGAAGTCAGGATGGCGAAGGCCGCCGGATGACGAGCTCAGGAAGAAGCTCACGCGCCTTCAGTTCGAAGTGACTCGCCACGAAGCGACCGAGACCCCGTTCCGCAACGAATACTGGGACAATCACGAGGAAGGGATTTACGTCGACATCATTTCCGGCGAGCCACTCTTCAGCTCGCTCGACAAATACGATTCAGGCACGGGGTGGCCAAGCTTCACGAAACCCCTGGAGCCTGCGAACATCAGGACGAAAACCGACTACAAACTGCTTTACCCGCGAACTGAAGTCCGATCGAAGAATGCCGATTCACATCTCGGGCATCTGTTCGATGACGGCCCGCGTCCGACAGGACTTCGCTACTGCATGAACTCCGCTGCGATGAGATTCATTCCGGTATCGCGACTCGCGGCCGAGGGTTACGGCAAGTATCTGCCGCTGTTCAAGAAGAAATAATTCTTAAGCGACCAGCAAAAAAAAACGGGGCACCTTTCGGTGCCCCGTTTTCATTCTGCCGAGGTGATTACTCCTCGCCGCCCGGTGGGACGACGATGTTGTCGGCGCCGATCGTCACGATCACGAAATCATCGCGACGGTTACGCTGCCAGCAATCCTCGTTGTGATCCGTGCAGACCGGACGCTCCTCGCCATAGCTGACGAGATCGAATCTGCCTGCATCGATGCCACGCTCGACGAGGTAGCGCTTCGCGGCGGCGGCACGACGCTGACCGAGGGCCAGGTTGTACTCATCCGAGCCGCGCTCGTCGGCGTTGCCTTCGATTCGGATTCTCATGCCCGGGTTGGCCTGGAGCCACGGGATCTTGCGATCGAGGGTCGCGGCTGCGTCCGGACGAATGTCATCCTTGTCGAAGTCGAAGTAGATCGGTGCGGTGATCGCCGTTGTATCGACGACCGCTGCTGCCGGAGCTGCCGGTGCTACGCAAGCCGGGTCGCTCTGGAGAATTCCACCAAGACCCGGGTACGGGCACATTGCCGGAGGCGGCGGCGGCGGAGCCGGCGGTACGCACTGCGGGCTGGACGCAGGAATGTTCTCGAGTCCAGCGTATGTGCACATGGCTTCGCGGCGGGCGCCACCGAGGAGCAGCGACAGACCACCACGTCCGATCAGGTTCATGTTCTCGGTGTCCTTCATGTAATCGACGAGTCCGTCGAGGCGGAGAGCCACGCGGTTCGCGATTCCAAAACGAAGACCGACATCACCGCTCACACCGTAGTTGTAGGTGAAGGAGCGATCGGTGTTTTCCGCATCAGCGCTGTAATTCGAACGGACTGCACCAGCACCGAGGATGAACTGCACGCGGCGGGCAACCGGGATGTTGTAAAGCATCCGGAGTCCCCACGTCTGATACGTCTCGTCGCCGGCAAAGCGCTGCTGGGGCCAATCGAGGCCAGGTGTAACCTGTCCATCAGCTTCGAGCTCCCAGTGCGGATCGGAGAGGAAGACACCGAGGCGTCCGCCGTAACCGATTCCATCTTCAGGCTCACCCGGCGCATTTTCGTCGAAGTGCGTGTATTGAGCGAACGCGCCGAGCTCGATCATGCCCGGGAGTGCCCACTCGTCCGGTCCCAGCGTGTCCCAGAACGCATACGGCGCCCAGGGGGCGACGCTGGATGTCGACGTTCCGAAGAGAGCGCCAAGGTCGGGACGGAACTCGAGACCAGCCTGCGCCCGCAGGTTGGTGTGAGCGTCGTAGCTTCCGGCCTCGCTCGCGCAGCTCGCGTTGCCGCCGACGCAGCCGCCGTTCGGCATGTAGTCGACGATTCCGTCGACACGGAGTCCGATGGCACCGAGACCGATCGTGAAGCCAAGGTTTCCTTCGACTCCATAGTTATAGCCGCGGCGGTTCTTCCGGATGTCGAGGAGCTCCTGCCCTTGAGGCTCATCCGGCTCGTAACCGGCGTACGACGAAAGAACTCCGCCGGCACCGATGTGGAACGCTGCGAGTCCAGCGAAGGGGAAGCTGTAGCGAATGCGGGCGGACACGGGGCCATACCAGATCTTATCGAGGTTTTCCTGGCCGGCACCCGTCTGCTCCGGGCGGTTATAGGAATTCTCGTACTCGACATTCCAGTTGGGGGCGAAGTAGGCGCCGACCCGTCCGCCGACACCGAACACGTTATCAAGCTGCAACGCGTCGTCGAACTTGGTGTACTGCCCAAAGCCGCCCAACAACAGCGTTCCCGGCTGCTGTGCCGCGGCCGTTCCGCCGAAGAGCAAGGCCGTCATTGCGCAGACGGTCCAACGTCTTCTCAACATGTGAATTACCTCTTTCTAGTGGTGGATACAGCTACTTCAACCGGGTCATCGTCTTTGCGACTGCCGTCAGGCAGGATGTATGCCGGTAACCGCTCGACCCCAGTAATGAGGAGTCGGTGGTCGCCGCAAAACTTAGCGACCTTTCCACGACATGCTAGCGGCTCTGAGCGCATTTTCACGATAGGCACATACCGTTTTTTTCAAATGCAAACATATGAGCGCCAACTCGTAGAATGGTTCGCTTGCCTGCGCCTCATGGCGCCCGCTCCGGCTTGCAAAATCAGAGCCACGCTTCTTTAAATATCGAAGCTGATACGCTCGCTTTACCCGCCTTCCCAACCGGGCCCCATCGACTCAGTGCGATGCCGTTCGCTTCCACCATGCCGCCCGCTCGCGCCGTTTCGCCAGCCGCACAGCGTTCCGCCAGGCCTGCTTCATCTCGAGAGCGTCGCGAAAGCGATCCTCCGGTGACGGCATCAATCCCTTCCTGACCCAATCGGCAATCGAAGGAGCGAGTCCCGCAAGATCCGCCGCGCGCGCGAGCTGTCGCGACAGAATCGTCGTCGCATCGCCATCTCCGAATGGCGGCTGTCCGCACAGCGCAAACGCGACTATCGCCGCAAGAGCGAAGTAGTCGACCGACGGCCCGTGCGGCTCGCCAAGGAGCTGCTCCGGCGCTGCGAACGCAGGAGTTCCGGTCGTTCCCGTTGCGTCTTCCCCGGTTGCGTTCGCAATTCCGAAATCCGTCATGCGCCATCGTCCGTACCGATCGATCAGAATGTTCTCCGGCTTGAGATCACGGTGCACGATTCCAATCGCGTGCGCCGCGGCCAGTCCGTCGAGAAGCGATTCGATCTGTGGCGCAATCTCATCGAGCTTTCGCGGTCCGGTTCTCTCCACGAGACTCGCGACAGATCCCTCGTCCGCAAGCTCCATCGTGTACCACGACAGGTCGCCCTTGCTGTCCCAGTCGTAAATCGGGACGATTGCAGGGTGAGCGAGCTGCGCTGCGAGCTTCGCTTCACTCCAGAACGCGGCGACCGCTCTCGCGTCTGCCGCAACGCGCGGGTGCAGCACCTTGAGCGCGACCTCACGCTCGAGCGAAAGATCGCGAGCGCGCCACACTTTCCCAAAGCTTCCCTCTCCGATCGGTGAAAGCACCTCATAGTCGTCACCGAGCGCGTAACGAATGCGAATCTCACCCGACTGGTCACTGCGAATCGATTCGGGATCGGCGACGGGAACGATGAGCCCTCGCGTCGCGTAGCTGCTGTCGGCAACGCGAAGAAAGGATGCTATCGAAGGAAACCGGTCCGCCGGATCCGGAGAGAGAGCGCGGTCGAGCGCAGTAGCGAGCGACGCCGGACATTCAGGACGAAGGAGACTCACGGGCGGCACGTCGCTCCGCGGGGGATCCTCACCCGTCAGCGCAGTGAAACAGACCGAAGCGAGCTGCCACTGATCGCTGGCGTGGCTCGGCTCCCATCCGTCTGTGCCCCACTCGGGTGGCAGAGTCGTCGAGGGCTGGCTTCCTTCCGCCATTCCTCCCGGATGACGCGGACGCATTCCCGGGGGAATGTCCTCGCGGGGCAACGCCCACTGCCATTCGAGGAGCCACAACCTTCCCGTCGCGGCGAACCACACCGTATCAACCGTCAACGCGCCATGCGTGGCTCCGTTGTCGTGCAGATACGACAACGTCGATCCCGCTGCGCGCACCAGCTGCATCACGTATGGAATCTCCACTGAGCCGAGCCGCTGCATGTGCGCGCGCACTGTTTCTCCGGTTATCCATCGCCGCAGGTAACCCGGGCCTCGCCTCGAGTCCCGCTCCTCGACCCAGTAGTGGTACGTCGTCGGAATCGCCGGGTGGCCACGATGTGCAAGATGCCTTGCTTCAGAATAGAGCCAGGCGTGATGCGCCGGATTCGGCGCGGTTACGAGAGCGAGAGAGCGGCCGAGCCCATCGTTCACCTGCTGGTAGTGACGCTCGTCACCGTAAACGCCGCCGGTTCCCCACGACCATCCAGGCGGGAGCTGCCATCCGGCGATATGCGCCGGAAGCTGCGACGTCCTCAAAGCTTCGGCGGGAGTGCGTCTCTGCGCGCTCACTCGGCCGCGGCCTGCAACGTGATCGTGACGTGTGCGCCCTTGCCTTCCTCGCTCTCGAGATCGATCGACCCGCCCCACGACTCGAGCAGGCGTCGACTGATCGCGAGGCCGAGCCCGCTTCCCGTCGTGCGCGTGGAAAAGTGCGGCTCGAAAACACGCGGCAGAGAGCCGCGCGCAATTCCGGCACCGTCGTCGTAGACGTCGATGACGACGGTGCGATCAACCCGCGCGACACGCACGCTGACGCTTCGCGCACGCGCGAGACGCGCGTTCTCGAACACGTTCAGCAGAACATCTCGCAGCTCGTCCTTGCGCGCATCAGCGAGCACAGGAGAGTCCGCGCCTTCGAGCGTCCAGTCGATACCTCCGATTCCCATTCTTTCGAGCGCGACCACGTCGCGTAATATGGCGGCTGCGTCAACCCGCTCCGGAGGCGGCATCTCTTCCGGCGCGCTCCCATAGCGACTGAAGGTGCGGGCGATCTTGTCGAGCCTGTCGATCTCGGAGAGAATGCGCGCGACATTTTCATCGAGAACCTTGTCGAAATCGACCCGCGGATCGGCCTTCGCGCGACGGAGGTGCTGAACACCGAGGCGTATCGGAGTCAAGGGATTCTTGATCTCGTGAGCGATCTGCCGCGCCATCTCTCCCCATGCGATGACGCGCTCGGCACGCGCCACTTCGATTTTGCTCAGCTCGAGGTCGCGCGCCAGGATCCGCGCTGCAATGCCACTGAGCCAGAACGCGGCGATCGCACCGACGGCAGTCGCGAAGAGAACGAGCAGAGTGAGATCGCGACGGCGACGGTCGAGAACGAGATCGTCGCTGCGAGCGGGCGCTGCGAGCACGTAGTTGCCGCCTCCTCTTCCCGACACAGCTCGATATCCCCAGAACATCGTCGACCGCCCGACAGGTTGACGAGCTGACGCCGTGAGCTCGCCATGCTGCGTGATGTTGACGTATGCCCGACGCGGAAGAACACGGCCCGCCGCGGCGATCATGTCATAGAGAGAATCGGTGCTCGACGAAAGAATTCCGTTGGAGTACACGAAGAGGGGCGCGTCGCCAACCGCTTCGACACCCCCGTACGTCGGAGTTCCCTGCGCCGCCGCGTTCAGAATCTCGCGCACGAGGAGCTCCCGCACGCCGCGGTCGTCACGCTGAAGACGCTGATAGGACCAGAACCCGAATCCGACTGCCGGGATCACGAAGAACGTGAACAATGCCAGCGTGAGGCGGCCCCGATAGCTCCGCACCCAGCGCGACGAGCGAGTCCTGATCCACCTGAAGAATCCACCCTCTGTCATGGTTGCCAGTGCCCACAGGATTCCAGCAACAGCGATGTCGAGGATCACGATGAGCGCAGCGCGCACGATTCGCGTTGGCCACGTTCTCAGATCGACTTCGACATGGGCGCGCGAAGGGCCAAGCGATGTCGCAAGGACCTCGTCGCCATGCCATTCGTTGCCTACCCGGCGCCAGGTCATCGCACCCTGCTTCATTCCCGCCTCGGGCCGGATGTCAGAAAGAATCAGACTGTACGGCGGCTCCGTCTTGTCAGGCTGATCGAATCCGAGCAGCTCGATGTATGGGTTCTCGGGAACGAGACGAGTCCGCGGCGTGGCGACCGCGGTGGTGACACCTCCGCCGTGATGCGGTGCTGCAAGCATGACCTGGCGCCCGGTCGGACCGAGCGATTGGCGCACGACCGGCTCACCCTTCGCGATCGCCTCCGAAGTCAGGGATGCGAGCTCGCCCTCGTCGTACGAAAGCTCGGCGAGATCGAGTCGCACGGATTGCAGCGTGTCACGTCCCCACGAGCCGAGCGAAACCTGAAGACCTGCGGCTGCAAGATCGGACGTGGCGTAGCGCTTCAGAAGATCGGCGCGCGTTCCCGAGGAATCGAAGTCTGAAAGCTCGGCGCCGAATCGCGTCAGCAGCTGCGTTGCTTCAGCATCCGCTCGCTGCAATCCCGCGACGTCTCGCATTGCGAGCTGCAGCCTCTGCTCGGTGGTCTTCGTCCACACTATGAAGGTCGCCACTGTGCCGCAGGCGAGCGCGACCAGGGCGGCGGCACGGAGCTCGATCATCGCTCGACGGCCGATCGCAATTCTCAGAAGCCACGCGGCCGCAAGCCAGAACGCGAACAGAACGAGGAAAAGGGGCACCTGCCACTGGATCCATAGCGATGCCGTAGCTCCCCACGTCGGCAGGACGATGCCCGCCGCCGCGCGCTCCGCTGCGACGATTCCGCCGATGCCTGTAACGATGGCCAAAGCTGCCGCAAGCCACCGTGGAATCGCCGTGCGCCGCGCACGGATCAACGCGATCACGGCTAGACCGAGAATCGCGGAAGTCATCGTGAGAGGGGCGGAGCTGGCGGTGAGTGGTCCCCCGAGCGGCGAGTAGAAGTACGCGGGATCGAACAACCGCGAGAAGTTCGAGAAATTGTTCCACGGGACAATTGCAATCGCCATCAGCGCGACGCCGAGCGCCGAGAGCCGAGGCAAGAGTGAGCGGCGGTTCGACCATGCAAAGGCAATCATGAGCACGATCAGAATTCCAAGCACGACCGCTCCCTTTGCACGCAGGCTCGCGGTCCGCGCGAAGCGGATCCTGTCTTCGGACGTGGGGATCGTTTCGGCGCGGAAGAGCGGGTGTCCAGCGGCGCCGCGTATCACTTCGTCCGCCGCCGAATCACTGAGGGGGGCAAATCGAAAAGCCTGGACGAGATTTCCCGCGCCGAGGCGCGCATCGAGGCCGGTGGCCAATCGATCGGCCGGCGGTTCGGCATGTATGAGCGACAGCGCGATGGCGACGCGCGATCCGCGTGTTGCAGCAACCTGCAGCGTCACGTAGAACGGAGAGAAGACAACTGACGTGCCGGTGCCGAGGAATCGCGGAGTGGTGCGGAACTGGCCCGTCCACGCGAACGGCTGACCGTCCTCCAGCAGAATGACTCCCGATTCCGCGTCGGGCGAGGTGGATTTCAGGTATTCGAATGCGCTTTCGGCACTGGATGGGGCGTCGAGAGCGGAGGCGGCCAGCTGTGCGAGCGTTCGTTGCGCCTCGGCCACGGCATCGCCAAGCGCACGCACCGCGTCGGCGCTCCTGGCCTCCGATTCGGAGATTCCGCTGGCGCGTGGGGATTCACCGCCGTAAGGTATCAGTGGATTCCGCAGCCAGTACGCCAGCAGCAGGATAGCGGCTGCGGCCGCGACGTACAGAATGCGCCTGCGCCATTGCAGGTTCACGATCCCGACAGCCGCTCCCAGCGCATGCCACGCATATCTCCACTCCCGTCTCGCGCCATCGATGATGCACCGCCGGTACCGGCTCCGCATGCGCCGATCGTACCGCTACCGCAGAACGCGCCTCTCCGAATCAAGGAGCTTCTGCCGATGCAGATCGAGGCCGTCATCGCCGGTGACCCGCGGCTGATCATACCAGTCGGCACATGCGAGCAGCGCGGACCGCACATGCCGCTGGGCACCGCGACGATAATCGCCGAGCGCCTCGCCGACGACCTCTCCGCTGAATACGGCGTCCTGCGCGCTCCTGCTGTGGAATACGGAGTGAACGTCGACACGGAGCGCGGCTTCATCGGCAACGCTTCCGTGAGAAAGAAGACTCTGCACCGGATGCTGAACGACCTGCTCGACTCATGGGAGGCGACGGGGTTCAAGGAATTCATTCTGCTCACGGCGCATGGTCATGATCCTCACCAGGAAGCGCTTGCAACGGTGGTCACTGCCGGCGCGAGAGTTCGAGTCGTCGACATCTTCGCCGTCAATCTATCGGAGCTGCTCGAGGGACAGACAGAAGCGATGCATGGTGACGAGGTAGACACCTCGATCATGCTGCACCTCGCGCCCGATCTCGTCCACCTCGAGCTTGCACGAGACTATATGATGTCGCGGGAACAGCTGCGACGTTACCGCCGCGGCACTCTCAAGGTTCCGAGCAACAGCGCCGGAAACATAGGACTGCCCTCACTCGCCACAGCTGAGAAGGGACGAATCCTGTACGAGAGAATTCGCGCACGAATAAGCGACAGGATCTTCCTGGCGCCTGCGCTGGCCGAATGAAAATGAAAGCTGAAACTGACCCGGCTCGGCACCCGTACGTTCAACTGACTCCACCGCCAAACCCAATGCAAAAGCGTTTGTATCTCATATTGGCCGCACTGATGCCGGTCGCAGTATCTGCACAATCTGCAACGAGCGCACCGGCTCAGCGGACGACCTTGTCGCTGGACGAGGCGATCAACCTCGCCCGCCGCAACAACCCTGTTCATCTTTCGACGATCAACAATCGTCGAACAGCGGATGCGGCAGTGCGTGCGGCGCAGGGCCAGCTCCTCCCCAATGCCGACGCGAGCTTCTTCGCTCAGCGCCAGCAGGGCGGACGCCAGATATTCGGCGGCACGAGCCTCGGTGCCAGCTCGGACATCAATCAGTCACAGTATCAGATCGGAATCGGCTACCGGATCAATCGGGCCACGCTCATAACGCCAAAACTCCAGCGGGCGAGCCGCGACGCCGTTGAGGCGGACATCACTGGGAGCGCGGAGCTGCTTCGCGCCGGAGTGACGCAGCAGTATCTCTCGGTGCTTCAGGCGCAGGACCGGGCGGCGCTGCAGGACACGCTTCTAGTCGCCGCGCAGGCGCAGCTCGTTCTCGCTCAGGCCCGCTCGCTCGTGGGATCGGGCACGGCACTCGATGTGTCCCGCGCCGAGGTGACGGTCGGTCAGCAGCAGGTGCAGGTGATTCAGGCGCGCAACCAGGTCGAGATCGAAAAGCTGCGCCTGTTTCAGCAGATGGGAATCGAGCAGCCTGCGGACGTGACGCTGACGACGCAGTTCACGACGCTTGTCGAGCCGCCGCCTCTTGCGGACATCCTGGCGTCGGCGCGAAAAACGAATCCCGTTCTGCTCGCGCTTCGCTCACGCGAAAAAGTCGGCGACCTGAACGTGAAGCGCGCGAAAAGCGAATACTCACCGACGCTCAGCATCAGCACCGGGATCTCCGGCTACACGTATTCATATGCGAACCCGAGCTTTCTGGTGCAGCAGGCTTCCGCATCGATCGCCGAGAGCAGGGACGCGTGCATCCGACAGGAGGAAGTGCGAGCCGCGCTCAATCTTCCGAACGATCTTGCGCAATGCCAGGGACTGGTTCTGACCGATCAACAGGCTGCAAAGCTGCGCAGCGACAATCGTCAGTTCCCCTTCAATTTCCAGAATTCGCCGAAATCGATATCAGCCACGATCTCGCTCCCCCTGTTCGACGGGTTTGCGCGCGAGCAGCGAGTGCAGGAAGCACAGGCGGCGAGCGACGACGCGAGATTCAGCGTTCGCGCGCGCGAGCTCGCGCTCACGGCGGACGTGACCGCGGCATATCTGACGCTGACGACAGCTGCAAAGACAGCCGCGCTTCAGGCGCAGAACGCAGCGAAAGCGAGGCTCGAGCTCAAGTTCACGCAGGACCGCTATCGCAGCGGAGCAGTGAATCTGGTCGACGTCACTGACGCGCGAGCCGCTTTCGAGCGCGCGGAGAGTGATCGCATCAATGCAGTGTTCGATTACCACAAGGCGTTCGCCGCGCTCGAGAGCGCAGTCGGCCGTCCACTCAGATAACGGGAACACATTAAATGTCGAAAAAGACGAAATGGGGTGTTGGCGGCGGAATCGTCCTCGCGATCGTTCTGGTCGGAGTGTTGAGCGCCGCAAAGGGCCGCAACAAGGCGACTGAAGTTCGCATCGAGCAGGTCGAGCGACGCGATCTGGTCGCCTCGGTGACGGCGAGCGGACAGGTGCAGCCGCACAACAAGGTCGACCTCGCCTCGGACATCACCGGTCGAATCGTTCGCCTGTCGGTAAAGGAGGGCGATCAGGTCACGAAAGGCCAGTTCCTTCTCGAGATCGACCCTTCGCAGTATCGCGCGGCAGCCGAGCGTGCCGCGGCAGCGGTCGCATCTTCGAGATCGCAGGCCTCGACCGCGCGGCCGACGCTGCTCCAGTCGCGCCGGAATTACAATCGTCTGCTGGAGCTGAAGAAAGCAAATCCGACTCTCGTCTCGGACGAGCAGGTCGAGCAGCTCAAGACGCAGATGGAAGTTGCGCAGGCGCAGCTCGAAGCCGCGAACAACGGAATCGCACAGGCACAGGCATCGCTCCGCGACGCTCAGAGTCTTCTTGCGAAGACGACGATTTTCGCGCCGATGTCGGGGAAGGTCACCCGGCTCAACGTAGAGGAAGGCGAGACCGCGATCATGGGCACGTTGAACAAGGACGCCGCAACGCTTCTCACGATCAGCGACATGAGTGTGCTGGAGACAAAAGTGAAGGTCGACGAGACCGACGTCTCCCGTATCTCGATCGGAGATTCCACTGTCGTTCAGATCGATGCATTCCCGGACACGACTTTCATGGGACGCGTGTCGGAGATCTCCAACAGCTCGATCAAGGCTGGAGTCGCGACGAACAATCCCGCTGACCAGGCGATCGATTACGAAGTGACAATTCAGCTCCTCAACGCGCCGCCCGCGACGCGTCCGGATTTCTCGGCGACTGCGAAGATCATCACCGACGTGCGCAAGAACGTGCTGTCCATTCCGATCATCGCGCTGACGGTTCGTGAGGATTCGCTCGAGAAGCGCGACTCCGGCGCAGTCACGCTCGCGAAGACCACGACGACGAAGCAGGTGGGCAAGCGCGACGTCGAAGGAGTCTTCGTCGTGGGAACCGACAACAAAGTCACCTTCAAGCCCGTAAAGGTAGGTATAGCCGGCGAGAAGTACTTCGAGGTCGTGACCGGCCTCAAGGAAAAGGAGAAGATCGTCGGCGGAACCTACCAGGCAATCCGCGAGCTCAAGGACGGATCACGCGTCAAGAGCGCCGTTGCCGACGACAAGAAAAAGGGCGAGGCGAAGAAATCGTAATGCAGAGCACTGAAGAAGTCCCGATGAGCGTCACTGCCGAACGGCAGGTGGTGACGCAGCAGGCGGGTGTGGCCCCGGACAAGGACTGGGTCATCGTCACGCGTGGCCTCAAGCGCGAGTACGACATGGGCGGTGAGATCGTTCGCGCGCTGCGCGGCGTCGACGTCGCAATCCGCCGCAATGAATACGTCGCGATCATGGGCCCGTCAGGGTCGGGCAAGTCGACGCTGATGAACCTCATCGGCTGCCTCGACACTCCGGATGCCGGTGAATACTGGCTGAGCGGGAATCTCGTGTCGTCGATGGCCGACGACGAGCTCGCGCGTGTCCGCAACCGCGAGATAGGGTTCGTATTCCAGACGTTCAATCTCCTGCCTCGCGCCACAGCGCTGCACAACGTCGAGCTTCCACTCGTCTATGCGGGCGTTCCGGCCGACGAGCGGAAGAAGCGCGCGCAGGGGGCGCTCGAGCGGGTGCAGCTTGGAGATCGCATGACGCACCGGCCGAATGAGCTTTCAGGCGGCCAGAGACAGCGTGTCGCGATCGCGCGCGCACTCGTAAACGAGCCATCCATCCTTCTTGCCGATGAGCCGACCGGCAACCTCGACTCGACGACATCGGAAGAGATCATGAGAGTCTTCGAGGGCCTCGCGACCGGCGGCCAGACGGTCATCATGGTGACGCACGAGCCCGACATTGCGGCGCATGCGCGGCGGGTGATCGTGCTTCGTGACGGAATGGTGGAGAGCGACGATCGCCGCGAGAGATTCGCGGAAAAGATTCAGCTCGGTGGCGCAGCGGCGATTCACAAGTAGCTGATGCCTTTCATAGAAGCGATTCGGCTGGCGCTTGCGCAGATCCGCGTGCAGAAGCTCAAGAGCTTCTTCACGCTGCTCGGCGTCACTATCGGAGTGATGTTCCTGATCGCGGTCGTGTCGATCGTGGAAGGAATGAGCTCGTACATGGAGCACGATTTCGTCGGCAAGCTGATCGGCGTGAACACCGTCACGCTTCGGCATATTCCGGAAATCGGCGGCGACATGAGTGAGGCCGAATGGCGCGAGATGCTGAGGCGGCCGCGAATCCTGATTACGGATGTGAAGCCCGTAGTGGATGCGCTTCCCCCGGGAACGCAGTGGTCCGCCGAGGGATACGACAATGTCGCCATCGCATCGCAATGGGCAAAGCCGACGATGCTCCAGGCCAGCGCTGTCGAAGGTGATTACTTCAGCATCCGCGAGATGAACATGGAGCGCGGCCGCGTCCTCACTCAGCAGGAGATGGCGCTCGGCACGCCGGTCGTGGTCATCGGTCAGGAGATCGCCACGCGGTTCTTCCCCAAGCTCGACCCTCTCAATCGCCAGCTTAAAGTTGCGGGACTTCCCTACACCGTTGTCGGCGTCGCGGAGTCGCAGGGCTCGATCTTCGGAATTTCTCTCGATCGTTTCGTCATCGCGCCATATCGATCTCCCCTTCGCCACGTAGTCAACAGACCGCTCGTGATCGACGCAGTGAAGATCAAGGCGACAGGCGATGCAGACATGGCCGAGATCCAGGAAAACATCCGGCAGGTGATGCGAGGCCGCCACAAGCTTCGCCCATCGCAGCCTGATAACTTCGCCATCGAGACCTCCGAGTCGGCGCTTTCGTTCTGGGCGAACATCAAGAGCAAGCTCGTGATCGCGGGTGTCGTGCTTCCGGCGATCGGACTGGTCGTGGGAGCGATCGTGATCATGAACATCATGCTCGTGGCCGTCGCCGAGCGCACGCGGGAAATCGGAATCCGGAAAGCGCTTGGCGCGCGACGACGCGACATCATGTCACAGTTCCTCGTCGAGGCGGCAACGCTCAGTACCATCGGCGCCGCGATTGGTATCGGTATCGGAATCCTTCTGGCGCAGGTGATCGCCGCGGTCTCACCGCTCCCGGCGACGATTGCGCCGTGGTCCATCATCGCAGGCGTGCTCGTCGGCGCCGGAGTCGGCATCATCTCTGGTATTTATCCGGCCAGCCGGGCATCGAGACTCGATCCGATCTCAGCACTGAGGCAGGAGTAATGGGTTTCTCATCCTGGCTGTTCAACGTCACGGAAGGCGTAGGCATTGCGTTCGACGCAATCAGGCAGAACAAGGTGCGTGCTGCGCTCACGATTCTGGGAGTCGCCGTCGGCGTGTTCGTTGTCGTGACGCTCTCGGCCGCAGTGCATGGCATCAACGCCAGCGTGGCGAAGGATCTCGAGAGCGCTGGGCCGACGAGCTTCTACATGTATCGCCGGCCCATTAGTCTCGCGACGATCTGCGATGGAACAGACGAGACCTGCACGTGGCGCCGGAATCCGCCGATCACGCTTGCCGAAGCCGATCGCATCTCCGGCCTTCCCGAGATTGCCGCCGTCACATCGCACATCGGCACCGGAGCCAAGTTCAAGTACAAGGACAAGGAAGTGTCGCAGGCAGGACTCGATGGTTACAGCGCGGGCTGGCTCGACGCGGATGGAGGCGACATCGTTGCCGGACGCGATTTCACCTATGCGGAGAACATTACCGGCGCGAGCGTCGCAGTCATCAACGAAAAGATGGCGGAGCGGCTGTTCAAGGATTCCGAGCCGCTCGACAAGACCATCGACATCGACGGCAAGCCGTTCAAGGTGATCGGCCTCTACCATAACGAGGGAAGCTTTCTCGGAAAGCCGAGCTCGTCCACTGCCGGTAACGATCCGAAGGCGATCATCCCGCTCGGTGCAGGCAAAAGGCAGCTTGGCTTCCAGCTGAGACGTCTCGACCTCACGGTGAAACCGCACGCCTGGGTTCCACGCGACCAGGCGATCGATGCCGTCACGGCGATGATGCGCGGCACGCGCGGCCTGAGACCGAGCGCGCCGGATAATTTCGCGATCATCACATCCGACGGATTGATGGCGATCTACAACGGTTTCTTCGGCGTGTTCTTCGTGATCATGATCGCCCTCTCCGCCGTAGGACTGCTGGTCGGCGGCGTCGGAGTGATTGCGATCATGATGATCAGCGTCACCGAGCGCACGCGTGAGATCGGCGTCCGGAAGGCTCTTGGCGCCACACGAAAGACGATCCTGTGGCAGTTTCTGGTGGAGGCCGCTACGTTGACGTGCGTCGGCGCGACCATCGGGCTTGCAGTCGGCTCCCTGGTCGCATTTCTCGTCAACAGGTTCACGCCGATTCCGGCGTCCACCCCGCCAATGGCCATCGTGGCGGCACTTGGAGTCAGCGCTGTCACAGGCATCGTGTTTGGAATGCTTCCGGCTGCGCGCGCCTCACGTCTCGATCCCGTCGAAGCGCTGCGCTACGAGTGATTCTCCGGCGTCCGCGAAATGACATTCGCGGACGTCATCTTCACCGCGCTCTCGCAACTGCGCGAGAACAAGCTCCGATCATTCTTCACTCTTCTCGGGATCATCGTGTCCGTGACGTTTCTCGTCGCGGTCGTGGCCATAATCCAGGGAATGAACTCGTACGTGTCGAACAATCTGGCTGGAGCGCTCATCGGCCAGAACACGTTTCAGGTCCGAAGATCGCCCATCCAGATCGGGTTGTTCGACGATGAGCAGTTTCGCAGGATCCAGAAACGACCGCGAATC
>Ga0209998_10000129_pt1 | contig 29754 bp, 26 predicted proteins | sample EndophyteCoNSPM_FD_187576 | JGI IMG/M metagenome (GOLD analysis project Ga0209998, IMG submission 187576) | Arabidopsis thaliana rhizosphere microbial communities from the Joint Genome Institute, USA, that affect carbon cycling - Endophyte Co-N... | ecosystem: Host-associated > Plants > Roots >... | reverse complement strand
AATGCGCCGCAGGGCCTGCTCGATGCTGCCGCTCTGGCGCGGCGCCACGGTGATGAAGACATGCGCGCGCACCAGCGCCGCCTCGGCGGCATCGGGCACCACCACGGTGTAGCCCACCACCACACGCGACTTCTCCAGACGCCCGATGCGGCTTTGCACCGTGGTGCGTGACAGGTTCAGTGCGCGTGCCAGCTGGGCGATCGGCGCGCGGGCGTTCTCTCGCAACAGTGCCAGCAGGGCACGGTCGGTGGCGTCGAGGGAGTTCGTCGGCATAAGTGCTGGAATGTATCGGCAATGTGACGAAATATGCGCGTCGATTCGTCGCAAGTCCAGCTGTACTTTGCTTGGCCTGTCCGCAGAATCAAGGCCATTGCATTCCCAGCTTGAGGCGACCCATGAAAGACATCCTGGTGATCGGCGGCGGAAAGATCGGCTCGGTCGTCGCGGCCCTGCTGGCCCACGCCCAAGGTGACACCCGCTACCGCGTGACGGTGGCCGACCGTTCGGCGGGGGCGGCGGCTTCGGCGGCGGCCCGCCCGGCAGCCTCGGCAAGGGGAGCGACCGCCGGCGCAAGGGCGAGAAGAAGACGAAGGAAGAACACGACCGCGAACGCCGAGTGGCGCTGGAAGAAGTTTCCCAGCGGTGACAGGAAACCGCGGGATTTCAGATCGACGACAGGGATTCCATCCCAGGACGGCGTGTACTTTCGCTCAACCTCGGCGAGCTCCAGGCTCGGTCCCATCGGCGATAGCTGATGCATTGTAAGTGATGACGGTGATTGACGGTAACGCTACTTTGTAACCATGAACAACGCTGTGAATCCCAATCCAACCGAAGAGAGCGCGGGCTATGACCCGTCTCAAATCGAGCTCAAGTGGCAGGAAGCGTGGCGCGAGCATCAGACCAATACGACTGATGTCGCGAACGCCGCCGACCCATTCTATGCGCTGATGATGTTCCCGTATCCGTCCGCGGAGGGGCTCCATGTGGGCAACCTCTTCGCGTTCGTCGGGAACGACATATATGGACGATTTCAGAGGCTTCAGGGGCACAACGTGTTCGAGCCCCTTGGCTATGACGCGTTCGGGATCCACTCGGAGAACTACGCCCTGAAGGTCGGCAAGCATCCGATGGACCTCATCCCGCAGAACATCCAGAACTTCCGGCGCCAGCTCGAGCGTTCGGGCCTGATGGTAGACTGGACTCATTCGCTGTCCACGACCGACCCCGATTACTACAAGTGGACCCAGTGGGTTTTCCTTCAGTTCCTGAAGCAGGGGCTTGCGTACAAGAAGCAGGCTGCGGTCAACTGGTGTCCAAGCTGCAAGACGGTTCTCGCCAACGAGCAGGTCATCGGCGGCGCGTGCGAGCGGTGCGACACGCCGGTCGAGCAGCGGTTTCTGAGTCAGTGGTTCTTCAGGATCAGTGATTACGCGCAGCGTCTGCTCGCGAATCTCGACACGCTCGACTGGTCGGACACAACGAAGACGGCCCAGCGGAACTGGATCGGACGTTCGGAAGGCGCCGAGCTCTCGTTCGTCGCAAGGCGCGGCGGTGAAGAGCATGTCATTCGCGTGTTCACCACGCGTCCCGACACTGTATTCGGTGCGACCTATCTCGTAATTGCTCCCGAGCACCCGCTCGTGCCTGCCCTGACCGGATCGCTGTACAGGAGCGCGGTGGATCAGTACGTCGCGCGGAGCAGCAGGCAGGATGTTGTGAGCCGCAAGTCGAGCACGGAAAAAACCGGAGTGTTCACAGGCGCAAACGCGATCAATCCGGCGACCGGTGAAGAGATTCCGATCTGGATCTCGGATTATGTGCTAATGGAGTACGGGACCGGGGCGATCATGGCGGTGCCTGGCCACGACGAGCGTGACTTCGAGTTCGCGAAAGTATTCGGGCTTCCGATAGTGCGCGTCGTGTGCGGCGAGGGTGAGGATCCGACGACTCCGCTCGAGGCGGCGTTTACGGAGAACGAGCGGGGGATCATCGTCAACTCCGGTCGATTCGATGGAATGACTGTCGCGACAGCCAAGCGTGAAATCACGTCGATGCTCGAGGAGAAGGGGGCGGGCAAGCCTTTCGTCAACTACCGGCTGCACGACTGGTGCATCTCGCGGCAGCGGTACTGGGGGCCCCCGATTCCGATCATCTACTGTGACGATCACGGCGCCGTTCCGGTACCGGAGAAGGATCTGCCGGTGGTGCTTCCGCACGTCGAGGATTTCAAGCCCGATGATTCCGGCGTGTCGCCGCTCGCGCGGCACGAAGACTGGTATCGTGTTCCATGTCCTGAATGCGGGAAGATGGCGCGGCGTGAGACCGATGTGTCGGACACGTTTCTCGACAGCGCGTGGTATTTCCTGCGCTATCCGAGCGTCGGTATCGATGAGGTTCCATTCGACGCCAGTCTCACGCAGAAGTGGCTGCCGGTCGACAGCTATATCGGGGGAAACGAGCACGCGGTGCTGCATCTGCTTTACTCGCGCTTCGTGACGATGGTGCTGCACGACATGGGATTCCTGACGTTCGAGGAGCCGTTCAAGCGGTTCCGCGCGCATGGTCTCATCATCAGGAACGGCGCGAAGATGTCGAAGAGCCGCGGCAACGTGGTGATTCCCGATCATTACATCGAGAAGTGGGGAGCCGACGCTTTCCGCACTTATCTCATGTTCCTCGGACCGTTCGAAGAAGGTGGGGATTTCCGCGACGCGAGCATCTCGGGAGTGAAGCGTTTCCTGGATCGTCTGTGGGCATCGGTGATGGCGTGCAGCGAGAGCCCGGGCGAGCCGGATGTGATGCGAAAACTTCATCAGACGATTCGCAAGGTGACGGAAGACATTCCGAAGCTGAGCTACAACACGGCGGTCGCGGCGATGATGGAGTACATGAACACGCTTCGCCGCGGCGAGCGCACGCCCGCGCGCGCTGAGGTCGAGCCGCTGGTTCAGCTCGCCGCGCCGTTTGCGCCGCACATTGCTGAAGAACTATGGGCGAAACTGGGTCACAGTGGCGGCGTGTTCGGCTCGCGGTGGCCTGCGTATGATGAATCTTTCGCGTCGGACGAAAGGATCGAGCTCGTCGTTCAGGTGAACGGTAAGACTCGCGGCAAGCTCAGCGTTTCGCGCGAGATCAATCAGGAAGCAGCGGTTGCTGAAGCTCTTGCTGAGCCGTCGATCGCGAAGTTCGTCTCCGGGGAGCCCCGTAAAATAATTTTTGTCCCGGGAAGGCTGCTGAATATCGTTGCCTAGGTTGTCATTCCTGGGGCGTCATTCAGCGTAGCTGGCCATTATCCTGTCCGACCGTTTTATCAGCGGGAGACCGGTGAGACCGGTGAGGGCAACAGCGTCTCCCGTCGAGAGTACATCTCGCACTCGGGCCTATTGAATTTTTTGTTGTCAACTACGCAACGGCGGAGTTTTGTACTCTAAAGAACCTTAGGTCCGCGGCTTCTTCATTTTTTTTATCAACTACGCGGCCACGCCTTGGCGTAGTTGTAAAAAAAATCTTCAAGCTTCTGTTCGTTAAAACGATCCCTGCTACGCAAAGTTATCTCACCGTCTCACCGGTCTCCCGCTGATAAAAGCTTTGAATCAGGATAGTGACGGCCAAGCGACAAGAACTAAAAGCTAGAAGAATTTCCCGACCCAGCCGCCAACGTAGTACCCGACGATAGCCACCCCGAGACCGACGACGAACATGTCGAGACCGGATCGGAATACGCTGCGGCCGGTGAATACCGAGCGCGCGGCGCCCACGAGAAAGTGAGACAGCATCGAGAACGCAAACGACAGCGCAATCGCCGTCGAACCCTGCGCGACGAAGAATGGAAAAACCGGAATGATCGCGCCGAATGCAGTCGCGAGACCCGTCACCCATCCTTCTCGCAAGGGCGAGATCGTCTGCTCTCCGATCTTGAGCTCTTCCTGAACCTGTTCCTCGAGCATCCGCTCCGGATCCGCCATCACCTGCGTCGCAAGCGCGTGCGCTGCCGACGGATCCATTCCCTTCGCTTCATAAATCAGGGCGAGCTCGTCGCGCTCGATCTCGGGCATGAGCGAGATCTCGTCCCGCTCCATCGCGATCTCGTAATCGTATACCTCGCGCTCGCTCTTGGCCGCGAGATAACCGCTCGAGCCCATCGAGAGCGCATCGGCGATCAGTCCCGCTACGCCAGCGACAATGACGGCTTCATGCTGTTGCGATGCCGCGGCACCAATGACACCCGCGACGAGGCCGAAGTTCGCGGTGAGGCCATCGTTGAACCCGTACACGACATTTCGCAGGAATCCGCCGGATTCGGTGCGGTGCCACGGCTCCCCGCTTTTCCCCGCAATGCCCGCGAGAGTCGTCGCATGCTCGGCAGACTCCTTTGCGAGCGTCAACGCTTCGCCACCACCGGGCGCGCCGGCGGGAGTGGCGCGATGCATGTCGAGGTAGGCCTTTACCTCGCGACCTTCCTCCTGCAGAAGCATTGGAAGAAGAAACCCGGGCCCGAAGATTTTCCCCAGCGATGCCAGAAGACGCGCGCGCGCGCTCGGCCGGAACTTCCGTGGCGGATGACCATGCCGGGCGAGCAGATCGCCCCAGACTACGACGTGACGGTCTTCGACCTCGGCCAGCCGGGCATAGATGTCCTTCTTGTGCACGTCGGACTCGGCTTCCGCGAGAATGCGATACAGAAACGCCGCGTCTGCTTCATCCTGCCAATGGTGCTCGAATGTGTGAACGTCGGGCTGGGCGGTGGTAGCCATCGCTCAAATATGCCCGGTACGATGCTGAATGGGCACCGGGCAACCCTTCACGCGCCGGTCGCTGTCATACCGACACGAACCTATGTGAATCGGAGAATCCCAATGCGAGTGATCGTTTCAATGTTGACGGGAGCGGCGCTGCTCGGTGCCACGCCGTCGGTCCAGGCGCAGCAGAATGCGCCGAAGAAAGAAAAGCAGCCCGCGACAATGATCAAACCGGACAAGGACGGATGCGTAACACGCGATGGCCGAACGGAATGCGTGTTTCGTCGCATGAATTTCGACTCCGTAATGGCGAAGCGGGCTGCGATCGGAGTTCAGCTCGCGCCCACGGGCAGCGTTCGCGACAGCATCGGTGTTTTCGTCTCGCGCGTCACTCCCAATGGGCCGGCTGAAAAGGCCGGAATCGTTGAAGGCGATCGAATCGTCGCGATCAACGGCGTCGATCTGAGGTTGAACTCCGCCGATGCGGGCGACAGCTATGCCGCCGAGCTTCCGGTCAGAAGGCTGACTCGTGAGGTGGGCAAGCTTGCGCCGGGTGCAGTCGCGACGCTTCGCGTCTGGTCGGGCGGAAGAGTGCGGGACGTGCCTGTCACGGTGGGACGCGCGTCGGACCTGAGCGAGTTCGGGATGATGGACGGATTTCCGCGCGGGATGATCATGTCGATGCCCGACATGGACGGCGTCCGGATGCAGCTGCGCGATCTCCCGCGCATGAGACTGGAGGAGATGCGGATTCCGCGAATGAAGCTCGAAGGGCTTCGTGATCGCATCCGGATGGAGCATCTCGCTCCGCTGCGAGACGGAGTTCGATTCAAGATGCTTGCGCCATCACGCATTCGCGTCTTTCACGACGGCGAATGGCTCGACGATCCCAACGTGATCATCGAGAAGGTGGACAAGGCGAAAGTGGAGAAGGAAAAGAGCGCGAAGAAGAAGTAGCTATCTCCTGAAGGCGTGCTCGAAGCTCAGATACACGAACACGCCACGCTCACCGCTGCTCGGGCCGATTCCAATGGGGACTGCAAGTCCGGGGACGACTTGCAGTCCCGACTCGAAATTGATCGCCATGCGCGCGCCAGGCGCGAGAATCAGGCTCTCGCCGACAGATGTTCTGTCATTGCCCGTCACTTCGGTGCCGCGCGAGTAGACAGCCTCGAGCATCGGCTGCACGACGGAGCTGGATGTCAGAATCACGCTCTGCCCCGCGCTCCAGTTGTAGATGTTCGCCTTGTCGCCCGCGGGGTTCTTAGCCGATGGTGTGAACAGCAGTCCGGCGTTCGTGTGGGCCGTAATCAAGGGGGAAAGAACGAAGCTCGCGGCAATCGCTGCCTCGCCCCCGAAACCGCCGTCGCCCCGTGATTTCTTCCAGTCGCCAGTGGGAAGAACCAGAGTCAGCCGCGGCGTAACTGCGATCGGAGCATTGCCGTCGCCGAGCAGCTGGTAGCGGTAATTGATTCCAATGTCGCCGATGCCGGTCGCGGACGACGCTCGCACGAAAGGAATGTCGTAACTCAGCTGATGCACAATGGACCTGACCGGCCATTCCTGGGTGAACGCAAACTCGAAATCATTCGAGCCTCTTCGAGTGAGCAACGTTCCGATGTGCTGCACGACACCCGCTTCCTGATTGTACGCTTCCTCGACCAGAAAGCTGTTGTCCTGGATCTTTGGCGGGAGCGCCGAGCTGTCAGGCTGTTGCGCATCCAGTGCGTGACTGATGAGAATGAGCGCGACAGGCAGGGTACGAAGCATGCGCGATAACTTACGCTCAACGATTCAGGGCGGGAGAAGCTTGGCAAGAGAACCCGACGGGGAGGTCGAGAAGCCGGGCCGTGTGAGGCTCGACAAGTGGCTCTGGGCTGCTCGCTTTTACAAGACGCGAGGACTGAGCGCGGAAGCAATCGACGCCGGCAAGATCGAAGTCAACGGCGAGCGCGCGAAGCGCTCGAGACTCGTGCAGGCCGGTGACCGGGTGCGGATCCGGATCGGACCGTACGAGCATGTCGTGAGCGTAAAAGGCGTGTCCGAGCGGCGCGGGTCGGCCTCGATCGCCCAGGGGCTGTATGAGGAGGATCCGGAGAGCAGGAAGGCGCGAGAGGCGATGATCGCTCACGTGCGCGCAATGAACGCGAGCACGGGATACGAATCAGGTCGCCCGACAAAAAAGGATCGCCGCGAGATAGAGCGTCTGCGGCGAAGAGACTAGAACTCCAGCTGCGCGCCGAGCTCCACTACTCTGTTGGATGGAATTCCAAAAAACTCGGTCGCCGTGCGCGAGTTCCGTGACATGAAGATGAAGAGCTTCTTGCGCCACGATGCGAGGCGCGCCTTGGAGTGCGGGTTGGGAATGAGCCGCTCGCGTCCGAGGTAAAAGGTGGTGTGAAGCTTCTCCGATTTGATGCCGGCGTCCCTGCAGCGGAAGAGGATGTCGGGAACGTTCGGTGTCTCCATGAATCCATATCGGGCTTTGACTCTCCACAGCCCTTCACTGAGGGATACCGCGAGTATTCGCTCTTCTTCGGGGATGTCGGGAACGTTCGCGCTCAGCACCGAGAGAAGAACCACCTGCTCGTGCAGCACCTTGTTGTGCTTGAGGTGATGCAGCAGCACCAACGGCGCGCCGTCGGGGTCTGACGTCATGAACACCGCCGTCCCGGGAACCCTTACCGGTTTGTGCTCGCTCACTGATTTGAGGAAAAGGTCGATCGGGAGCGATGCGCGCCTGAGGAGCTTGAGAACGATTCTCCTTCCCTGGTACCACGTCGTCATGAGCGTGAAAATTCCAAGCCCGACAACGATCGGAACCCATCCGCCGTGAAGAATCTTGAGGGCATTGGATCCGAAGAATGCGAGGTCGATGATGAGGAAGAACACTGCAAACGAAAGCGCGTGGAGAAGGCCCCAGTTCCATCTCGATCTTGCCAGCAGGTAAAACAGAACCGTGGTGATCGACATCGTGCCGGTAACAGCGATTCCGTACGCCGCGCCAAGCGCGCCCGTCGATCTGAATCCGAGAACAACGAGGAGGCACCCGACCATCAATGCCTTATTGACTTCGGGAATGTAGATCTGGCCGGCTTCAGTCTTGGAGGTATGGATGATGTTCACTCGCGGGCAGTATCCGAGCTGCACCGCCTGCTGCGTGAGGGAGAAGGCACCCGAGATGAGCGCCTGTGAGGCGATTATCGCCGCCATCGTGGCGAGCACCACGAGCGGATACAGGAGGGCGCGGGGAGCGAGCATGAAGAATGGATTCGCCGCACCCGCGGGCTCCCGGAGAATGAGCGCGCCCTGGCCGAAATAATTGAGAAGGAGCGCTGGCAACACGAGAAAGAACCAGGCCATCCGGATCGGGCGCTTGCCGAAATGTCCCATGTCCGCGTACAGCGCTTCACCGCCGGTCACTACGAGCACGACTGCGCCGAGGAGAACGAAAGCCTGCTTTCCGTGCGTAAGGAAAAACTGAAGTCCATACCACGGATTGACGGCGCCGAGGATGCGCGGTGCCAGCGCAATCTCGTAGATCCCAAGCGCAGCGATCGACACAAACCACACCATCATCACGGGGCCGAACACCCGGCCCACCTTGTGTGTGCCTTTCTTCTGGAAGAGAAACAGCGTGAGCAGAATCGCGATCGTGGCCGGGACGACGACGATCTGCAGCCTGGGCGTGACTACCTCCAGACCCTCCATTGCGCCCAGCACCGAAATCGCCGGCGTGATGATTCCGTCGCCGTAAAGAAGCGCAGCACCGATCAATCCAAGCACGATGATGAGCTGCTTCGTGCTTTTGTCGACGTCGCGACGCTGATGCTGAAGCAGCAGGGCGAGGAGAGCGAGCACTCCGCCTTCTCCGCGGTTGTCGGCGCGAAGAATGAAGATCAGATACTTGACGCTGACGACGAGAATGAGCGCCCAGACAACGAGCGAAAGGACACCGTACACATTCGCCGGAGTCGCCGAGAGCCCGTATTCCTCCTTGAAGCACTCGCGGAGCGCGTAGAGTGGACTCGTCCCGATGTCGCCGTAGACGACACCGAGCGCAACGAGCGTCAGTTGTTTGAGCCGCCTCCCGGTCGGGTGCGACTCCGGATGGTCAGAGATCTTCGGTTCCTGTTAGAGCTTAACCGCGGTGCAGGAATCAATGCGGGCACTCATGTTCCTGCAATAGCGGTTTCCGCTACATCTCGAGCTGAGCGCCGAGCTCCACGACCCTGTTGGGCGGAATGGCAAAGTATTCAGTCGCCGTGCGGGAGTTACGCGACATGAAGATGTAGAGCTTCTTCCGCCACCTCGCGAGCCGCGCGCGGCCGGTGGGAAGAAGTCGCTCGCGTCCGAGGAAGTACGTCGTGTCGCGCCGATCGGCGACTACGCCCATGTCACGACAGCGAGCCAGGACCTGCGGCACGTTCGCCTTCTCCATGAATCCGTACTTTGCGACCACTCGCCAGAAACCTTCCCCGAGGTTAGTGACGGTGATGCGCTCTTCATCCGCTACCGTCGGCACGTTGGTCGCCAGGATCGAGAGCAGGATCACGTTCTCGAGCAGAGTCTTGTTATGGCGCAGATGATGGAGCAGCACGAGAGGCGCTCCTTCGGGGTTCGAGGTCATGAACACTGCAGTGCCCGGGGCGCGGAAAGGCTTCCGCTTCGTGACATCCGCGAGAAAGAGGTCGATGGGCAGGGAGCCGCGCGCGAGCAGACTCTGCACGATTCTTCGTCCGCTGCTCCACGTCGTCATCAGCGTGAACACCGAGATCGCGATGGCGAGCGGCACCCATCCACCGTGCACGACCTTGAGCGCATTGGAGCCGAAGAAGCTGAGGTCGACGATGAGGAACAACGCTGCAAGACCCAGAACCTTCGGCCAGCTCCATTGCCATCGCGTGCGGGCGAGAGTCGAGAAAAGAATGGTGCTGATCGCCATCGATCCGGTGACTGCAATTCCATATGCCGCGCCGAGCGCGCTCGTGGATCTGAACCCGATTACGACCATCAGGCATCCGATCATGAGCGCGCGATTCACCTCCGGGATGTAGATCTGCCCGTGCTCGGTCTCCGACGTGTGGATGATGGACATGCGCGGGGCGTATCCGAGCTGGATGCTCTGCTGGGTTATCGAGAACGCGCCGGATATTAGCGCCTGCGATGCAATCACTGCCGCGGCGGTAGCAAGCGCGAGCAGCGGGTAGAGAAGAAATCGCGGCGCGAGCAGATAGAAGGGATTCGCCGCCGCGGCCGGCTCGCGCAGGACAAGCGCCGCCTGGCCGAAATAGTTGAGCATCAGGGCAGGCAGAACAAGACTGAACCACGCTACCCGGATGGGGCGTTTGCCGAAATGGCCCATGTCGGCGTAAAGCGCTTCGGCGCCCGTCACCGCCAGCACGACAGCGCCGAGTATGACGAACCCGGCGAATCCATTCCGGAGAAAGAACGACACACCGTGCCACGGATTGATCGCGAGAAGGATCTGCGGCGACTTCGCGATCTCTATGAGCCCGAGGATCGCGATCGTTATGAACCAGAGAACCATTACCGGCCCGAACACGCGTCCGACCTTCGCCGTCCCCTTTTTCTGGACGAGAAACAGTGTGAGAAGGATGATCAGTGTCGAGGGTACCACGAGGACGTGGAATTGCGGCGCGATGACGACGAGGCCCTCGGTTGCTCCGAGCACGGACATCGCCGGCGTGATCACGCCATCGCCATAGAGGAGCGATGCGCCCGTAAGGCCGAGTGCGATAATGATGAAGCGCCGCGTGGTGTCAGTCTGGCGCTGCTGCGTTTGAAGAATGAGCGCGAGCAGCGCCAGCTCCCCGCCTTCGCCGCGGTTGTCCGCGCGCATGACGAAGACGACGTATTTGATGCTGACGATGATGATCAGCGCCCACAGGATGAGCGAAAGAACGCCGAAAATATTCTCGGTGTTCGCGATGAGTCCATGCTCTTCCTTGAAGCATTCGCGAATGGCGTAGAGTGGACTCGTTCCGATGTCCCCGTACACGACGCCAATCGCGAGAAGGGTCAGTCTCGCGAGCCGGTTGCCTGTGGGATGTGAGTCAGGGTTCGTGCTTATAGGATGCGTCTCTCGTGGAGTGAGCGGGCAAACGGATTCGCTCTGTCAACTTGCGTGCCCCGGCGGCGGAAAGAATCGGCACGTCCATTGCATTCTTCGAGTTAGCCGCAGGGAGCGGCAAACTACCGCAAATTGACCGGAGGAATATATGGCGAAGGACCTCGAACAGCGCGGCCTTGAGAATCAGGTAAAGGGCACAGCGAAGGAAATGGAAGGCCAGGTTCGTGGCGACCTCGGTGACGCAACCGACAACACCAGCGAGCACATCAAGGGTCGCGCCAAGGAGCTGGAAGGAAAGATCCAGAAGAACTTCGGCAAGGCCGAGAGAGAGACGGACGAATCGATCTAGCTTCGACTCGATCCAGTAATGCAAAGGGCCTCTCGTTTTTACGAGGGGCCCTTTTACTTGCAAATGGGATCAAAACGCAGAGGGGCGGATCAACACGAAGCCACGAAAGCACGAAGGGTCCACGAAGAACTACGCTTTGTTATTGTTTTTTTTGACTGCGTAACTACGCGTCGTGCCTCTGTTAACAAAACAAATAAGAACGTGTAGTTCCGCTGTTAAAACAAATAGGAACGCGTAGTTCTTCGTGGACCTTCGTGCCTTCGTGGCTTCGTGTTGATTCGCCCCTCTCTGTCCTTGAGGTTACTCGTACCGGAGAGCGATGATCGGATCGAGAGAAGCAGCGCGACGAGCGGGCCAGACTCCGAACAGCACACCGACAGTCGCCGAGAAGACGAAAGCCAGAATCACGGAGGAGATGTCGACGGTGGTATTGAATCCACCAAGCTTGCTCAACGTGAACGCACCCCCCGCGCCGAGTATCACGCCGACGAGACCGCCGAGCAGGCACAGGACGATCGCCTCGATCAGGAACTGAAAAAGTATCGCCAGCTTCGTCGCGCCGAGCGCCTTTCGCACGCCGATTTCGCGCGTACGCTCGGTGACCGACACGAGCATGATGTTCATGATTCCGATTCCGCCGACGAGAAGACTCACGGCCGCAATGCCAGCGAGCAGGAAAGTGAACGTCTTCGTCGTCTCCGCGAACGTCGTCAGAAACTCGGCCTGGTTGCGAATGTCGAAGTCGTCCTTCTTGTCGGCGGTGAGACGATGCTGCCGTCTCAGGATCGACTGAATTTCCGCCTGTGCCTGAGGAATTTCATCCTCGGTCATCGCCAGAATCGAAATCGAGCTCAGGTTCGGCGTTCCCATCACGCGATAACGCGCGGTGGACAGCGGAATCACCACGATATCGTCGGGGTCATTGCCGAATCCTCCCGTCTGGCCTTTCGATGCGAGCGCGCCGATCACCTCGAACTGAAGTCCGCCGATCCGAACGTTCTCACCGATGAGCGCCTCGGGAGTCTGGAGTCCGAGATTCGTGATTACCGACGAACCGACAATGGCGACGCGGCGCATTCCCTTTTCTTCGGCGTCGTTGAAGAAGCGCCCGGCAGCAAGCTCGAACTTGCGAATCTCGGGGAACTGCGGCTTCGCCCCCGTCACCTGTGTCTGCGCATTGAGCGCGCCGTACTGTATGAGAAGGCGCTTGTTCATCTCGGGACCGACAGCGGCGAAATATTTTCCGCGGCGCTCGAGAGCCTCAGCATCTTCGACGGTGAGCTTCTGCGCGTCTTCGGTGGCGACACCAAATCCGCGGCGTGAGCCGGGTCGGACCGTAAGCAGTGTCGTTCCAAGTCCTGCGATACGACTGCTGATGGAATTCTGAGCGCCCTTTCCGATCGCGACCATGGCGATGACGGCGGCGACGCCGATTACAATACCGAGCATCGTGAGGAAAGAGCGCATCTTGTTGGCGCGAAGGGCGCCGAGCGCAACGAGGATGATCTCCTTGGCGAGAGTGATGCTCGCCGCGGGAATCTCAGGCCGGTGAAACGTCGCAGGCTGTGGCGCGGCAGCACCACCGACAGGTGCGCTGCGCTTCGCTGCGCTCGATGCGGGTACTGTCATCCGCCACCTCCGCGGGGAGCTCCCCCTGTTCGCCCGGCTGCGCCGCCAGCTCCGCCGCCAGCTCCGCCTTGTCCCTGCGGCTGCTGTCGTTGAAGTCCGGGGACACCGGCGCGGTTACGAACCTGATCGAGACTCGCCTGCTGCTGCGCCTGCATTGCAGCGACGTTCAGAATGGCGACGGAATCCCCCTCATTCAGTCCCGACAGCACTTCCGAGACATCGTAGTTGCTGACACCGAGCTGAACGACCTTCGGCGTGTACTTCCCGTTCTTCACGGTAAAAACCATTCCGCGTCGACCGCGTCCGCGGCCGGTCTGTGCGCCCTGGAACGCACCGGTTGATGCGCCGTCATTCCGCCCCGCGCCTGCCTGTGACGAAGGCTGACTGCCTTGGCCACCCTGTCCGCCCTGTCCGCCCTGTCCGCTCTGACGCTGCCTGAAATTGCACGCGCGCGCCACCTGGCCATCGATGCCGGCTGCCGAATAGATCTTCTGCGATTCCGCCTGCATCGCCTGACGGTCCATCTCGCCGTTCATCATCTTCGTCCGAAGATCCGCGATCTTCGTCTGCACTTCGGGATGCTTCGCCAGCGCAGCGGTGACTTTCTGGCACTGCTCATCGGTGACCTGCGGCAGATTGAACCCGCCCTGTCGACCCTGTCCGTTCTGTCCCTGGAAGTTCTGCACCGTATTCGGAGTGGCGCCGTTCCGAGCGCCGGCATTCTGCGCTCCTCCGGTTTGTCCTCTCTGTCCGGCGAAGGTGCCGCGTTGTGAAGCGAGCTGCGCGCGCACCGAATCGGCATCGAGCCCGAGCAGAGTTGCAACTGAAGCGACTTCGTTCGGGCTTCTTACCGCGTCGTTCGAAACTGCGAGCGCGTTTTCGCGCCGCTCGGTCTCGATCGACACTTCACCGTTCATTCCCGGCATCAGGAGACCGCTGGTGTTGTCGATGCTCACGAGAACAGGGAACATCGTCACCGACTGCTGAATCGTCGCCTGAGGCTCGATCTTTTCGACGGTGCCGTTGAAGGGCCGATCGGGGAACGCGTCAACGGTCACTGTTGCGGGCAGGCCGCTGCGGACATTTCCGATATCGGTTTCATTGACGAGAGTGCGCACCCGGATCTTGGTGAGATCCGCCATTCGCAGAATGGTAGTGCCGCCGCCCGCAGTTCCGGTTCCCGATGCAATGACTTGTCCGAGCGCCACCGGTTTTTCGATGATGGTGCCGGCGACGGGAGCTCTGACAGTTGCTTCCTCGAGGCTCTGGGCACGAAGGTCGAGCGCGGCGCGGTTGCGCAGCACTGTCGCCTGAGAGTTGGCGTAATCCACTTCCGCGGCCTCGTTCTCCGCGGACGTGATGATGCGCTCCTTGAACAGCTGCGCCGCGCGATCACGCGCTGTCTTCGAGACGCGAAGCTTGATCAGCGCCGCATCGAGATCGGCCTTGGCCTGCGCGTACGCGTTGCGGGTATCGCGCGTGTCGAGCTGAACGAGAAGATCTCCCGCCTTGACGAAGGTGCCGATCTCCACCGGCATCGCGACGATCTGGCCCGAGGACTTCGATTTCACCTCGATGACGTTGATCGGCTCGACTACGCCGGTGGCCTCAGCGCTCACTACTATCGTTTGTCGTTCCACCGGCTCAACCGGAATCGTGAGCGTCTGCTTCTTGTCCTTCGAGCAGGCCGCCACGAAAAGAGCGGAAACGACGAGAACTGTCTTTCTGATCAAGGTATTCTCCTAGAGATCACGGCCGATGAGCGCCTCGAGCTGCGCCTTGGCCACGCGGTAGTCATATCGTGCGCGAATCAATGCAATGCGCGCGTTGTCGAGCTGGGTCTGCGATGTAAGCAGATCGAGAAGCGTTGTTGCACCGAGCTCGTAGCGGCGCTGCTGCACGCGGAGATCTTCCGTAGCGGCGGCGACTGACTGGGTTTGAATTGCGACCTGCTCCTGCGCGGTTCTCATCTGACCGAGCGACTGCACGAGAGTCTGCCGCGCAAGAAGCTTTGCATCGCGTGCCTGGACTTCAGCGACGTCCTCGGCGACGATCGCACGGGCGACGTTCACTTCGCGATTCAGATTGTTGAACAGCGGGAAGTTGAGGCTGAAGCTCAGGTTCTGATTGTATGCGTATCGCTTGTCGCCGATTCCGAACGCGGGATCGAGGCCGCTTCCGCCGCGGCTGAAGTTCATGCTCACGGTTGGAAGGAACGCCGTCTTCGCGGACCGCACTCCCGCATGCGCCGACGACAGCCGCGCTTCCGCCTGTTGAATTGCCGGCGCTCTGTTCACAAGAGGCATGAGCTCATCGATCGAGGGGATGACGACCTGCTGGTCGAGCGTGTCGGACGGAGTAGCGGTGACCGTGCGCAGAGAAGCGACAAGGCGCGTCAATGTCTGGTTGGCGACCTGCAGATTGTTCCGCGCGGTGAGAAGCGCGAGCCGTGCATTTCCCAGCGCGACTGCGGAGCGAAGCGAGTCGGATACTATTGCAGCGCCGGCTCGGAGCCGAAGCGACGAAGCGCGGAGCTGCTGGGTAGCCTGCTGGATCTGGGCCTGCGCCGCGCTCTCTGATTCGCGAGCAGCGAGAATGTTGTAGTACTGCTGCTTGACCTGAAGCGCGACGTCATACCTGGCCGCAGTCTCGCCGGCCTCGGCAGCGTCGACTTCGGCTTTTGCCGATTTGATGTCGAAGAATCTCCGGCCTCCGTCGAACAGCTCGAAGCTTGACGAAAGTCCCGTGGAGTAATTCGTCGGATTGCCGGTGAACGGAACGAGATTGCCCTGCGTGTCAAAGCGATCGCCGCTTTGCCGCTGCGTTCTCGCCGAAACCGAGAAGCTCGGCAGGAACGCGGCGTATGACTGCTTCACTGCTGCGGAGGATGTGCGAATCGATCCTCGCGCCTGAACAGTCGAGACGGAATTCTGCTCAGCGAGCCGGATGGCTTCGGTGAGACTGATCGGCGTCGCGGCGGTATCCTCTACCGTCTGTGCTATAACTGCTCCCGGGCTCAGCACGACGAGCGCAGCGGGAATGAATTGTCGGAGATTCATCTTTTTTCCTGTCGTCTGTTGCTGTCGCCGCGCGCGCGCTCAGCGGTGCGCTTGCGCGCACGCTCGCGCATCTCGTCGAGCTTCTTCGCCTGTTCGGGCGTGAGGATTCTCTTGAGCTGCTCGTGAGTGCTGTCCCCTATCGCTTTCGCGACGTTCTGCAGGGAATCCATCTGGGGACGGATCGGGCGGAAAAGCTCACGCATCTGCGTGCGGCGAAGGTTCATGATCGAGTCGAACTGCGTGCGCTGCGTCGGAGTGAGGTTCAACTCCTTTGCCATGCGGTCTCTGGAAGGCCGATCACCCCGACCGTGGTTTCGGTGCGAGAGGACGCGGTCACCCGCATATCCGAGCGCGATTCCGCCGATGAAAGCGGCCAGCAGAAAAAGCAATGCGTAGCTCTTGGAGCGCTGCATCGAGGGTCTCTTTAGTGGGAAAGGAAATAACTGAGCGTCGCTCCATCAGTCCCGCGTTCCACCGAGATGAGCTCTTCGGAGGTAGCGAGAACATCGGGAGTGACCGACTGCACAACGGATTCGTACGCGGCCGGGTCGTCAGCTTCGGTGAGCTGCCTGTCGATCGCTCCAGCGAGCGCGAAGAGCGCGGCTGCAGCGACGAGCGCCGGGCGCGCCCAGGGAGCGAGAACGCTCCACCATGGAGTGTCAGCAGCGACATGAGACGTGACACGGCTCATGATGCGGGACTCGAGCCCTGCCCAGTACTCTTCACCTGCGGGCGGCGAATATGCTTCGCGAATGAGCGATACGAGCGATTCATCGAGTGAATCGCGATCCGCTCGCGCGCCGTTGCCGGGAAATTTCAGCTCATCTGCCATGCTAACCTCTCAGGTCCTGCAGTAATCCGCGCAGCTTCTGCCGCGCATGGTGAAGGTCGGATCTTGCCGTGCCACCCGGAATTCCGAGCATCTCTCCAATCTCCGTGTGTGTGTACCCTTCGATATCGTGAAGCACGATCACCGACCTTGCTCTTTCGGGAAGCTGCGCCAGCGCCTGTGTCAGTCGCGTCTTCAGCTCCGCGTCCAGCGCGGGGTCACGAAACGGTGAACGGAGAGCGTCACTCAGCTCTTCGGTCGTGCGAACCTTGCGCCGGCGTGTGATGTCGAGCGCTGCGTTCGCAACGATTCGATTTATCCATGCTCCGAAGCTCTGGGATGAATCGAATCTGTCCATCGACTGCCACGCTCTGACGAATCCTTCCTGGACTGCGTCTTCGGCGTCTTCGTGAACCGTTACGATTGCCCTTGCAACGAGGTACGCACGCCGCTGATGCAAACGGACCAGCGACGCGAAGGCGTTCTGGTCGCCCGCGCGTGCTGCTTCAGCCAGAGCGCGTTCCTCATCTGGGATACGCACCGGGCCGCTGGATTGTTGAGGTTGGCGCTAGCGCTTCGCTGGCGCGGGTGCGGGGGTCCCGGAGGCCGGCGAGGGTACAGGGGCGACGGGCGCGGCACTGCCGCTGCCCGTTGTGGAAGGAGCCGGCCCTGACGCCGGCAGAACCGCGTGAGCCGGCTCTTTCGCCTCGTTCGCCTTCTTTTCGGCGAAGTGCGAGTTCGTCAGCCAGACGATCGTGAGGATCACCAGGAAGAGGACTGATCCGCCAAGTACGAGGCCGGCGAGCGCGGCTCCGAAGTCTCTGGATTTGGGTCGCGGAGCTGCCATGCGGGCGCTACTCCTTCGATGAAGTTAGAGAGTCGGACACGCGCACCTTCGACATCGTGTCATTCGGCTTGATGGACTTCACGACATCGAGTCCATCGGTGACTTTGCCGAACACAGTATGGACACCGTTCAGGTGCCGGGTGTTCTGCTCGCTGAGCACGATGAAGAACTGACTGCCGCCGGTGTTCTTCCCGGCGTGAGCCATGGAAAGAGCGCCGACTTCGTGCTTGTGCGGATTGCCCTCGGTCTCGCACGGGATCTTGTAGCCCGGGCCCCCTGTTCCGACACGACGGTCTCCCTCTGGAAGGTCGCGCGACAATGGATCCCCGCCCTGTACGACAAAATCGGGAATCACGCGATGAAACTTGATCCCGTCGTAATAACCAGTATTGGCGAGCTTCTCGAAGTTCTCGACAGTTCCGGGAGCTTCAGTGTCATAGAGCTCAGCGGTCATCGTGCCGCGATTTGTCTCGATAGTTGCGTATTTCATGTTGGTCCGCGTTAGAAAGCGGAAAATACATCAAACGCGTGCCGACGGGCAGACATCGGCCAGTACGCACGACTCGCACCGGGGGGTTCTCGCGAGGCATACGCGGCGGCCGTGAAAGATCAGCAGGTGCGCGATGAGAGTCCAATCCTCGCGCGGAATCAGCGCTATCAGTGCCTGCTCGACCTTCACTGGATCAGTCTGATTCGTGAGCCCGAGCCGCACCGCAAGGCGGCCGACATGCGTATCGACGACGATTCCCTCGTTGATGCCGAAAGCATTGCCGAGTACGACGTTCGCCGTCTTGCGTCCGACTCCGGGAAGATTCACGAGCTCGTCCATCGAGGACGGCACCTGCCCGTTGTGTTTTTCCGCTACGGCCGCTGACATCCCGAGAAGGCTCTTTGTCTTGTTGCGAAAGAATCCCGTGCTCCTGATCATGTTCTCGAGCTCCGCAACATCGGCTTGCGCGAGAGTCCTCGCGTCGGGATAAGTCCTGAAGAGGTCAGGCGTGACCATGTTGACGCGCTTGTCCGTGCATTGCGCGCTCAGGATGGTCGCGATGAGGAGCTGAAGCGGCGTCTCGAAGTCGAGCTCGCAATGCGCGTCAGGATATTCCTTCTTCAGACGGGCCAGAATCTCGAGTGCGTGCTGCTTCAGCTCAGCCCCGCGCTTTTTCTTTCGCTTTACCGGATGCCTTGCCGCCGGATTGGCGTTTTTTCGCGCTGCTTTTTTCACCGCTTCCCCTTCTTTCGCCTTGCAACCGCGAGAACGCTCCTCACGGGCTGCGCATTGAGAACGTCGGCTTTCGTGAGCCACGCCTTGCGCGCCATCCCAACTCCGGACTCGACGTTGTCGAGCTCGGCTTCCGAGTGAGCATCGGGCCCTATCTCGATCATCACTCCGCGTTCCTTCGCCGTCCTGCAGTGCAGCCAGTCGAGATCCATGCGGTGCGGATCGCAGTTCAGCTCGAGGACAGTTCCATTCTCCGAGGCTTTCTCGATCACCGCCTCCACGTCGACCGCATATGAATCACGCGAGAGAAGAAGCCTTCCGGTTGCGTGGCCGAGTATCGTGAGGCGGGGATCGTCCATTGCCTTGAGCACCCGGCTCGTCATTGCCGCCTCGTCCATCTTGAACTGCGAGTGAACCGAGCCCACGACATAGTCGAATCTGTCGAGGAGCTCGTCACCGTAATCGAGATCGCCCGATGGGAGTATGTCGCATTCGATTCCTTTCAGAATTCGGAATCCCTTCATTCCGGAGTTGATGTCGTCTATCTCATCGTGCTGGCGGAGAACCTTGTCGCGCTTGAGGCCGCCCGCATAGAAGGCAGCCTGGGAATGATCGGTGATGCCGATGTACTTCCATCCGCGATCCATTGCAGCCTGCGCCATCTCCTGGATCGTCGCGCCGCCGTCGGAGTAGGTCGAATGACAGTGCAGAGCGCCCCTGATGTCTTCGCTCGTGATGAGGTCGGGGAGTGTTCCGCTCGCCGCCGCTTCGATTTCGCCGAGCCCTTCGCGGAGCTCGGGCGGAATGTCGTCGAGCCCAAGCGCCTCGAAGAAATCACTTTCGGACTCGAGCTTTACGGTGCGGCCCTTTGGATTAACGAGCTCCGACTCTTTGAGCGTAAATCCCCGCGCTTCCGCAAAGCTCGTGAGCTGAACGACATGATCGGCGCTTCCCGTTGCGCGCCACAATGTGATCGCTGCCTCGGCCTGTGAAACGCACCAGAGGTCCATGCGGGTGTCGTCCACGTAGCGAATGGACATGCGGGGGCCGTTCTCGATGACTTCCTTCACGGCGGGCATGTCGGTGAACGATTGCGCGACCTGCGTGGGATTCGCCGTGCATATCGCGACGATGTCGATGTCGCCAATGGTATCGAGGTGACGTCTCACCGTTCCGGCAATCAATGCTTCGCTTACATCCGGATGTCGCGACACGTAATCCGCGAGTACTACTGCCTGCATCAGCCCGCGGTGATAGAGCGCGCGCTTGCCGGAATCGCGCGCAAATGCGATTCCTGCCAGAATCCGCTCTGCCGTCCGGGGACCGAATCGCGGGAGCTTTGCGAGCCGTCCATCGCGTGCAGCCTGCTCGAGCTGATCGAGGCTTTCGACGCCGAGCTCGCGATGAATGAGCTTTACTTTGTCGACGCCGAGGCCGGGGACGCGCGCCATCTGGATGAGGCCTCGCGGAATGTTCTCGGACAGGCGGTCGAGGTAGGTGGATTCGCCGGTCTCGATCAGCTCCTTCACTATGGAAAGAGTGGCAGGCCCGACGTTGGGAGTTTTCTGCAGCTCGCCGGACTTGAGAAGTGGCGTCAGGTCATCCGCGCCAAGCGCGAGGATCGATCTCGCTGCTCTCTGGAATGCTCTTGCCTTGAAACGAGGGGTGCCGCTCAGCTCGAGGTACGAAGCGATCTGGTTGAGGACATGAGCAGCCGTTCTGCTATCCATGCCAGAATGATATCACTCGGTATAGCTGGCCACACTTGGAGTGAAAGGTTTTCGCAGCGGGAGACCGGTGAGACCGGTGAGCTCGGCAGGCTTCCCCATAGAAAATCCATCTCGCGCTCAGGCTCTTCTATTTTTTTGTTTTCAACTACGGGCACTACGCAGTTCCGTAGTTGTAAAAAAAATATTTGAAGCCTCTCTCTTCCTGATTCGCTTCCGCCAGGGAGTGCGTCTCGCGCTCGGGCTTTTCTATTTTTTGTTTTCAACTACGGGCACTACGCAGTTCCGTAGTTCTAAAAAATAATATTGAAGCTTCTTTATTCCGGATGTCTTTCCGCCACGGAAGAATATCTCACCGGTCTCACCGGTCTCCCGCTGCGAAAACCTAGCCTTGAGAGTGGCCAGTAGAGGTAATCAGCTACCCCTCCATGCCAGCATGCCCGGGGAGCCGATCGATCATCTCGTGCAGCTGCTTCTGGATGAGCTCGATCTCCTGCCTGGCTCCTTCACGATCGAGTAGGCCGTTCCGCATGTTGATCGAGACGCGGTTCATGTACTTGATCTTCATCAGCATCTCGTCCGTCGCGCGGCGAAGCGACGTGTAGCGACGCTTGTCGGCTCGCGCGCGATGATAGCGGCGCGTGAAATCCTCGATGTTCAGGCGGCGGGCCATCTCGATGGCTTCCTCGACGCTGCGGCCGGGAATCGCGCCGTGATCGGGAATTCCTTCGCCGGTCTCGGGATCGGCGAAGAAGAGACGGCCGATATACTCGATGCCGTCATATGCAATGCGAACGGAAACCGCGCACGGCTTTCCGTCCATCTCGATCGTCGAGAGATGCTGTTGGGTTATGCCGAAGTCGGACATCGCGCTCAGGCTCGTGTGGGATCCGTCGAGGCGAGGAACCTGTCCAGCGCCGCGAACAACTGGCCGGGCTGTTCAACGTATGGCACGTGACCGCAATCGTCCAGAAGCACCAGCTCAGCCTCCATCGCCCTGGCCCCTTCAATTGAGGACGCAACAGGAATCGGATCGTCACGGCCATGAATGAACATCGTCGGAAAGCCCATCGGCGTGAGGTCCCGGAGAATATCGTAATCGGATCCCAGGCTGTCCCACACGGATGTCTGGATGCGGCCGGTTACCCGGAACGGCGTCAGATTCCGCGCCTTCGAGGGGTCTGCGAAGTATGGCGCCACTGCAAGCTCGAAGGTGCGCTGCCGGTATTCGGCGGGGTCCTTGTCGCGAAGTTGAGACTCCGCGAGCTCCTCCCGCATCCTCCGGATCTGCATCCCGTTCTGCCTCCGCAGAAACTCCGCCTCGAACTCCCTGCGAAACTCCATCCTGAGCGGGGCACAATCAAGGAGTGCCAGTCGCGATGGGCTTTGCATGCTATCGTGCTTTCGTGACTCGAGCGCGTAAAGCAATCCGAGCATTCCCCCGAACGAATACGCGACGATGGATGGAGAGCCAATCCCAAACTCGCGGATGATCGCGTGCAGATCCATGACGTGCGTCTTCCACGTCACATGCTCCCGATCGTCGGACTTCGATTTCCCCCCGCCGCGCTGATCGTAGAAAATCACGTTGTACCGCTTCGCCAGATGCAGCATCTGCGGCAGGAGATAATCGTGATGAGCCCCGGGGCCCCCGTGAAGAACGATGAGCTTGCCTGCGGCCGGTGGTCCGTATGCGCACCAGTACAACGGGGCGGTCGTCGTCTGGGTGAAGCCGGAAGTGCGCGGCGGCGGAATGTATTCGGGCATGCCCCGAATGATTCACACATCCCCGGCCGTTCGGCAATGTCAGCCGGGTCGTGAGTCTATCGAATCAGCCCCGCGTGCCGAGGATTACGGTTGTCTCCATTCGCTTTCCGTCGCGAAGATACACGACCTTCACTGTCTCGCCCGGTTTATGGGAGTAGAGCGCATCGCTGTACGACTGTAGGTCGGTGACCGGCGTTCCGCCGAACTCGACGATGATGTCGCCGGCGACAAGTCCACCCTTCTCGGCGGGACTTCCTGCTCTGACGCCGGTGAGCTTGAGACCGGGGATCGTCCCGGCCGACATGTCGGGCACGGATCCGAGATAAACCTGCGATCCTGTCGTGCTCGGTCCCATCCGCGATGGTCGTGTGGATCGAATGAAGCTGAGCCGCGCCGGCCGGGCGTCGAGCGACTTGATCATGTCGAACGCGAGATTCACGACGCGTGCTTCACCCGCGGCGTTGATCTTCTCCACATCATCGGTTGCGCGATGATAATCGTCATGATTGTCGGTGAAGAAATGCAGGACCGGGATGTTCTTCGCGTAGAACGAGCTGTGGTCGGACGATCCGAAACCATCGCCTCCGCCCTGGATCCTGAGTGCGGGAAGGATCCTCAGGTTTGCGCTGTCCACCAGCGACGGAAGCTCGGCAGCGCTTCCTGTTCCATAAACGAACAGCTTGTCGTCCACGAGACGGCCGACCATGTCGAAGTTGAACATCGCGACGATGCTGTCCAGCGGCACCGGCGAATTCTCCACGAAATACTGCGAGCCAAGCAGGCCTTCCTCTTCGCCGCTGAAGTTGACGAAGATCACCGAATGCCGGGGCTTGCTGATTGAAAGCATTCGCGCGAGCTGCAGCACCGCCGCCGTTCCCGATGCATTGTCGTCAGCGCCGTTTCTGATCGCATTGCCCGCCGCTGGATCCATCGCGTACTGCGTGCTTCTCCCGAGGTGGTCGAAGTGCGCGCCAACGACGATGTACCTGCTCCTGAGAGCTGGATCGGAACCCTGGAGCATTGCGACGACGTTCTGTGTCTTGAGGCCCGCGGTGTCCCCCGTGTGCGCTGCCGCAGCCGGCCGCGCAACGAAACTCTGAAGATATCCGGGATAGGCCGGGGTCAGCCGCAGATAGCTGTATCGCCGTGCGATGTACGCGGCTGCCGAGTCGTTGCCGGGGCTTCCGGTGAGCCGCCCCTCGAGCTTGTCACCCGCGAGGTATGCGATGTCGGTTCGAATCGCTGCGGAATCGGCAGCTGCCAATCCGAGATCCGGTCTCGTATTGATGCCTGCGGAGCATGCTGCAGCCGCAGTGGCGATGATTACAAGTACTGGAAGTTTCATGGTCCCTATCGGGCGGTAAAGTCGGTCTCTGAAGTTACCGCCCTGCACGCCTCGGCGAGAAGAGTCGCGACATTGTCGACGTCAGCCAGCGAAACCATCTCGTTCGGCGAGTGCATGTAGCGGTTGGGAACGGACACCAGAGCTGTTGCTACCCCTTCGCGGGCAATATGGATGGCGTCGGCGTCAGTGCTCGTGTAAAGGCCGGCGGCCTGCACGGTGAACGGGATTTTTTTCTTTTCGGCAATCTTTCGCAGGAGATTGAATACGACGGGAGATATGATCGAGCCGCGGGCCAGAACGGGACCGCCGCCGATCTTCGCCTCGCCGATTTCCTTCTTTTCCACCTGCGGATGGTCTGTCGCGAAGGTGACATCGACTACCAGCGCCATCTGCGGGCCGAGGCAGGTTGCGCATACTCCCGCTCCTCCGCCGCGATATCCGATTTCCTCCTGCGTCGTGGCGACAGCGACAACATGAGCGGAGCCCGGCTTCTGCGAATAGCGACGGAGCGCCTCGAGCACTATGAACGCGCCGATGCGATCGTCGATCGAGCGCGAGACGAGTCGGTCATTCGGGAACTCCATGGTGCGCGAGTCGATCACGCCGGGATCGCCGACGGACAATCGCTTCGAGGCCTCGTCCTTCGAGCTCGCGCCGATGTCCACCCATAGGTCGGTCATCTTCGACGCCTTCTCGCGATCCTCGGTTTTCATGAGGTGGATTGGCTTCTTTCCGACGACGCCGAAGACGTCACCGTCCCTGCCGATGAAGCGAATGCGCTGCGCGACGAGAACCTGCGGATCCCAACCGCCGATCGGCGATATGTACGCGTAGCCCTCGTCGTCGATGTAGGTGACGATCACGCCTATCTCATCGATGTGACCTGCAAGCATGATCGTTGGCGAGCCGCCGGGGTTGACCTCGGCGATACTGTTGCCTGCGACGTCGCCCCGAACCTTGGCGAACTTCGCCGCTTCGGCGCGCCAGAGCTTTGCGGGCGCGGATTCGAATCCGGATGGGCCGGGTGTGTCCAGTAGCTGCTTCAGGAATTGAAGAGACTGCTTCGAGAACGTTGTCACAGGGATTCCTTGACGGTGTTATCCGGCTTGAATGTAGCCATGCAATTTGCATCCAAGTATCCTATGCGTGTGCAAATCATCAGACTAATCCTCGCCGGGACGGTGCTGACGCTCCCGGCAGCGGTTGCAGGCCAGGCGAGCCAGTCGATTCCCATCTCGCGGGTGAGCTACGACGTCACGTTCGATTCGGCCACTGCCGACTCGCGAACGATCGGCGTTTCCATGTCCTTCAGCGCGGCACAGGCTGGTAATGTGCTCCTTTCCCTGCCGAAGTGGACGCCAGGAGCATATGAGATCGGGAACTATGCGCGCTTCGTCAACGATTTTGGCGCGGCTTCCGGCAGCGATTCGCTCGACTGGGACAAGCTCGACCCCGACACCTGGCGTATCAGGCTGAATCGGCCGGGAAGCGTGAAGGTGACATTCGATTACAAGGCCGACTCGCTCGACAATGCGAATTCGTGGTCGAAGTCCGACTTCGCGTTCTTCAACGGCACGAACCTGTTCTTCTATCCCGAAGGGCAGGGAGCAGATTTTCCGGCGACGGTGACTGTCCACACGACTCCCGGCTGGAGAGTCGTGACCGGAATGGCGCCGGCGACGACCGTGAACAGCTTCACGGCGGGGAACTATCACGATCTCGTGGACATGCCTTTTTTTGTCGGGAGATTCGACGTCGACAGCACGATCGTTCTCGGAAAGACGCTTCGATTTGCGAGCTATCCGGTGGGATCACTCACCGCGCTCGCCAGGACGTCGATATTCCAGCAGCTCACGAAGATCCTTCCGTTTCAGGCGATGGTCTTCGGCGAGGTCCCGTGGGATACGTACACCGTGATGCAGGTTGCCGATCAGGGTTTTCCCTTCGGTGCCGCAGCGGGGCTCGAGCACCAGAATTCGCATCTCGACATCATCTCTCCGGTCGTGCTCGGGAACCCGATACTCGGATCGCTCTATTCGCACGAAGTGTTTCACGCGTGGAACGTGAAGCGACTGAGACCGGCTGAGATGACGCCTTATCAGTATGATCGCGAGCAGCCGACTCCGCTTCTCTGGATCAGTGAGGGAGTCACTGATTACTACGCGGATCTCGCGCAGGTGCGGGGGAAGACGATTACTCCGCGCGGTTTCTACGCGACGACGACGGACAAGATCGACGCAGTGATTCAGGCGGGACCGACATCTGTTGAAGACGCGTCTGTCTCGACGTGGATCAAGCCGGCGAACGGCGCGGAGGACCTCTACTATGACAAGGGGTCAGTCGCGGGATTTCTGCTTGACATCATCATCCGCGACGCGAGTGACAACAAGCGCTCGCTCGATACGGTCATGCGGGAGCTTTACGAGACGACATACAAGAAGGGACGAGGATTCACGAACGAGGAGTGGTGGGCGTCCGTCTCGCGTGCAGCGGGTGGAAAGTCGTTCGCTGATTTTGAGCGGCGCTTCATCGATGGACGGCAGCCATTTCCGTACGACTCCGTCCTGCCGCTTGCCGGTCTGAAGCTGTTCACCGAGAGAATCGTGCGTCCGTCGCTCGGCATCTCAGTGTCGAGTGACGACGATGGGCTTCGTGTCGTTCAGGTCGTCGTGTCCGGGCCCGGCGCAACAGCGGGAGTGAAGCTCGGCGATTATCTGGTCAGGGTCGGGGGGCTGGATCCCGACGACCCCGAGTATGAAAAGAAATTCAACGAGAAGTTCGGCGGCATGGCGCCTGGCGGAACGATACCGATTGAAATCAGGCGGGGCACTCAGCGGATTACGCTGAATGCCCCGGTGAGATTCAATACGACTGAAACGCGAAGACTGAGCGAAGTTACGAACGCCAGTCCGAAAGCAATCAGGGTGCGCGACGGCCTGTTGAACGGTACGCTTCAACAGTAGCCGGATCCCGGGGCGACGGTCCCGTCCACTTCTCCTTCATGATCGCCTCGATCTCGGCGATCTCGCGCGGCGCGCGGGAAATCCATTCGACTGTCGTCGGCGTGACGATGTAGTCGTCCTCGATTCTGACGCCGATGTTCGCGTACTTCTGCACCGCCGGCCTGATCTTCGAGATCAGCGCCTGATTCTTCGGCGTATTCGGAATGATGTCGAGAAGATTTCCGCGAACATATATACCCGGTTCGATGGTGAAGGCGCTTCCCGGAACGAGCGGAGCCGTTCCAGATGCGGCGCCGGGATCGTGCACGTCGAGCCCGATTCCGTGACCGAGTGAATGCATGTAATAGAGGGTGCGCTGCAGGCATTCACGTCCGGGGCCGCACTCGTACGTCGCGCCCGGTGACTCGATGAGCCCGAGCTTCGAGAGTGACGCATCGAGTGACGCGTTGGCAGCATCGCTGAGCGCGCGTCCGGGGACATTCACTTTCGCGGCCGCCTCAGCGGCTGCCTGTGCGGCTCTAACGGCCGAGTAGATATCGCGCTGCGCGTCCGAGAAGGTTCCGTCGGCTGGAACTGTTCGCGTCACGTCGGCGGCGTAACCGCGGTAGGAAGCTCCGATGTCCATCACGATCATATCGTTCTGCTCGATGAACCGGTCATCCGCGTTGTAGTGCAGTGTCGTGGAGTTCGGGCCCGATCCCACAATCGTCGAGAACGATGGGCGATCGGCGCCGTTCCGGCGGAAGTCGTATTCGATGAGCGCCTGCACCTCGAACTCGTTCATGCCTGGCTCGATGAGGCGCATTGCATCACGATGCGCGCCGACCGTGATGTTCACCGAACGACGAAGCAGGTCGAGCTCGGCGGCTGTCTTGATGCGACGAAGATTGGCGACTTCGTTGTTGACCGACTTGATTGCGAGGCGATTGTTGCTTTTGAGGAATCCGGCGACGATCTGGTCGTCGGGCGTGATGATGGGACCATCCGGATTGAAATTGCCGACGGTGAAGAGCGTAGCTGACGGCGCCGACGCAGCGAGCGAATCGACGACTTTCCCAAGCGTTGCGATGTTGCGGCCTTCCATCGCAAGGGCGGCCTTCACTCCTGGAATCCCAAGGCGGTGGCCGGTCCACACTTCCCTCGCCGGGTCACTCGGCTGAACGAAAAGCATCGGGCTGCCGGCTATCGCACCGTTCCTGATGACCATCACGAGCGCGGCGGCCGGCTCGTTGAAGTTCGTCAGGTACTTGAAATTCGAGTTCTGGTTGAAGCTGAGGAAATCCTCCTCAGGCTCGGGGCTGCCGAGGGCGACGAGAATTCCGTCGCCGAGCTTCTGTGCGAGAGCCATCCTTCTTGCGGCGTACTCATCATTTGGGATTTGAGCATCGAGCTGGCTGGCAGCAAGCAGCGCAAACCCTGTGATGATCAACGATCGAAACTTCATCTTCGGTTTTCTGGGTGATAGTGGTTGGTGGAGAGCATTGACACGGAGACACGAAGGCACGGAGGCATCACGGATAAATACAGAGACTGCGGTTAACTGCGGGCTTAACTGCTCTTTATCTCAGAATACACAGAATGGGCACAGACTACACAGAAACTGCGGAACTGCTTGTCTGATTTTTTTGTTAACCGCGTAACTGCGCTCTTACGTCGTTAAAAAACAAATCAATGAACGCCCTTGCGTAGTGTCTGTGTATTCTGTGTCCATTCTGTGTATTCTGTGCTTACAGAGCAGTTAAAGCCGTAGTCACGTAGTTCTTCGTGATGCCTCCGTGACTTCGTGACTCCGTGTCAATGCTCTTCCCCGGTCTTACCTGAGAACGGCCTTGGCAATAGTCTGGAGCTGCATGTTGGATGTTCCTTCGTAGATGGTGCCGATCTTCGCGTCTCGGTAGTACTTCTCCACCGGGTAATCCTTGGTATACCCATATCCCCCGAAGAGCTCGACGCAAAGAGACGTAACCCGCTCGCACACCTGCGATGCAAAAAGCTTCGCCATTGCGCCCTCGCGAGCGATGTCACGTCCGGCATCCTTGAGGCGCGAAGCGTTGTAGACCATGAGCCGCGCAGCTTCCAGATCAGTCGCAGCCTGTGCAACCTGGAACTGAATACCCTGGAACTCGGAAAGTGATTTTCCGAACTGCTTTCGCTCGCCGAGATACTGAATCGTCGCGGTCAGCGCCCCCTGCGCCACTCCGAGCATCTGCGCGCCGATTCCGATCCGGCCTTCATTGAGAGTTTCGATCGCGATCTTGTATCCCTGGCCAACGGGACCGAGAACGTTCTCCGACGGGACCTCGCAGTTGTCCAGCAGAAGCTCCACCGTGCTCGATGCGCGGATGCCAAGCTTGTTCTCCTTCTTTCCGACAGAGAAGCCGGGAAAATCCCGCTCGATTATGAACGCCGTGATTCCCTTGTATCCGGCTGATGGATTCGCGTTCGCGAACACGACGAAGATGCCGGCTTCATATCCGTTGGTGATCCAGAGTTTCTGCCCGTTGAGAATCCACTTGTCCCCTTTCTGTTCGGCGCGGGCAGCGAGGCCGAACGCATCGGAGCCCGATCCTGACTCGGAGAGCGCGTACGCGCCGACGGTGTCGGATGTCAGTCGCGGCAGGTATTTCGACTTTTGTGCATCCGTGCCGTACCTGTTGATCGGATAGTTGACCAGGGTGTTCTGCACGTCGCAGAGAATCGCGGCCGAAGCATCCACCTTGCTGATCTCTTCGACAGCGAGTGTCACCATGAAGAGCGATCCGCCCGCGCCGCCGTACTGCTCGGGAACTTCGATTCCCATCAGGCCGAGCTCGAAGTATTTCGGAATGAGATCGGCGTCGAGCTTGGCGGCGTTCTCCATGTCCATCACTCGCGGACGCACTTCTTCTTCGGCGAATCCCGCGACCGCATCGCGGAACATCTCTTCTTCTTCAGTCAGTATCGTCAGCGCTGAGCGCGCGTCGGTGTCCGTTGTCATGTGATGGTGTCAGGAGCGATTGCGCAGCGGCAGGCGGAAAAAGCCGGTGATGTCGGCTTGTCTTGCGCGGCAGGCCTCGCCGCAAAGTGTGCGCGAGCACGCAGGATCCCAGCATTTCTCGGCGTCCGCGTCCCTCCATGTCGGCGCGATCGGAACTCCCGCGCGGTGCAGGATCAGCTCGCCGAGCTTCTCGTGAACGCCGAA
>Ga0209998_10000128_pt1 | contig 29823 bp, 27 predicted proteins | sample EndophyteCoNSPM_FD_187576 | JGI IMG/M metagenome (GOLD analysis project Ga0209998, IMG submission 187576) | Arabidopsis thaliana rhizosphere microbial communities from the Joint Genome Institute, USA, that affect carbon cycling - Endophyte Co-N... | ecosystem: Host-associated > Plants > Roots >... | reverse complement strand
ACCGCGCCACCGATGGGTGCGGCGTGCCCGGTGCCGGTCCCACCACCCTCCACGATGACCGCGATGGCGATCGACGGGAGGGCGCCGGCCTGGGCCGGCGCGAAGCCGATGAACCAGGAGTGCGGGCGCAGGCCCGGCCCGCGCTCGGCGGTCCCGGTCTTGCCGGCTGTCTGGACGCCCGAGATGCCGAAGCGGGTCACGTCACCGGGTCCCGCGTAGAGGCGCCCGATCGGTCCCGAGACGGCGTCGACCATTGCCTGCCGTACCTGTGCCGCCACCTGCGACGAGATCACCGGATCGCCGCGGCCGCCACCGTACGTGTCGAGGATGTTCGAGGTCGGCCCGGCCGCAGGGGCGGCTGCGTGGCTCCGCAGGTCCCGGACGAGGAAGGGTTGCGGCACGGCCCCGTCGTTGGCGATCGTTGCTGCCAGCAGGGCCATCTGGAGCGGCGTGACCGAGACCGCAGCCTGACCGAAGGCGGCGCTCGCCAACTCGACGTCGTCGCGGAACGGGGCGCAGCCGCCGTCGACCTGCGTCGAGACGAAGGAGGGAGCGACAGCAATGCCGCGCCCGTCACTGCCGATCCGCAGCCCCTCGCAGAAGCCGAAGCGGCGCGCGTAGTCGAGGTAGCGATCCGCCCCGAGCTCCAGGCCGACGTGGGCGAAGTAGATGTTGCTCGACACCTGGAGGGCGGGCGAGAGGTCCCAGAGCGCCGGCGCCACGTTGCCGAGGTCGTGCTCGCGGATCGTGAAGCCGCTCACCACGAAGCCGTCGACCTCTTCCCGCGGCTGATCGGGAAAGGTGGTCTGGGGGGTGATCGCCCCCGTGTCCAGGGCCGCCGCCGCGGTGAGCACCTTCATGATCGAGCCGGGCGTGTAGTGACCCTGGCGGCTGCGGTCCAGGAACGGGTTGTCCGGCAGCGCGGCCACCGCGTCGAACGGCGCCTGGGCCGTGGCCGGGTCGCCGGAGAACCCGGTGGCGTCGTACGACGGCGTCGAGACCATCGCCAGGACTGCCCCGGTCTGCGGATCGATCGCCACCACCGCCCCCCGGTCGGCGCCCAGCTGGGCGGCAGCAAAGTCCTGCAGGCGCTGGTCGATGGTCAGCGTCAGGTCGTGCGGATCGGGCTGGCGGTCCAGGATGTCATTGAGCACGTCACGGAGCGGGTTCGGGTCGGTCCGGCCGGTGAGCAGGTCGTCCCATGCCTGTTCCACCGCAGTCGCGCCAAAGCGGAGGCTGGCGTAGCCGATGAGATGGGTGAACGCCGGATCGACATACGTGCGCCGGCTGATCCCCTCGGTCACCACGCTCGAGGCCAGCAGGCGTCCCTGGGAGTCGAAGATCGAGCCGCGTGGCAGGCTCCGGCGGGTGGCGATCACCTGCGGGTTGTCCTGTCGGGTGGCGAGCGTCTGCGCGTCGAGCACCTGCCACCACACGAGCGCGCCGGAGATGCTGGCAAAGGCGAGCACGAGGTAGACCGCCAGGCGTCGAACGTTGGTGGCGATCACGGGCCGCGTCCCTCGATCTGGGCGTCCACCACGGATCGATGGCTGATCGCCAGCAGCAGGCCCACCACCACGAAGCACGCGAGCAGGCTCGATCCGCCGTAGCTCACGAACGGGAAGGTGATCCCGGTGAGCGGCACGAGCTTCACGTTCCCGGCGGCGATGATCAGGGTCTGGAGGCCCAGGCTCACCGTCAGCCCCACCGCCAGCATGGCGCTGAAGTCGTCGCGGGCGAGCATGGCGGTGCGGAGGCCGCGGAAGACGAGGCACATCACCAGCGCCAGCAGCGCGAAGGCGCCGATCAGGCCCAGTTCCTCGGCGACCGCGGCGAAGATGAAGTCGGTCGGCAGGGCCGGGATGGGCAGCCGCCCCGAGATGGTGGGCAGCCCCTGGCCGAGCCCCTCGCCGAAGAGGCCTCCACGGCCGAAGGCGTAGAGCGCCTGGACGGTCTGGTATCCGCGGTCGCTGGGATCGGCGAAGGGGTCGATCCAGTTGTCGACCCGCACGCGGACGTGGCCGAACAGGTTGTACGCGACATACGAACCGGCGATGAACAGCAGCATCCCGAGCAGGACATAGCTCCGACGCCCGGTGGCGACGAACAGCATCGTCAGGAAGATGCCCATGAAGAGGAGGGCGGTGCCGAGGTCGCGGCTGACGACCACCACCAGCATGACGATCACGAAGATCGCGATCATCGGCAGCAGGTAGGGCAGCGGTGGGATCTTGAGCGGACCGAACCGGGCGCTGGCGTCCGCCAACAGGGTCCGCTTCTCGGCCAGGTAGGCGGCAATGAAGATGACCAGCACGACCTTGATGGCCTCGCCGGGCTGGAAGCCGATGGGGCCCAGGAAGATCCAGAGCCGGGCCCCGTTGACCTCGCGGCCGAAGAGGAAGGTGATCACCAGCAGGAGCGTCCCGGCCAGCGCCCAGGTGTACTTGTAGTGGCGCAGGATCCCGTCGTCCCGGAAGCGCCCGGCCAGCAGCACCATGGCGCTGAGGCCGATCGCGAACCACAGCAGCTGGGTGGTGGCCATCCCGAACTGCACGCCGAAGGCATCGGTGCCGAGCAGGTCCTGCGGAAGACGGTTCAGCATGATGATGCCGATGGCGCCGATGGTCGCCACGCACGGCAGCAGGAGCTGGTCGCCCTGGTTGCCGAGCAGCCGCAGCGCGAGATGCGCCCCGAGCATCAGGCCCACGTAGCCGACCGCCACCCCCATCGGCCCGGGGTCGAGCACGCCGGTCTGCGCGATGTGGGTGACGGCGAAGCCGAGCGGGACGAGGATCACGAGCGGCAGGAGCAGGCGCAGCTCGAGCGGTCGCGAGACGGCGTGCATCAGCGCTCCAGGCGCATGCGGACCCGGCCGATCGTCAGCTCGTCCCCGAACGAGAGCGCCACCGGGCGATCGATGCGGTGGCCGTTGACGTAGGTCCCGTTCGTGCTCCCCTGGTCCTCGATGAACCAGCTTCGCCCCCGGAAGGTGAGCATCGCGTGCGTGCCGCTGACGAAGTCGTCGTCGATGAAGATGGTGCTGTTGACGTTGCGGCCCATCGAGTTGATCGGCCCCAGCGCGATGGTCGTGCCGAGCGCCGGCTCGTCACCGATGGACTCGACCACCTGGAGCTTGCCGATCCCCGATTGGCTCGCCATCTGCGTCACCTCGGCGCTGCGCAGGTCGCGCAGCAGGGCACGCGAGAAGCCCACGAGGATCAGGTACAGGAGCGCAAGGAAGCCGAGCTGCAGGACGAGTAGGAGGATGCGGAGCACTTCGCCGGTCATCAGCTGACCTGGAATTCGATCTCGGTGCTGCCGATCCGGATCACGTCGCCGGGCCCCAGCGCCACTTCGCTGACCGGCTGGCCGTTGATCCAGGAGCCGTTGCGGCTGCCGAGGTCGGCCAGGCTATAGGCGCCGTGCTGCAGCTTCAGCTGGCAGTGGTGCCGGCTCACCTCGGGGTCGTCCACGATCACGTCGTTGTCGCTTGCCCGTCCGATGCTGATCAACGCGCCACCGAGATCGAAGCGGACCCGTGGCGCCCCGTCGGTGTGCACCAGCAGGAACGCGCGGGAGGCTGAATCGGGCGTCGCCGGCTCGTGGCCAGGACGAGCGAGGACCATGGTGTGCTCCGACGCCTGGGCCGGCATCGGCTCGGGGAGCGGCTCGCTGGCGACGTCGACCACGTTCGCCGCCACGCGGACGTCGCCACGCGGCACGGCGGGATCGGCGACGAGCGTGACGCTGGGACGCGCCACCAGGTGGTAGTGCTCGCGACGCGCACGCGCCGCGGCGCCATGCGCCAGGTCGTCCTCCAGCGAGCCGCGGTACGGCTCGAAGGCGGCGAAGTCAGCGGGGTGGAGGTGCAGGTCGTAGCGGTTCGGGACGATGATCCCGGCCGCGCCGAATGCCTTGCCGGTGTCCATTGCGCGCTCGATCCGCTTCGTCAGGAGCACCGGCTGGAGGGTCGCGCCAAGGCGCCCTGCCGGCGCCTCGAAGAGCCGCTCGAGGAAGGCCTCGAGCCGCGCGATGATGCCCATTGGCCGATCCTAGCACGGGCCGGGACCGATCCCGGCGGACCGGACGAGCGGGGTACCAACGGCGTGCGCGGCGGTACCAATGCACCTGTGGGGAGCAGTGGCGCGTGCTCGGTATACTCGGGGTCCTGAAGCCTTTCCACGAACCGGATGACCACATAGCACGATGCTCGACACCCTGACCGAATCCTTTTGTGAGCGGTGCGGAACTCGCTACGAGTTCGAGGCGCCCGAGAAGCTGACGACCACGCGCAAGGCGCGCGGCGTGATCAGCGGGCTCAAGAACTACATCATGAGCCAGGACTCCCTGTCCGACTCGGTCAACGACGCCATGCGCTCGCAGGCCGAGGTGCTTGCCTCCAAGCAGCTCGACGCCTTCCACGACTCCTTCAGCTTCTGCATCGACTGCCGGCAGTACACCTGCACCAACTGCTGGAACGACGACGCAGGGCGCTGCCAGAGCTGCCAGCCGCTGCCCGAGCCGACTGCGACCTGGCTCCAGCCGGGCGCCGCGGAACCGGTCTCCTCGACGCCGTGGCCCGTCACCGACCTCACCGAGCCGCCATCGACGATGCTGCAGTTCCCGGAGCCCGAACCGATGGTCGTGGCCGAGGTCGAGCCGGTGGTCGAGGCGGCTGCACCCGAGCCCGAGCCGGTCGTGGAGCCGGAGCCGGTCGTCGAGCCCGAACCGGTCGTGGTCGCAGCCGCGCCGGAGCCGATCGTCGAGCCGGAGCCGATCGTGGAGCCGGAGCCGGTCGCGCCGCCACTGCCCGAGCCCACCCCAATCCGTCCACTGCGCCCGATCGGCGAGACGTTCGTCCGCACCCCGCGCCAGGCGCCCGCTCCGAGGGACCCGGCCTCGGTGGCCGCCGACGACGAGGCGCTTGCCGCCCGTCGCGCCCAGCTCGACATGCTCGGACTGGGCGATCCCGGCCAGGGTCCGGTTGGACCACAGCGCAACGTGCTCCCCTATCGCTCGAGTGGCGCGGCCAACCCCGTCGCGGCCCTCGCGGGCGGCGCCTTCTGGGACGCATCGGCGCGTGAAGTCGCCGGCGCCACTAGCCAGGTCGGCGTGCGGACCTGCGGCGAGTGCGCGCTCTCCCTGTCGGCCACGGCGCGCTTCTGCCGCCGATGCGGCCATCCCCAGTCCCAGTCGGCCTAGTCGCTCCCGCCCTCGCGCTTGGGGGCGCTCCCCTCGGACGCCTTCGGCGCGGCGGTCGTGCCGCCGGTCTTGGTATCGCTGGATGAGGCGGTGGCACTGCCGTCCGACCCGCTCGACCCGCCCGTGCTTCCGCCGCCCACGCTGCTCGACGACGACGAGCGTGAATCGGTCTTGTAGAAGCCACCACCCTTGAAGATGATGCCGGTCGGGTGGAAGACGCGCCGCAGCTGTCCACCGCAGCGCTCGCACTCGGTGGGACCTTCCTCGAGCATCGAGTGGACGACCTCGGTGATGGAGCCGCAGCTGCGGCACTGGTAGTCGTAGGTCGGCACGGCAAGGCGAGGCTCAGGCCCCGCGGCCACCCATCCGCATGCCGCACTTCGGGCAGTAGAACGCGTCCGTGCCCGACTCGAAGCCGCAATGCGCGCAGACCGACCCGCCGCGCTCCGGGCCGGTGGTCGCCCGTGTCGCAGCCGCTGCGCCCAGGCTGTGCCCGGTGGCCCGGACCTGCTGATAGAGCGAGCTGAGGAGGCGGCGTCCGGTTCGCTCCGTGTCGCCCCGCTGCCCCTTCCCGCCCCAGCCGACCACGGCGCGCACGATGAGGTCTCCGGAGAGCTCGTCCCAGTGGCTGGCCAGGCCGCCGACGATGGCTGTGTAGTCGGGGTAACCGCTCGTATCGGTCTCGCCATGCAGGAGGGCGCAGGCCACGCTGTCAACGGTCATGTCGACGGCGTCGGTGGACTCGAGGACATAGAGGGCATGCCGGCCGATGGGGCTGACGGTCGAGCGCGCGGCGATCCACTGCTGCAGCTCGGAGAGCCGCTCGATGCTCGGCGCGGCCTCCGACAGCTCGTGGCTGACTGGCTCCAGCACCTCGACCGGGCCGATCGCCAGCGGCTCGACGACGCTGGGAAGCATCGCCTTCATACGCGGGTCGGCCGGGAGGCGCAGGCCGTCGCTGCTCCTCGCCAGGAAGGCCAGCTTGAGGCTGTATTCCTGGGCGGTGATCTCCTCCACCATCGGCGTCGGTGGGGGCGGAGGCGCGGAGTCCTTGTTGCGGTTACGACGAAGGAATGACATTGCCGGCGATTCTAACGCGGACACAGGCCGACCGGACCCGGACCATCAGCCGCCCGTCAGCAGGCGCAGCTCGACCTCGAGATCGGCGAGCCGTGCACGCTCCCGCTCGACCACCTCCGCGGGTGCGCGCGTGGCGAAGTCACCGGCGAGGAGCGCCTCGAGCCGCTCGATCCCACGGCGCAGGTGCGCCTCGTTGGCCGCCTGGCGGGAGGTCGTCTCAGCCGCCTCCGCCGGTGCCCCGCCGAGCCATGCTGCGGCGCCCGCGGTGGAGGCGACCAGCTCGGGTCGTTCGCGATCGTCGCCGGGCGCGCGCAGGTCGATCGGCTCCACGCGTGCCAGCGCTGCCAGGTAGTCCAGCCCCTGCTCGATCGCCTCGCGGGCGGCCGCGTCGGCCGGCACCACCGTGAGCGGCAGCCTTGCGCCTGCCGGCACCCCGGACTCGGTGCGCAGGGTGCGGACACCTCGGATCAGATCGATCACGGTCTCGGTCGCCGACTCCGCCTGCGGGTCGCGCGATCCTGCAGCCGGCCAGGGCGCGGCAATCAGCAGCCCGGGCTGTTCGCCGGCCCCATCGTCTGATGCCGCCAGCCGCGACCAGATCTCCTCGGTCACGAACGGCACGATCGGATGGAGGAGCTGCAGCATGGTGGCAAGCGCATCACGCGCGGCGCGCCAGGCACGCGCCTTCTCACCGTCGTTGGCTCCCGGCCGCCGGAGGTCGACCTTGGCCATCTCGAGGTACCAGTCGCAATAGTCGGTCCAGGCGAACTCGTGGACCGATGCGGCGTAGGCCGACAGCTCCAGGTCGTCGAGCTGCCGGGTCGCCCGCTCGGTCGCCTCGGCCAGGCGCGAGTGGATCCAGCGCTCGGCGAGCGTCGGCTCGCCCTCAGACGCGGCAAGTGGCTCCGGCCGCGAGCCGAGCACGAAACGCGCCGCATTCCACAGCTTGTTGGTGAAGTTGCGCGCCCCTTCGAGCTTTCCCTCCGTGAGGCGCTGGTCCGCACCGGGGGAGGTGCCGACCGTGAGGGCGAAGCGCAGCGCATCGGCTCCAATCTCCTCGATGAGCTCGAGTGGATCGGCGGTGTTCCCCTTCGTCTTGCTCATCTTGATGCCACCGGGGGCCCGCACCAGGCCGTGGAGGTAGACGGTGTGGAAGGGCTCGACATCGGTCAGGAAGAGGCCGAGCATCATCATCCGCGCGACCCAGAAGAAGATGATGTCGTAGCCGGTCTCCATCACCGACGTCGGGTAGAAGCGCCGCATGTCCGGCGTGTCGTCCGGCCAGCCGAGCGTGCTGAACGGCCACAGCCCGCTGCTGAACCAGGTGTCGAAGATGTCGGTCTCCTGGGTCAGCTCGGCGGCGGGGCGGGCGCAGGTCTCGCACGCAGTCGGCCCGCCCTCCAGGTCGCTGACGGTGATGTGGCCGTCGGGGCAGTACCAGGCCGGGATGCGGTGGCCCCACCACAGCTGCCGCCCCACCGCCCAGTCGCGGATGTTCTCCATCCAGTGGGCGTACACCTTTCCGAAGTGCTCGGGCACGATCCGCGTCCGGCCCTCACGAACGGAAGCCAGCGCTCGCTCGGCGAGCGGCTTCGTCCGCACGAACCACTGCACGCTGAGGCGCGGCTCGACCACCGTGCCGCATCGCTCGCACCGACCAACCACCATCGGATGAGGCTGCTCACCTTCCAGGTCACCCATCGCGCGGAGCTCGTCGAGGATCCGGGTCCGGGCCTCGTACCGGTCCAGCCCTGCGAATTGGCCGCCCTGCTCGTTGATGCGGGCGCCCTCGTCGAGCACGTTGATGGCGGGGAGGCCGTGGCGCCGGCCGAGCTCATAGTCGTCGGGGTCGTGCGCCGGCGTGATCTTGACCGCGCCGGTCCCGAATTCGCGCTCGACCACCTCGTCTTCGATGATCGGCAGGCGGCGGCCCAGGAATGGGAGGATCGCCTCCCGTCCCACGAGGTCGCGGTAGCGCTGGTCATCGGGATGGACGGCCACCGCCACGTCGCCGAGCAGCGTCTCCGGGCGGGTGGTGGCGACCGAGATCCATCGGTCCGGGTCGGGGGAGCCGTCGTCACTGGCAAGGTGGTAGCGGATGGTCCACAGCGTGCCGGTCTCCTCCTTCGGCACCTTCTCGAGGTCCGAGATCGTGGTCCGGCAGCGCGGGCACCAGTTGACGAGCGCCTCGCCGCGGTAGACGAGGTCCGCGTCGTGGAGGCGCTTGAAGGCGGTCCGCACCGCCCTGGCGCTCATCGGGTCCAGGGTGAACTGGTTCCGGGTCCAATCGGCGGATGCGCCAAGGCGTCGCATCTGGAGGCCGATGGCGTCGCGGGTCTCGTCGATGAAACGCCACATCCGCTCGAGGTACCGCTCGCGGCCCAGCGACTCGCGGGATTCACCCTCGTCCGAGATGATCTTGTCCAGCACGTACTGCGCCGAGATGCTGGCGTGGTCGACCCCGGGAAGCCAGAGCGTGTCGTCGCCGCGCATGCGGTGGTACCGGATCAGCATGTCCTCCAGCGTCACGAACAGCGCGTGGCCGGTGTGCAGCGACCCGGTGACGTTGGGCGGCGGCATGGTGATCACGAAGCGCTTGGTACCGGTTGGCGGCTCGGCCGCAGGCGTGAAGACGCCGCTCGCCAGCCATCGCTCGTAGATCGCGGGCTCGACCTCCGCCGCGACGTAGCGCGGTGGGAGCTCGAGTCGCGGCGTCATCATCTCGTCCAGCCTCCAGGCAACAGCAAACCCGTTCGTCGAAGGACGAACGGGTCGTGGTACCACCTTCGTTCGGCGACATCGGCCGATCCGATGGCGCCCTCTTTACCGCGGTATCGGGCGGAACCCGGTCGGCTCGCGTGCGACCTTCTCCCTCGTGTGCCGAGGCGGGCTTGCAGCCTGTGGCCCACCATCTCTCGCGGTCGTCGGAGGGGTACTCTTCACGGTCAGCGCCGTGCCCCGGAGTCTACCACGAGGCGCTTTTCAGGCCTTCGTGCCCACCGTGACGCGCAGCTGGCCGTTGGAGGAGACGAACTGCGCCGACTCCTCGAAGCTTCGGATGGCGGCCTCGAGGTCGAACGGGTCGCGATGGACGGCCGTGAAGATGAATTCGCCGGAGGTGCCGAGTCCCAGCGAGACGCGGCTGACGCCGTCGACCCGCTCGAGCGACTGCTTGAAGGAGGTGATCGCACCGAAGCTGGTCAGCCCGGTGACGAGGACCTGGGTCGTGGCCTCGGCCACGGATTCGTGCGTGTGCGCGGGCACAACCGTTGCCTCGGCGACGGTCGCCTCGACGAGGGCCGGCTCGGGGGCTGGCTGGGGGGCGGGCCCGACCTCTGGCTCGGCGACGACGGTCGCCGCGGCGGGGGCAGGGGCGGCGACCTCGGCGCTTTCCTGAACGCCGTTGCTGGAGGTGGACGGATCGGCGACCGTGCCGACCGACTCGGCGACCGTTGCCATCGGTGCTGGCTCGGGAGAGGGCTCGGGCGACTCCATCACCGCCGGGCTGGCGGCGGGCTCAGGCACGGCCACGGTGGCGGCAGCCGGCGACGGGGCGGTGTCGCCCGCGGGGGCAGCGGGGGCATCCGTCAACGAGGGGGGCTGCGGAATCCGCTTCAGTGCGGAGGCAAGCGCGGCGGGGTCCTGAATGTCGTTCAGCTGCGTGAAGAACCCCGCCATCTCGGCCTCGAAGGCGTCGACCCGAGCCTCGACCGCGGTCATGGCGCCATCGCCTGCCGCCGTGTTGGCTGCGAGCTGTGCATCAAGCGTCGCATTGCGCGCGGATGCCTTGGTGGACGCCTCGTCGCGAATGCGCTGGATCTCACCCTGCTCCCACTCGGCGATCCCGGCGAGGTCGGTGTTCGCGGCCTCGTGGAGCTCGGCGGCACGCTGCTCGGTCTCGGAACGAATTCCGGCGGACCGCTCGGCAACGGCGGCTCGCAGCTTGGCGAGCGCCTCCTCACGAGTCTGGTCGGCGATCTTGCGCATGGCATCGACCAGGCTCTGAAGGAACGGCACCGCGGGCCCGTTGCCGGATTCATTCATTGGGGTGGAGTCTGACACGACAAGCGGCTCAGCACCATACGACGACGAAGGTTCGTGCCCGTTCGAGGGCTCCGTCCCGTTCGACGGCTCATCGCCATTGGTCGTCTCGCCCCGCTCGGCGAGCCAGGGATATGCGGTTCCTTCCGCGTCGGACATGTCGCTGCTCACTGTCCTGCCACCTTCTCGGTTGCGTTCGGCGAGACGAGCGCCGACCACCACGAGCGGCGTCGCGCCGGGGCCGCCACCGGCTCGGGTCGGGTCAGCAGCCGGGCGACGTTGTACAGGTCGGTCGACATCTGCTCCTTCGGGAACTTGATGATGATGGGCGTCCCCTCGTTCGCCGAGGCGATCGCCTTGGGACCATTCGAGACGATCGTGGCACTGACCTTGGTGCCGAGCGTCTTGGCGATGTCGGCCACCGCGATGCCGTGGTTGGACCGGTTGACGATCACCTTGACCATGTCGCCCAAGCCGACCTCGCGCGCCAGGCCCAGGAACTGGGCGGCATTGCGCAGGGGGCCGACCTCGGGGGTTACGACCAGGAAGATCTCGCGCGACGCGGCGAGCATCGCCATGGTGCGGTCGTCGTAGCTCGGATGACAGTCGATGATCACCCAGCTGTGATGGGTGCGCGCCCAGCGCACGGCGGCCACCAGCAGGTCGGTGCTGATCCGCTCGGACTCGCTCGGCTCGGTGCCCCAGGTAAGGACACGGACCCCACTCGCCTCGTGGGTGGTGACGGTCGATTGAAAGGCGTCGCTGGTCCAATCCTCCGGTGGTGAGTCGGCGAGGCTGGCGAGCCCGCCGCGGTATGGAGCGTTCAGGACCGCAGTCACGTTGCCAACGCCGACATCGGCATCCATCAGGCAGACGCTGTCGCCGGTCTGCTGGCGAATGGCGACGGCCAGGTTCACCGCGATCATCGTCTTGCCGACCCCGCCCTTGGGCGCGAAGAGGCTGACGACGGTTCCCTCGCCGATGGTCTCGACCTCGGCCCCTGCGGCCGCGGTCGTGGGAAGCGCGCCCGGGACCTCGCGACCGTTGTGGATCAGCATCGCCTGGAGCCGATAGACGAGCGCCTCGGGCGGCAGCGGCTTGCGCGCGTACTCGTCCTTGCTGGTGCCAGGGTTCGGATCGACCGCCCAGTCGGGGATGTCGTTGGAGAAGAGGACGATCGTGGGCACGCGCTGCGTCGAATGCAGGAACGTGAACAGCTCCTCGTCGCCAGGCTGTCCGCGGTCGCAATCGAGCACGGCCAGGTCGATCTGGCCGTCGCCGGAAAGCCACTGGAGGGCCTCCTCGCGGTCGGCCGCAATCGGCTCGAAGCCGGCATCGGTCATCGCGTCCGCATAGGACGAACTCCACCCGTCCAGGGCGAGCAGGACGCTAGGTCGGTTCATGTGCAGTGCCTCAGGGTGTTGTGCGGTGACGAGTGGCACCACGATCCGGCGAAACGGCCATCTGAGGCAATGGGACCTCGGCGTCATTCGGGACCGCCGAAGGTACGGGGGAAGCCGCTACGCGGACTCCTCGGCGCGCTCGGTTGGGCGTGGGCGCGGCGTCCGGCGGCGAGGCTCGGCGTCGTCGGTCTCGGTGACGAGCATCGGCGGCTGGCCGTGCTCGATCGTCTCGCCGGTGATCACGACCTTCTTGACGTCGGTCCGCTCGGGGATGTCGTACATGACCTCGAGGAGCGCCTCCTCGACGATCGTGCGCAGCGCGCGGGCGCCGGTCTTGCGATCGATGGCGAGCCGCGCGGTCGCCTCGAGCGCCTCGGCCGTGAAGACGAGCTCGACCCGATCGAGCGAGAGGAACTTGGCGAACTGGCGGGTAACGGCGTTCTTCGGCTCGGTGAGGACCTTGATCAGGTCCTCCTTGGCCAGCGCGGTGAGGCCCACCACCACCGGCAGGCGGCCAACGAACTCGGGGATGAGCCCGTACTTGAGGAGATCCTCCGGCATCAGCTGGTCCATCAGGCGGCGTCGCTCCTCCTTGGAGCGCTGCGCCTGCGAGCCGAAGCCGATCCCGCGCTTGCCGACCCGCTCCTCGACGATCTTCTCGAGACCCTCGAAGGCGCCCCCACAGATGAAGAGGATGTTGGTGGTGTCGATCTGGATGAAGTCCTGGTGCGGGTGCTTGCGGCCGCCCTGCGGCGGCACGTTGGCGACGGTCCCCTCCAGGATCTTGAGGAGCGCCTGCTGGACGCCCTCGCCGGAGACGTCGCGGGTGATCGAGGGGTTATCGGTCTTGCGGGCGATCTTGTCGATCTCGTCGATGTAGATGATCCCGCGCTGGGCGCGCTGCACGTCGAAGTCCGCGGCCTGGATGAGGCGCAGCAGGATGTTCTCGACGTCTTCGCCGACGTATCCGGCCTCGGTCAGGCTGGTGGCATCGGCGATGCAGAAGGGGACGTCCAGGACCTTGGCCAGCGTCTGGGCGAGGAGCGTCTTGCCGCTGCCGGTGGGGCCGACCAACAGGACGTTGCTCTTGCCGAGCTCGACCTCGTCGACGGTCTGGCCCGCGTTCACACGCTTGTAGTGGTTGTAGACCGCCACGGAGAGGACCTTCTTGGCCTGCTCCTGGCTGATCACGTAGCTGTCGAGCTTTTCCTTGATCCGGCGCGGAGACGGCAGGGCGGCGGGAGTGGTCTTGGCGCGAGGCGCCTCGAGCATCTCCTCCTCGATGATCTCCTGGCAGAGGTTGATGCACTCATCGCAGATGTAGACCCCCTGGCCCGCGATGAGCTTGCGTACCTGCTCCTGGCTCTTGCCACAGAAGGAGCAGCGGTATGGCACCTTGGTCTTGCCGGTCATTTCACCGAGCATAGCACGCGCTTCCGAGCGCGCCGGCTATAGACCGATGGTCCCCGCTAGCATCCCCCCGTGGCCCCTCCTCAGGTCTTCCACGCTCCGCTCGAGACCCCGATCGGGCGTCTGTGGGTCGCCCTCTCCCCGATCGGCCTCGTCTCGGTCACCCGGGGCGAAAGCCCCGACGCCGATGCCACGGCGCCGCGCGCCCTGGATCCGGAGGCGGCGGCTCCCGCGTTGGCAGAGCTGGCGGAGTACTTCGCCGGCCGGCGGCGGACCTTCTCGCTGGAGCTCGACCTGCGGGCCGCCGGTCCCTTCGACGCAGCCGTCTGGGCGGCGGCGCGGCAGATCCCCTACGGCGAGACGGTCTCCTACGGGGAGCTCGCAGCGATGGGCGGCTACCCGCGCGCTGCCCGGGCTGCGGGCAACGCCATGGCGCGTTGTCCGTTCTCGCCGGTCGTCCCCTGCCATCGCGTCATCCATGCCGATGGCTCGATCGGCGGCTGGGGCGTCGACACGTGGGTCAAGCGCTGGCTGCTGGACCACGAGCGCGGCGCTGGGATCGGTTGATGGCAAGCCAGGCCGATGTCCGGCGCATCGCCCTCTCCCTGCCCGAGGCGCAGGAGGAACCGGGATTCTCGTTCACGGTCGGGGGCAAGGGTTTCGCATGGCCGTGGATGGAGCGACTCGATCCGAAGAAGGCGCGCGTCCCGAACCCGGACGTGATCGGGGTGCGGGTCCCCAACGAGCTGGAGAAGCAGGCGCTGCTCTCGCTCGACACCGAGGTCTTCTTCACCGAGCCGCATTACGACGGCTTCCCGGCGGTCCTCGTTCGACTGTCAGCGATTGACCCGGAGCTCCTCGAGAAGGTGCTCACCGACGCCTGGCGCTGCCGCGCCCCCAAGAAGCTCGCAGCGGCCTACCGTCCGTAACGGGAACCGTCGCGCCTGTGTACCAATGCTATTGGTGGTTGGACACGGGAGGTTCGGTTGGGGCGTTGGCCTACCAACAACATTGGTGCCAGGTCTCGCGAGAGAACTCAACCGGAGCGTCGAGCGCTCATCCGTGCGGATGTACCAACCTCGTTGGTAGCTGCGCCGTCTAGGACTTCTTCTTGGCCTTCGCGTCCGCCGCGGCAGCTTCCTCGGCGGTTGGAACCGTGCCGCCGGCGGCCTGGGTCATGCTGATCAGCGACTCGGTCGAGCCGGCGAAGACCTCGTCGATCAGGCCGTACGCCTTCGCCTCCTCGGCGCCCATGTAGAAGTCGCGCTCCGAATCGGCCTTGACCTTCTCCGGTGTCTGACCGGTGTGGCCCGCCAGGATCCGCGTCAGGCGATCGGTGAGGTGCATCACCTCGCGCATCTGGATCTCGACATCCGGGGTGTTGCCGCGGAATCCGGCGGAGCCCTGGTGGATCATGATCCGGCTGTTCGGGAGGGCGAATCGCTTCCCCTTGGCGCCTGCGGCAAGCAGCACGGAAGCCATGCTGGCCGCCATGCCGATGCAGATGGTGCTGACCGGTGCCTTGAGGTACTGCATCGTGTCGTAGATCGCCAGGCCGCTCGTCACCACCCCGCCCGGGGAGTTGATGTAGAGGCTGATGTCCTTGGTCGGATCCTCGCTCTCCAGGAAGAGGAGCTGCGCGATCACCAGGTTGGCGATGTGGTCCTCGATCGGCTCGCCCAGGAAGATGATCCGCTCCTTGAGCAGCCGCGAGTAGATGTCGAAGGCCCGCTCGCCGCGAGCGCTCGACTCGATGACCATCGGGACCAGCATGCGTCTCTACTCCGTGGTGTCGTCTGGGGCGGCGCTGGTGCCCAGCGCGCGGTCGATCAGCGTGTCGACCAGTGTACGGTTGCGCAGCGTCATGCGCAGGTAGGAGCGGCCACGCCTTGAGGTCAGGTATTCCTGCAGACGCGGCTCGTCCGGGTAGCGGGCCAGCTGGTCGGCGATCTCGGCCTCGACCTGCTCCGGCGTGGCGTCAATCCCCTCCTGCTCGGCGATCGCCGAGAGGACGAGCAGCGACTTCACCCGGCGGCCAGCCGGCTCGCGCAGCTCGGCCGCCAGCTCCTCCGGCGACTGGCGGGCCATCTCCAGGTACCGATCCATCCCGATCTGCTGGGCGGCCAGCCGGTTGCGCAGCTCGTCGCGCATGATCTCGATCTCATTGGCGATCATCACCTCGGGCAGCTCGACGGTGGCGTTGGCCGTGGCGTAGTCGATGATCCGGTCGGCGAAGTGGTGGCGGGCCTCATCGGCTCCACGCCGGGCGAGCGCATCCCGGATCTCCGCCCGCAGCTCGTCGACCGTCGAGAGCTCCCCGACGCTCTTGGCGAACTCGTCGTCGAGCTCCGGCAGGATCCGCTCTCGGAGGTCGAGCAGCGTCACCTCGAAGTGGGCGTGCTTGCCCTTGAGCTCCTCGACGCGGTAGTCATCGGGGAAGTCGATGTCGAAGCCCTTCGTCTCGCCGATCTTCATCCCGACCAGGTTCTCCTCCCAGCCGGGGATCATCCGTTCCTCGCCGATGACCAGTGGCAGTCGGTCGGCCGAACCGCCCTCGAACGGCTCGCCGTCGATCGTGCCAACGAACTTCACCGCGGCGATGTCCTCCTTCGCCGCGCCGCGATCGTCCACCGGCCGAAGCGTCGCCTGCTGCTGGCGGAGGTCGGTGATCACGGCCTCGACCTGGTCATCGGTGATCTCGACCGGCTCGAGCCCGAACGGATAGTCCGCGTATGAGCCGAGGGTCACCTCCGGCCGGACCGCGACCGTGGCCGTGAACTTGACCGGCGCTCCCTCCGCGACCGTGGCGCTGTCGAGGTCCACCTCCGGCTGGTCGATCGGAACGATGGCGGCCTGGTCCAGCGCCGCGTCATAGCTCTCGTTGACGAGATGGTCGACCGCCTCCGCCATCACGGAGGCGCGACCGACAAACCGATCGATCACGTGGCGCGGCGCCTTGCCGGGGCGGAACCCCGGGACCTTGGTCCGCTCCGCGACGTGGCGGTAGGCGGTGGCGAAGTGCCGGTCGACCTCGGCCGACGAGACCTCGATCTCGAGGACCATCCGGGATCCGGACTCGGGACGGGTGGAGACGGTGACCAAGGCTGCTCCTCGCTGCTGGGATGGTGGGCGAGGCGAGATTCGAACTCGCACGTCTTGCGACACCGGCTCCTAAAGCCGGCGCGTCTGCCGTTCCGCCACTCGCCCGCGGATCCGTGGGACGGCGCGATCTGTGGCGGGGAGTCTACGTCAGCTCGGCTTCGACCAGCCGGCGTAGTCGTCGGGTCCTGGCCCCGCGGCGGTGTTGTGCGCCGCGCTGCGGGCCTTCGTGGCCGCGCTGGCAGCTGCCGCGCGATGCGTGGTCGGGGGCTCATCGGTGAGGAAGCGCTGGATGGCCTTCCGGGCCAGGGCCGCGCCGACGAGGCCGAGCACGGTCTCGGCCGTCGACCAGGCGGTGCGTGCCGGGCCGGGCGGCCCGTCGACCATCTGCCTGGCCAGCTCGCGGCGTGCCTTCTTGTCCTTGATGGGGTCGCGTCGCCAGCGTCGCAGCTCCTCGACCAGCTCCTCGCGCACCTTGGCGGCCTTTGGGCCGGCCTCACCCGCCAGGGTGCTGACCCAGGCCTGCATCGGCGCGGGCAGCGCCTCGTAGGCCTGCTCGGCAGCATTCGGTGCCAGCCGGCGGCGAAGGAGACGGGCCAGCCGCTTCGGTCCGCCCGCCACCAGGAAGGCAGCTGCCGCCCCGATCCCGATCACGATTCCGGGGTTCTCGCGGATTCGCTTGCCGATGTCGAGCGCCTCGTGCAGGCCATCGGCGGTCGCCTCCAGCTCCTTGCGCTGCGCCTCAATCTCTAGTCGCGTTTCAGCAATCGTTTCGCCCATGCGACCTCCTCCCGGACCGATGCGATCGTCTCCTCCGGCGGCCCCACCTTGATGCGGCGCACGCCGCGCCACGCAATGAGCGCCGCCACGAGGAGTTGGGTGGTGAACACGAACAGGGCGGCATGCCAGGCCGCCCGGAAGCCGAGGTATGCGGGCAGCGCGAATGCCACGGCCAGCAGTGCGACGACGAGGAGGCCGACGCCGATAGCCCAGCCCGGCGGCCTTGCCGTTCCCACGCCCGTGACGATGGCCACGACCAGGACTCCGACGAAGACGATCAGGATGAGGATCGCCACGACCACGCCGGGGAGCGCCTCGAACAGCGCCGCGATCCCGAGCACGATCGCCACGTCCAGGGTGGCGAGGCTGACCAGCGTCACGACAAACGCACCCGCCACCATGGCGACGCCGATGCCGGCCTCGGCCAGCATGGCCCCGATCTCCTGCCGGCCGTGCTGCAGCTCGAGCTTGGCGAGGCGCACGACGCCGGAGACCAGCTGTCGCACGAGGGCGAAGGCGTTCTGGCGCGGCGGTGCCTCGTCGGTATCCGTCATCGCGACCGATTCTACCGGCAGACCGTGTTGCACCCCGGCATCGCCGAAGGCTGTGGACATCGCATCGGCGATTCGAGACGGTTCGCGGCGCCTCGGTCATGCCTCGGCTATCCTTCGCCGCCAGTGGCCAAACGACGTACCTCCGGCATCCAGCGCCGCTCCCGTGCCTCCGACGAAGCGCTGGGGAGGCGGCTCGGCACGCCCAGCGCGCGAACGCTGGACTGGCGCATCCTGGGAATCGGCGCGATCCTGCTGCTCGGGCTGGTCATCTTGCTGCTCGTCTTCCTGTTCGGCAGCGGCACGACCGATCCCGGCACCGTCGGCACGCGACAGGTCGACGCCGGCGGAGCCCACATCGATGGGGGGAACGCAGGGAGCGGATACACCTCGGTGCCGGCAACCTCGGGCCAGCACTGGAACACGGCCGATTCGCCCGGGCCATGGGGCGTCTACACGAGCGCGCAGCCACAGGAGAGGGTGCTCCACAACATGGAGCACGGCGGGATCGTGATCTGGTACCAGCCCTCGCAGGTGAGCACCGCCGATGTGGCGGCGCTGACCCAGTTCGTGCAGCAGCAGATCACGACCGAGCGGTTCAAGGTGATCCTCACCCCCTGGTCGGGCGCCAACTTCGGTCACCCGATCGCCCTGACCTCCTGGAACTGGCTTCTCTACCAGGACTCGGTCGACCTCGACGTGATTCGCTCCTTCCTCGACGCGCATTACGGCCAGGCGCCCGAGCCGTTCGGCGGCCCCGCCAGGCCCTCCTGACGCCGCGGGTTGACCCCCTCTCCCGCCTCAGCCATGATTCCGGCGGGCGGCTAGCTCAACGGCAGAGCAAGTGACTCTTAATCACTAGGTTCAGGGTTCGAATCCCTGGCCGCTCACCACTCGATCTGAGCAAGAAACCGGGCCTCCAGCGGTCCGGTTTCGTTGTGCTCGGCAGTTGGCGGGGTACATGGATGTCCCTCGTCGGGGTCTTCCCACTCGCCCAATCGGCCTCAACGTAGAGACATGGGGCGCCCCCAACAACCCTTGCCCGTCACTGAACCCCGTCTCAACTGATCCATCTCTGGATGCCGTAGATCGTGCCGTCGAAGTAATCAAGGACGACGAAGGAGCCCTCCGCACCGAGCGAGGGTCCGCCGTCCGACAGGTTGATGAACCACACCCAGGTCTTGTTCGACGGGACCTCTGCCCAGTCAATGCCCTTCCTGAAAAGCACCTCGTTGGCCGGCCCGGACTCGGCATGAATGGCCCTCATGCCCGACCGACCGTCCGCGCCAAGCGCTGCTTCCACGGCCTCAACCTCCGTGAGAGCCCGCGGGCTTGGGTCGGCGGCTGGCGTGACGGTCGGCAGCGCGGATGGCGAGGCCGAACCGCTGCACGCAGCAAGCGCGACGGACAGGGCCACCCATGCGAGCAAGCCATCACGCGACCTCATGGGTCATCCTAGGCGCCGGGGTCGCCTGCACGCCACCGATCGGCGCGACCGTCGCCGCTCAATTGGCCTCCGTCATCGAGCCCCTCCGCCTCGCCGTAGTTGTTGATGCGCGGCGGCGCGTTGGACGTACTCCTCCCGAGAGACGGCGAGATTGGTGTCGTCAGAAGCGGAGAAGAGAGGACTTCCATGCGCAGAATCAAGGGTCTCGCGGCCATCCCGGCAGCGATTGCCCTCAGCCTCCTGGTGAGCTCGGTTGCTGCCGCAGGTGTTGGCGACAACGACACCCCCATCAAGAGCTGCTTCGGCATCGTGAGCGGCCAGCGAGCGTCGATCTACGGCGACACCGGGGAGCACTCCTCGAGCTTCGATGAGCCGCGCAGGGGCATCGGTCAGCTCATCTTCAAGGACTTCGGGTTCTCGTCCATCGGTGCGGCGGGCTCGTTCCTGGCCACCGTCGACGGGCTCGACGGCACCGGCTGCGACTGAGCATCCCTCGACGCCGAAAACGGCGTCGCTCCCTGCCAGGGAAACGAAACCGGGCCACGAGGTCCGGTTTCGTCGCGCTTGATGCACGGGCGTTCGCATTGCGTTATCTGTATGGAGCGTGCAACGTCAGTTCCGAGGAACCTTGGTGACCGATCCAGCAACGCTCCACGACGACGGGGTCCTGGCACAGCGGATCCGATCCGGCGATCGCGATGCGCTTGGCGAGGTCTATGACCGGCATGCGTCGGCGGCAATGGCCGTCGCGCTCCGGATCGTCGCCGACCGGGAAGGGGCTGAGGATCTCGTGCATGACGCCTTCGTCGCCATCTGGCAGAAGATCGACCGATTCGATCCGGCGCGCGGCAGCCTGCGATCGTGGATCGTGACCATCGTGCGCAACCGGGCGATCGACCGCCTGCGGGGCACCCGACCCAGCATCGAGATCGGCGAGGCCGATGAGCGCGCGCTCCTCCGCAGCGGACCGAACCCAACCTGGGAGAGCGCCATGGCGAGGCTCGGGTCGATCCAGCTGCGGGCCGCGTTGGATGAGCTTCCCACCGAGCAGCGCCAGGCGATCGAGCTCGCATACTTCGGCGGGCGCACCTACCGGGAGATCGCGACGCTCACCGGCGTACCGCTGGGGACCGCGAACGGCCGCCTCCGGTTGGCCCTGGCGCGGTTGCGCGACCGTCTCAGCCAGACCGATGCGGCACCCGTCGCCATCAGCGCCGGAGACGACCGATGAGCGAGATGACCCACCAGCAGGTCGAAGAACTGGCCGGCGCCTTCGCGCTCGGCGCGCTGGATCCAGAAGAGGAAATGGCCGTGCGTGCCCACCTGGCCGATTGCCGGGAGGCGCACCCGGAACTCGAGGCCGCGCTCAGCGCGGCTATGGTCATGGCCGAGAGCCTTGAGCCGGTTCCCCCATCGGCCGACCTGCGAGACCGGCTGATGGCGACGATCGAGCGAACGCCGCAGGAGAATCGGCAGCCCGTCACCGAGCCTCAGAAGAAACCGGGCCGAGGCTGGCTCGACTGGTTCTCGCCGAGGGTCGCGCGTCCACTCGCAATCGCGGCGGTGGCGGCGGTGATCGCGGTCGGTGCCTGGAACCTCAGCCTGCAATCACAGGTCGAACAGCGCGACGCCGCCCTGCGGGCCGTGGCCGACGCCATCTCCGGTGGCCAGGCCGCCTTCCGGGTCGAAGGCGCCGCCGGCCGCGGGTACGTGGTCGACACGCCCGGCGAGGGCGCGGCGCTGGTCGTCACGGATCTGGCGGATCTCCCGCCTGATCGCATCTACGAGCTGTGGCTCCTCAATCCGGCAGGCGCTCCGGTGGCCGTCGGAATCCTCACCTCGACCGACGAGGCGGTTGCCGTCGTCCAGCTCGAACGTGACCTCAGCGGGTTCTCGATCTTTGCGGTGACGGTCGAGGCCGAGCGCGTCGCCGCGCCGAGCGGTGAGCCGGTGATGCTCGGCGTGCTGGGGTCCAGCTGAGGCGCCACGCGTTGCGACGGCCCTGCAAGGCCATTGGCCAGCGCTGATACATGCGCGCCGGCACCGACCCTGCTATCCTGCCGGTGGCTCGAAGGAGCACTGAGCATCTAGTGATCCAGTTTGTGTTTTGCATGGGCTGGAGCATCTAGTGATCGGGGCCCCTTCGGGCTATTCCATTGGGTGGAGGCGGCGACCGGCTAGCATGCGGCCGTGACCAAGGGCCGCCTCGAGGCGTTCAGCGACGGCGTGATCGCCATCATCATCACGATCATGGTCCTGGAGCTGCACGCGCCCGAGAGCGCCCGGCTCGAGGACCTGGAGCCCCTCATCCCCATCTTCCTGAGCTACCTGCTCAGCTTCGCGCTGCTGGGGACGTGGTGGAACAACCATCACCACCTGCTGCACGCCGCCAGGGTGATCGACGCCCGTGTCCTCTGGGCCAACCTGCACCTGCTCTTCTGGCTCTCGCTCTTCCCGTTCGGCACCGCGTGGGTCGGCCAGAACGACTTCGCGCCGATCCCGGTGGCGACCTACGGAGCGCTGCTCTTCATGGCCGGGGCCGCCTACTACATCCTGGTTCGGGCGCTGATCAGCGCGCATGGACAGCCGGAAGCCCTCCGCGAGGCCATCGGCCGCGATGTCAAGGGGAAGGCCTCAACGGTCCTCTTCGCGGCGGCCATTCCGATCGCCCTCGTGGCGCCGAGCATCTCGATGCTGATCTACGCCGGCGTCGTCGTGATATGGGTCGTGCCTGACCGGCGCATGGAGCGCGTGATCCGGGCCGACCACCCACCGACCTGATGGCGCAGGCCGAGCGACAGCTCTGGCTCGTCCGCCACGGCGAGACGGAATGGTCACGCGACGGGCGGCATACCGGCCTCACCGACATCCCGCTCACCGATGTGGGCCGCGCGCAGGCGACGGCGCTCGGCGAGCGGCTCGCCGGCCATCGGTTCGCCCTCGTCCTGACGAGTCCGCGATCGCGCGCCACCGAGACTGCGCGGCTGGCTGGGTTCGAGGACGCGACCGCCGAACCCGACCTCGCGGAGTGGGACTACGGGGCGCTGGAGGGTCGACGCACGGCCGAGATCGAGGCGGACCACCCGGGCTGGACGATCTGGACCGGGCCGTGGCCCGAGGGCGAGACGATCGACCAGGTCGGCGCGCGGGCGGATCGTGTCATCGCCCGCTGCCTTGCCCCCGAGGTGGATGGCGACACCCTGATCTTCAGCCACGGCCACCTGCTGCGCGTCCTTGCCGCCCGATGGCTCGGCCTGGCCGGCGCGCGCGGGGGCATCTTCGGCCTGTCGACCGCGTCCGTATCGGTCCTTGGCCTGGACCATGAGCGCCCGATCATCGAGACATGGAACCAAACGGCCTCGCCCTGAGCCGCGTGGTAGCCTTCCGCCGCTCGCCCACCATCGCCTCGCGAGGATCAGCCCGTTGCCCCACATTCCGATTGACCGCCATCTGCTGCCGAACGGCCTGCGGGTGATCCTGTCCCGCGACGAGCGGGCGCCGATCGTGGCGGTGAACCTCTGGTACGACGTCGGCAGCCGCCACGAGAAGGCGGGCAAGACGGGCTTCGCGCACCTCTTCGAGCACATGATGTTCCAGGGCTCGGCAAACGTGGCCAAGGGCGAGCACTTCGACCTGGTGCAGGGCGCCGGCGGCACGTTGAACGCGTCAACCTGGCTCGACCGCACGAACTACTTCGAGACGCTGCCCAGCCACGAGCTGGAGCTGGCGCTCTGGCTGGAGTCGGATCGGCTGGCGAGCCTCCTCCCGGCCATGACCCAGGAGAAGCTCGACAACCAGCGCGACGTGGTCAAGAACGAGCGCCGCTGGTCGGTCGACAACCAGCCGTACGGATCCTGGGACGAGAAGATGCAGGCGCTCCTCTTTCCCGAGGACCACCCATATCACCACTCCACCATCGGCTCGATGGAGGACCTCTCGGCCGCCTCGCTCGACGACGTGCAGGAGTTCTTCACGGCCTACTACGCCCCGAACAATGCGGTGCTGACCATCGCCGGCGACTTCGATCCAGGCTCGGCACTGGCGCTCGTCGAGAAGCACTTCGGGCCAATTGCGGCCAACCCCGCCATCCCGCCGGCTCCATCCACCGCCGTGGATCCGATCATCGGCGCCGAGGTTCGCGAGGACGTGCCCGATCGGGTGCCGCTGCCGCGCATCTACGCCGCCTACCGGATGCCGACCTTCGGCTCGGAGGGCTTCGACGCGCTCGAGGTGGCCATCGACCTGCTCGGCTCCGGGCGTGCCTCGCGCCTGTATCGTTCGTTGGTGCGCGAGCAGCAGGTGGCCCAGGACGTCACCACCTTCGCCTTCCCGGTCATCGGGGGCGCCGCCATCTTCACGATCTGGGCCACGGCCCGGCCCGGGATCGCCCACCAGACGCTGGAGACGGCTCTGTGGAACGAGGTGGATCGGCTGACGACCGACGGTCCGGCCGATGACGAGCTGGAGCGGGTTCGCAACCTGCATGCGGCTGGGGTCGAGTCGAGCATGGAGCGGATCAGCGAGCGGGCGGATCGGCTGTCGATGTACGCCTGCCTCTTCGATCAGCCCGAGCGAATCAACACCGAGGTCAGCCGCTACGCGGCGGTCGGCGCGGAACGGGTCCGCGAGGCGATGGCCGCCAGCCTGCGCCCGGACAACCGCGTCGTCCTGACCTACCTCCCTGCCGAGTCCCCGGAGAGCGCGGCATGACACGAGCAGCCAACCCGATGCGGCCCCCCGCCGGCGTCCCGCGCCCGTACCGCTTCCCGCCGTTCTCCCGCCGGCAGCTGGCCAACGGCCTCAACGTGTGGACCATCCCCATCCCCGGGTCCACGCTCGTCAACGTCCACCTGCTCGTCGATGCCGGCGCGGCCGCGGAGGACGAGGAGCACGGCGGGATCGCCGCCCTCACTGCCCAGCTGCTGGTGACCGGCACGAAGCGCCTGGACGCCTCCGCCTTCGCCGAGGCGACCGAGCGGCTCGGGATCGAGGTCAGCAGCGAGTCGAGCTGGGACAGCGCGCGGGCGGCCTTCCAGTCACTTCCACAGCACCTCGACGAGGGGCTGGGCCTGCTGGCGGAGATGCTCCGCGAGCCACGCTTCGACGACGGGGAGTTCGAGCGCCTCAAGGCGGAGCGGCTCGCCGACATCCTGCAGTCCCGCTCCGAGCCCGGACGCCTGGCCGACGAGATGTTCCTCCGGCACGCGTACGCCGCCGACACGCCGTACCGGCGCCTCTCGGCCGGCAGCCCCGAGACGGTTGAGACCCTCTCGCGCGACGACGTGGTCGCGTTCCATGACACCCACTATCGCCCCGGCCTGGCCCACCTCGTGATCGCCGGGTCCTTCGATGACGACACGGTCACCGCATCGGTCGAGCGGCACCTGGCCAGCTGGCAGGGAGCCGGTCCCGGCCATCGCACCATAGCCCCGCACCCCGGCGGCGGCCGGCGGATCGTGATCGTGGATCGACCCGAGTCGGTCCAGAGCGAGCTGCGGGTCGGCCACATCGGGATCGACCGCTACGACCCGCGCTACTTCCCCGCCATCGTCATGTCGACGGTGCTGGGCGGGATGTTCGGGGCGCGCCTCAACCGGCGGCTGCGCGAGGAGCTGGGCTACACCTACGGCGCCCGCAGCGGCTTCGACGCGCGGCGCTCGGCGGGCATCTTCACCGCGGCGGCGGCGGTCCAGACCGATGTCTCGGCACCCGCCATCGCCGAGCTGGTGCGCCTCCTCGAGGCGGCGCGCGAGGCACCCTTCGAGGAGTCCGAGCTCACCGAGGCGCGCGACTTCCAGATCGGGATCTTCCCGCTCCGCTTCGAATCGACCGGTGGCATCGCGGCCGCCATCGAGCCGATCGCCGTGTACGGCCTGGCCGAGGACTTCTGGCAGACCTACCGCGAGCGGATCGAGGCCGTCGGCGCTGCCGAGGCGCATGCCGCGGCCGTCGAGCTGATTCGCCCCGACGAGCTGCTCATCCTGGCGGTGGGCGACGCGTCGGTCATCCGCGGCGACGTCGAGGCGCTGGGGATCGCCCCCGTCGAGGTCGTTCCCGCCCCGTAGCCTCCCGCAGCTCATTGACGGCGGCGCGCGCTCGCGCACGCTCGAGGCGCACCCGGGCGGCCGAGATGCGGCGTGCCGGATCGCCGCGCAGCTTGCGGCGGTTGAGCGCCTCGGGATGTTCGCCACGCGCGATCTCGGCGAGCATCGCCGATGCCCGGTCCAGCTGCCCGCCCTCGGTCAGGAGCTGCACCATGCTGAACCAGCGGGCGGGCTCGGTGATCGGCGTGTCGACCGCGCGCTCCAGCAGCTCGGCCGCCCGGCCGGCGTGGCCGGCTCGCACGTGGGCCATGATCGCGGCCCGGACATCGGCGAAGGCGGGTGGCATCTCGAGCGCCTCGAGGTAGTTCAGGAGCAGCTCCGCTGCTTCGGCGCGATCCTCGGCCCGGCCCTTGCGCACGCGGGCGTCGCGGTACTCGCCCAGCAGCGCGCGCAGCTCGCGGTCGATCCACTTGCGTTGCGGGCTCGCGGCGGCGTAGCCCTGGCCGATCGTCCGCAGGAAGCCCACGCCCCGCAGGAACTCGCGTGACGCCACGTACGCGACTCGCAGGTCGGCACGGACGAGGGTCTCGAAGGTGCCGTCGAGCTCGACGAGCCGCTCGAGGGCACCGAGCCAGTCATCGGTCCGTCCGCGGTCGTGATAGAAGCTCGCCGCGAAGCGCAGCCAGTAGCGCTCGCGATGCTCGCGCCAGTCCTGGCCCTCGATGTGGTTGACCACGATCCAGGCCCGCTGCGCCGCCGGCCCGGCCATGAAGACCTGGGTCGGGACGCGGAAGCCGTGCACGCTCCGGAACTCAGGGGTGTGCCACGGGGTGCGAATCGGGGCGGCCCGTCGCTGGCGCCTTGACGCCGACGGCTGCTCGTCCGAGCCGAGCGGCCAGGCGAGCGTGGCGGCGTTGCCACGCTCCAGGGCGTGGTCGTAGTGCATGCGGCGCACCGGATCGCGCAGCTCGCTCCAGGCTCGGTTCAGGACCGACGTGCGTCGGGTCGCCAGCGAATCCTCGGCGCTGCGGTCCGGATGGTGGCGCAGCACCGCCCCGCGAAATGCAGCGCGCAGCTCGGCCACCGACGCGGAGGGCTCGGCGCCAAGCACCGCGTAGTAGTCGCGGAGATCGACGCGAGCATCATCGGCCGGACGATTGGCGGACATCCGATCGAGTCTAGCGTTGCTATGCTGCCCGGGAACATGCCCGATACCTCTCGCCCGGGCGCCGCCCGCCCAGGTCACCTGCTGATCATCGGCGGCGCTGAGGAGAAGCTTCGACAGCGACAGATCCTGTCCCGCTTCGCGTCCCTGGCGGGCGGGCCGGACGGCAGGGTCGCGATCGTGTCGACCGCGTCGTCGCTCGGGGACGAGGCCACGGAGCTCTACAGGTCCCTCTTCGGCCAGCTGGGGATCCCCGACATCGTCGGGCTGCGGCCGATCACTCGCGAGGAGGCGAACGACCCGGCGCTCGCCGCCCTGCTGAAGGAGACGACCGGCATCTTCATGACCGGTGGCAACCAGCTCCGCCTCTCGAGCGTGATTGGCGGGACCGCGCTCGGGAAGATGATCATCGACCGCCACCGTCACGGGGCGATCGTGGCCGGCACGAGCGCCGGCGCCTCGGCAATCAGCAGCCACATGGTCGCCTTCGGCACCAGCGGGACCTCGCCCAAGCAGCGGATGACCCAGATGAGCGCCGGCCTCGGGCTGCTGCCGGGGGTGATCATCGACCAGCACTTCGAGCAGCGGAACCGCATCGGGCGGCTGCTGGCGCTGATCGCCCAGTCCCCCGCCCTCATCGGCATGGGCGTCGACGAGGACACCGCCGCCCTGGTCAGCCCGTCGGGGGTGATGGAGGTGCTCGGCAAGGGCTCGGTCACCATCCTCGACCCGGCCAGGCTCGAGACGGATGCGTACGAGGTCAAGCGCCACAAGCCGATCATGGTCAGCGGCGTGATCCTCCATTCGCTGCCGAGCGGTTACCGCTTCGACCTGCGCCGCCGCCGGCTCCTCACCCCGCTGCGCAGCGTCAACCTCACCGACCGGCAGGAGAGCCAGCTGACTGCCGCCGGCAACAAGGCGCGCCGCCTCATTCGGCGGGTAGCCGCCGAGGGGGCCGACAGCGCCGCGCCGGAGCGCGCCCGGCGGCGCGCGATGCGTGCCCAGCGCGACGAGGAGGCGAGCGAGTGACGGCCGAGCGGGCGAAGGCTCGCCCGCGTGCTGCCGCCCCGTCAGCTGGTGCCATCAAGCGCAAGGCTGCCGCCAGGGCGTCGGCCGGGCAGAAGCCGCGCGGAACGCTGCGCGTCATCGAGACCCGCGTCTACCGCGGCCCGAACTACTGGAGCTACGACCCGACCATCAAGCTCGTCGTCGACCTGGGCGTGCTCGAGGCGTTCCCCACCAACCTGCTCCCCGGCTTCACCGAGGCGCTCCTCTCCATGCTCCCCGGGGTCGGCCAGCACTCGTGCTCGACCGGCCGGACCGGCGGCTTCGCCAAGCGGCTGAAGGACGGCACCTGGGTGGGCCACGTGGCCGAGCACATCGCCCTCCAGCTGCAGCGCGACGCCGGCACCGAGGTCGGCCGCGGGAAGACCCGCAGCACCGGCGAGCCCGGCCGCTACCACGTCGTCTACTCGTACGCCGAGGAGAGCGTCGGCCTCGCCGCCGGCCGCCTGGCGGTGCGGCTGGTCAACCACCTGGTCGAGCCGGTCAAGGACTTCAACCTGGCCGACGAGTTCGAGCAGCTCGTCCTCCTCGCCGAGCGGGCCGCCTTCGGACCCTCTACCCAGGCGCTCCTCGACGAGGCCAGCCTGCGCGACATCCCCTGGATCCGGCTCAACGAGCAGTCGCTGGTCCAGCTGGGGCATGGCGTGCACCAGAAGCGCATCCGTGCCACGATGACCTCGAACACGAGCTCGCTCGGCGTGGACATCGCCTCGGACAAGAAGCTCACCAACAAGCTCCTCGCCGGCACCGGTGTCCCGGTTCCCCGAGCCGATGTGGTCCGCACCCTCGACGAAGCGGCGGCGGCGGCGACCCGCATCGGCTTCCCGGTGGCGGTCAAGCCGCTCGATGGCAACCACGGACGCGGCGTCATCCTCAACCTGGCCGATGAGGCGGCCGTGCGCGACGCCTACGCCCTCGCCCGGCGCGAGTCGCGCAACGGCGGCGTGGTGGTCGAGAGCTTCCTGACCGGCAACGACTATCGCTGCCTGGTGATCGGTGGGGGGTTGCGGGCCGTGGCGCAGCGCATCCCGGCCCACGTCGACGGCGACGGCACCCACACCCTGGCCGAGCTGATCGAGGTCACCAACGCCGATCCCCGACGCGGGATCGGGCACGAGAAGGTGCTGACCCGCATCAACGTCGACGAGGAGTCGATCGCGTACGCCGCCGAGCAGGGATTCGCCATGACGGACGTCCCGCCGGCGAAGACCCGCGTCTTCCTGAAGCGGACCGGGAACATGAGCACCGGCGGGATCAGCATCGATCGCACCGAGGAGATCCACCCCGAGAACGCCGAGATCGCCGAGCTGGCGGCGCGGGTGGTGGGGCTCGACATCGCCGGCATCGACTTCATCTGCCCGGACATCAGCGTCCCGGTGCGCGAGACGGGCGGCGGGATCGTGGAGGTGAACGCCGCACCTGGCTTCCGGATGCACACCCACCCGACCGAGGGCGAGGCGCAGTACGTCGCCAAGCCGGTGATCGACATGCTCTTCCCGCCCGGCTCGGCCGCGCGCATCCCGATCGTGGCCGTCACCGGCAGCAACGGCAAGACGACGACCGCCCGGATGATCGCCCACATCTTCAAGGGGATGGGGCGCAAGGTCGGGATGACCAGCACCGATGGCATCGTGGTCGACGGGCGCCTCATCAGGCGCGGTGACATGAGCGGCCCCAAGTCCGCCTCGACCGTGCTCCAGAACCCGAACGTGGAGATGGCCGTCTTCGAGGTCGCCCGCGGCGGGATCCTGCGCGAGGGGCTCGGCTACGACCGGAACGACGTGGCGGTCGTGCTCAACGTGACCGGCGACCACCTGGGGCTGGGCGGGATCACGTCGATGCGCCAGCTGGCCGCGGTCAAGCAGGTCCTGGTCGAGGCGGTGCCACGCGACGGGACCGCGGTCCTGAATGCCGATGATCCCCTCGTGGCGGCGATGGGACGCCACTGCTCGGGATCGGTCATCTACTTCAGCATGGATCCGAACAACGAGATGATCCGCCGCCAGGCGAGCCGCGGCCGGCGGGCGGTGACGGTCGAGCCGGGGCGGAACGGCGACATGATCGTGCTGCGCCAGGGGCGCAAGAACCTGCCGCTGGTCTGGACCCACCTCCTCCCCGCCACGTTCGAGGGACGCGCGCGCATGAACGTCCAGAACGCCCTCGCCGCCGCCGCCGCGACGTGGGCGGCGGGAGCACACCTGCACGACGTGCGCCAGGGGCTGCGGACCTTCACCACCAGCTACTTCATGGCGCCAGGGCGCCTGAACATGTTCGAGCTCGACGGCTACCGGGTGATCGTCGACTACGCCCATAACGCCCCGGCCGTCTCGGCCCTGGGCGAGTTCGTCGGCAGGCTGACCGAGCCATCGCCCAGCGGACGGCGCGCTCTCGTCACGGGGCAGCGGATCGGGGTGATGGCCACTGCCGGGGATCGGCGCGACGAGGACATCGTCGAGCTCGGACGGATCGCGGCCGCCCACTTCGACACGATCATCGTCCGCGAGGACGCCAACAACCGCGGCCGGCCACGCGGCGA
>Ga0209998_10000125_pt1 | contig 29964 bp, 30 predicted proteins | sample EndophyteCoNSPM_FD_187576 | JGI IMG/M metagenome (GOLD analysis project Ga0209998, IMG submission 187576) | Arabidopsis thaliana rhizosphere microbial communities from the Joint Genome Institute, USA, that affect carbon cycling - Endophyte Co-N... | ecosystem: Host-associated > Plants > Roots >... | reverse complement strand
GGCCGCCTGCCGCCAGCCCTTGTTGATGGCGTGGGCCTGCCCTCGGTCGGGCTCCGAGACCCAGCGGATCCGATCCGAGTACTCACGGAGGATCGACCGGGTCTCGTCGGTCGAGCCGCCGTCCATGACGAGGTATTCGATTCGAGGATAGTCCTGCTTCAGGACACTCTCGATCGTCGCGCGGATGAATCGTCCCTGGTTGAAGGACGGGGTGACGATGGTCACGAGCGGCAGCACGAAAACGAGTGTATCAAGTGCGGCGGGAATGGAAAGTCTTTGCCGACGCTCGTGTATACTGGCGCCGCGACGTCCTCGATACCATGAATCTGTCCGCCAAGATACCGAAACAGCTCAAGCCGCTCGCCCGTTGGCTGGACAGATCGGCCCGCCAGGCGCTGGCGCGCCGCCGTCAACCGCTCGAGGGCCCCGCGGCCGAGCTGCTCGCGCAGGTCCAGCGCTACTTCTGGTTCCACTCCATCGATCTCGGGAATGGGGTCGTGACCCCGGGCAAGAAGTCGCCGAAGGTGCTCCGCGCGGAGGCCGACGCGATCTTCGGCCGCCTGGACCTGCGCGGCAAGTCCGTCCTCGATATTGGCGCCTGGAACGGCTACTTCAGCTTCGAGGCCAAGCGGCGGCAGGCCAACCGAGTGCTGGCCACGGATCACCACTGTTGGACCCCGGAGATCAACGGGCGGGCCACGTTCGATCTGGCCCGCGCCGCGCTCGGACTGGACGTCGAAAGCTTGGACGTCGATGTCCCGGATCTGACCCCGGACCGAGTGGGCCGCTTCGACGTGGTGCTGTTCCTCGGGGTCTTCTACCATCTGGTGGATCCGGTCCGTGCGCTGCAGAATCTCGCCGCCGTGACCAACGAGGTCGCCGTCGTGGAGACCCATCTTGACCTGCGCGCGATGGATCGCCCGGCGATGGTCTTCTATCCGGGGACCGAGCTCAATGACGATCCGACGAACTGGTGGGGCCCGAATCGCCAGTGCGTGGAGGCCCTGCTAAAGGTGGTCGGATTCGAGCGGGTCGTCTACCAACCCCATCCGCTCGTGGGGGACGCCCGGGGAGTCTTTCATGCCTACAAGAAGAGTCCGACGTCCGCGGCCCTGAATGCGTGGATGCCCTGAAGAGGGCCTTCCCGCACGTGTACGTGCCGACCACCCAGCCGAACCATGAGGAATTCCCGGTGGACTGGACCCGACCGGGGCCCAAGGGTCTGCTGACGCGGGCGATCTTCGTGGCCTCACGTCAGCCGCTATCCTCTGTCTTCCTGACGGATTCGCTGCCCGACCACCAGACCAGATGCTGAAGTCGCTGGCCAAGCAAGCGATCCGCCGCCTGGGATACCGGCTGGTGCCAATCGAAACGTCGGCGACTCCCACGATTTGCCGCGTCCCCGGCCCGGACGCGTCGTCTCCTCTGCCATCCATGTCACCGCCGGGCGCCTTCCTGCCGGCGGTCCCTACCATCAATGTGGTCGACGTGGGAGCCATGTTTGCGGGCGACGGAACCGAGCCCTATTCCGCCCTCCGAAACGCCGGTCTGGCCCGCGTGGTAGGCTTCGAGCCGATAGCGGAGGAGTGCGAACGGCTCAATCGCCGTTTCGGTCTGCCTCATCGCTATCTGCAATACGCGATCGGCGACGGAACGGCGCGACGTCTTCACGTATGCACCGAGAGCATGACGTCGTCCCTCTATGAGCCCAACACTGCGCTCCTGTCGGCCTTCGACGGTCTGGAGGCGGCGGTGCGGGTCGTCCGCGAGCTACCGATCGAGACACACCGTCTCGATGACGTGCCGGAAGCGGCAGAGGCCGATTACCTGAAGATTGACGCGCAGGGCGCCGCGCTCGACGTGCTGCGGGGGGCCTCGCGGCTGCTGGCCCGGGCACTGGTGGTGCACACCGAGGTCGAATTCGCTCCTCTCTATCGCGACCAGCCGCTATTCGCGGACGTGGACACGTCTCTCCGTGGTTCCGGCTACGGCCTGTTCACCCTGGACGAGATCCACTCGCGAGTGTACCTCCCTCTTGGAGAGCGAGACGTCCCCTCGTCGCGCCGCTTCCGGCAGGCGTTGTGGACCGATGCGGTCTACGTCCGGCACCTGTTCGAGCTCGATCGGCTCGACGCGCGCGAGCTCGCCACGCTGTTCGTGATTCTGCACGTCTCATACGGAGCGATCGATCTCTGCGCCCGCGTCCTCGAGCACCTCGATGCGAAGTACGGAACGGCCGCGGTGAAGCGTTACCGATCGGAGGCGCTCGAGGTATCGCGTGCGAGCACACCGGCCGCCTGAGGCAAGCCGCCACTTGAAGGGCGGGTGGGGCGGCCGGGATCCAAACCCAGCCGCCCCGAGTCGAGTTACTCGTAGGCGATGTCGTCGAACACGCCGGGCGGCAGCTGGAAGCGCCGGGCCAGCTCCGCTTCCTCCTCGCGGACGTAGAACCGATTCAATCCGTCGAAGTATGCGAACACATACCGATTGGCGAGAAGGATGGGCTCCCATTCGTCCCACATCGCGATGCTCTCGATGTCATCCCAATTCTTCGGACGCGTGGCCGGCTTGGTGGCCTCGATGACCAGCGCCCGAGGTCGGAATCGACGCCAATCACAGCTCGCGATGACCGGCTTTTCCCATCCCTCGATGTCAATCTTGAGGAATTCCACGGACGCAGGGCAGTGTCGGTCGAAGATCTCGTTCATGGTGATGACCGGAACCATGTATTCGGTCACAGTGCCGCCCCTGGTCTTGAACTGCTGCGCCATCGCGGGGTCGGGCGTGGACAGGTAGCTCTCCTCCACACACTCGTAGAAGCGCATCTTCCCGGGAGCGTCGCCGACCGCCGCGTTCACATTGATGTCACGCGGCCGATCTCGTTCGAACGCCTCGAACTTCGAGCGCAGCGGCTCGATGTTCACGCCGCGCCAGCCGGCCTTGTAGAAATGCTTGGTGACCGAATGCAGGTGCGGGTCCCATGCGCCAACGTCGATGTAGAACCCGGTTGCCTGTTCGTGGAACAGGCGATTCAGCATCACGTCTTCGAAGTTCTGAGCGTAGGTGAACATGTGTAGGCTCAGTCGTCGGAAGCTACAGCAACCGGACTTGACCGCCGAATCACGACTTCTCGTACGCCGCGATCACCTCGTCGGGCTTCCCTTGCATCATGATCTTGCCGCCGGCGAGCCACACGACGCGATCGCACAAATAGCGGATCTCGGAAAGCGCGTGCGACACGATCACGAACGTCGTTCCCTGCCGTCGAAACTCGTCGAGCCGGTCATAGCACCGCGCCTGGAAGTGGGTGTCCCCAACGGCCAGGATCTCGTCGATCAGCAAGATGTCGGGGTCGAGGTGGACTGCCACCGAGAAGCCCAGCCGCGCGACCATCCCGCTCGAGTAGGTGCGGAGCGGCTCGTTCAACGACGACTCGAGCCCGCTGAACGCCACGATCGCCTCCAGTCGGGCCGCTACTTCTCGGCGAGTCAATCCCATGAGCACCCCGTTCAACACGATGTTCTCGTAGCCGGTCAGCTCGTAGTGGAACCCGGCCCCAAGTTCGAGCAGCGGCGCCACTCGGCCACGCACCTCGACGGTTCCACTCTGAGGGCCGATCACACCCGCGATGAGACCGAGCAGCGTGCTCTTGCCCGAACCGTTCGCGCCGATGATGCCCACGGCCTCGCCCTTCTGGACCTCCACCGAGATGTCGTCCAGCGCGAAGAATCGATCCGCGCTCATGCTACGGATCAGGTCGGGAAGATGGAGCAACGATTGCTTCAAGCCTCGGGTCAGATGTCGATGCCGGGGGTACTCCTTCCTCACGCGGTCGAGCCGGATGACGATCATACGAGCTCGGCGAATCGAGGGGATAGGGCTCGATAGACGAGCGTCCCAACCACGAGACAGGCGACGGCGGAGAGATAGGCGGCGCCGACCAGCAACGGATCCAGGTAGCCGTCGAGCAGGAGCTTCTGCCATGCCCGGATGAGCGGCGCCACCGGATTCAACTTGATCCAGACGTGATACTGGACGGGGACGACGTGTACCGAGTAGATGACCGGGGTCAGGAAGAAGAGAGCCTGGATGAACAGAGCGACGAGACGCTCGAGGTCGCGGACGAAGACGTTGACCGAAGCGACGGCCAGGGCCGCGCCGTACACGGTGAGGAACTGGGCCAGGACCAGGAGAGGGATGCCCGGTATCCACGACCAGGACGGAGTGCGCCCGTACCAGAGCAACACGAGAAGAGTGACCGGGATCGTCAGGAGAAAGTGGATCGCGTCGCCCAGGACGGTGCTCACGATGATGATGTTCCGAGGGAACCGTACCTTCTTGATGAGCGAGGCGTTGTTGATGAAGGCCATCGGGCCACCACCGATGGAGCTCGCGAGCCACTGCCAGGGGAACTGGCCCGCGATGAGGAACAGGGGGTATGGATAGCCGGGTATCTCGAATCGGAGGAAGACGCCCAGGGCGATGTAGTAGACGACGGTGAACAGCAAGGGGTTGGCGACCGACCAGGCGTACCCGAGCCAGCTGCTCTTGTAACGCACCTTCATGTCTTTCTGGACGAGCACCAGGATCAGATCCACGAGGTACGCGAGCGGTCGAGCGGAAGGTGTCACCACGGCTTGCGTCGCCATGCGAGGCCGATTGTACACCGCGAACCCCGCGTACCTCCTAGACGAAGGTGATCTGGCCCAGCTGGAATGCCAGGCGCCGCCGATCCCCGCGGAGTGGGATCCAAGACGGCCTGAAAGTCGGCCGAGACTCTAGCCGCACCTCGACCAGATCCACGCCCAGATGCTCGGGTGGAACCGTCCATGTCGTCTCGAACTCCCCGCTTCCTCGGATCACCCGGCTCTCGAGCCGTATCCCGTTCATCGTGGCGGTAAGCCGAAGTCGTGGTCGTCTGAGGCGCCGACGCATGAGGCGGCCCCTGACCTTCAGTACGGTGGCCGCCTCGCTCCTCCTGAGAAGGAAATAGGCCCGCCGGCACACCCAGCCGTCCGTGTAGAACCCCTGGGCGCCGTGGACGAACGGCGCCACGAGATCATAGATCGGCCCCGCCAGCCGCCGCTCCAGCGCCGAAAGCAAGCGCGAGAGACCGAAAGGGGCGTGACGCGCCAACGTCTCGAACAACAGTCGGACGTACGTGTCGGTTCCGTAGGCCAACAGGGCTGGCGGATATCGACGTGAACCATGTCTCCGAACGATCGCCGCCAGCTCCGCCAGTCTTCGGCGTCCTCCCGAGGATGTCTTGGTGCTCCGGTATTCGCGCAGGTTGGCCATCTGTCTCGGCAAATAGTCGACACGAAAGCGCTTGCCGAGCTTGATGAACAGATCCCAGTCCAGGCCCCAGTGCAACTCCTCGTCGAGATAGCCCACCGCCTCGATGGAGGATCGCCGGAAGAACGTCGTCTGCTGCAGGATGAAATCCGAGACATACACGAGCTTCCAGAGATTGAACGGCTCGGTTGCGCGAAAGGGGCCGGTGACGTCGCCCCGCTCGTCGATGAGGAACCCGTCGCCGTACACCATGGCACAGTCCCGATGCTGCACGAGATGGCTCACGGCCGCGCTGACCGCACCCGGCAGATAGGTGTCATCCGAGTTCAACCAGGCGAGAATCTCCCCGCGCGCGCGGCGAAATCCCTTGTTGATGGCGTCGGCCTGCCCTCGATCCCGCTCGGCTGACCAGATGAGCCGCCCGTCGTAGCCCCGGAGAATATCGATGGTGCCGTCGGTGGAGCCACCATCCACCACGATGTACTCGATTCGGGGGTAGTCCTGCGCGAGGACGCTCTCGATGGTCTCCCGGATGAATCGCGCCTGGTTGAAGGACGGCGTGACGATCGAGACGAGCGGGACATCGGGCAACCAGTCCTCAGTCACCCCGTCCTGCTATCGCTTCGAAAGAGCCACCGCACTGACGCCGTCCAGGCGTGGCCGGGTGGACCTGTCGATGCTCATCCGCAAGATCGTCGCCGGCGATTCCCAGTGAGGGGGCGCTGAGGTCAGCTCTTCGAGCTGTAGATTTCGTTCCACCGGTCGTGTGGCAGCATCTGCTATACCTCGACCTGCCCATTTCCCGGGCCCGGCCGGCCGCACGTCGGTGAAGCCTCCCGTCAATCTAGAACGCGACCCGCAAGTGGCCGTCCCGGTCCCCTAACCGTCTCGCGGTACGAGTCGATCGTTTGCCTGAGTCCCACCTCGAAGCTGGTCCGAGCCCGGAAACCGAAGTGTTTCTCGGCCCGCGTCGTGTCGAGCAGGCGCCGTGGCTGCCCGTCCGGCTTGCTGGCGTCCCAGACGATGCGGCCCTTGAATCCCGTGAGGCGCGCGATCAACTCCACCAGGTCCCTGACCGAGATCTCCACACCCGTCCCGAGATTGACCGGCTCCTCACCCTCGTACCGTTCGGCCGCGAGCACGATGCCCTCGGCCGCATCGGCGACGTAGAGGAACTCACGAGTGGCCTTTCCGGTGCCCCACACCGTGATGGTGTCATCCCCGGCCTCTACCGCGTCCATGCACTTCTTGATCAGCGCCGGGATGACGTGCGACGAGGTGGGATCGAAGTTGTCCCGTGGGCCGTAGAGATTCACCGGCAGCAGATAGATCGAATTGAGGCCGTACTGCTGGCGATAGGCCTGACCCTGCACCAGGAGCATCTTCTTGGCGAGGCCGTAGGGGGCGTTCGTCTCCTCGGGATAGCCACTCCAGAGCTCGTCTTCCTGAAACGGGACGGGCGTGAACTTGGGATACGAACATACCGTGCCGATGGTCACGAACTTGCCGACCCCGAAGCGCCGGGCCTGCTCCATGAGCTGCGTGCCCATCATCAGATTCTCGTAGAAGAACCGGCCGGGGCTCTCCCGGTTGGCCCCGATACCCCCGACGACCGCGGCCAGATGGATGATGACATGGGGCCGCGAGGCTTCGAACAGCCGCACGATATCGGGTTCCCGCCGCAAGTCGTAGTCGCGGCTACGCGCAACGAATGGATGGGAGCATCCCCGCTCCTTCAGGTACTCCACCACGTAGGAGCCGAGGAAGCCACCGCCGCCGGTCACGACGAGGCGCTTGTCGCGCCAGAAATCAACGGGCCAGGCGTCGGTTGATGCCGTCATGGCACGTCACGCCCCGATTCGCCTCAGATCGGCCTCGACCATCATCGCCACCAGCTCCTCGAGGTTCACCTTCGGTTCCCAGCCGAGATCGACCTTGGCCCGGGTGGCGTTGCCCCAGAGAGACGGGACCTCGGCCGGCCGAGAGAATTGCTGGTCGGTCCGCACGTAGTCCTGCCAGTTGAGGCCCACATGGCCAAACGCCATCCTGCAGAAGTCGCCGACCGAGTGGGTGCGGCCGGTCGCCACGACGTACTCGCGCGGCTCGCTGGACTGCAGCATCAGCCACATGGCCTCGACGTAGTCTCCGGCGAAGCCCCAGTCACGCTTGGCCTCGAGATTGCCGAGCCGTAACTCGGTGGCCAAGCCGCGCTTGATCCGGGCGACGCCGTCGGTGATCTTGCGGGTCACGAATTCGATGCCGCGGATCGGCGACTCGTGGTTGAACAGGATGCCCGCGCAGGCGAACAGCCCGAAGCTCTCGCGATAGTTGACCGTCATCCAGTGGGCCATGAGCTTCGAGACTGCATACGGGCTGCGGGGATGAAACGGCGTCGTCTCCGACTGCGGCTCTTCCTGCGCGAGCCCGAACATCTCACTGGTGGAGGCCTGGTAGAAGCGAACTTTCGGGTTGACGATGCGGACCGCCTCGAGCACGTTGACTGCGCCCACGCCGGTCACCTCCGCGGTGAGCGAGGGCTGGTGCCAGGAGGCGCCGACGAAGGACTGCGCGGCCAGGTTGTAGACCTCGTCGGGCTCGGCAGTCCGCATGGCCCGGACCATGGAGCCCTGGTCGATGATATCGCCGTCCAGGAGCACCACGTCGTTCACCACGCCCAGGTAGTGGAGGCGGTCGGTCGTGGCCAGGCTGGTCCGGCGGTCGACGCCGTAGACTTTGTAGCCCTTGCTCAGCAACAGCTTGGAGAGGTAGGCGCCGTCTTGACCCGTAACCCCAGTGATCAATGCTCTTTTCATGCCATGCCAGTCTACTACGAGGTTCGAGAGGCAGTCGAGATTTGACGCCTCTTGCAGGGGCTACGGGCACTCCGCTACCGGCCTCGCGTGACGAAGTAGAGCCGGCTGCCCATCTCCGGCTGGGCGTGGTCGTCCGGACGCGCGGCCAGCATCTGTCCGCCCGCCGCGGCCACGATCGATCGCACCTCCGCCTCGGCCACCGCGTTCATCCGGATGGGGTGGAGGCCCCACCGCTCGTAGAGGAGGCGCTCGCCGAGACCGGCCGCGCGCAGCACCCCGTACAGCCGCCGCCGCAGCTGGACGCGGCGGCGGAGGGGCAGCCGGCTCGGCAGCTGAAAGCACAGCAGGCCGCCGGCGCGGAGGGTGCGCACGAGGTCCCGCACCATGTCGCGGATGGCGGCGCGCGTCGGCTGGTGCTGCAGGACGAGCACGGAGTAGATCAGGTCGAAGCAGCCGTCGGGAAAGGCCAGGACGCCCTCGGTCGCCAGGAAGGTGCAGTTCGGCACGTCCCGGTGCAGCTCGCGGGCCTGCTCGACCATGCGGGGCGAGATGTCCACGCCCGTCACCTGGCCGAAGTGACGGGCCAGCGCGCGGGTGAGGCGGCCCAGCCCACAGCCGAAGTCGAGCGCGACGGCGCGCGCCTTCGGCAGGCCGAGCTCGCCGGCCGCGGCCATCAGCCGCTCGATCTCGGCCTCGCCCGAGCGCAGGAATTCGCCGCGGTCCCAGCCGCCGAAGCGCTTGCCCGGCTCGGTGAGCACCGACCAGTAGGGATCGAGCGAGGCCAGGTCGTCCCAGTCCTGACGGTGGCGGCCGAGGCCCGTCATGCCCGCGCTCACCCGGCGACGGCCCGCGCCACTGCCTGCTGCACGGCGCGCGCCGTCGCGTCCCACGAGAACTGGCCGGCGCGCTCGAGGCCACGCGCGCGCAGGTCCTTGCAGAGGCCATCCTCGGTGAGGACGCGCGCGAGCCCGGCCGCGATGGACCCGGGATCGAGCGGGTCGACGAGCACGGCGGCCTCGCCCACCACCTCGGGAATCGACGACACGCGCGACGCCACCACTGGCGTACCGCACGCCATCGCCTCCAGCGCGGTGAGCCCGAAGCCCTCGTGCAGCGACGGCAGCACCAGGGCCCGGGCGTTCCGGTAGAGCGCGAGCAGCTCGCCCTCGGCGGCGTAGGGTTGCCAATCCACCTGCCCCTCGATGCCGAGCGCGGCGATCATGCCCTGCAGCTCGCGCACGTGGCGCGGCCGCCCCCAGCCGCGCATCACCAGCCGCACCGGCAGCCGGCGCGCGGCCTGCGCGAAGGCCTCCACGAGACGCGGCAGGTTCTTGTGCGGCATCACGTTGCCGACGTAGAGCAGGTACGGCTCCCCGTCGGGCTCCGCGCCCGGGCCCGTCGAGACCGACGGCCGGAACCGCTCTGCGTCGTACCCGGACATCACCACGTGGACCTTCTCGCTGGGCAGATCGTAGAAGTGGAGGAGATCGCGCCGCGTGCTCTCGGAGATGACGATCACCGCGCGCGAGGCGCGGAGCACCGCCGGCACGTAGTGGCGGAAATAGTACTGCTGCCGGGGATATTCCGCGGGATAGAGCAACGGCAGCAGGTCATGCACCGTGGTCACCTGCGGGACCCGCGAGGCGAGCAAGCCCTCGGGCATCAGGTTCAGCAGCACGCGGGGGTTCGCCCGCCGCACGCGCGCGCGCAGACCGGTCTGCACCCACACCAGGCGGCTCAGGTGACCGAGGGCGCCGCGCTCGGGGCGCATCGCAGCCGACACGCGCTCCACGCGCGTGCCGGGGGTCGTGATCAGATCGGGCCGCGAGGTGAAGACGTGGAGGCGCTCGCCGAGCGCAGCCAGGCCCGAGATCAGATGCAGCGCGTAGAAGCCCAGGCCGGTCGGCCGCTGGCCGACGATGGCGGCGTTGATCGCGATCGTGCCGTCGATGGCCACGGCGTGATTATAATCGCGGGATGAACGGGCACGAGATTTCTGTCTCCCTCGCGAGCGAATCCGCGGCGAACGGCTCCATCGCGAGCCGGTCAGAGCGGGCGCGGCCCTGGCTCCTCCTGGCTGGGCTGCTGATCGGCCTGACCGTCGTCATCACGATCTGGCTGTCCATCGACCGGCGGCCCGCCGAGTGGGATCACGCCAACCACCTCAAGCGCGCGGTCGACTGCTACCGCACGCTGTCCGAGCCCGGCCACGACCGGCTGAAGGAGATCCTCGAGACGTCGTCGTTCTACCCGCCCATCGCGCCGTGCGCGGCCGGCATGCTCTACTTCGTCTTTCCGATCGTGCCCCTCACCGCCCAGTCGGTGATGCTGGCCTTCCTGGCGCTGGGCCTGGCCGCCACGTTCGCGCTCGGCCGCCGGCTGCTCGACGAGCCGGCCGGACTGCTCGCCGCGTTCTTCGTCGGCACCGCGCCCTTCGTGGTGTTCTCGCTGACCAACTTCCAGCTGGACCTGCCGCTGATGGCAGTGGTGGCGCTGGCGCTCTACGCGCTGGTCCGCACCGAGACGTTCTCGCACCTCGGCTGGTCGATCGGCTGCGGGCTCACCCTGGCGCTGGGCATGCTGACCAAGCCACCCTTCGGGGTGTATCTCTTGCCCCCGCTGCTGTGGGCGATCTGGCGGGTCGGGTCGGCGCCGGATCGCCGCCGGCGGCTGGGGCGGTTGCTCCTGGCGCTCCTGATCGGCGGAGCCGTCGCCTTGCCCTGGTACGGGCCGCGGCTGCTGGGGCTGCCCATGCAGATCTCGGAGCGCTCGTTCAAGCAGGCGGCCGAGGAGGGGAAGGCCGAGGCCCTGACCACCGAGGGGCTGCTCTTCTATCCGCGCACGTTCCAGCCGCAGGTCGGCATGCTGGTCGGCCCGCTGTTCCTCTGGGGGCTCGTGGCGCTGCGCCGGGAGCGGGCGCGCGTCTTCCTGTGGCTCGCCGCGCTCGGCCCGCTCGTCATCTTCTCGCTGATCCAGAACAAGAACCTGCGCTACACGCTGCCGATCCTGCCCGCGATCGCCCTGGTGGCTGCCGCGGGCGTGCGCGCGCTACCGCCGGTCGGCCGACGGGTCGCCACCGGCGTCTGCCTGATCGCGGGCGTCCTGCAGGTCTCGATGACCGCGTTCACGGTGCCGATGCCGCCGCGCGTGCCGGGTCTCCTGCTGCCCCTGGCCCTGCCCTGGCCGCCGGACGCGGCGGACTGGCAGCACGGCAAGATCCTCGCCGATCTGGCGCGCGTGAGCGCCGGACGTGAGGCCACGGTGGCGGTGGTGCCGAACGACAACTTCTTCTCGGTCTCGAACTTCCGTTACGAGGCGGCGGTGCAGCAGCTGCCATTCAAGATGACCCGGCCGTGGGCCGACGGCCCGCTCGACGTCGACTTCGCAATCTTGAAGACCGGCTCGCAGGGCCCGAGCTTCTCGATCGCGAAGTCCGAGGCCATCAACCGGGCGTTCGCGCAGGACCGCTACCTCGCGGAGATCTTCCCGGTGGTCTCCGAGTACGCGCTGCCGGACGGCAGCCGCGGCATCCTCCGTGCCCGCCGCATCCCGCCGCTCACGGGCATGGCGCCGGCGGAGCTGGCCCGACGCCTCGAGGCCTCGCCGGCGCAGCTCCTGGCCGGCAACGTGCGGGATCCGGTCGGGCTGCGGCTACAAACGCATTACCGGCCGGACGCGATCCTGCGCGGACAGGTCGACCGGATGGTCATCGAAGCCGATTCGGCGGTGGTCGGCGAGCTGAAGCGGAGAGACCGCGCGCCACTGCGCATCCGCGACACGCGCCTGGAAGTCGACGGCCTGCTCATGAACCCGCGCCGCCTCGCGGAGACGAACCGGTTGGAAATCCTCGACGTGAAGGCGCTCCGGGTTCAGCACCTGGTCGTCACCGAGGACGACCTCCGTGAATTCCTGCGCGGCCAGCGGCCCGCCGGGGTCAGCGTGCGGCTGGGCGACGGCGCGGCCGACGTGCAGGTCGACCGCATCGGCCCCGAGCTGTTCGCGCGGGTGCGCCTCGAGTCGGGAAGCGGCGAGAGCCCGTTCACCCTGCTGGCCGACCGGGTCAGGATCGGGAAGCTGCCGGTTCCGGACGCGCTGATCGACTGGATCGTGCGCCAGTTCGATCCGACCCTGGCGCTGCGGAAGCTACCGATCGAGGTGACCCTGAGCCCGATCCGCATCGAGCCCGGCCGCATCGTGATCGGCGAGCGGTAGAGAGTACGACCGGTCGCGCGAACGGCCGCCGGACCGCCGAAAGCTACGCGGCGAGCTTGACCTTGTCGCCGACCAGACGGGCGAGGCGGAGCAGCATGAGCACGCGAATCACGACCCACGAGGGATCGAACTCGAAGCGGCCCATGCTGAACTTGGGGCTGGAGGGATACGCGTGGTGGTTGTTGTGCAGGCTCTCGCCGCCGGTGAGCCACGCGAGCACGCGCAGGTTCGTGGCCGAGTTGTTGCCGAAGTTCTTGCGGCCCCACCAGTGGCCGAGGCCGTTGATGGACGGAGCCAGCACGAAGACGTAGAGCACGAAGTGGGTCGCCGCGAGCAGCAGGCCCCACGCGGGGCCCAGCACCAGCATGGCGGCGGCGATGCCGATGACGCCGCCGAGCGTGCCCTTGTTGAAGAGCACCCGGTCCCAGATGTCGTCGCGGATGTCCTTCGCCCAGCGGGCCAGGGTCTCCGGGTTGCGGGCCTCGCGGACGTAGTAGTAGACGTTCCAGAGCTGGATCTTCCAGAAGCCGTGGACCAGCGGGCTGTGCGGGTCCTTCTCGGTATCGGTGAAGGCGTGGTGCTTGCGATGCACGGCCACCCATTCGCGACGGTTCTGGCCGGTGGTGAACCAGAGGACGAAGCGGAAGACCCAGTCCGCGAGCGGATGCAGCTTGAGCGCGCGGTGCGCGAGGCCGCGGTGCAGGTACACGGAGGTCGCGATGACGGCCGCCTGCGTCACCAGGAGCGTCGCAAACAGATAGAGAAGCGGTCGAATCACCGATGGTTCTCCTTGGTTGTTAGTACGTGAGCACTCGGGGAACGTCGGGCGCTTCCGCCAGCGTCCGGCACTGAGCAAAGGCTAACACACTCTCGAAATCTTAGGCTAGGCAAACATGGCCTACGCGACGGTCTTGGGGTCGAGCAGGTCGCGCAGGCCGTCGCCCAGCAGGTTCAGGCCCAGCACGGTCAGGGCGATGGCGCCGCCCGGGAAGATGGCGTACCAGGGATTCATGCCGAGGAAGGCCTGCGCCTCCTTCAGCATGAGGCCCCACGAGGGGTTGGGCGGCTGCGTCCCGAGCCCGAGATACGACAGCCCGGCCTCGGCCAGGATCGCCACCGGGAAGCTGATCGTGGCCTGGACGATCAAAGGCGGCAGCGTGTTGGGCAGGATGTGCCGGCCGATGAGCGCGCCATCTCCGGCCCCGAGGGCCCGGGCCGCCACCACGAAGTCGCGGTCGCGGAACTCGAGGAAGCTGGCCCGCGTGAGACGGGCGAAGACCGGGAGAAAGGCGATGCCGATGGCCACCATCGAGATGGTCAGGGTGGGCTTGAACACCGCGGCCAGGAGCAGGGCCGAGAGGATCGCCGGGAAGCCCTGCACGGCGTCCACCAGGCGCATGAAGCCCTCGTCGAGCCAGCCGCCGAAGTAGCCGGACAGGATGCCGAAGAGCACGCCGACCGCCATGCCGATGCCGACCGCGATGACCCCGACCAGGATCGAGGTGATGGCCCCTTGCATGACCCGCGACAGCAGGTCGCGTCCGAACTGATCGGTCCCGAGCGGGTGCGCCGGCGTCGGGCCCTGCAGCCGCCCCGCGATGGACATCTCGAGCGGGTCGCGTGGCGTGTAGAAGAGGCTCACCGCCGCGGTCACCACCAGCCCGAGGGTGATGGCGAGGCCGATCACGAACGTCACGTGGCGGAAGGCGCGGGAGCGGCGGCGCGGGCGGAGGGCCTGGCCCGTCCCCTCACCCTGCCCTCTCCCCGAGGGGGAGAGGGAGACCATGGGGTCAGCCATAGCGGATGCGCGGGTCGAGGATGCCGTAGAGAATGTCCACCGCCGCGTTGACCGTGACGATCATGGAGGCCACGAAGAGCACCACGCCCTGCACCACCGGCAGGTCGCGCGCGCTGATCGCGGCCAGGGTGAGGCGGCCCAGGCCCGGCAGATAGAACACCGACTCCAGGATGATGCTGCCGGCCAGCAGCTGGCCGAGCTGGACGCCGGCCACCGTGACGATCGGGATCAGCGCGTTGCGCAGCGCGTGGCGGAAGAGCACGCCCCGCTCCGCCACGCCCTTGGCGCGCGCGGTCTTCACGTATTCCTCGCGCAGCACCTCGAGCAGCGCGGAGCGGGTGGTCCGGGCCAGCACCGCGAACTGGAACAGGCCGAGGGCCACCGCGGGCAGCAGCAGCGAGCGCACCCCTCGCCAGAACCCCTGCCCCCAGCCGTCGAAGCCGCCGGCCTGCACCCAGCCGAGCTGCACCGAGAACAAGAGAATCAGCAGCAGGCCCGCCCAGAAGCCGGGCACCGCCACCCCCAGCTGGGACAGGACCATCGTGAGGTAGTCGCCCCAGCGCCGGTGGTGGGTGGCCGCGTACACGCCCAGCGGGATCGCGGCCGCGATCATCAGGGCCGCGGCCAGCAGGGTCAGCGGCAGGGTCACGGTGAGGCGCGAGAGGATCAGCGTGGCCACCGGCAGGTCGTACTGGATCGAGCGGCCGAGGTCGCCGGACAGGGCGCGGGTCACCCAGTGGGCGTACTGCACGGTGATGGGCTGGTCGAGGCCCAGCTCTCGCCGCACGCGTGCCACCGAGTCCGCGTTGGCCTCGAGGCCGAGGATGATGAGGGCGGGGTCGCCGGGCAGCACGCGCACCACGACGAACACCAGGAGCGAGACGAAAAGGAGGGTGGCGGCCAGCGCCGCCACCCTCCGGAGGACGTAGCGATGCAACCGCTTACTTCTGCCAGGCCACCTCGGACAGGTCGAGCACCGGCAGCGGCAGGTCCTTCCAGATGCCGGTCACGCCCTTCTTGGTGACCACGAGCCGCGGGTGCATGTAGAGCCAGACCGCCGGCGCCTCGTCGGCGAGCATGTCCTGCATCTTCACGTAGAGCTCGCGGCGCGTCTTGTCGTCGGGCGCCGACTCCGAGGCGCGGAAGAGCTTCTGGAACTCGGGGCTGTCCCAGCGGAAGTAGTACTTCGGGTTCGCGAAGTTGCCGATGTCGAAGGCCTCGGCGTGCCCGATGATCGACATGTCGTAGTCGGGGTTCGTGCACGGGGCCAGGCAGAACACCTGCGACAGCCACTGGCCCCACTCGATCTGCTGGATGCTGGCGCGAATGCCCACCTTGGCGAGCTGGCTGCTGACCACCTCGGCGGAGCGCACCGTGTAGTAGTACTGCGGCGCGACCTTGAAGACGGCCTCGAAGCCGTTGGGGTAGCCGGCATCCGCGAGGAGCTTCTTGGCCTTGACCGGATCGTAGCCCACCCGCTTGGAGACGTCCACGTAGTAGGGGTTGGTGGGATCCACGTTGGAGCCGAGGACCTTGCCGTACCCGAACATCGCCCCCTTCAGGACCTCTTCCTTGTTGATGGCGTGGGTGATGGCCAGCCGCACCCGCTTGTCCGAGTAAGGCTTCTTGCTGTTGTTCATCGACAGCGTGACGTCGTTGGTGGTGTCGCCCACGATGACCTGGAAGCGCGCGTCCTTCTTCAGCTCGTCGACGCTCTCCGGGCCGATGCCGAAGGCGGAGACGTCGATGTCGCCGGCCTTGAGCGCGGCCAGGGCCGCGTTCGGGTCGGGGATGAAGCGGTACACCACCCGGTCGAGCTTGGGCAGACCCTTCACCCAGTAGTCCTTGTTCTTCGTCAGCACGATGCGGTCGCCCCGCACCCACTCGGCCACCGTGAAGGGGCCCGTGCCCATCGGCTGGCTCTTGAGCGTGTCCACCGCTTCTCTGGGATAGATCACCGAGCCCTGCCGGGCCACCGTGTAGAGGAACGTCGCGTCCACCCGCTTGAGCGCCACCGTCACCGTGTAGTCGTCCTTCACGATGACGTCCTGGATGACGTCGTACTGCACGCGGTAGGGATGCTTGGTCTCCGGGTTCACCGCCCGGTCGAGCGCGAACTTCACGTCGGAGGCCTTCAGCTCGCGTCCGTTGTGGAAGCGCACGCCCTTGCGGAGGAAGAACGTGTAGTTCTTGCTGTCGCTCGTGTACCAGCGCTCGGCCAGCCACGGCACCATCTTGCCGTGACGGTCGATCTTGATCAGGCCCTCCTGCACGTTGTCGAAGACCACCGCCGCGATCGCCGACGACGGGTTGGAGGTCAGATCGAGGCCGGGCGGCTCGGTGGCCACCTGGATCACCAGGCCGTTCGGGGCCTGGGCGAGCGTGACGGCGGGCGCCGCGGCGAACGCGGCGATCAGGACGGCCAGGAGCAAACGCATCATCCGACTTTCCTCCCCGTGAAGAACTCGACGGTGCGCCGCAGGCCCTCGTCGAAGTCGACCACCGGATCGTAGCCGAGGTCGCGCTTGCCCGCGCTCACGTCGGCCAGGGTGTGTGGGACGTCGCCGGCGCGGCCCGGCGAGTGCTTGCGCTTGATCGGCTTGCCGAGCATCCGCTCGAGCTTGGCGATGATCTCGAGCAGGCTCGTGCGGCTGCCGCAGCCCACGTTGTAGGCCCGACCGGAGACCTTCGCCGCGTCGGCCCGCGCCGCGAGCAGGTTGGCCGCGACCACGTTGTCGATGTAGGTGAAGTCGCGCGACTGCGTGCCGTCGCCGTGCACCTGCAGCGGCTGGCCCTGCTGGGCCCACAGGATGAAGCGCGGGATCACCGCCGCGTATTCGCTCTTGGGATCCTGGCGCGGGCCGAACACGTTGAAGTAGCGCAGGCCCACCGTCTCGACGCCCATCAGCCGGTGCCACACCGAGCCGTACAGCTCGCCGGCCACCTTGGTGGCCGCGTAGGGCGAGATGGGGGCGCTGGGCTGATCCTCGCGCTTGGGCAGGTCGGGGCGGTCGCCGTACACCGAGGAAGAGGAGGCGTAGACCACTCGCGGCTTGCGCTTCTGGGCGGCCGCCGCGTGGAGGACGTGCAGGGTGCCGGTCACGTTCGAGGCGTTGGCGCCCAGCGGATCGGCCACCGAGCGCGGCACCGAGCGCATCGCGGCCTGGTGGAACACCGCGGTCACCCCGCGCATGGCCTTCTCGACCGCCTTGAAGCTGGTGAGGTCGCCGCGGACGATCTCGAGCCGGCGATGGCCGCGGGCGAACTCGAGGTTCGCGCGGCTGCCGGTGGAGAAATTGTCGAACACCCGCACCCGCTGCCCCTCGGTGAGGAGCCGCTCGACGATGTGGGAACCGATGAAACCCGCTCCACCGGTCACCAGGAAGAGTGCTGGAGGCGCCATGAACAGCAGCCAATTATGGCGGGCTGGCCCGATCAAAGTCAATGTCGCGGGCCCAGCGCTCGCGCGTCAGCACGTGGTAGGTCGCGCGCACCCCCTTGTACTCGGTGAGCCCGCGGCGCTCGAAGCCCAGCTTGTCGAGCACGCGCTGCGAGGCGTGATTGTCCGGATAGGTCACCGCCACCAGCCGAGGCAGCCCCAGGGCGCCCAGCGCGTGCGCCACGAGGGCGGCCGCCGCCTCGGTGGCGATTCCGTGGCCCCAGGCGGTCCGGGCCAGCCGGTAGGCCAGCTCCACGTCCGGGCCGGTGGGCATGCGGATGAGCGCGGCGAGGCCGTGGAAGGCGCCGTCGCCGCGGCCCTCCACGCGCCAGAAGCCGAGCGGGTCGGACGCGCCCTCCTCGGCCTCGCGGAGGCGGGTCCGCGCCCGCTCCTCGATCTCGGCGGGCGGGCGGACGCCGGCCGGGCTTCCCACGTAGCGCATGACCTCCGGATCGCTGTCGAGGCGGATCAGGTCGAGCAGGTCACTCGCGACGAGCGGGCGCAGACGCAGGCGCGGCGTCTCGAGCGTGGTCATCATGCGCGCCCCAACCTTTAGCACAGCCGCCACGACCGCGGGACACCTTGACTGGCTGCGGCCTCGCGGCTATTGTTCCTGCACCCAGATGTCCGGCGTCCTTCGTGCGCTAGCCGTCACGATCCCTTGCAAGGAGGCATCCATGCGTTGTGTCATCGCCTTCGGGCTCGCCATGCTCGTCGTCCTCGGTGCGGGGCTCGTCCCCCCGGCCGCGGCCCAGACCAAGGACGACACGCTCGTCTACGCGCTGCAGAGCGACGTGCAGAACTGGGATCCCCCCAACTCGGTGCTTCGCGAGAGCATCATTCTCGGCTACAACGTGTTCGACCACCTGGCCGCGCGTGACCTCAAGACCGGCAAGGTCGGTCCGAGCCTCGCGCTGTCGTGGAAGAACCTCGACGACACCACGTGGGAGGTCAAGCTCCGGCCGAACGTGAAGTTCCACGACGGCACCCCCTTCGGAGCCAAGGACGTCAAGGCAACCTTCGAGCGCGTGCTGAATCCGGAGAACAAGCTCACCGCCCGCGGCAACCACGCCAAGATCAAGAGCGTGGAGGTGGTGGACGACCTCACGGTGCGGTTCAAGACGGACGGGCCCTATCCCCTGTTCGTCGAGCGGCTCACCGCGCAGGTCATGCAGTCCGAGAAGGTGATCCGGGAGAAGGGCCACGAGTGGATGCAGGAGAACCCGATCGGCACCGGGCCCTACAAGCTCGTGCGCTGGAACAAGAAGCAGGAGCACTTCCTCCAGCGCAACGACGACTACTGGGGCCCGAAGCCGGCCTTCAAGTACGTCCGTATCCGGATCATCCCCGAGCAGGCCACCCAGATCGCGGAGCTGGTGTCGGGCGGGGTGGACATCATCAAGGCGGTGCCGCCGGACCAGATGGACGTGATCAACAAGTCGGGCCAGGCACGGACCGTGACGTCGCCGATCCTGCGCACCGCGATGATCCAGCTCGACCAGGCCGGCCGGTCGGGTCCGAACCCGATGACGGACAAGCGGGTGCGGCAGGCGGTGAACTACGCCACCGACATGGACGGGATCATCAAGCACGTGCTCAACGGCCTGGCCGACCGCACCGCCACCACCGTGAACCCGATGGCCTTCGGCTACGACCCGAGTATCAAGCCCTACAAGCAGGATCTGGCGCAGGCCAAGAAGCTGCTCGCCGAGGCCGGGTACCCGAACGGGCTCGAGGTGGGGTTCATGCGCGGACAGCCCATCGTGGAGCCGGGGCTGATCCAGACCTCCGACGCCATCGTGGCCGACCTGGCCAAGGCCGGCATCCGTACCAAGGCGCGCATGATCGGGGAGACCGGCCCGTTCACCAACCTCGTCCGGGACAGCAAGCCCGACCCGATGTTCGAGTGGTCGTGGGGCTACTACTCGATCTTCGACGCGGACGCGATCTTCTACGACGTGATGACGTGCGGCCAGCCGTACAGCTACTACTGCAACAAGGCCTTCGATGATCTCGTGTTCCAGGGCCGCTCGACCCTGGACACCAAGAAGCGCGCCGAGATCTACGCCAAGGCCCAGCGGATGATCCACGACGACGCGGCCTATCTCTTCAAGTGGGGGCTGCGCGGCGTGTGGGGCGTCAGCAACCGCGTCGACTACGACGCCCCCCGCGACGAGGTCGACCGGATGTGGATCGTGACGCCGCGGAAGAAGTAGAGATCTCGCCCCGTCCCGGGCCCCTCACCCTGCCCTCTCCCCAACGGGAGAGGGTGCGAGGCGGGGGGCCGGGACGGGCCCGCGCCGTCATGCGACGCTACATCGCCCGCCAGCTCGTGCAGTTCCTGGTGGTGATCCTCGGCATCTCGATTCTCGCCTTCGCGATCCTGCACGTGCTGGGCGACCCGGTGCTCCTCCTGCTGCCGCAGAACGCGGGCAAGGAGGAGTTCGAGCGCTACCGCCATCTCCTCGGGCTCGACCGGCCGCTCTACGTCCAGTACTGGAAGTTCCTGTCGAACGCGGTCGTGGGCAACTTCGGCAAGTCCTGGTACGCCGACACGCCCGCCTTCCGGCTGGTGCTCGAGCGGATGCCCCCGACGATCTATCTGACCTTCGCGGGGCTGGTCGTCGCACTCCTCATCTCACTGCCACTGGGGATCCTCGCGGCGCTCAAGCGACACTCGTGGGTGGACAACCTGTGCACGACGGTCGCGGTGGCGGGCCAGGCCACCCCCCTGTTCTGGCTCGGCATCATGATGATCATCGTGTTCTCGGTGCGGCTCAAGCTGCTGCCCGCCTCGGGCTACGACTCCTGGGAGAACTTCCTCATGCCGTCGTTCTGCCTGGGGGCGACACTGGCGCCGATCACCATGCGCCTGGTTCGCTCCGGGGTGATCGAGGTCATGAACATGGACTTCATCAAGACCGCGCGGGCCAAGGGCGTGGCCGAATCGAGGGTGGTGATCAAGCACGCGTTCCGGAACGCGTGCATCCCGGTCATCACCGTGATCGGGCTGCAGTTCGGCCAGCTCCTGGGCGGCGCCATCATCACCGAGACCGTCTTCGCGTGGCCGGGGGTGGCGACCCTCACGGTGGAGTCGATCCGCAACCAGGACTTCCCGGTGGTCCAGTGCGCGGTGATCCTGCTCGCGCTGGTCATCGTCTCGGTGAACCTCATCGTGGATCTCGCCGTCGCGTTCATCGATCCGCGGATCCGGACCGGCGCGTGACCTCGCTGAGCGAGGGGAAGATCGATCTGGTCACGCTCGGCGATACGGCGCCGGCGGCCGCGCGGGAGCGCGCGAGCCTGCGGCGCCTCGGGCGGGTCCGCTGGGGCCTCGCGGCCGGCTTCGTCCTGCTCCTGATCGTGGCCAGCGCGGTGTTCGCTCCCTGGATCGCCCCCCACGATCCGCTCGCCGTCAACATCCGCCACCGCCTCGGGCCTCCCGCCTGGATGGACGGCGGCGTCCCCGCTCACCCGCTCGGCACGGACCAGGTCGGGCGCGATCTGCTCTCCCGCATGATCTACGGGGGCCGGGTCTCGCTGATGGTGGGAATCTGCTCGGTCCTGATGTCGGCCAGCATCGGGGTGCTGCTGGGGCTGACCGCGGGCTACTTCGGGGGCAGTCTCGACTGGTCGATCATGACGCTGGTCAACGTGATGCTGACCTTCCCGTTCGTGCTGCTCGCCCTTGCCGTCATCGCGGTGCTCGGCCCGAGCCTGGTCAACATGATCTTCGTGCTCGGCGTCGCCGGATGGCCGATCTACACCCGCGTGGTGCGAGCGGAGGCGATGGCCGTACGCGAGCGCGAGTTCGTGCTGGCCGGCCGCGCGCTCGGCATGAGCCACCTGCGCATCATCTTCCGGCAGATCCTCCCGAACCTCACCTCCGCGATCGTGGTGATCGCGACCCTGCAGGTGGCCCAGGTGATCATCGCCGAATCGTTCCTCTCGTTCCTCGGCCTGGGCATCCAGCCGCCCACCCCGGCGTGGGGCAACATGCTCGGCGAGGGGCGCCTCTACATGCTCAACTCGTGGTGGATCGCCACCTTCCCCGGCCTCGCCATCTTCGTCACCACCCTGATGATCAACCTGATGGGCAACGCGCTCCGCGACTGGCTCGACCCCCACATGAAACTATGAGGCGTCCCGCGGCCGGTCCGGGGCAGCGGGGACGCCCGTCCCGGAACACGCTGACTCGCTACCCGTCTCCTGCACTCGATCGAGCCACGAGAAGGGAGCGCCAGCCTTCGGCGGCGCGCAGAAGACACGGTTCCGGGACGGGCGTCCCCGCTGCCCCGGACCGGCCGCTCCCGGCGTGGTTATTTGTAGCCCGAGCCCGCCTGCTTGTACTCCTCGCGGGGCGGCGAGAAGATGTCGAGCACGACCGCGCGCTTGTCGGTGGCGCGCCCGCCGTGCGGGACGTGCGGCGGGGTCTGCCAGAAGTCGCCCGCCTTCACGTGATGCTCGACGCCGTCCTGGATGCGGATCCACTCGCCCTCGAGACACACGCCCCACTGCTCGTTGGGATGCGAATGCACCGGCGACACCGAGCCCGGCGAGATCTCCACCACCGAGAGCATCAGATGCTCGCCCGGGAACACGCGAGCGCTGAGCCCCTCGGCGAGCTGGCGCGGAATACCACCGACCTTCAGGTTGTGAAAGCACGACGCATCGGCCATGGGTCGCTCCTTTCCTCTGGGCCGCCATTCTACAGGAGGGGCGCGTGAGACTCTTCCTCGCCATGCTCTCGCACGAGACGAACACGTTCAGCAACGTGCCCACCGATCGCGCCCAGTTCGAGGCGCGCGATCTGCGCTACGGCGGGGAGATCCTCGAGGTCTACCGTGACACCGGCACGTGCCTGGGCGGCATGATCGGCGCCGCCGAGCGGCTGGGCGCCACCCTGATCCCGTCGGTCGCCGCGTCGGCCTCGCCGGCCGGCCTCGTCACCCGCGACATCTACGAGCACGTCAAGCAGCGGATGCTCGCCGATCTCGAGCGCGCGGGCCGGCTCGACGGCGTGCTGCTCGACCTGCACGGGGCGATGGTCCCGGAGGGCATCGACGACGGTGAAGGCGACATCATCGCGGCGGTGCGCGAGGCGGTGGGCCCCGGGGTGCCGATCGCGGTGACGCTCGATTTCCACGGTAACCTCGGCCGCGACATGATCGGCAAGGCGGACCTGCTGCACGGCTACAAGACCTACCCGCACGTGGACATGGCCGAGCGCGGGGCGGAGGCGACCCGGCGTCTCGCCCAGGTCATCGGCGGGCGCATCAGGCCGACCGCGGCGTGGCGCAAGCCTCCCCTGATGCCGCCGCTCGGGCGCCAGGGCACCGCCCGCGGTCCGATGCGCCGCCTCTACGACCTGGCCGACGAGATGGAGAAGGATCCCAAGGTCATCTCGATCTCCCTCTTCGCCGGCTTCCCGTACGCCGACATCCCCGACGCGGGCCTCGGCATCTACGTGGTCACCGACGACGACCCGGCGCTGGCCGAGCGGCTCGCCGGGCAGCTGGAGCGGGTCGCGTGGGAGCATCGGCACGAGTTCATCCACGCGGCCCTGCCGGTGAAGGAAGCGGTGGCCCGCGCCCTGGCCGCCGAGGGCCGCCCCATCGTGCTCGCGGACATGGCCGACAACACCGGCGGCGGCGCCGCCGGCGACGGCACCGAGATCCTGCGCGAGCTGCTGCGGGTGGGCGCGCGCGGCGCGACGGTGGCGTGCATCTGGGACGCGGCGGCGGTTGCCGCCTGCGTCAAGGCCGGAGTGGGCGCCCGCATCATGCTCGAGATCGGCGGCAAGGTGGACGACCGTCACGGCGCGCCGGTCTCGGTCACCGGCACCGTGCGCACGCTCTCCGACGGACGCTTCGTGCATCGCGGACCGATGATGCACGGGTTGCCCGGCCGTCTCGGCCCCACCGCGGTACTGGACGTGAACGATGTAAAGGTGATACTCATCTCCTACCGCTGGCAGACCCTCGATCCGGAGATGATCCGGTTCGTCGGGATCGACCCCCTCCTGGAGAAGATCCTGGTCGTGAAATCGACGATCCACTACCGGGCGGCCTTCGAGCCGATCGCGAAGGAGATCATCGAGGTGGACGCGCCCGGGCTGTCGTCGTCGAACCTGTCGCGGTTCGAATACCGGCGCATCCGGCGCCCGATCTTCCCGCTCGATCCCGATCTGGTATACGAGCCGGAGTAGGAGGCCCCGACGTGTCGTTCACCGGCTTCACGCCGTCCGACTTCAAGGTCTTCGACATCCCGGGCTTCAAGCCCCGCATGGCGGCGATCAAGATGCGGATCCGTCCGAAGCTCGAGGCGGTCGGGCGCGAGCTCCTCCCGGACGTGACGCGGGTGGGCGGCGGCGAGGCCTTCATCCACGTGGCCAAGCACGCTCGGCGCACCGTGAACCCGCCCGACGATACCTGGGTGGCCTTCGCGCTCGACCGGCGCGGCTACAAGAAGCACTGCCACTTCAAGGTGGCGGTCTCGCGCCAGGGCGTGCGCTTCCTGTTCGAGGCCGGGCCCGAGCACGCGCAGAAGAAGCGCTGGCTCGGGGCGTGGAAGCGGCACACCCGCCAGCTGGTGCCGGTCCTGCGCCGGGCCAGGGGCCTCGGCTGGTTCAAGGACGAGCACGACGACGCGCCGGCCGCCATCCTCACCGATCTCCCGGCCGACGCGGTGGCGCGGCTCGGCGACGAGCTGCTGCGGACGCGCGACGGCCAGTTCGTGCTCGGCCGCGCGGTCTCGGCGGAGGAGGCCACGAAGTGGAAGCCGCGCGACTACGCCCGCGCCGCGCGCGAGACGTTCCACCTGCTGGCCCCGCTGTATCGCCTCAGGTGACCGCCGCGATCTTCGATATGGATGGCGTGCTGATCGACAGCGGGGCACACCATCGGCACGCGTGGCGGGCGCTGCTGGCCGAGCTCGGTACCGAGCCCGCGCATCCCGAGCACTGGCGCCTCACCATCGGCCGGCCCAGCGAGGAGGCGATTCCCCTGCTGCTGGGCCGGCGCGTGAGCGACGCGGAGGCCCGCCGGCTGGCCCGCCGCAAGCGCGATCTCTACCAGGAGCGCGCGCAAGCCGGGATGGAGCCGGTGCCCGGCGTGCCCGAGTTCCTGCACGCGCTGGAGCGGCAGCACGTGCCGCGCGCCGTCGGAACCTCCGCCTCGCGCTGGGACGCGGAGCGCCTGCTCGACGACCTCGGGCTCCTGCGCTTCTTCGACGTGGTGGTCACCGCCGACGACGTGATGCTGGGCAAGCCCGACCCCGAGGTGTGGGCGCAGGCAGCCCGGCGGCTGCGGGTGACGCCGGCCCATTGCGTGGTCTTCGAGGATGCGCCCGTGGGCATCCAGGCCGCGCGGGCCGCCGGCATGCGCGCGATCGGCGTCACCACCGCGCACACCGACGCCGAGTTGCTCGCCGCCGGCGCCGACCGCACCATCCCCGACTTCCAGGGCCTCGAGTGGAGCAGCATCGCCCCCCGGTAAGCGGATCCGACTTCTGGGACGGCCTCTACGCCGAGGGCCAGGACGGCTGGGAGCTGGGCGGACCGTCGCCGGCTCTCGAAGCCTGGCTCGACGCCGGCGGCACGTTCGAGTCTTCAGCTGCGGGGGCCCGGACATGGCCCCCGCACTCCCCCAGTCCGCGGACAACCCGGGATGCTCACCTCGCGGTGCCCGGCTGCGGCCGCGGTCACGACGCGCGGCTCCTCGCCCGCCGAGGCTACCGCGTCACCGCCTTCGACTTCGCGGAAGCCGCCGTCGCCGAGGCGCGCCGCCTCGCCGCGGCCGACGGTGTCGACCTGGCCGTCGAGCAGCGCGACGTCTTCACCCTGGCCCGCGACCACCGCGAGGCCTTCGACGGCGTCTGGGAGTACACGTGCTTCTGCGCCATCGACCCGGGCCGCCGCGCAGAGTACGCCGACGTGCTCCATGCGATCTTGAAGCCGGCCGGCCTGCTCCTCGCCTGCTTCTATCCGGTCCGCGAGGGCCGGGACGGGCCGCCCTTTCCGGTCTCGCGCGAGGACATCGCGAGCGCCCTCGCCGGCCGCTTCACGGTGCTGACCGAGGGCGCGCCGGCCCGGTCACCGGAGCGCCGCCTCGACCTCGAGCGGCTCGTCCTCGCCCGCCGCGATGCCTGAGCGGCCGCCGGCCCCTCGGCGTTTGACCGAGTGTTTGACCCGCCGCGGGCCGGCATGCTACGGTTGGCCACTTTTTTTCTCGCCCCGCGATCGGGGCAGCCCTTGAGCAGGACAATCACCCGAGGAGGCAGACCATGAAGTCTCCACGCATGCTGTCGGTCCTGGCCGTGCTCGGCGCGCTCGCGCTGCTCGCTGGCTCGGCGGCGCCGGCCCGCGCCCAGGCCCAGACCATCAAGATCGGCACCCTCTACGATCACTCCGGGCCCTTCTCGGCCGCCGGCTCGCTCAACTGCTGGCGCGGGGCCAAGATGATCATCGACTACGTCAACGAGAAGGGCGGCGTGCTCGGCAAGTACAAGATCGTCCAGGTGGACGGCGACAGCCAGTCCAAGGCCGACGTGGCGATCAACGAGGCCGAGCGGCTGCTCAACGTCGAGAAGGTCGACATCCTGGCCGGCATCTACTCGAGCGCCCACGCGGTGCCGATCGCCGAGCGCGTCGACAAGCAGAAGAAGTTCCTCTGGATCACCACCGCCATCGCGGACGCGGTGGTGAAGGACCGCAACCTCCAGTACACCTTCCGGCCCCAGCCCAACGGTACCCTCTTCGGCACCGGCACCGTGGACTACGTCGCCCACTACGCGCAGGACAAGCTGAAGAAGCCGGTCAAGGACATCCGCGCCGCCATCATCCACGAGGACGGCCCCTACGGCGCGGGGGTGGCCGCGTCCAACGAGTCCGAGGCCAAGAAGCTCGGCATGCAGGTGGTGCTGAAGGAGGGCTACTCGATCCAGGCCGCCGATCTCTCCTCCCTGGTGACCAAGCTGCGGGCCGCGCGGCCCGACGTGCTGTTCCACACCGGCTACAACCCGGACATCAACCTGTTCCTGAACCAGGCCAAGGAGCAGGGGCTTCGGGTGCGGGTCTATGTCGGCCACGGCGCCGGCCACAGCCAGCTCGCCAAGCTGAAGGAGGCTTTCGGCAAGGACGCGGAGGGCTTCCACACCTCCGATCCGCCGGCCTCCCAGCTGATCGATGCGAGCAAGCTCAAGCCGGGCGTGGCCGCGATGACCCAGGAGATGGTGAAGCGCTACAAGGCCTTCGAGCCCGACATCCCGGTCAACAACATCGCGCCGCACGTCTCGATGGGCTTCAACAACATGTGGATCCTGCTCAACGACGTGCTGCCGCGCGCCATCCAGAAGCACGGCGGCTTCACCGCGGAGGCGCTCGCCGCGGCAGCCCGCGAGACCGACATCCCGGCGGGCGGCACCATGCAGGGCTACGGCGTGAAGTTCGCGGGCGAGGGCAATCCCATGCGCGGCCAGAACGAGCGCGCGATCGCCGCGGTCTACCAGATCGTGGACGGCCAGTTCCGCCACGTGTGGCCCGAAATCATCGCCACCCCGAATCCACCGGTTCTCCTGCCCGCCGGGTCTCCCTGGGCGGCCCGCTGATCCAGATCGCGAGGTGAGGGCCGGCTGACGGTCCTCACCTCGCGGCGCTCTCCGTGCTCACCGTCACCCGGCTCACCAAGCAGTTCGGCGGCTTCACCGCGCTCAACGCGGTCTCCTTCGAGGTGAAGCCGGGCGAGATCCTCGGCCTCATCGGGCCCAATGGATCGGGGAAGACCACCTGCTTCAACTGCATCTCGGGCGCGCTCGCGCCGACCGCCGGCTCGATCCGGTTCAAGGACGACGAGATCGCGGGCACCACGCCCGACGCGATCTGCCATCGCGGGCTGGCGCGCACGTTCCAGATCCCGCGCCCCTTCCGCAAGCTCTCGATCCTCGAGAACGTGGCGGTGGCCGCCCACTTCGGGTCGGCCCGGCGCAGCACCGAGGCGGAGGCGCGGCAGCGCGCCCAGGAGGTGCTGGCCCTGGTGGGCCTGCCCGCCGATCCCTCCGCGTCCACGTCGCTCCTCGGGGCGGGCGGGCTCAAGAAGCTCGAGCTGGCCCGCGCGCTCGCCACCGGCCCCACCCTGCTCCTCGCCGACGAGAGCCTGGGCGGCCTCGATCCCACCGAGATGCACGACGCGGCCGAGATGCTCCGCCGCATCCGCGGAGAGCTGGGCGTGACCATCGTGTGGGTCGAGCACATCATGGCGACGCTCCTGCGCGTGGTGGACCGCCTGGTGGTCCTCGATCACGGCGAGAAGATCGCCGAGGGCCATCCCCGGGAAGTCGCGGAGAACCCCCAGGTGATCGAGGCCTATCTCGGCGAGAAGGTCGTGCTGGGATGATGCGGAGGACGCGATGCTCGAGCTGAGCCAGATCACCGCCGGCTACGGCGCCTTCACCGCGCTGTGGGACGTGAGCCTGCGCGTCGCCATCGGGGAGGCGGTCGCGGTGGTGGGCCCCAACGGCGCCGGCAAGACCACGCTGCTCCGCGCCATCTCCGGGCTCATCGCGCCGCGCGCCGGCCGCATCACCTTCGAGGGCGCCGACCTGGCCGGCCGCCCCGCCTACGACATCGTGGCCCACGGCATCGCGCACGTCCCGGAGGGACGGCGTCTCTTCCCCCAGCTCACCGTCGCGGAGAACTTGAAGATGGGCGCGTTCCTGCCGTCGGCCCGCTCGCACTTCCGCGAGAGCCTCGAGCGGGTGTACACGCTCTTCCCGGTGCTGGCCGAGCGGCAGGCGCAGCGGGCGGGCAGCCTCTCGGGCGGCGAGCAGCAGATGCTCGCGGTGGGCCGCGCCCTCATGTCGCGCCCGAAGCTGATCCTCTTCGACGAGCCGTCGATGGGGCTGGCGCCGGTCATGGTGCTGCGCCTCTTCGAGTTGATCCGCCGGGTGCGCGAGGAGGGCTACACGATCTTGGTCGTCGAGCAGAACGTGCGGCAGGTCCTGAAGCTCGTTGACCGCGCATACCTTCTGGAGGTCGGCCGCATCAAGGTGGAGGGCCGGGCCGCCGACCTGGCCGAGCAGGACTTCGTGCGCCAGGCCTACGTGGGACTCTGAGCCATGATCGACCCGATCTTCATCCTCGAGGCGGTGGTCAACGGGATCCTGCTGGGCGGCGTGCTGGCCCTGCTGGCCCTCGGCCTCAACCTGATCTTCGGCGTCATCGACATCGTGTGGATCGCCTACGTCGACCTCGTCGCCCTCTGCATGTACGCGGTGTACTTCCTGGTGACCGCCTACGGCTGGCCGCTCTGGCTCGCCGGCCTCGGCTCGATCGCGGTCGGGGCGGTGCTCGGCGCGCTGGTGCACCTGCTGATCATCACGCCCATCCTGGCGAGCCCGCCGATCAACCAGCTCCTCGCCACCGGCGGGCTGCTGTTCTTCATCCAGTCGGCGGCCACGCTCTTCTGGAGCACCGACCACCGCTCGATCCGGGTGAGCATGCCCACCCTCGAGGTGGGCGGCATCTTCATCTCGTTCACCCGCCTGCTCGCCTTCGGGCTGGCCATCGCGGCCATGATCGCGCTGTACTTCTTCCTCACCCGCACCTACACCGGCACCGCGATCCGCGCGGTGAGCCAGGACCGCGAGGCGATCGCCCTGATGGGAGCGCGGCCCCAGCGGCTCTATCTGGTGACCTCGGCGGTGGGCGGAGCGATGGCCGGGGTGGCCGGCGCGCTGCTCATCATCCAGTACGCGGTCCATCCCTACTTCGGCGCCGCCTTCGGTCCGCTCACCTTCATGATCTGCGTGCTGGGCGGGCTCGGCAACATGGTGGGCGCCTTCGTCGCCGCCTTCATCATGGCGCAGGTGATCTCGGTGGGCGGCGTGATCGTCTCGACCGAGATGGGCTACGTCATCGCGTTCGTGATCTTCATCGTGCTGATGTTCATCCGCCCCGGCGGCATCTTCGCCCGCCGCGCATGACCCCGCTGCGCGTCGTCGGGCTGCTCGCGCTGGTGGCGCTGGCCCTCGTGCCGGTGCTGCCGCTGGGCGCGGCGCAGGAGTACATCTGGCACGTCATCATCCAGATCTTCCTGTGGTCGTTCGTGGGCAACGCGTGGTCGCTCATGGGGCGCTTCGGGCTGGTCTCCCTCGGCCACGGGGCCTTCCTCGGTGTCGGCGCCTACGCCACCGTGCTCTTCTGGAACTTCTACGGCATGACCCCCTGGATCGGCGGCGCGCTCGGTGTCGTCGACGGGGAGGGCGGGGACATCGGGGGCCGCGTCGCCGCACACCATCGCGGGCTGCGACCCGCCCGCCCCGCGCTGGTCGAGCGCGATCACGTCGTAGCGGGCGTAGACCTCGGGCGTCAGCGGGTCCGGGACCGCGCCCGACCGGATCCCGGTGAGGTA
>Ga0209998_10000123_pt1 | contig 30249 bp, 27 predicted proteins | sample EndophyteCoNSPM_FD_187576 | JGI IMG/M metagenome (GOLD analysis project Ga0209998, IMG submission 187576) | Arabidopsis thaliana rhizosphere microbial communities from the Joint Genome Institute, USA, that affect carbon cycling - Endophyte Co-N... | ecosystem: Host-associated > Plants > Roots >... | reverse complement strand
ACCTGGTCGTCGTCCGGAAGCAGGAGACGGCGTTCAGCGGCGATATCGTGGCGGCCCTGCTGGATGGGGAAGCCACGGTCAAACGGTTCGCCCGGGAGGGTGGAACGGTGGTGCTGCGCCCGGAGCATCCCACCATGAAGCCGATCGTGGTGGAGCCGGGTCGCGGCGACTTCCGGATCCTGGGCAAGGTGGTCGGTGTCGTGCGGCAGATGTGAGATTCGTTTCGGGACACGCGGAAAGGACGAACAGCGATGAGCACCAGAGCAGTGGCGATACGGAGCACGAAGCGGCGGGCCCTCACGCGCCGAGACTGGACGCGCGACTGGCGACGCTCGCGCGGCAAGCGACGGGTATGGATCGGCACGCGTGCGAAGGCCGGGCCCAGACGCCCCCTTTTTTTGGCGCTGAGCGCTCAACACATGAAGAGATCGCGGCTCGCCGACTGGCTCGGCGCCGCCGCGATGGTGCTCGGAGCCGCCTCGTGGGGCGTGCTGGCGGCGATGCTCGCCGCCTGAGCTATCGATCCCAGGGACGGACGGCGATGAAGAGCGAGAGCAGGTCGCCGTCGAGCGCGCCGGCCCGGCGCTCCTGGCCGAGGATGTCGAGCGCGCGATCCACCGACAGCGCGGGCTTGTAGGGCCGATCACGCGAGGTCAGGGCGTCGAAGATGTCGGAGATCGTCATCATCCGAGTCTGGATGGGAATGTCCGGCGCGCGCCAGCCCGCGGGGTACCCTGACCCGTCGAGCTTCTCGTGATGCGAGCGCGCGATCTCGGGCACCCGCCGCAGCTCCTGGGTCCACGGGATCTGCTTGAGGAATTGATAGGTGTGGACCACGTGCGACTGGATCTCCTCGTACTCCTCGGGAGTCAGACTGCCCCGCGTGATGGAGAGGATCCGGGCCTCCTCCGGTGTGAGCAGGGTCAGGGAGTCGCCGCGATAGTCCGGGAAGGAGCGGTCCGCCAGCTCCAGTATGCCGGTCGAGACGTCGTCGGGCATCACGGTCGGCTCGTTGGCCGCCGCGACGGCCTTGAGGTGCTGATCGAGGTCGGCGAGGACCTGCGCCAGATCCGCGTCCCACACGGCGGCGCGCTCGTCGAAGCCCTCGCGGCCATGACGGAGGAGCCAGTCCGTCTTGCGGGTGGCATGGCGCAGCTCGAGCCCGCGGCGGATGATCTCGCCGCGGTGGCGAATGAGGTCGAGCTGGCCGGGCGGGAGCTTCTTGGCCTTGACCAGTACCTTCTCGCGCACCCCGACCTTGCCGAAATCGTGGAGCAGGGACGCGTAGCGGATCTCGCGCATCTCGTCCGGCGAGAAGCGAACGTCCCGGAACGCACCGCCGTCGGCGCGATCCACCGCGGTTGCGAGCGCGACGGTGAAGTCGGCCACGCGGAACGAGTGGCCGGACGTGGTGGGGTCGCGCGCCTCGATCGCGGTGACGGAGGCCTGCACGAAGCCCTCGAAGAGCGTCTGGATGGACTGATAGAGGCGGCTGTTCTCGAGCGCGACCGCGGCCTGGGAGGCCAGCGACGCGGCGAGGCCGCGGAACCGCTCCGGGTACGGCGTCACCGCCGCCTCGACCGCCGCGGGGGTGACCAGGCGGGCGGCGGGATCGCGCTTGCAGTTGATGAGCTGCAGCACGCCGATCACGGTGCCCTGAGGGGTCGCCATCGGCACGACCAGCATGGACCGGGTGCGGTAGGCGACGCGGTCATCGAACTCGCGGTTGATCTGGAACGGCGAGCCGGCGGGCAGCACGTAGGCATCGTCGAGCTGGAGCACGGAGCCGGTGAGGGCCACGTGGCCGGCCACGCTCGCGTCGTCGATGGGCAGGGTGAACTCGGCGAAGGGTACCGACACCGAATCGTTCTGGGAGAGCTTGAACCGCAGCCGCCGGGTCCCGTTCGACGTCTCCTCCACCAGGTACACGGAGCCCGCGTCGCTCCGGGTGATCTCGCGCGCGTTCGTGAGGATCAGATCCAGGAGCGCGTCGGTGTCTCGCTCCGCAGAGAGGCTCACTCCGATCTGGTTGAGCTGGGCCAGCTCCTGGCGGGTGGCCTCGGCCTCGCGATGCGCGCGCGCGTGATCGCATGCGTTGCGCAGCGTGGCCGCGAGCACCTCGGGCACCGGCGGGGTCGGCACGTAGGCGTAGCAGGCGATCGGGGAGGGGATGCCGGGTGCCAGCAGGGCGACCACCGGCACGTCGAATTGCTCCTCGGGAGAGCGGGAGGCCAGGTCTCGGGCCACCGCCGCATCCGCCGGCACCCCCAGATCCACCACCAGCGCGGCGGATTCTTCGCGCCCGAGCCGCGTCGGGCCGCGTTCCGGCAACGGCGCGACTTCGAGATCGCCGGGAAGCGCGGAGAGCAGGGAGGCTGTCGGAGAACCCGCCGGGTACCAGACCACTCGGCGCGGCATGAATCGAGCGTAGGGCGCGGCTCGGCGGCGTGTCAAGAAGTGGCGGGCGGCTTGCCGTCTACCGGTCCGGCCGGTAAACTTTGCCGTCTATGACCACGCGCGCGTCGACCGGCAGTCCGAAGCTGGACGAAATGCTGGGCGGAGGGCTCCTTCCGGGCACCCTGACGGTGGTCTACGGAGCCACCGGGATCGGCAAGACCCATCTCGGGCTCGGGTTCTGTCACCAGGGCCGGCAGGCCGACGGTGAGCCGGGCATCGTGTTCGACATGAACGCGCGCGGGGACTCCCAGCAGCACCACGCCTACGCGGCCCGGCTGCACCAGTGGGACCTCAAGCGCTGGACGCACACCGTGCTGCCGATGGCCGATCCGTATCCGCCCGCCGAGCAGATGGCGGCCTACTACTGCGACGCGCTGCCGTGGGTCGGCAAGCTGCGCGACTACCAGGTGCCCACTTCCGACGGGCTCGAGTTCGACTGGAACTGGAAGGCCCAGTACAACCAGGCGCTCTACACCGTCCGCCCGTTCGTGTATTTCCACCTCGGGGCGGGAAGCCGTCGCATCGTGGTGGACGGCGTCGAGCCGATGGACGTGCCGGGCGACTACATCCAGCCCTACATCTTCGACGATCTCTACCGGAAGGTGATCCACCGCGACAGCGAGACCCTCGGCATGGAGATCTGCCTGCCGGTGTGGCAGCACCGCGCCTTCATCGACGCGCATCGCTACGATCACGCATCGGTCACGAGCCTGCTCCTGGTGACCACCGAGGAGACCCAGCTCGAGCACCTGATCGCCCGCAAGGTCGCAGCGGGTGACATCGGCGCGGTGGCCAACACCATCGTGGTGATGGGCAGCGAGCGGGTAGGCAACCGGCTGGGGCGGTTCCTGTGCGTGGTCAAGCATCGAGGCAGCGCCAAGAGCGACGACATCGCCGAGTACCGCGTGACCGAGCGGGGCTTCGAGCTGGGTTAGCTGCATGGATGAGGTCGCCCTCATCGGCCGCCGGCGCCGCAACTTCCGACATCTTCCCTCGCGCCGCGTGCGATCGGCGCGGAGCGCGCTCGAGTTCGTCAACGCGGTCGGCCTCTGCTCCACCTTTTATCGCTTCCCGGAGGGGCTCGGCTCCCTCTGGGAGGCGGTGGCAGGCCGGTCCGCGCCCCGGTGGCCACGGCACTCCCATCACGACGACGGTGTCGGCGTGACGTGGGAGCTGAAGGACGTGCTGCCCGCGCGCCGCCAGGTCTACTACGGCAAGCTGGTCAAGGGCCGGCCGGTGCTGGTCGCCCTCGATCTCTTCCCGGCGTTCTACACGCTCGGGCGTGGCAATCAGCGGGCGGCGGCCTATCGGGCGGAATACGAGGCGGGACGGCTCTCCCTGACCGCGAAACGCATCATGGACTGCCTGCTGCGCGAGTCGCCGCAGTACACGCGCGGCCTGCGCGCCGAATGCTTCATGCTCGAGCCCGGCAAGACGCGCGAGTTCGAGCGTGCCATGGGCGAGCTGCAGCAAGGGCTGTGGATCGTGAAGACCGAGGAGCGCTACGAGCCCACCTTCTCCTACCGCTGGGATCTTCTCGAGCGCTGGCTACCCGACCAGGTCGCCGAGGGCCGGCGGCTGCGTCGGCCGGCCGCGCTGGAGCGGCTGATCTCGCGCTACCTGTCCGGGGCGGTGTACTCGACGCCCGCGCTCATCGCGCGCCTCTTCGGTCTCGGCCGCGTCGAGGTGGAGGACGCGCTGAGCCGCCTGGCCCGCGCCGGACGGGTGAGCTCACCATTCGAGGTGCCGGGCTGGCCCGGGCAGTGGGTGGCGAGCCGGTGATGGCCGTCGCACCGGCCGACTTCCGCTATATCGACATTCATACGCATCTGCACCCGGAGTGGTTGTGGGCGGCCATCCGACGCTGGTTCGTCGGCCGGCCCGGGTGGGACTTCCGGTACGGGACGGATCCGGAGTGGGTCGGGCGCTTTCTGGCCGAGCAGGGGGTCGAGCGCTTCGTGTTCTTTTCCTACGCGCACAAGCCCGGCCTCGCCCGCGACCTGAACGCCTGGCTCCACGAGACCGGGCGGCGGCTGCCCGCGGGCCTGCCGCTCGGCACCGTGCACCCGGGGGACCCCGACCTCCTCGACGTGGCCGACGAGGCGCTCGACCGCTACGGCTTCAAGGGCTTCAAGTTCCACATCAACGTGCAGCGCTTCCATCCCGACGACCCGCGTATCCTGCCGGTGTACGAGCGGCTGATCGCGCGGGGCGGCGTGCTCCTGATCCACGTGGGCTCGGCCCCCTGGCCGAACCAGTACGACGGCTTCCCGCGCTTCGAGCGCGTCATGACCATGTTCCCGGAGATGAAGGTCATCGTCGCCCACATGGGACAGTGGGAGACGCGCCGTCATCTCGACCTCATGCCGCGCTGCCCGAACATGTATCTGGACACCACCGCTGCCATGGCCCCGCAGAGCCCGATCTTCCTGGGTGGCGCCGGGGCGAGCCCGGCCGACGTCACCGATGAGGATCTGATGCGCTGGCAGGACCGCATCGTGTTCGGCAGCGACTTCCCCAATACTCCGCACGACTACGACGACGAGCGGCGGCCGATCTGGGAGCGTCCGCTGCCGGCGTCGGTTCATCGCAAGATCTTCCACGACAACGCCCGCCGTCTGCTCGGTCTCTAGTGCAGGTCGCCTTCGACGGGATTCCGGCCGCGGGACGCCGGGCGCTGGCGGTGCTGGTCGAGCTGGCCGGGCCCGGGCGCCCGGTGTGGCTGGTGGGAGGCGCGCTGCGCGAGATGGTGAGCGGCCGCGCCGCCGGCGATCTCGACCTGGCGGTGGGCGGCGGTGCCCTCGACCTCGGCCGTCGGATGGCCGACCGGCTGGACGCGGCGTTCGTGGTGCTCGACGCCGCGCGGGGTGCCGGCCGGATCCTTGGCCGCTCCGGTGACGTGGCGATGGATCTGGTGGACCTTCGGGCGCCGACGCTCGAAGGCGACCTGCGCGCGCGGGACTTCACGGTCAACGCCCTCGCCGCGCCGCTCGCCGATCTGCTCCGCGACGGCCGCGTCGGGCTCGTGGACCCGACCGGCGGTCTCGGCGACCTCGAGCGGCGTCTGGTGCGCGTGTGCGCGCCCACCGCCATCGTGGGCGATCCGGTGCGGGCCCTTCGCGGCGTGCGCCTGGCCATGCGCCCGGGTTGGCGGCTCACGCCGGAGACGGAGCGGGCGATCGCGGAGGGGGCCGCGCGGCTGGCCGGCGTCTCGCCCGAGCGCCAGCGAGACGAGCTCGTCGGCATCCTGAGCGAGCCGAGCGCCGGGGCGGGACTGCGAACCCTCGACCGGCTCGGCGTGTTGCCGGTGCTCCTGCCCGAGAGCGGCGCGATGCGGGCCACCGCGCAGCCGCTGCCGCATCGCTTCGACGTCTGGGAGCATTCCCTGCGCGCGGTCGACGGCGTGGATGTGCTGCTGGCCGATCTCGATGCGCTCGCCCCGTGGGGGCGGGCGCTGCGGGAGCATCTCGACGACGAGCTGGGCGGCGGGCTCACGCGTCGGGAGGTCCTGAAGCTGGCCGCCCTGCTGCACGACGTCTCCAAGCCCGAGACCCGCACCGTCGAGGGCGGCCGCGTGCGCTTCGTCGGCCACGATGCGGTGGGCGCCGGCCGCGCGCGGGTCATCGCCGAGCGTCTACGCCTGCCGCGGCGGGCCACTCAGGTGCTGGAGCGGCTGGTGGCCGCGCACCTGCGGCCGATGCACCTGGCCCAGGCGGGCGTGATCACCCGGCGCGCTCGCTTCCGCTTCTTCCGGGACCTGGGCGACGAGGCGCGCGACGTGCTGATGCTCTCGCTCGCGGATGCCGCGGCCCTGACCGGCGCCTCGCCGCTGGTGGTCTGGGCGGGGGCAGGAGGCGAGGTGGCGCGCGCGTTGATGGCCGGCGTTGAGGCGGACATCGTCGCGGCCGCGGCGCTTCCGCTGCTCCGGGGAGGCGACGTCATGGCCGCGTTCGGGCTGGGGCCAGGCCCCGAGGTGGGTCGGCTGCTCGCCCGGGCCCGCGAGGCTCAGGCTCTGGGCCTCGTCACCACGCGCGAGGAGGCGATCGAGCACTTGCGACGCGGACCGCGCAACGGCGGAACTTGACACGTGGGCTCGTCGTTGCCTAGAGTGTGGGCATTTTCCCCGCAAGATTCCCAACTTCCAAGGAGGCTTGAGATGGTCGTGAGACGTCTGTGTGCGCTCGTAATCGCCCTGCTCGTGGTGCCGGGCCTGGCGTGGGGAGCTCCCCAGGGCAAGGTGGTCATCGCCCAGGGCGTGGATCCCACCACGCTCGATACCCAGAACCAGCAGGAGACGCCCGCGTCGGTGGTGGCCACTCACATCTACGACACGCTGGTGGAGCGCGATCAGAATCTCAAGATCGTGCCGGCTCTCGCCGCGGAGCTGCCGAAGCTGGTGGCGCCGACGGTGTGGGAGGTCAAGCTCCGCAAGGGCGTCAAGTTCCACAATGGGGAAGAGTTCACTGCCGAGTCGGTGAAGTTCAGCCTCGAGCGCGTGAAGACCGGGATGCGGTCAAGCTCGAACTTCCGCCCGATCGACAACGTCGAGGTCGTCGATCCGCACACCGTGAAGGTGCACACCACGAAGCCGTGGCCGACCTTCGTCAGCATCATGACGTTCCGCCAGGCCTCGATGTACCCGCCCAAGGCGTACGCGGGCAAGGACAGCGCGTTCATCTCCAAGAACCCCATCGGCACCGGCCCCTACAAGTTCGTTCGCTGGAGCAAGGACGAGGAGATCGTGCTGGAGGCCAACGAGCAGTACTGGCGGGGCGCGCCGAAGATCAAGACGGTGGTGTTCCGTCCGATTCCGGACGACGCGGTGCGGGTCGCCGCGCTGCAGAACGGCGAGGTGGACGTGGCGGTGAATATCCCGCCGCACCTGGCCAACATCATCGCGGGGCATCCGAAGATCTTCCTCTCCACCGCGCCGTCCATCCGGACGCTGCAGCTGATGTTCGTCACCCACGAGTACGACGCCCAGCACAAGCTGGTCGGCCCCTACAAGGGCGTGACCGCCGACAAGCGGGTGCGCCAGGCCATCGCCTACGCGCTCGACGTCGACGAGATCATCAAGGGCGTGCTGGATGGCAAGGCGATGCGGACCGCCACGCTCTTGACTCCGCTGCACTTCGGCTACGACCCATCGCTCAAGCCGATCAAGCAGGACCTGGGCAAGGTCAAGCAGCTCCTGACCGAGGCCGGCTATCCGAGCGGGCTCGAGATCACCCTCAACGGGCCGCAGGGCCGCTACGTGCGGGACAAGGAAGTGGCGGAGGCGGTGGCCGGCCAGCTCACCAAGGCCGGCATCAAGACCCAGCTCAAGACCTACGAGTTCGTCAATTACCTGAACAACCTGGTCTACGTGCACAAGCCCGGTCCGGTATGGCTGATCGGCTGGGGCACGCCCACCGTGGACGCCGAGACGGTGTACGGGCCGCTATTCCGCACCGGCAGCAACCTGGGCAACTACCACAACGCCGACTTCGACGGGATGGTGGACCAGGCCCAGACCCAGATGGACGAGAAGCAGCGGCTGGCTCTCTACCACCGGATCAACAAGCTCTGGATCGACGACATGCCGGCGGTGCCGCTCTACCAGCAGCTCGATCTCTACGGCGCCAACAAGCGGCTGAGCTGGAAGGCGCGCAGCGACGAGCTGATCAAGGCCTACGACATGTCGCTCAAGTAGGACCCGTGATTTGACAGGGATGAGGCGAGGACTAGAATAGGGGGCCACAGGCGGCCGTAATTCAGTGGCAGAATGCCAGCTTCCCAAGCTGGACGTCGCCGGTTCGAATCCGGTCGGCCGCTCCACTTCGTGGGGCCTACGGGGAAACAGCCCGTAGGCCCCGTCGATTCTCCGCGATGACGGGCTACTCGCCCAGTCCGAGGGCGGCTTCCCAGGCCTGCTGGGTGGCGATCTCCTGGGTCCACGGGCGCATCAGCGCGCCGGCCCGCGCGTCGCGCGCGTAGCGCTCCAGCGGGTAGCGCTTGAGCAGACCCCGGCCGCCGCAGACGCGGATGGCCTCCTGGGTCACCGTCACCGCGGAGCGCTGCACCGTGACGTGCGCGGCGCGCGCGCGCTGGACGACGTCGGGGGAGCAGCCGACGCGCGCTTCCGAGATGGCGCGGTAGTAGAGCGCGCGCGTCCCTTCGAGGGCGAAGAGCATCTCGGCCACCGCGTGTCCCTTCGCCGCGGCCTCGGTGTGAAGGCCGGGCGAGCCGGGCATCTGACCGGTGAGGTAGGCCAGCGCGCCGTCATAGGCCGCCTGCATCAGTCCCAGGAACGTCGCGCAGAAGGTCAGCGGCGAGAGCTGCGGCAGGGCGTTGTACATCGCGCCGAACAGGCCCGGCGGCAGCACTTCGCCGTCGTCCGGGACGAACACCTCCTTCAAGAGCATGTCGCGGCTGACCGTGCCGCGCATCCCCATCGGGTCCCAGTCGCCGGGGAAGGAGACGCCGGGCGCGTCCTTCGGCACCTTCAGGTAGAGCGTCCGCTCGATCCAGGGCTCGTCACCCAAACGAATCGCCGGGGTGGCGAAGTACGGGGCGGAGTCGGCCAGGGAGACGAAGAACTTCCGTCCGTTGACCACGTAGCCGCCGTCGACCTTGCGCGCGGTGGTGCCGAAGCGGCGTCCGCCCATGCGCAGCGCGGTGTCGGTCTCGCCCTGCTCCACCGGCTCGCTGTGGGGCTGACCGTAGAAGACGCCGCCCTCGATGACCTCGCGGAACTTGGCCGCGCGCAGCTTCTCGTGGCGCTCCCGCGTCGCCGGAGCCATCGGCATCTGGTCGGCGATCACGCCCATCATCAGCATGGTCAGGCAATGCATGTTGAAGGTCAGGGCGGTCGAGGCGTTGCCCTGGGCAATCTGCTCGGCGACCAGGCAGTACGTCTCGTAGTCCGCGCCCAGGCCGCCGTGCTCGGCGGGCACGCAGAGCCCGAGGAGCCCGCTGGTCCGGAGATCGGCGTAGTCGTCGAGCGGGAACGAGGCCTCCCGGTCGTGGCGCTCGGCGCGCGGGGCGAAGCGCTCGAGCGCCAGGCCTCGGGCCAGGGCGATCAGCTCTATCTGGCGCTGGGATGGGCGGAGGTCCATCGGACGCTACTCCTACTTCTCTCCCAGATAGACCTTGCGCACCACGTCGGAGCGCAGCAGAGCGGCGCCGGTGTCGTGAAGCACGATGCGCCCGGTCTGGATGACGTAGCCGCGATGCGCCACCCGCAGGGCCATGCGCGCGTTCTGCTCGACCAGCAGGATCGTGGTACCGAGCCGATTGATGTTCTGGATGATGTCGAAGATCGCCTCGACCAGGATCGGGGAGAGCCCCATGGACGGCTCGTCCAGCAGCAGCATCTCGGGGCGCGCCATCAGGGCCCGTCCCATTGCGAGCATCTGCTGCTCGCCGCCGGACAGCGTGCCGCCCTTCTGCTGCAGGCGGTCGCGGAGGCGCGGGAAGAGCGTCAGGACGTGCTCGAGATCGCGCGCGATGCCGTCGTGGTCCACCCGCGCGAAGGCGCCCAGCTCGAGGTTCTCCAGCACGGTCATCGGGGCGAAGATCCGACGACCTTCCGGGGACTGAGCGATGCCGAGGCGGGCGATGCGGTGGGTGGGGACCCGGTCGATCCGGCGCCCGCCGAAGCTCACCGTGCCCCGGAGCGGGCGTACGATCCCGAGCACGGTGCGGAGGGTCGTGGTCTTGCCGGCCCCGTTGGAACCGATCAGGGTGACGATCTCCCCGCGGGTGACCTGGAGAGACACGCCCTTGAGCGCGCGGATGTTGCCGTAGTAGGCGTGGATGTCCTGCAGCTCCAGCAGGTTCGAGGTGCCGCTCATCCGGAGACCAGCTCCTCCTCGTAGCCCTTGCCCAGATAGGCCTCGATCACCTTCGGGTTGCGCCGGATCTCGGCCGGGGGGCCTTCGGCGATGCGCGTGCCGTAGTCGAGTACCGTGATGCGATCGGAGGTCGCCATCACGACTTCCATGTGGTGCTCGATGAGCAGGACGGCGAGCCCGATCTCCTCCCGGAGCAGGCCGATCAGCTCGGTGAGCGTGTCGGTCTCGCGCGGATTCATCCCGGCGGTCGGCTCGTCCAGGAGCAGCAGCCGGGGCTCGCTCGCGAGCGCCCGGGCGATCTCGAGCCGCCGCTGGTCGCCGTAGGCCAGGTTCTTGGCCAGCTCCTCGCCGCGGCCGTCGAGGCCGACGAAGGCGAGCATCTCGAGCGCCCGTTCTCGCGCCCGCGACTCCTCGGCCACGACGGCGGGCGGGCGCAAGACGGCGCCGGCCACCGAGGCGTGCAGGCGACAGTGCCCGCCCACCCGCACGTTGTCGAGCACGGTCATGTTCTGGAAGAGACGGATCGACTGGAAGGTGCGCGCGACCCCGCGGCCGACGATCGCGTGCGGCCGAAGACCGATCAGGCTCTCGCCGCCCAGCCGGATCTCGCCGCGGTCCGGTCGGAGGAGGCCGGTCACCAGGTTGAAGAAGGTGGTCTTGCCGGCCCCGTTCGGCCCGATGAGGCCCACGATGCCGCGAGGCGGGATCACGAGATCCACCTCACTCACCGCCAGGAGTCCTCCGAAGCGTCGGGTGAGGCCGCGGACTTCGAGGATCGGATGACTGTTGACCACGGCCGCGCTCGCCGGCGGCTGCCGAAGCCAGCGCGGGATGGCCTCCGCGCGCGGCCGTGGTGGGGCCGCCACGAGGGCCAGGTCTTCCTCGCCCTCGTCCACGTCGGCGGCGGGCGGGCGCAGCCGACGACCGGCCAGGCCCTCGGGACGGATCAGCATGATGACCACCAGGCCCAGGCCGAAGAAGAACCACCGCCAGAGCGTGAGGTCCACGCTGATGAGCGCGGGGATGCCGACCGAGCGCCCGACCGAGCGGATCAGGGACGTCATCTGGGCGAGCAGGATGCGGTCGAACAGGGTGATCAGCATGCCGCCCAGGATCACGCCTCTGAGACTCCCCATGCCGCCGAGCACCACCATGCAGAGCAGCATGATCGACACGTTGAACTCGAAGGCACCCGGGGTGATCGCCTGGAGCTTCGCCGCGTAGAACGACCCGGCGAAGCCGGCGAAGGATGCGCCGAGGCCGAAGGCCAGCAGCTTGGTCTTGACCGGGTTCACCCCGGTGCAGTCCGCGGCGGTCTCGTCCTCGCGGATGGCCATCCAGGCGCGGCCGAGCCGCGAGTCCCGCATCCGGCTCATCGCCCAGAGGGAGCCGGCGCCGATGGCCAGGATGAGGAAGTACCAGGGGATGAAGTCGGTGTCGAAATTGACGCCGGGCAGCTGCGGGCGGCCCACCGGGTTCACCCCGTTCTCGCCGCCGGTCAGGTTCAGCCGCTCGACCGGCCGCCAGCCGCCGATGTCGATCGTGATGTCGCCGAGGTTGCGAATGGCGACCGGGATGATCTCGCCGAAGGCCAGGGTGATGATGGCGAGATAGTCGCCGCGGACGCGAAGCGTCGGCGCCCCGATCACCACGCCCAGCCCGGCCGACACCAGCGCGGCGATCCAGATGATCACCCAGAAGCTCCACGCGTGGCCGTAGAGCGGCGAGCCCAGCACCGGGGAGTTCAGCAAGCCCATGGTGTAGGCGCCGATCGCGAAGAAGGCGGCATAGCCCAGATCGAGCAGGCCCGCGTAGCCGACAACGATGTTGAGTCCCAGGGCGAGCAGCACGTAGATCATCGCGTCGGTGACCGCGTGGACGGTCTGGGCCTGCAGCGCGCGATCGACGAACGGATACGCGAGCAGAGCGGTCACGAGCAGGGCCGCGGGCAGGGAACGAAGACCGCCGCGATCGGTCACGCCTTGTCCGGGACGCGCTCGCCCAGCAGGCCCTGGGGCCGGAAGACCAGGACCAGGATCAGGATCGCGAAGACGAGCGCGTTGGTCCAGCGCGCCGAGATGTACTGATCGCTCCACGCGGAGAGAAAGCCGATCAGGAGGCCGCCCAGCGCCGCACCCGGCATGCTGCCGATGCCGCCCAGCACCGCCGCGGTGAACGCGCGCAGGCCGGCCTGATAGCCCATCCACCACATCCCGATGTTGTAGTAGAGACCCTGGATGAGGCCGGCGGCGCCGGCCAGCGCGCCCCCGATGAAGAAGGTGAGGATGATCGTCCTCTCGACGTCGATCCCCATCGCGAGCGCGGTCTCCTTGTCCTGGGCGGTGGCGCGCATCGCCTTGCCCCAGCGGGTGCGGGTGACGAAGTACTGAAGCCCGACCATCAGGGGAATGGTGGCGCCGAGGACCAGGACGTCCTTGGTGGTGATGAACAGCAGCGAGTCGATCCCGAACCAGTCGCGCAGGATGTCGACCGACGGGAACAGATCGGGATAGGCGATCGGGGCGGGCCCGCGCCAGATCAGGGTGAGGTTCTCCAGCATGAACGACACGCCGATGGCGGTGATCAGGGGCGCGAGGCGGAAGGCGTTGCGGAGGGGGCGGTAGGCCACGCGATCGATGGTGACGTTGATCACCCCGGTGGTGAGCATGGTGGCGACGAAGACCAGGGGCAGGACGGTGACCAGATGCCAGCCCTGCAGCGTGGTGGTCAGGCCGAGGAGCGCGAAGTAGGCGAGGGAGATGAACAGGCCGAGCATGAACACGTCGCCGTGCGCGAAGTTGATCAGGCCGATGATCCCGTAGACCATCGTGTAACCCAGCGCGATGAGCGCGAAGACGGCCCCACGGGTGAGCCCGTTGACCGTCTGCTGGATCAGGACTTCGTGCCAGAGCACGGGAGTTGGCTGCTGTTCTAAATGGGGGGGAGCGGCGCCGCTCCTCCCCCATGCCCCCCCATCGCCTTGTTCGGTCGCGTCGCGGTAGGCAGGGGCACCGTTCGCATGGTGGTTATTCGCGCGAGCGGCGCCGCGGCTCCTCCATGCCTGCCCACCGGGCTATTCGAGGATGGTCTCGAACTGGAACTTGCAGCCGATGGGAGTGTCGGCCTTCACGACCTTGAATCCGGACATGGTGTCGTAGTCGACGTCACCATTGGCGTCGAAGCTCCACTTGCCGTTGATGCCCTCGAAGTTCTTGGTGGTGGCGATCGCCTTGCGCAGGGCCTCGCGCTTCTCGGTCGGGTCCTTGCCCTTCTCGATCGCGGGCGCGGCCCGCTTGATCGCGTCGATGGCGACGCGTCCCGCCTCCGCGGCGTAGAGCGCGTAGGAGGTCGGCTCCTTGCCGAACTTCTTCTTGTATTCCTCGTAGGTCTTGGCGCCCACGCCCTTCATCTTCTCGAACGGCAGCCCGGCGAAGGTCACGCGCATCTCGGTCGCCATCGCCACCTCGCAGGTCGCGCCCTTGAGCAATTCCTCCTCGAGGAGGCCGTCGGGCCCCATGAAGCGCACGCGCGGGGCCACCAGCCCGACTTCCTTCATCTGGCGGATGATGACCTGGGCGCCCGTCTCGATGACGCCGCCCATGTACACCAGATCGGCCCCCGAGGCGCGCACCTTGGTCAGGACCGGCTTCTGGTCGGGCTGCTTCCAGTCGATCCCCTCGTTGGCCACCACGGTGAGCCCCATCTTCTTGGCGGTGGCCTCGAACACGTCCGCGATGCCCTTGCCGTACAGCTCCTGGTCGTTGAGGATGAACACTTTCTTGATGCCGAGGCGCTTGGCCCACTTCGCCGCGACCGCGCCCTGGATATCGTCGGCCGGGATCGGACGGAAGTAGTTCGGGAAGCCCAGCGGCCGGTAGATGTCGGGCTCGCCGGGTGCGGCGCCCTGCTTCTTGGTGAGACCGGGGTAGGTGTTGGCCGGGGTGATCTGCGCCATGTGGGCCCGGTTGTTGATCGGGATCGACACCTTGGCCGCGCCCGAGTTGTAGGTGCCCACGTAGAGGATGGCCTGCGGATCGGCCACCGCCTTGTTGGCGTTCTCCGCCTCGACCGCGCCGTCCCACTTGCCGGTCTGCGGAGAGGCGTCGTCGAGGTTGACGATCTCGAGGCAGAAGCCGGCGACGGTGCCGCCCACCTCCGCGACGGCCATGTCCAGGCCGTTCTTCATCCCGGTGCCCTCCGGGATCATGGCGCCCTGCATGGGCCACGAGGTGTAGAAGCGAAGCTTGCCCTTGGGACACTGCTGGGCGGTGGCGTCGATGTGATTGGTGGCCACCAGGGCGAGCACCGCGCTCAAGAGGATTCCGAGCCTCGTCCATCCGCGCATGACGTCCTCCTTCCGCATGACGACGACCTGAGCCAAGCGTCACGGATCAGCTTCGAGCTTGGCCGGATGCTGGAGACTGGCAGGCCGGCTGTCAAGGGGTTTCTTGGCGGGCGTCCTGCGCTATGCTGTGGCCGGCCGAGGGAGGCCGTCATGCCGGAGCCGCGCGTCATCTACGAACCCAAGCCGGGCTCGCCGATCGCGGTCGATCGCCGGTTCTACGATCGACTGGCGTCGGACACCGCCGCCCGGACGCTCGTCGAGCGGTTCGTGGTGCCGATCCGGTCGGGCCGCGCCTGGCCGGTGAAGGCCGGCCAGCTCTTCCGCATCGTCGCGGTCGAGGGCCCGCAGGTCGCCGATTTCAACGCGTGGAACCTCGAGAACCCGCGCGAGCGGTTCTGGGCCGCGCGCACCAAGCAGCTCCACCGGGCGCACGTCACCACCTACGATCGGCTCTGGTCCTGCCTCCCCTACCTGCGCCCGATGCTGACCATCACCAACGACACCATCCGCTACGGACGCGACGCCGACGGGGCGGGTTGCCACGACTTGCTGGGCACCCGCTGCGACCCGTACGTGCACAAGATGCTGAACGGCGAGGACTTCGACCTCTGCTGCCACTCGAACCTGGTGCGCGCGGTCGCACCCTACCGTCTCACCGAGCTGGACGTTCACGACGTGCTCAACGTCTTCCAGGTGACCGGGCTCACCGTGGACGACCGCTACTTCGTCAAGGCGAGCCCGGCCCGGCGCGGCGACTTCATCGAGATGTTCGCGGAGATCGACGTGCTGTGCGCGATCTCCACCTGCCCGCACGGGGATCTGTCGGTGCAGATGTGGGGCTCGGAGGCGGGCGACCCGCTCGCCACCTGCCGCCCGCTGGGGGTGGAGATCTGGCAGCCGGACCCGGCCCTGCTCGCGGGCTGGCAGCCGCCTCGCTCGGCGGACTATCGCGGAGACCACGGCCTCCGTCACGGCTAGCGAGGGCGGCTCATGGCGACGACCGAGCGGCAGACGATCCCGGCCCGGCGCGGAGTGGCCGCGCGGGTGGGACAGGGGCAGCGCGTCACGGTGATCAACACCCACGGCGCCCAGGTGGTGGACACGTGGGCCTTCGCGGCGGGCGACGTGACCGAGTGGATGTCCATGGAGTGCAGCCGCGCGTGGTTCCTCAGGCTGCGCGCCGCCGTCGGTGACACGTTCCTGACCAACCAGCGCCGGCCGATCCTGAGCCTGGTGGAGGACACCTCGGGCGGCGCGCACGACACGCTGATCGCTGCCTGCGATGCTCCGCGCTACCGCCTGCTCGGCGTCGAGGGCCATCACGACAATTGCCGGGACAATCTGCACGCGGCACTCGGCGCGCTGGGACTCCGGGCGCCGGCCACGCCGTCGCCGCTCAACCTGTTCATGAACATTCCGTGGGCGGCGGACGGGACGCTGGCGTGGGCCGAACCGGTCTCGACGCCGGGCAGCTACGTGATGCTGAGGGCGGAGATGGACCTGGTGATCGCGTTCTCGGCGTGCCCGCAAGATATCCTGCCGATCAACGGCCGCACCGGCCAGACCACCGAAGCCCACTTCACGATCGACTGACGCCGGGGGAAACGCTGCACCCGCCGGGTCACCGCGGGCTGGGCGAGATACAGCTCGCGCGCGGCGCGGCTGACCGAGCGGGCTTCCGCGACGGCCACGAAAGCGCGGATGTCCTCCAATTCCACGGCCGCGTACCAATCACGCCGACCATTCATGTGCAACATGACGGGCACGCCGGTATCCTGTCCGGCATGTCGTCTAGGTCGGCCACCGTCGCGGGCGCCGACGCTTCCCTCGCCGTCGTCGAGCCGGAGGCCGGGGCCGCGCTCACCGCGTTCGACGCGCACGTCACCCACTACGGCCTGGTCGTGCAAGCCGGATCCTGAGGAGTCCAGATGTCACGCTACTACTGTCACGAGTATCCCGACGTCCTCGTCCTGGAGACCCACGTGATCGATGCGCGCCCCGGCGCGGTGTTGCTCGAGAGGAGCCCGTTCCATCCCGGCGGCGGCGGCCAGCTCGCGGACCGGGGGGTCCTGCGCTGGAATGGCGGGGAGGTGCGGGTGACCGGGATCGAGGCCGCCGACGGACGCTACTGGCACCTGCTCGCCGAGCCGGTGGAGATGGCGGGCACGGTCGAGACGGTGGTGGACGCGGAGTTCCGCTCCATGATGGAGCAGCTGCACACCGACACGCACATCCTCAATGCGCTCGTGTTTCGCCAGTTCCAGGGGGCCCTGGTCACGGGAGCGCAGCTCAACGCGGACGGCACCGCGCGGATGGACTTCGATCTGCCCGACGCCGACAACGACCGTCTGCGCGCGCTCGAGCCCGAGATCAACGACGTGATCCGGCAGGATCTGCCGGTCCGCTACGCCTACGTGCCGGTTGCGGATGCCCTGGCCGAGCCGGGCCTCGTCCGCAATCGCTCGGTGGCCCCGCCGCCGGGGGACGACGGGACGATCCGGCTGGTGGAGATCGTCGGGCTGGACCGTCAGGCTTGCGGCGGGACGCACCTCGCGTCCACGGCGCGATCGACGGCCATTCGCATACTGAAGATCGACAACAAGGGCCGGCACAATCGGCGAATCAAGATCGGGCTCACCGGCGAGCCGCGCGGGTGACCAACCTCTGCGGCCCGCACGACCTCTCTCCGGCGCCGCCCGACTCGTGGGTGCAGCGCGTCTACCACTGCGTGCGCCGCACCGACCTGCCGGCCGGCGGGCACTTCATCGCCTACGAGCGACCGGAGGAGTTCGTCGAGGACGTGCGCGCGTTCTTCCGCGACTTCAGAGGCTCGATCAGGCGGGGCCGAAGCCGATGAGGGTCTGGTGCTCGAGCTCGAGCGGGCGGAAGCGGACGGGGAGCCCGCCCTTGAGCGTCTCGAAGGGAATGTCCACCACGCGCCCCAGCAGGGACACGCCCTCGTCGAGCCGAACCACCGCGACCGCGTAGGGGACCTCGGCGGCGCGCCCTCGCGGAGCCACGCGAATCACGGTGTGGGAGACGATCGTTCCGGTGCCGGCCAGGGGCACCGGCGTCCAGTCGCGCTGCTGGCACTGCTCGCAGAACTCCTTGGGAGGGATCGCCAGCGCACCGCAGCGGCCGCAGCGGATGCCGGTGAGACGACCCGCGCGCGCCTCTTCGAAAAAGCCCTTCAGGTTGATCACGCGCTCAGTCACGGCCGAACAGGCTCACGACCACGGTCGCGGTGTTGCCGCCCAGGGTGTGGGTGAGGCCGGTGGAGGCGCCCTCGACCTGCCGCGGGCCCGCTTCCCCGCGAAGCTGGGTGACGATCTCGGCGATCTGCGCCGCGCCGGTGGCCCCGATCGGGTGGCCCTTGGCCTTGAGCCCGCCGGACGGGTTCACGGGCAGCCGGCCTCCGAGGCTGGTCCAGCCCTTCTCGGCGGCGAGCCCGCCGGTGCCCGGCTCGAAGAAGCCGAGGCCCTCGGTGGCCACGATCTCGGCGATCGTGAAGCAGTCGTGCAGCTCCACCACGTTGACGTCCGCGGGCGTCTTGCCGGCCTGCCGGTACGCGCCCTGCGCGGCCCGCTCGGTGGCGGTGACGCGCGACAGGTCGCGCTTCTCGTGCACGAACATGGTGTCGGTCGCCGCCTGGCTGCCCAGCACCCAGATCGGGCGCCGGTGCCGGCGGGCGACCTCCTCGGAGGCCAGCACGATGGCGGCGCCGCCGTCGGTGAAAGGGCAGCAGTCGAAGAGCTTCAACGGGTCGGCCACGTAGGCGCTCTTGAGCACCGTGTCGAGCGTGATCTCCTTGCGGAACTGCGCCTTCGGGTTGAGCGTGCCGTGTCGGTGGTTCTTCACGGCCACGTGGGCCATCTGCTCCTCGGTGGTGCCGTACTTGTCCATGTGGGCGCGGGCGATCAGCGCGAAGACGCCGGGAAACGTGAGACCGGCCGGCTGCTCGAGCGATGCGTCGGAGCAATACGCGAAGAACTCGGTGGCGTGCTCGGTCGGTACGTTCAAGACGCGCTCGGCGCCGCCGACCAGGATCACGTCCGAGACGCCGCTGGCGATCTCCATGACCGCGTGGCGGAAGGCCACGTGGCTGGTGGCGCACGCGTTCTCGAAGCGCGTGGTCGGAATGGACGGCAGGCCCAGCAGCGTGGCGGCCAGGGGGGCCATGTGGAGCTGGCGCTCGGTCTCTCCGCCGGTGACATTGCCGAAGTAGAGCGCCTGGATCGCGCCGGGCGCGATGTCGGCGTCGATGATCGCGTCGGCCGCGGCTTCCGCGAACAGCTCGGCGCTGGTCCGATCGTGCTTGCCAAACTTGGTGACGCCCACTCCGATGACGGCAACCCGGCGCATCTGATCTCCTCGCGGCTCCGGAAATAGTGACCGACGGTATCGTCATCATACTGCCGCGCTGCGTGAAGTGGAAACGCTTCGCCAAATGGTCGTGGAACGGCCGGCCGGCGTGATAGCGTGTGCCGCATGATTCGGGACATGCCGGCGATGTCCGCACGAGGCGCCGCGTGACCGTCGAGGAAGCCCTCCTCGCGGTGGTCGGGCTGATCGCCGTCGTGCTGCTCTTCCTGGGCCTCACCCAGGCGCTCGAGGGCGATCCGCGCGCACGGCTGCGGGCCCGCCGCCGGCGTCTCTCCCGACGCGGCGCGGCTCGCCCGATCGCCCGGCCGCGATCCGCCGCGACGCGAGGCTCGCGGCCACCAGCGCTGCGCCCGGAGGAGTCGCCGCTCGTGGCAATGGCCGAGATGGCGTCGGAGGCCGACGGGGAGCCGGCAGAGGCATCCCGCGCGGAGGACCCGGCCTGGCGGGAGCGGGTGGCCGGGCACATCCGGCGCCGCGAGCTCGGCGAAGCGCGTGGGCTCATCGACTCGGCCCTGGCTTCACGCGAGATGACCATCGGGAGCGCGGGGGTATTGCTCGAGGCCTGCTCGACCGCGATCGCGCGCGACCTGTCGCGGCTGCGGCGGGCCGCGCGTCGCGGGAGCGGTGACGAGGCCCCGCTCGGCGCGCTGATGGAGGCCACCCGCGCCATCCTGGAGTCCGACCCGGCCTCGGGGCTCGCCGCCGAGCCGCGGCAGCAGGCCGGCCGGCGCCTCTGGCGCGGCCACACCCGCCTCGGCCTGCGTCGCTGGCGCGCCGGTGATTTCGAGGCCGCGGTCGAGACCTTGTTCGGGGCCTTGTCGGTGCCCGGGCCCGGCGAGCGACGCCGCCGCCTCGGCCGCGACCTGCTGGTGCGCACGCTGGAGGACGCGGCCGGCCAGAGCCTCGAGCTGATCCCGGAGCTGCGCGGCGACGGTGACCGCGCCGCGGCGGTGGAGCGGGCGCAGCGCGTCCTCGAGCACATCCGGCGCGCCCGCGCGGCCGGCGTCCCGGCCGAGGACCTCGCGGTGGCGGCCTCGCGGGCGCGCCAGCTGCTGGAGCACATCGAGCAGACCTCGGTGCGATGATCGACCTCGGCGCCGCGCTCACGCTCGGCCAGATGGTGGACCGCGCCGCCGCGCAGCACCCGGACCGCGAGGCGATCGTCTTCAAGAAGGAGCGGGTCACCTACGCCGAGCTGAAGCGCCGCGCGGACGATTTCGCGCGCGGCCTGCTCGCGCTGGGTCTCGGCCCCGGCGATCACGTGGTCCTCTGGATGCCGAACCGCGTGGAGTGGGCCGTCGCGAACCTGGGCCTCGCCAAGATCGGCGCGGTGACGGTCACCTGCAATAGCCGCTACAAGGCCCTCGAGGTCGACTACGTGCTGCGCCAGTCCGATGCCCGCGCCCTGATCATGGTCGACCGCTTCGAAGCCGCCGCGATCGACTACCTGGCGATCCTCGGGGAGCTGTGCCCGCGCGGGGACCGTGCCGCCTTCCCGATGCTTCGCCACGTGATCGTGCTGGGCGGAACGCGGCCGGCGGGGGCGGTCGGGTTCGACGAGGTCGAGCGGTCGGGCCGCGGCGGCGCCGGCGCCCCGCTCGACGCCATCGTCATCCGGCCCGAGGACGCGGTGGAGATGCTGTACACCTCGGGCACCACCGGCGAGCCCAAAGGGTGTCTGCTGTCGCACGGCAACATGTACTTCAAGTGCCGGGTCTACACGGAGCTGCACGGCTGGACCTCGGCGGATCGCTACCTGGTGCCGGTGCCCTACTTCCACATCTTTGGCTCGATGGGCGGCATCGCGGCCAACTGCCTCGTCGCCTCGACCCAGGTGCTCATGGACGTCTTCGATCCACTCGAGGCGATGCGGCTCATCGAAGCCGAGCGGGTGACGATCTTCTCGGGCGTGCCCACCATGTTCATCACGATTTTGGGGCATCCCGCCTTCCCTCGGCACGATCTGCGCTCGCTCCGGACCGGGTCGATCGGCGCCGCGCCGGTGCCGGTCGAGATCATGCGGAGGATCATCGATCGCGAGCGCGGGCTCGGCATGGACGCGCAGGTGGTCTACGGCCTCACCGAGGCGACGGGGGGTACCCACTGGACGCGGTCGGGCGATCCGATCGAGAAGCGAGTCGCGACGGTCGGGGTCCGGACGTCGGAGATCGAGGATCGGGTGGTGGACCCGGCCACCGGACTCGAGCTGTCCCCGGGCGAGGAAGGCGAGCTCTGCGTCAAGGGCCCCACGCTGATGATGGGTTACTACAACAAGCCGCAGGCCACCGCCGAGAAGATCCGCGACGGGTGGCTCCATACCGGCGACATGGCGGTGAAGGACGCGGACGGCTACGTGCGGATCACCGGCCGGCTCACCGACATGATCATCGTGGGCGGGTTCAACACCTATCCCGCCGAGATCGAGAACTTCTTCCTGCAGCACCCGAAGGTGCTGGACGTCTCGATCGTGGGTGTGCCCGATCCGATCATGGGCGAGGCGGTGATGGCCTTCGTGATCGCGCGCGAGGGCGTCGCGCTCGAGCCGGAGGAGATCGTGGCCTTCGCCCGCGGCAAGATCGCCAACTTCAAGGTGCCGAAATACGTCGAGATCGTCGAGCGGTTCCCGCTCACCGGCTCCGGCAAGGTGCAGAAGTTCAAGCAGAAGGCCTACGCGGTCGAGAAGTACCGCCTGCGGGAGAGCTAGCGTGCCGCTCGCCGCCACCTACTTGAACTGGTTCGGCGGTGCCGATCCAGCCCTCGGGCCGTGGCAGACCCTCGCCGGCAGCGGTGGCTGCCGAGGCGAGAGCCACTCGGCTCACTTCTGTTCCTTCCCTCCGGGGAAGTCGTTGAGCTTCTTCATGTCAGGAACCTTCAACTGGCGGGTCTGCATGTCGTTCAGCAGGAACTTGCCGCGGTCGTTGAGCGAGTCCGGCTTGAACGTTCCCTTCTTCGGCATGGCCTCACTGTGGCAGTACTGGCAGTTCTTTGCTGGCATGCCGGCCTTCTTGGCGTCGGTCAGCATCTGCGTGGTGGCCCAGGCCGCGCCGACGGGTAGGGTGAGAGACAGGAGTGCCGTGCCGACGATCGCTCGGGTGACTAGCGTCATGATGATGGATCTCCTCTTTGCGTTTCGCGTGAGGTCCAGGCACTGATTTCGCCGCGGTTTCTACCCCACGCCTCCGGCTAGCGCATCAGGGCCACGATCACGGGCCCCCAGGCGGTGAGCAGGATGTTGCCCACCGCGTACGGCACGGTGTAGCCGAGGGCGGGGAGCTTGCTCTGGGAGGTCTCCTCGAGAGCTCGGAGCGCGGCGGTGACGGTGCCAGCTCCCGAGCAGGCGCCGAGCAGGATGAGGGGATTCATGCGGAGCACGTACCGGCCGAAGAGAATCGCGATCGTGTGCGGGAGGGCCGCCACGATCAGGCCGACCAGGAGCAGGCTCGGCCCCGAGCGCTCGAGGCCCGAGACGAAGCTCGGCCCGGCGCTGAGGCCGACCACCCCGATGAAAACGGTCAGCCCGACGGTGTCGAAGACCCACATCGCCGGCTCGGGGATCCGGCCGAAGGTGGGCCGCACCGCGCGAAGCCAGCCAAACACCAGGCCCATGATCAGGGCGCCGCCGCTCGCGGTCAGGGTGATGGGGACCCCGCCGATCGTCACCGACAGGAGGCCGAACAGGCCGCCCACGAAGATGCCGAGCCCGACGAAGATCATGTCGGTGCTGACGGTGGGCCGATCCGCGTAGCCGATGGCGGCGGCCGCGCGCTCGACGTTCGCCTTCGCGCCGACCAGGCTCAGGACGTCGCCGCGATCGATGCGAGTCTCGCGGCTCCACGGCATCGTCTGTCCGACGCGGACGAGCTTGCGCAGGAAGACGCCGCGGGCCATCTCGAGGGCGGCCAGCTCGCCCAGGCTCTTCCCGACGACCCCCTTCTGCGTGACCACCACGTCGAGCAGCTCGGCCGGGAAGTCCAGCAGTGCCCGGTCGTCGACCTCGGGGCCGATCTGGGCGCCCCGCGCCATCAGGGCCTCGGTGTGAGTCATCACCGCGACCACGTCGTCCTTGTGGACGACGGTATCCGGGCCGGGCTCGATGATCTGACCGGCGTGGCGGATGCGGCAGACGGATACGCGGAGGTCCCTCGGCATGGCCTCGAGCTCGGCCACGGTACGATTTGCGAGTCGATCGGCCGTCACCCGGTAGGCGCGCACGCTGAAAGCCTGGAAGGCCGAGCGCACGCCGGGCTCCATCGACTCCTCGCCTCCGACCTCAGCCTGCAGACGCCGGCCCTCCTCCCGGAGATTGATGCCCATCAGCCACGGCCCGACGGTGGGCAGGAACCACACGACGAAGCCGGTGCCGATGAGGTACGTGACCGCGTAGGCCACCGGGATGTTGTTCACCAGCGCCGTCTTCTCGGCCGCCGGGAGGTCGAGACGATTGATCGCGTCGGCCGCGGTGCCGATGACGGTGGACTCCGTGAAGGCCCCGGCCAGCAGTCCCGCCGCGGTGCCCATGTCGTACCCGAGGAGCCGGGCCGCCGCGAACGCGCTGAGCAGGCAGGTCACGCACAGCACCACCGTCACCGCCAGCTGGGGCAGCGCGTCCTTGCGCAAGCCGCGGAAGAACTGCGGCCCAACCTTGTAGCCGGTCGTGAACAGGAAGAGATCGAAGAAGACCGTCTTCACGATGCCCGGCACCTTGATGTCGAGCTGGCCGATCAGCACACCTGCCAGCAGGGTGCCCACCACGGTGCCCAGGGTGAAGGAGCCGATCCGCAGCTTACCGATGAAGAAGCCGACCGCCAGCGTGAGGAAGATCGCCAGCTCTTGGTGCTCCCGAAGCGCGGTGACGAGGTAGTCCATGGAGGCGGCGTCCGCTATGTGAGCAGGATGATGATGACCTTGCCCCAGATCGTCAACCGGGTGTTGCCGACCGCCTCGATCTCCGGGTAGCTGCGCAGCGTCGCGGCGAGCCACTCAAGCATGACGTCCGCCCTTCTGCTTCGCGAGCACGTCGGGCTTGAGCAGCTTCAGGCCCTGCGCGGCCTGGTAACCGTGGATCTCCTTGACGTCGAGCTTGCGCATGAACGTGATGGTGTCCTGCGTGATCACCTGGCCGGGAACCATGATCGGGAAGCCCGGCGGGTAGGGGATGACGAAGTTGGCGGAGACCAGCTCGGGCCCGGCCTTCAGGCGGTCGTCGATCTCCTTGCTCGCGAGCTTGACGTAGTCGCAGTTGTCCTCGTCGTAGGCCATGAAGAAGGGCGGACGCACGTGCCCTTCATTGCTGAGCCCCTTCGCGTTGTCGCGGAACACGTCGTGGAAGCGGCTGAAGTTGGGAAGATCGGGCACGTCGGTGATCAGAGACTTTACCCGCTCGGCGAACGCGGCCTGTTCGCGCGCGCCGCCCTTGGCGAGTCGCTGGTCGATCTCGCGGGATAGATCGGCCAGCACCTTGATCAGCAGGGCGGCGTCGCTGCGCGTGTTGTTGATGTTGGTCTGGACGAGGATGCTGTTGCGCGAGGTCTTGTTGATCTGGACGTCGAACCGGTCGGCCAGGAGGTTCTTGAACTGGGTGCCGTCGAAGCCGGCGGTCCCGCAGATCAGGGTGAGCCGCGTCGGGTCCAGGGCGAACTCGTCGTTGTCCCACGCCTCGATCACGTCCCGCCAGTCGGAGTGGGGCGGCCCGTAGTCCGTGATGCCAGAGGCCCGGAACTCGGCGGGCACCATCTCGGCCGGGGTGGCCACGTGGAAGTACTTCGAGATGAGGGGGTGATGGTTGATCTCCCGCCGCAGCCGGAGGGCGATCTCGGTCATCTTCATGGTCAGCTCGTACCCCTCCAGCTCCATCTGGCGTCGAGCCACGTCGAGCGAGGCGATGATCTGGAGATTCGGAGACGTCGACGTATGGGTGAGGAAGGCCTCCTGGAACGGGCCCTCCACGTGTTCGAAATCCTCGTCCCAGATCAGGATCATCGATCCCTGCCGCAGGGCCGACATCGACTTGTGCGTCGAGTTCGTCTGGTACACACGGATGCGCACCGTGTCGGGGTCCGGGAGCAGATGCAGGTCGAGCAGCCCACCGTCGGCCGGATCGAGCGCGGCCGCCTTCGCGGCAAAGGCGTTGTAGTGCTCGCGATAACCCGGGTCGCGGTACCGCGCGGCCAGGGTAGCGGCCGCGCCCATGGCGGTGCGACGGCGATGGAAGGCGTTGAATCGCGCGAAGCCGAACCAGGCCTCGTCCCACAGGAAGATCAGATCCGGCTTGATGGCAAGGCACTCCTCCATCACCCGGGCCGGGTTGTACATGTGCCCGTCGAAGGTGCAATTGGTGAGGTCGATGACCTTGACCCGGTCGAGGGTGCCCTCGGCCTTGCAAGCGAGGAGCGCCTTCTTGATGGTGCGCAGCGGCACCGCGCCGTACATCGAGTACTGGGTGAGGGGGTAGGCCTCCACGTAGTAGGGCTGGGCGCCGGCGAGCACGAAGCCGTAGTGGTGGGACTTGTGGCAATTCCGGTCGACGATGACGATGTCGCCCGGCTTGCAGATGGCCTGGACCACGATCTTGTTCGACGTCGAGGTCCCGTTGGTGGCGAAGTAGGCGCGTTCGGCGCCGAAGGCGCGCGCGGCCATCTCCTGGGCGCGCTTGATGTTGTTGGTCGGCTCGAGGAGGCTGTCGAGGCCGCCCGTGGTGGCGGAGGACTCGGCCAGGAAGAGGTTCGTCCCGTAGAACTGGCCCATGTCCCGGATCCAGTTCGAGGTGAAGACGGACTTGCCGCGGGCGATCGGCAAGGCGTGGAAGGTCCCCACCGGCCGTTGCGCGTACTTCTTGAGATTGTTGAAGTACGGAGAGTCGTAGCGGTCGCCGACCCCGTCGAGGATGGCCAGGTGGATCTCCATCAGCTCCTCGACATTGTGGAAGATGCGCCGGATCGGGGCGGCCTCCGCGCTGCCCGCGAGCGACTCGACGGCCCGATCGCTCAGCAGGTACACGTCCAGCTCCGGCCGATAGTGCTTGGCGGCCTGCGCCAGCGCGGCGGCGAGCGCCCCGGGGGCGATGCTCGATGGCTCGACGCGGAGGTAGCGGAGCAGGAAGTCGCGCATCGCGGGCAGGTCGTGGCGGGACGGGAAGGGGAATCCATCGTAGATCACCAACGCCTGCACGCTGGTGTTGAAGATGGCACCGATGACGCCGTCCTCGAAGCTCCCGACCTGGACGATCTCGTAGGTGAAGAGATCCTCCGGACGTCGGAGCCGCCGGAGGTCGGCCCGGGATCGCGCCCACTGGCTCGAGTCGTGAGGCGTCACGACCAGCACCTCGAAGTAGGGCTTGTGGCCATCCGCCGGCCTGACGTCCGGTGGGAGGGCATCGAGGACGCGCGCGTCTCCGTCCTCCAGGGGGTCCCACGCCGCCGCGTCCTGCCGGTAGGTGCGGCTGAGCAGCGCGACCGAGAGCTTCTGGACCAGGCGCGCGAAGACCGCGGCGTTGCGCTCTTGCAGCGCCTCATCGACCGCTTGGAGCAGGCGAGGGCCCGGGTAGGCCCAGTAGGTCTCGAGCGGCCCGATCTCGGCCAGGAGACCGGCGGCCGCGGCGTGCAAGTCGGCGCCCGGCTCACGCGACGTGCCATGCGCCACCGCGGCTTCCCACGCGCGCCCAACCGCGCACAGCTCTCGCCAGCGATCGATCCGGGCCTCCGCGGCCGAGAAGAAATCCCTGAGGTCGGTCATGCCGGAGGGCTTCGTGCTCGTGGTCATCGCACGTCTCCTTTCGTGGGCGGGAGCTAAGATCAGGTCGCGCGGGAGCGAAAGGCCCCCGCGGGCCCTGGATGGGGTTTGCCCAGGCCGAGTCGTCGAGGTCGGCGTGTCGGTGACCGTCGTGGATCTCCTCCCGTCGGACCCGTGGACGCTGTCGCAATCGGCCGGACTATGACGGGGGACAGCCGAGAAGTCCTGACGGAAACCGGAAATTTTTCCGCGCCGTGTACGTACTCGACAAGGCGAACGAAATCCTCTACCATCCGATCGCGATGCTGGAGTTTCCGCCCTACAGAATGGACCTTCGGGCGGAACGTCTTTGGTGCGGCACCGAGCCGGTCGCACTCCGTCCGAAGGCCTGGGCTCTCCTGCGTTACCTGATCGAGCGCCCCGGCGTCCTCGTCACGAAGGAAGCGTTGCACGCCGCCGTCTGGGGCGACGCCATCGTGTCCGACGACACCTTGACGCGGACGATGGGCGAGCTGCGGCAGGCGTTGGCCGACGACGCGCGGACCCCCCACATCATCGAGACCGCCCACCGGCGCGGCTTTCGCTTCATCGCCCCGCTGCACGACGCCTCCGCCGACGGCGCCTCGGCGGGCGCGCCGGTCGCGACGACGGACCATGCGGCAGCCACGCGATTGGTGGGGCGCGAGGACGAGCTGCAGCAGCTCGCCGAGCTGTTTCGCCAGGCCACGGCCGGCCAACGCCAGATCGTCTTGCTCGAAGGCGAGCCGGGCATCGGCAAGAGTTCGCTCGCCGCGGCGTTCGTGGAGCGCGTCCGCGCGTCGGGCGTGCCCGTCCTGATCGCGTACGGCCAGTGCGTGGAACAGCAGGGGGAGCGTGAGGCCTACATGGCGGTGCTGGAGGCCCTGGATCGCCTGGGCCACGGTCCGTCGGGGCCCGAGGTGTTGGCCGCTCTCCGGTCGGTCGCGCCGAGCTGGCTGGCGCAGCTACCGTCGCTGAAGAGCCCCGCTGACGCCGAGCGCTTGCGCCAGTGGCGCGATCTCACCACGCCGCAGCGGATGCTGCGCGAATTCGCCGGCTTGATGGAGGCCATCTCCGTCCAGCATCCGCTGGTGCTCGTGCTGGAGGACCTGCACTGGAGCGACCGCGGGACGCCGGATCTGCTCGCCGTGCTGGCGCAGCGATCGGAGCGCGCGCGGCTGATGGTGATCGGCACCTATCGCCCCGCTCAGGCCGCGGCGCTCGATCTGCCGATCCAGCAGGTCCGGACCACGCTGCGGGCGCGGCGGCGCTGCACCGAGATCGCGCTGGAGTATCTCGCCCGCAAGGAGGTCGCCACCTACCTCGCGGAGCGCCTCGGCGGCTCGCGCGTCGCGGACGACGTGGTCGCGGTGGTCCACCGACGCAGCGACGGCAACCCGCTGTTCATGACCGTCCTGGTGGACCGTCTCCTGGCGCGCGGCTGGTTGGCCGAGCACGACGGCGGCTGGCGATTGACCGCGCCGCGCTCCACCATCGAGAGCGACGTGCCCGACGATCTCCGGCATCTGCTGGAAGGCTTGTTCCTGGCCGCCGCCCCCGAGGAGCAGGACGTGCTCGGGGTGGCGAGCGTGGCCGGACCGGCGTTCGACGCCCCGAGCGTGGCCGCGGGACTCGGCGACACGACCGAGCGCGTGGAGGCGATCTGCCACCGTCTCTGCCACGCGCCACGATGGCTCGAGGATCTCGGCAGCCGAGACTGGCCCGATGGCACGCTGGCCGCCCGGTATCGTTTCCGGCACGCGCTCTTCCAGCGCGTGCTCTACGATCGGCTCCCCCCCAGCCGACGTGCGGCCCTGCACGAGCGAATCGGAGCCAGCCTCGAGAGCGCCTACCGGGGCCGGACCGCCGAGATCTCCGGCGAGCTGGCGGCGCATTTCCAAAGCGGCCGCGATCATCGGCGCGCCTTGATCTACCTCGAGCAGGCGGCCGTGCGGGCCTACGACCGTCACGCGTACCGAGACGTGCTCGCGTGCCTGAAGCCTGCCTTCGACCTGCTCGGTACGCTGCCGGACACCCAAGACCGCGCTCACGATGAGCTGCGGCTGCGCCGGCGCTACGTGACCGTGCTCTCGCAGACGGCCGGATACACCGCCGACATCCTGCGCGACAACCTGACACGAATCCAGCATCTGGGCCGCACCCTCGAGGACGTTGCCGCGCAGTTCGATGCGTTGAGCGAGCTATGTCTGCTCCATGCCAACGTCGGTGACCTCATCCAGGCGGAGGCGACCGGCCGCGAGCTGGGCGCTGTCGCCGAGCGTCTGGATCATTCCGCGGCCCTGCAGGCCGGTTTTCTGCGTGGCGCAGTGGCGCTCTGGCGAGGCCAGCTGGGCGCGGCGGAAAGCCTGCTGGGCGAGGCACGCTCGCTTCCGGTGAGTCTCGACGAAGCGGAGCGACCGTACGGCGTCAATCCGCTGGTCGCGGTGCGATCCTTCGAGGGGCTGCGCCGATGGGTGACCGGCGATCCGAGCGGAGCCCGCGCGATCCAGCAGGAGGCCCTGTCGCTCGCCGAGGGGCACGGCCGCCCCTTCACGCTCGCGCAGGCGCTGACCTTCCACGCGACGCTCCTGACGCTCGACGAGGACTGGCCGGAGGCCGGGCGGCTGGCCGCGCGGACGCTGGAGCTGTCGGAGGACTACGGGTTCCCACTATGGCGTGGTGCCGCGCTCGTCCTCGTCGGACGGGTCCTCGTGGAGCAGGGCGAAGGCGGCCGGGGCCTGGACGAGATGAACGCCGGACTCGATGTCCTCCGCGCCAACGGGTTGCGTCTGGGCCTGCCCATGCGTCTCGGCTTACTGGCGGGAGCCTGTCTGCGGAGCGGTGATGTGGAGGCCGGTCTCGCGGCGGCGGATGCCGCGCTCAGCCAGTGTCGCGACACCGGCGGGCGCTTCTTCGAGGCCGAGATCTGGCGCCTGCGCGGCGAGTTGCTGCTGCCCCGGCGTGGCGCAGAAGGCCCCGCGCGGTCGGCCCTGATCGTCGAGGCGGATGACTGCTTCACGAAGGCCCGCAGTATCGCCCGAGCGCAGGGGGCTCGCACGCTCGAGCGGCGCGTCGATCGGAGCCGGGCGGGCGTCCCGACCGGCCGCAAGGTCCGTCGGGTCGGCTAGTGGCTCCGCCCGGCCGCCGTCCGGCCCGGCGCGGAGAACATTCGGGTAAATTTCCGGGTTCCGTAAGGACTTTCCCACGTGCTCTCCACGACCATTGGGGCATGCCCGACGAGGAGAAGGCCGGCACCCGAAGCGAGAGCCCCTTGGACAAGGTCCGGCGGCAAAGCGTGGCCGACGGCCCCAGCCTGCCCTATGCTCGGGCGTTCGTGGTCCAATTCACCGCAGACACGGACGCCGGACTCGAGTACGCCGTGGGACGGATCGAGCACCTGGAGACGGGGCGCCGCGAGCGATTCGAGTCGGCCGATGATCTCCTCCTCTGGATCTCCGCGCTGCTGGCCCGGGATCGAGATGC
>Ga0209998_10000122_pt1 | contig 30448 bp, 30 predicted proteins | sample EndophyteCoNSPM_FD_187576 | JGI IMG/M metagenome (GOLD analysis project Ga0209998, IMG submission 187576) | Arabidopsis thaliana rhizosphere microbial communities from the Joint Genome Institute, USA, that affect carbon cycling - Endophyte Co-N... | ecosystem: Host-associated > Plants > Roots >... | reverse complement strand
AAGCCGGCATGGTCGGAGCCGATGGCGACGCGCATGGCGCCGCTAGTCTATCGGCCCGATCACCGCCTCGATCTCGGCACGGGACACGGCACCTTCGCGGAGCAGACGCGGGACCGGCCCGCTCAGGTCGACGACCGACGAGGCCACGCCTCCTGGCACGCGCCCTCCGTCCAGGATGGCCGACGGCTCGTCCCCGTCCGCGAAGGCGATCGACACGTCGTCGGCGTCGAGGGTCTCCGGCTCCCCGGACCGGTTCGCGCTCGTCACTGCCAGCGGCCCCGTGGCCGCCAGCAGGGAAAGCGTGACGTCATGCGCCGGCACCCGGAACGCCTGGGTCGCCGAACCATCCGTTGCCGCCAGCACGAGGGTCACGGCCCCCGGCCAGAACCGGTCGGCGAGGCGAGCGGCGCGATCGTCGGCACGGAACCCCGGTCCGATGTCAGCCATCGAGCCCACCAGCCATGGGATCGCCTTCTCCGGATCGCGCCGCTTTGCGGCGTAGATCCGCGAGAGCGCCGCTTCGTCGCCCGTCCGGCAGCCGATGCCGTAGACCGTGTCCGTCGGGAACGCCACCAACTCCCCCTTCCGGAGCAGCTCTACGGCCCGCGCGATCCCGCCCGCGTCGGCGGCGAGCTTGTCGGCCATCGGTCAGCCGAGCGCGACGCGGACGACGCGCGGAATCCCGGCCAGGTCGGGCAGCGTCGTCACCGACGTGGACGTCGGAAGGGCCTCGACGAGTCCGCGGACCGCCTCCGCCTGCCCCTGCCCGACCTCCAGCAGTGCCACGCCCTCCGGCGCGAGCACGGTGGGCAGTCCCTCGATCAGCCGTCGCAGCACCTCGAGGCCGTCGTCGCCACCGTCGAGGGCGCGAGCCGGTTCCCAGGCAAGTGAGCCGGTTCCCGCCGCAACCTCCGCGCTGGTGAGATACGGCAGGTTCGCGATCAGCAGATCGGCTCGACCCCCGGGCAGCGCCGCCGGCTCGAGCAGGTCGCCGCAGGCCAGGGTCACCGTCCCCCCGACCCCGTGCCATGCCAGGTTCTCGGCGGCCAGCTCGAGCGCCTCGGCGGAGACGTCGCTGGCGGCGAGCCGCAGCCGGCTGAGCGCGATCGCGGTGCGGAATCGAAGGGCGATGGCGAGCGCGACCGCGCCGCTGCCGGTCGCCACCTCCCAGGCCTGGACGGTGGCCTCGTCCCGCACCAGGCGGGACGCGAGCTCGCCGATGGCCGCCTCGGCCAGCAGCTCCGTCTCGGGCCGAGGGATGAGCGCTCGCGCATCGGTGGCGATCCGCAGGGAGAGCCACTCCTTGAAGCCCCGGATGTACGCGACCGGCTCGCCCGACGCGCGCCGCTCCACCCACCCCGCCAGGGTTGCGGCTTCCGTCGGTCCGAGCTCCGCCTCGGTGTGGGCGTGCAGCCAGGTCCGTTCCCGGCCGAAGGCGTGGCCGACGAGCAGCTCCGCGTCGAGGCGAGGGGAGGGGATCCCCGCCGCTCGCAACGCCGCCGCGGCGTCAGCGATCAGCTGGCCGGCTTTGGCCCGCGGAAGGACCGCCCCGGCGGCTGCCTCAGGCGGCGTCATCGGTTCCGAGGTCCGCCAGGCGGGCGGCCTGGTCGGCCGCCGCCAGTGGCTCGATCAGCCGGTCCAGGTCCCCTTCCAGCAGGCCGGACAGGTTGTGGACGGTGACCGCGACCCGGTGATCGGTGACCCGGTCGTCGGGGAAGTTGTAGGTGCGGATCTTCTCCGCGCGCTCGCCGCTTCCGACCTGTGACCGGCGCTGGTCGCCCCGCTCCTCCGCCTGCCGTGCCTGCTCGAGCTCCAGCAGCCGCGCTCGAAGAACCGAGAGCGCCTTGGCCTTGTTCTTGTGCTGGCTCTTCTCGTCCTGGATCGCGACCATCATGCCGGTCGGCAGGTGCGTGATGCGGACAGCGCTGTCGGTGGTGTTGACGCTCTGCCCGCCCGGCCCGCTCGACCGATACACGTCGATGCGCAGGTCCTTGTCGGGGATCTGGATCTCCACCTCATCGGCCTCCGGGAGGATGCTCACCGTCGCCGTCGACGTATGGATCCGGCCCGACGCCTCGGTGGTCGGCACGCGCTGCACCCGGTGCACCCCGCTCTCGAACTTGAGCCGCGAATACGCGCCGTGGCCGGCGATCTCGGCGATCGCCTCCTTCACGCCGCCCCCCGCGCCCTCGCTGACCGAGATCAGGTCGAACTTCCAGCGCCGCCGTTCGGCGTAGCGCGCGTACATCCGGTACAGGTCGCCAGCGAAGAGGGCGGCCTCGTCGCCGCCCGTCCCGGCGCGAACTTCCAGGATCACGTCGCGGTCGTCGTTCGGGTCGCTGGGCACCAGCAGGCGTCGCAGCTCGGCGTCGACCGCCTGCTCCCGGGCCTCCAGCTTCACCAGCTCCTCGCGGGCCATGGCGCGCACCTCCTCGTCGGGGTCGTGCGCCATGCTCCGGGTTGACTCCAGCTCGTCGCGAATGACGGTCCAGCTGCGGATCGCCTCGACGATCGGCTGGAGCCGCGCCAGTTCTCGCCCAAGGGCCTGGAGACGTGCCGGGTCGCTCGCCGCCTCCTGGGTCGACATCTCGGCGACGACGGCGTCATAGCTCGCCTCGATCTGCCGGAGACGGTCGATCATCGGCTCGTCGGAGGCGCTGCCTCTCGATCCGAGGCCAGGCATGACTCCAGGGAGGCGATGCTGACCTCCAGCATGCTGTGGTCCGGCGGTCGCGTGGTGAGGGCCTGCAGCCACAGCCCCGGTGCGTAGATGGCCCGCACCACCCGGTTGCCGTAATGGCTCGCGCCGAAGCGCACCAGCTCGTAGGCGAAGGAGGCAATCACCGGCACGAGCACGATCCGCGACAGGAAGAGGAGCGGCAGCGGTACGCCGGCCCGCGGGATGAGGCCGAAGAAGAAGATGCTGATCACCACCACGATCAGGAGGAAGGTCGTCCCGCAGCGCGTGTGGGCGGTGCTGAACCGATCGACCTCGTCGGGGGTCAGCGGACGGTCGGCCTCGTGGGCACTGATCGCCTTGTGCTCCGCCCCGTGGTACGCGAAGACGCGACGGACGTCGGCCATCCGCCCGATGAGCCAGATGTAGGCGACGAAGACCGCCAGGCGGATGCCGCCCTCGGCAAGGTTGGCCAGCATGTCGCTGGTCGTCGCGCGCTCCGCGAAGGTCGACAGGAAGAGTGGCAGGACGAAGAAGAGCCCGACGGCGAAGCCGATGGAGATGACCATCGTCACCGCCATGGTCCCCTTCCCGATCTGGATGTCCTCGCCCTCGGCCGCGATCGCAGCCGAGCGCATGAGCATCCGGGTGCCGATCACCAGCGCCTCGTAGAGCACGAAGACGCCGCGCGCGAACGGGACCTTGGCCCATCGGCCGCGTGCCATCGCCGCGGGGAGTGGCTCGCTGTAGGTGCGGATCTCGCCGGATGGCGGCCGGACGCTCATGGCGACCGTCGTGCGGCCGCGCATCATCACCCCTTCGATCAGCGCCTGCCCGCCGTAGAAGAAGTCGGGCATGCGGAAACGAGGCCGCTCGCCGGCGCGCGCAATCGAGGTGATCACGAACGGGCCGGCTGCGGCCAGCAGCTCGGGGACGAGGAAGAGGAGGTGTGGCGCCAGGCGCGCCCGCCACCCGGTCAGGTGGCGGCGCACGCTACGAATCGCGCTGCGAGCGCTCCATGCGTCGCTGGAACCGCTCGACCTGACCGGCGGTGTCGACGATGTTCTGGGTCCCGGTGTAGAACGGGTGGCAATTGGCGCAGACCTCGACCCTGATCGAATCCACGGTCGAGCCGACCGTGAACGTGGTCCCGCAGACGCAGTGGACCTGCGCCTGATGGTACTGCGGATGAATATCGGCCTTCATGGAAGAGCTCCTGGGATCCCGCGGCCTAGGCCGCTGACGTATCTGAACTGATGACGCTGACGCGCTTCTTGTGCCGGGTCTCGTGGCTGAACTTGACGGTCCCTTCGCTGGTCGCGAAGAGGGTGTAGTCGCGGCCCATGCCCACGTTCTCGCCCGGGTTGAAGGTGCTCCCCCGCTGCCGAACGATGATCGTGCCGGCGTTGACCTGCTGGCCATCGCCGCGCTTCACGCCGAGGCGCTGCCCGGCCGAGTCGCGACCGTTGCGGCTCGAGCTGCCTGCCTTCTTGTGTGCCATCGATCGTTACTCCTCTGCCTTTGGCTTCGCCGTTCGCCGGGCCGCCGGCTTCTTGGCCGCTGGCTTCTCGGCCGCTGGCTTCTCGGCCACCGGCTCGGCGGGACTCGCCGCCTTCTTCGCTCGGGGCCGTGCGACCTTCGGCGCCGCCTTGGGGGCCGCCGCCTTGGGAGCTGCCTTGGGCGCAGCCTTCTTGGCAACCGTCTCAACCGGCGCCTCGTCCGCCTCGGCCACGGCCTTCGCGGCGGGCTTCTTCGCGGCCGTCGGGTTGATCGCGTCGATCCGCACCCGCGTCATGTGCTGACGGTGGCCGGTCCGGCGACGGTACTTGACCTTCTGCTTGAACTTGAAGATGACGAGCTTCGGTCCGAGTGCCTCGCCCAGGACCGTCGCGCTCACCGACGCCCCCGCCACGGTCGGCGTGCCGATCGTGACGTCGTCGCCGTCCCCGATGAGGAGGACACGATCGAAGGTGACCTGGGCGCCGGCAACGCCGGGCTCGCCGTCAAGGCGCTCGAGCATGAGCGTCGTGCCGGCCTCGACCCGATATTGCTTTCCGCCGCTGCTGAGGACGGCGTACATGGTCATCTCCGGGGTGCTGATGAATCGATTGCTGGGGAAGCCGGGGCCGCGTGCTTGACCGACGCACGGCGAAGCGGCCAGGTGATGCGCCCGCGGGACGGCGAGTTTACCGGGCGATCGGAGGGGTGTCAACGAAGAGGAGCCGGGTCCGGACCGCTGGCCCAGGGCGCAGCGGCAGGTCCAGGGCGTGCACCACATCCTCGGGCCGGCCGGCACCGCTCGCATCGAGCCGCAGGACCAGCCGCAGCTTCCCCCGATGCGCCTCCTCGTCCACCTCGAGCACCTCGGCATCCTCGAGCAGCGGCCGCAGATCGCGCGGCCCCGCATCGGCCCGCCGTTCGCTCTCGCCGCGCCGCCGCATCCCGGGCAGCTGGCGCGCGGCCAGCAGCCTGACCACCGCCCCGCGGAGGGCGTCGCTCGTCAGCTCGGGACCGTCTCGCACCTCCACCTCGTACTCGGCCGCGCGCAGCTGCGACGCGGCCGAGGGAAAGCCATGCCATACCTCGCGGGCATCGACCACCTCGATCCCCTCGGGGAGCAAGGTCGCCGCCGCCTGGATCTTGTCGACCGGCACGAGGTCGTCGAAGTAGGCCTCGAGCACCTCGCCGCGCAGCTCGATCCCGACGGGAAGATTGGCGGCGAACTTGAGCCGCGGCCGCGGGTGCTGCGCATTCGAGGTAGCGAGGGGCAGGCCCGACTCGCGGAAGGCGCGCTCGAACTCGGTCAACAGCTCCGCCTGCCGGATGCGCAGGGCGGGGTGGCGTCGGGCGAAAAGGATCTGCCAGCGCTGACGCGGCTGGTCATTGGCTCTGGTTGTCATCGCCCCGATGGTACCGCCGAGTCACGCCCACGACCAGCACCTGTAAGCCCGTAGCATGTCGCCGATGACCGATCTGATCGCCGCAATCCGCCGCAACCGGCTCGGCATCTTCGTCGCTGCGAGCGGCCTGCTCCTGGCGTGGGTGCTGTGGTCGGCGCACGGCGCGCTGCCCGCCTTCGTCATCGGCGTTGCGCTCGCCTTCGTGCTGGACCCGATTGTCACCGCCGCCGAGCGCCGCGGGGTCCCGCGCTGGGGCGGTGTGCTGCTCTCCTTCGCTGCGGTTGTCGCCGTCATCTGGGCCTTGGCAGCCTTCGCGGTCGCACCGCTCGCAGAGCAGCTCCGCGAGTTCATCGCTCGGCTGCCGGAGCTCGGGGCGGCAATTGGTTCGCTGCAGCATGACCTCGACGAGTGGTACCGGTCGTTGCCGCTGGCGCCAGAGATGCGCGCGGCCCTGGACTCGGCGATCGAGCGCGCCGAGACGGCCCTCGGCACCGCGATCCGCGACTTCCTGGGACCGGCCGTGGGCACGCTGGTACGGACGGTAGGCTTCATCGTCGGCCTCGTCGTCATCCCGGTGTGGCTCTTCTTCGTCCTTCGGGACCGGGAGCGGCTGCCGGGTGCCCTCGCCGCCGCAGTCCCGGCGGGCTGGCGCGCCGATGCCGACAACGTCCTCGCCATCCTTGCCCGGGTGGGCGGTCGCTGGGTCCGCGGTCAGCTGCTGCTCGGCGTTGCCATCTTCGTCGCGACGGTGGTCGGCCTGACCGCCCTGACCCTCGTCGGGTTTCGGGAGTTCGGCTCGTTCACGCTCGTCCTCGCGCTGATCGCCGGAGTCCTGGAATGGTTCCCGATCATCGGCCCGATCGTCGCGGCGGTCCCCGCGATCCTGGTCGGCATCAGCATCAGCCCCACCGCCGCCATCGCGGTGACGCTCCTCTACCTCGCCATCCAGCAGCTCGAGAACAATCTGCTCGTCCCGAAGATCCTGGGCGACGCCGTCGAGCTGCACCCGGCCGTGCTCATCGTCGCGCTGGTGGTCGGCGGCGCGCTCTTCGGCATCGGTGGCGCGATCCTGGCCGCGCCCGTGGTCGCCGCGGGCCGGGACCTCTACCGCTACACATTCGCTCGGCTCTCCGACGCGACGGCCGAGGAGGCACTCGCCACCGCCCTTCGGACGCGCAGGGAGGAGGTCGTCCAGGAGCGGGAGCCTGACCCGAAGCCCGCCGCAGGCTAGAAGGTCGGCTTCCAGGAGTGCACGCGCACCGACTGGAGCAGGCCCATCCCGAACAGGAGCGAGATCATCGACGAGCCGCCGTAGGTGATGAACGGGAGCGGGATCCCGGTCACCGGCATGATTCCCGTCACCATCCCGATGTTCACCGTGATCTGGAAGAGGAGGAGGCTCGCCAGGCCCGCCGCGATATTCGCACCGAATGCGTCGCGAGCGCCCCAGCCGACGCTGACGACCCGCCAGATGAGCAGTGCGAACAGGGTGAGCAGGATCATTCCACCGATGAAGCCGAGCTCCTCGGCCACCACCGTGAAGATGAAGTCGGTCGACTGCACCGGCAGGAAGCCGAGCTGGTTCTGGCGACCGGCCGTGAGCCCCTGCCCGAGCAACCCGCCGGAGCCCACCGCGTTCAGTGCCTGCACGACCTGGTAGCAGGCGCCCTGCGGGTCGGCGGACGGATCCAGGAAGCAGAAGAGCCGCTGCCGCTGGTACTCCTGGAGTGCCGCGACGGCGACCGGGGCCACCGCGACGGTCACGCCGCCGAGGAGGGCGAGCCAGCCGATCCCCGCGCCGCTCATGAACAGCATTCCGAGCAGGATCGCCACGAAGACCATGGCGGTGCCGAAGTCCGGTTGCCGGTAGACGAGGTATGTCGGGAGGGCCATCAGCAGGCCGGCGCCGACGATCGTGCTCAGCCTGCCGATCCTCTCCCGGCGGGATGCGAGGAAGGCTGCCAGCACCACGATCATCAGCACCTTGCTGATCTCGCTGAACTGGAAGTCGATCCCCGCCACGCTGATCGACATCTGGGCCCCGAACAGGTTCGTCCCCACCAGCCCGGTCGCGACCAGGAGGGCCAGGACCACGAGGTAGATCGGCGTGGCGAATGTCTGCAGCCAGTGGTAGTCGAAGTTGGCGGCGACGAAGAAGAGCGTCAGGCCGATGCTCGTCCAGATCAGCGTCTTGACCGTCTGCGACAGCCCGCTCTCCCCGCCGATCGCCTGGTAGTTCGCCGAGTAGCCCATCACCAACCCGAACCCGACCAGCAGGAGCAGGTAGAGCAGCAGCTGCCAGTCGAACGCGCGCCAGCGACGCGACTTCGCTACCTCAACAAAGGTTGCTGTCGTCGTGCTCATCGGTCAGTTCGCATTGACCTGGAACTCGCGTCGCAGGTCCTGGTCGAGGTCGAAGTATTCCTGGAAGAAGTACTTGATGACCTCGAGCGACACGTTGCCGCGGACCACCGCCGAGTAGGTGAACGTCACGATCGCGAGGTCGGCGTCGGTCGCTCCCGCCTGCGACGGCAGGTAGGCCACGAACCACGAGTGGAAGGGGAGGACCCCCTGGCTGGTCGGCGTCCCGAACTCGGCTGTCCCGGTCTTTCCCGAGAGCGCCCCAGGGACCCGGAGTTGGCCGATGTTCGTCGCATGCCCGGTCGTGACGACCTCGCGCGCGCCGATCCGCATCGTCCGCAGGTCGGCGTCACTTGCGGCGAGATCCCGAATCACCTCGGGGTTGTACTCACGGACGAGGTTGCCATCCGCATCCGTCTCGCCGCGGACGATCATCGGGCGCATCAGGTGCCCGCCGTTGGCGACGGCGGCATAAGCGTTCAGCAGCTGCAGCGGCGTGACCGCGATGGCGTTCTGCCCGATGCCCGCCATGGCCAGCTCACCGGTGAAGACATCCGGGCGACCCTGCGCCTGGGCCCAGGCCTTGCTGATGACCGTGCCGGCAGCCTCGGTCGGCAGGCGGACGCCGCTCCTGGCGCCGAAGCCAAGCTCCTCCGCCCAGCCACCGAGCCGCTCGACCCCCAGCGCCACGGCCATCTGGTAGAAGAACGTATCCGAGCTCTTCGCATACGCGTCCACGATGCTCAGCGGCCCGAACCCTCGATGATTCCAGTCGAAGAGGCACTGGCCGGCCGGGGCATCGGGGATCTGATAGCAGCCGTAGGTGGGCCAGTGCTGCGCCACCGTGGTCACGCCCTCGTCCAGCGCGGCGAGGCCGGTCACCAGCTTGAACGTCGATCCGGGCGGGTAGATGTCAGAGATCGCGTGGTTCCGGAGCGGCTTGGTCGGGTCGTTCAGGTACGCGGCGTACTCCGCTGCCGAGATTCCGGCGGCGAACTTGTCGTTGTCGTACGTCGGCAGCGAGACCATCGCCAGGATTTCCCCGGTCTGCGGGTTCATGACGATCGTAACCCCCTGGGCGACGCCGGCCGCCTCGAGGCCCCACTTCAGGGTCTCGGTCGCGATGCGCTGGATGCGGGAGTCGACCGTCAGCATCAGGTTCTTGCCAGGGATTGGATTGCTGAGTCGCTCGAGGACCTTCACCGGCCGGCCGTTCGCATCCCGCTCCATCAGCTCGCTCCCGTACGTCCCGCGCAGCTCCGTCTCGAAGCTGGCCTCGATCCCGCCACGGCCGATGACGTCGTCGCGCAGGTAGCCGGCCGCGGACAGCTCCTCCAGCTCGCCACGAGAGACCGGCCCGGTGTAGCCGACCAGGTGCGCGAGGAGCTCGCCCTGCCGTTCCCCGGTGTCATCGAGGTACGAGCGCCTCGGCTCTGCCCCGACGCTGATCCCGGGCAGCTCATCCGCGTCCTCCGCGATGAGGAGAGCGGCATCCCGGCCGATCTCGGTTCCCACCGGGACGAGCTCGAATGGCGACCCCCGGAATGCCTCCAGCCTCTCCTTGATCGTCGCCAGGCCGATTCCCGACAGGAGCGACGCGCGCGCCAGCACTGCCCTGCGGTCGCCGTCGGCGGAGGGCAGGTCGGCAGGCCGTGCGTAGAGCGTCCACGACGGAGTGTTCACCGCGAGCGGCCTCCCCTCCCGGTCGAAGATCAGGCCACGCGGAGCGCGAATCGGCATCTCGACGGTTCGCGCCGCGACCGCCTGGGCGGCATACCGTGCCCCATCCACGACCTGGAGCTGAAAGAGGCGCCCCGCGAGCACGCCGAAGAGAAGGGTGGCGATCACCGCCGCGGCGACGAACCGCGCCCGCGACGGGCGGGGGACGGGCGCCGAGTCGAAGCCAGTGACCCGGTTCACCAGGCCGCCTTCTCGCTGCCGCTGGCGCGTGCCAGCAGCAGCCGGGTGGGGAAAATGACGATCGCGGCGATGGCGGTGTTGAGGAGCGCGGCAGCCGCGATCCTGCCCGCGGGCAGCCCACCGCCGAGCGGCTCGTCCAGCAGCTGCAGGATCGCCAGGCTCATCAGCTCGACCAGGATCGAGCCGAGGGCGACCGCCGCCAGCGGATAGACCCACGCGAGGCGCCCGAAGAGGCGCTCACCGCCGGCCACCAGCGCGGTGAGCAGCAGGAGCTCGAGGGGGAGGCTGCCGAGCGGATCGCGGACAAGGAGGTTGGCCGTCAGGCCGCCGATGAATGCGACCGCCACCCCGGAGCCGAACCCATTCAGCACGGTGACCAGGACGACCGCCACGACCAGCAGGTTCGGATGCACGTTGCCGACCACGAGGATGGGAGCCACTGCGGCGTGCAGGATCCCGACCAGGACTGCGATGAGAAGGGTGACGGCGGTGATCTGCGTTCCTCGACCGGCGCGGCGGCTGGGGCTCCAGGGCGGTGTGGCGAGTATACCGAGGCCCTCGCCGCGCCTCGCCTCCGAACTGCCTGTTTCACGTGAAACATTGCGACCGTCGCAACGTCGCGATAAGCCCTCGGTAACGGCCTCGACTGGTAAAATGAGGGTGCCGATTTTCAAATTCGCAGCGGAGTGCCCGTGATCAGGGTCACGGCATGTACCAACCAGAAGGGCGGCGTTGGCAAGACGACGACCGTCGTCAACCTGGCGGCGTATCTCGCCCTCTCCGGAACCTCGACCCTGGTCATCGACCTCGATCCGCAGGGCAACGCAACGAGCGGCCTCGGGATCGACCGACGATCCCTGGACCGATCGGTGTACGACGCGCTCATCGACCGGGTCCCGATCAGCGAGATCGTGCTTGGAACGTCGATCCCGGGGCTCGACCTGGTGCCGGCAGCGCTGGCCCTGTCGGGTGCGGAGATCGAGCTGGTGGGGCTGCCCGCACGGGAGCATCGGCTCTCGGCCAGCCTGGCTGATCTGGGTGAACGATACGACCGGGTGCTCATCGACTGCCCGCCCTCGCTCGGGCTGCTGACGGTGAATGCCCTCACGGCGGCGGACGGGGTCCTGATCCCGATCCAGACCGAGTACTACGCGCTCGAGGGACTGAGCCAGTTGGTGAACACGATTCGCATGGTGCGAGAGGCACTCAACCCCCGTCTGGAGATCGATGGCGTGCTGCTGACGATGTATGACGGCCGCACGCGCCTGTCGGTCCAGGTCGCCGCGGAGGTCCGCAGGCACCTCGAGGGTGCCGTGTATGACACTGTCGTCCCACGCAGCATCCGCCTCTCCGAGGCACCCAGCCATGGTGTCCCGATCGCGATCTACGACCCGTCATCGCGCGGAGCGGAGGCATATGGCCGCCTCGCCGCGGAGGTGACCGCACGTGGCTAAGACGTTCGGCCTGGGGAGGGGCCTCGACGCCCTCATCCCTCGGGCAGCACCCGCATCGGACATCCCGGCGATCCCCGTGGACCGCATCGCGCGCAATCCGCATCAGCCGCGCAACCGGTTCGACGAGGGCGAAACGGCCGAGCTCGCGGCATCGATCCAGCTTCACGGCGTGCTCCAGCCGATCGTGGTTCGAGCGACAGCCGATGGCGAATATGAGCTGATCGCGGGGGAGCGCCGGCTGCGAGCCGCGCGAATCGCCGGCCTCACGCACATTCCGGCAGTCGTTCGCGAGTCCGCGGACGGAGAGCAGCTCGAGCTCGCACTGGTGGAAAACCTGCAGCGGCAGGACCTGAACGCGATCGAGGAGGCCGCCGCCTACCGCGAGCTGGTCGACCGGTTCGCCCTCTCGCACGAGGAGGTGGCCCGGAAGGTGGGGAAGAGCCGCGTCGCGGTCAGCAACGCCCTGCGCCTGCTCGACCTGACCATCGAGGTGCGTGAGGCGGTCGCCGACGGTCGGATCACCGAGGGCCATGGGCGAGCGCTCGCGGCGCTGACGGTCCCTGAGCTCCAGCGTGCCGCGCTGCTGATCGTGATCGAGCGGCACCTTTCGGTGCGCCAGACCGAGGAGCTCGTTCGCCGCAAGCGCGACGCCGCGCCGTCACGGCGGGGGAGTGCGATCTCCGACGACCTCTCGGACCTCGAGGCGCAGCTGCGGGGCCTGCTCGCCACCCGGGTGGGCATCGTGCGCACCCGGCGCGGAGGCCGGCTGGTGATCGACTTCTACTCCGACGAGGAGCTGGATCGACTCCACGCGATCATCGCGCGCGGCGTGGGAGGTGGCGCGTGACCGCCCAGCCCGCGCGCCGGCCTCGGCGCACCAAGGTCGGATCGGACTACACCGCCGAGAACATCCAGGTGCTCGAGGGCCTGAGCGCGGTGCGCAAGCGGCCGAGCATGTACATCGGCTCCACCGACTCGCGTGGCCTGCACCAGCTCGTCTGGGAGATCGTCGACAACAGCATCGACGAGGCGATGGCCAACGTCGCCACCCGAATCGACGTCACGCTCCACAAGGACGGCCAGGTGGAGGTCGTTGACGATGGACGCGGCATCCCGGTCGGGAAGCACCGCTCGGGGAAGGACGCCCTCGAGGTCGTCCACACTGTGCTCCATGCCGGAGGCAAGTTCGGCGGCGGCGGCTACAAGGTCTCCGGCGGCCTCCATGGCGTCGGGGTGAGCGTGGTCAACGCGCTTTCGGTGGCGATGCGAGTCGAGGTCCTGCGGGAAGGCAAGCGCTACGTGCAGGAATACAGCCGCGGCGCGCCGAAGGGCTCCGTCAAGCAGCAGGGGGGCGCGGCCGAGGCGAACCGGGGTCTCGCGACCGCCAAGGAGCGCCAGCACGGCACGCGCACCTTCTTCCAGGCGGATCCGGAGATCTTCGAGGACCTCGACTACAGCTGGGACCTCATCGCGACCCGGCTGCGGGAATCGGCGTACCTGAACAAGGGCGTCTGGGTCTGCCTGCGCGACGAGCGAATCGATCGGGAGAAGAACTTCTACTTCGAGGGAGGCGTCACGAGCTTCGTCCGCCACCTGAACCGGCGGCGCGACGTGCTGAACCAGCGCCCCATCCACGTCGAGCGGATGGTGGGCACCACGAGCGTGGAGGTCGCTCTCCAGTACAACGACGGCTTCGCCGAGAACGTGCTGGCGTTCGCCAACAACATCCACACGGTGGACGGCGGAACCCACGTCACCGGCTTCCGCGCGGCACTCACCTCCTCGCTGAACGACTGGGCGAAGAAGGCGGGCGTCCTCTCCGAGAAGGACGCGAACCTGAGCGGGGACGACGTGCGCGAGGGTCTCACCGCGGTGATCAGCGTGAAGCTGACCGACCCGCAGTTCGAGGGCCAGACGAAGGCGAAGCTCGGCAATGCCGACGTCAAGGGCGCCGTCCAGGCGGCGGTCGCCGACGGGATCGTCCAGCACCTCGAGGAGAACCCCGCCGACGGTCGCCGGATCATCGAGAAGTCCGTCACCGCGGCGCGCGCTCGGGAGGCGGCCCGCAAGGCGCGCGACCTCGTCATCCGCAAGGGGGCGCTCGACGGAATGGCGCTGCCGGGGAAGCTGGCCGACTGCCAGGAGCGCGATCCGGCGCGGAGCGAGCTCTACATCGTGGAGGGCGATTCCGCCGGCGGCTCGGCGAAGCAGGGTCGCGATCGACGGTCGCAGGCCGTCCTGCCGCTGCGCGGCAAGCTGCTGAACGTCGAGAAGGCCCGCCTCGACCGAGTCCTGTCGAGCGAGAACATCCGCCCGCTGATCATCGCGCTCGGGGCCGGAATCGGCGACCAGTTCGACATCGCCAAGCTCCGCTACCACAAGATCTGCCTCCTCTCGGACGCGGACGTGGACGGCGCGCACATCAGCACGCTGCTCCTCACCTTCTTCTTCCGGCACATGCCCGATGTGATCGAGCAGGGCTACCTCTACCTCTGCCAGCCGCCCCTTTATCGGGTCAGCACCGGCAAGGTGACCCGCTATGCGAAGGACGAGAAGTCGCGCGACCAGGCGATCAAGGACCTCTCGCGCGAGGGGAAGACCAAGAACATCAGCGTGCAGCGCTTCAAGGGCCTCGGCGAGATGAACCCCGAGCAGCTGTGGGAGACGACCATGAACCCGGACACCCGAACCCTGCTCCAGATCTCGGTGCGCGAAGCGTCCGACGCGGACGAGGTGTTCAGCACGCTCATGGGCGAGAAGGTCGAGCCGCGGCGCGACTTCATTCGAGGCGAGGCCCGCAAGGTCCGCAACCTGGACTTCTAGAGACGGAGCCTACGAGACCGATGCCAAGCCGACACGTCGCGGATATCCGCCAGGTCGAGGGAAAGACCGGCCGGAAGCTGGAGGACTGGTGCGCCCTGCTGGAGGCGAACGGCGTTGGGGAGCGCCGCGAGGCCGTCAACTTCCTGCGCGACGGGTACGCCGTCAGCCACGCGTTCGCCCTGGCCATCGCGGCCCACTGCCTGCGGCCGTCGCGCACCGACGAGTTCGGCGCGGACTGGGACGACGGGGAGGAGGACCTCTGGTGACCACGGCCCGCGGCAAGGCGGCGCCGATCGGCAGCAGCCGGCTCATCCAGGCGTCCGACGGACGGCGCTACGCATTCGCCGACCACAACTGCTTCGCGTGCGGCGGCACGAACCCGATCGGCATGCACCTGGCGATCGAGCTTGGCGAGGGGACGGCCAGCACGACCTGGGTCCCCGGCCCCAACTTCGTCGGCTGGGAGGAGAAGGTGCATGGCGGCCTGCTCGCCACCCTGCTCGACGAGGTCATGGCCTGGGCGCCCTCGAGCTTCGATTCGTGGGCGGTCACGGCCGAGATGTCGATCAGATACCGTGCGCCGGCCAACCCCGGCGAGGCGCTTACCGCCCGCGGACGGGTGACCGAGCGCCGGCGGCGCATCTACCAGGTGCGGGGCGAGGTCCGTGGGGCCGACGGACGTCTCATCGCGGAGGCGCACGGCAAATTCCTGGGAGCCAGCCCTTCCGTGAAGGCCGAGCTCAAGGCCAAGTATGGGATGCCGGTCGACATGACGGTCGCAGGCGCCCGCGAATGACGACAGCGACAAACGCGACACCGATACAGGAGTAATCGAAGGACCGATGGATTCCGAACGGATCGACGCCGTCCGGCGCGTCTCGATCGAGGACGAGATGCGGTCGGCGTACATCGACTACGCGATGAGCGTCATCGTGGCGCGGGCGCTGCCCGATGTCCGCGACGGCCTCAAGCCGGTGCACCGCCGAATCCTGTACACGATGCACGAGATGGGGCTCCGCTCCACGTCGTCGTACCGCAAGTGCGCCGGCGTGGTCGGCGACGCGCTCGCCAAGTACCACCCGCACGGCGACGTGGCGCTGTATGACGCCCTCGTGCGCATGGCGCAGGACTTCAGCCTCCGCTACCCGCTGGTGGATGGCCAGGGCAACTTCGGCTCGATCGACGGTGACCCCGCGGCGGCCTATCGGTACACGGAGGCGCGCCTGACCTCGATCAGCGACGAGATGCTGGCGGACATCGAGAAGGAGACGGTCGACTTCGTCGACAATTACGACGGCCGGCTTCGCGAGCCGACCGTCCTGCCGGCCCGGCTGCCGAACCTCCTGATCAACGGCAGCTCCGGGATCGCGGTCGGGATGGCGACCAACATCCCGCCGCACAACCTGACCGAGATCTGCAGAGCGGTCGTGGCCCTCATCGACGACCCCGACATGACCGTCGACGGCCTCTGCGAGATCGTGCACGGGCCCGACTTCCCAACCGGCGGCACGATCTTCCGCTTCGAGGACCAGCGCAACACCCTCACCGGCGAGAAGGAGCGGGTCGACGTGATCCGCCACATGTACGCCACCGGGCGCGGACGAGTCGTGATCCGCGGCCAGGTGGCCTTCGAGGAGGACGCGCGCGGCCGCATCTCGGTCGTCATCACCGAGCTGCCGTACCAGGTCAACAAGACCACGCTCATCGAGAAGATGGCCGAGCTGGTCAGCGGCAAGCGGATCACCGACGTTAGCGACATTCGCGACGAAAGCGACAGAACCGGCATGCGGATCGTTGTCGAGATCAAGCGCGACGGTTCGCCGCACACGGTGATGCAGCAGCTCTTCAAGCACACCGCGCTCCAGACCAGCTTCAGCGCGAACATCCTGGCGCTCGTCGACGGGCAGCCGCAGACGCTTGGCCTGAAGCGGATGCTCGAGCACTACATCGCGTACCGGAAGGACATCATCCGGCGACGGACCGAGTTCGACCTTGCCCGTGCCCGCGAGCGAGCGCACATCCTCGAAGGCCTGAAGATCGCGCTCGACAACCTCGACGAGGTGATCAAGACGATCCGTGCGTCAGCCGACACGGATGCGGCCCGCGAGGCGCTCGTCAAGCGCTTCAAGCTGAGCGAAGCGCAGGCCAACGCGATCCTCGAGATGCAGCTGCGGCGGCTGGCCGCGCTCGAGCGCAAGAAGATCGAGGACGAGTACGAGGGCGTCATCCGCCTCATCGCCGAGCTGGAGGACCTCCTCGCCAACCCGCGCAAGGTGCTCACGGTCATCCGCGACGAGCTCGAGGAGCTCATTCGCAAGTACGGAGATGACCGCAAAACCCGGATCGAGTCCGATGCCAACCGCGAGCTCACCGCGGAGGACCTGGTCGCGGCGGAGGACGTGGTGGTGACCCTCTCGCAGCGCGGCTACATCAAGCGCCAGCAGATCGGCACATTCCGCTCCCAGCGGCGTGGGGGCAAGGGGAAGCTGGCCATGATCACTCGCGAAGAAGATGCGGTCCGGCACCTGATGGTGGCGAACACCCACGACAACATCCTCTTCTTCACGAACCGTGGCCGGGTGTTCATCACCAAGGTCCACACCCTGCCGGAGGCGAGCCGCCAGGCGAAGGGCCTGCCGATCATCAACCTGCCCGGGGTGATGGTCGACCAGGGCGAGTACGTCAGCGCGATCATCACCATCCCGCTGTTCGAAGCCGACCACTACATGGCGATGGCAACCAGGGGCGGGATGATCAAGAAGACCTCGCTGGCCGAGTACGCCAAGATTCGCAGCAACGGGCTGATCGCCATCAGCCTGGTCGAGGGCGACGAGCTCCGCTGGGTCGGGCTCACCGATGGGCAGAACGACATCATCCTCGCCACCAAGAACGGCCAGGCGGCCCGCTTCCACGAGACCGAGGTGCGGCCGATGGGCCGCGACACCCGCGGCGTGACCGGCATCCGCCTGAGGGCCGACGACGAAGTGATCGGGATGGAGGTCGTGGCGCCATCTGCCGAGCTGCTGGTTGTGACCGAGCAGGGCTACGGCAAGCGGACCGTGCTCGAGGACTTCCCGGTGAAGCACCGCGCCACCGGCGGGGTCATCGCCAACTCGCTCAACGCCGAGACGGGCAGGGTGGCCGCCGTCCGCGTCGTGGGTCGCGAGGACGAGGAGCTGATGCTCATCACCGAGGAGGGGACGATCCTGCGCACCGAGGTGAGCAGCGTGAACCGCTATCGCCGCGCATCGCGGGGCGTGACGGTCATGAAGCCCGGCGAGGGAGACCGCATCGTCTCGATCGCGGTCTTCGTGGACGATCGCCCACCGGCCCCCGACGAGGACGCCGAAACCGAGGGCTGAGCCGGGCGGGCGAGCGGCTAGAATCGGCTCCCAATGTACGCCGACGAGTTCAGCATCTACGCCGGCAACGCCAATCGGCCGCTCGCCGAGCAGATCTGCCGCTATCTGCGCACCGAGCTGGGCAAGGCCGAGGTCTTCAAGTTCGCGAACGACAACATCTTCGTGCGGGTGATGGAGAACGTCCGCGAGCAGGACGTCTTCCTCGTGCAGCCCACCTCGCGCCCGGTGAATGACTCGGTCATGGAGCTGCTGATCATGATCGACGCCTTCAAGCGGGCCAGCGCCGGGCGGATCACCGCGGTGATGCCGTACTACGCCTACGGCCGCTCCGACAAGAAGGACCAGCCACGCGTCCCGATCACCGCACGCCTGGTGGCCGACATGCTCACCGTCGCGGGGGCCGATCGGGTCCTGACGATGGACCTCCACCAGGGCCAGATCCAGGGCTTCTTCAGCATCCCGGTGGACGAGCTGACGGCGGTGAACATCCTGTCGCGCTACATCCGCGAGAAGAACCTGGACGACATCGTGGTCGTGAGCGAGCTCGGCTTCGCCAAGAAGGCCCGCAACTTCGCCGAGATCCTGCAGGCGCCGCTGGCGATCGTGGAGAAGCGACGGGTCGGGAACGAGGACAAGACCGAGCTGATGAACATCATCGGCGAGGTGGCGGGCAAGACGGCGGTCATCATCGACGACGAGATCGACACGGCCGGGTCGCTCCTTGAAGCCGTCTCAGCGCTGGTGGCCGAGGGGGCGACCGCGATCTACTCGTGCGCCACCCATGGCGTCTTCTCGGACAAGTCGCTCGAGCACATCGAGGCCAGCCCGATCACCGAGGTGATCGTCACCGACACGATCCCGCTGCCGGCGAGCGCCAATCGCGAGAAGGTCACGGTCCTCTCGATCGCGCCGCTCTTCGGTGAGGCGATCAAGCGGATCCACCGTGGCGAGAGCGTGGGCGCCCTCTTCTCGTCCGAGGTGCAGCTGGTCGAGGAGATGACGTTCTGGGGCAGCCACGCCGACGACGAGGAGGCGCAGGAGCCGCCGGCCGCCCCCGAGGGCTGAGCACGCGGAAGGGCTGATCGGCCCATCCGGATATACTCGATCCCTGAGATGCTGAAGTTCCTCTCCAGGCTGACGGACTCGAACGATCGCGAGGTCCGTCGCTTCGAACCGACCGTTGGCCGCATCAACGAGCTCGAGCCGGAGTACGCCGCCCTCACCGACGCCGACCTGCGCGGCAAGACCGAGCAGTTCCGCGCCCGCCTGCGCGACGCGCTGGGCGACCTGCTCGTCCCCATCGAGCAGCGCGCGCTGACCCCGGAGGAGGCCGCGGAGTCGGAGCTCGTGGTGGGCGACCCGACCCGGATCAGCGAGGAGCGCAAGGAGCAGCACAAGCGCGAGCGCCAGCAGATCGACGCGGTGCTCGACGAGATCCTGCCCGAGGCGTTCGCCGCCGTCCGCGAGGCGATGCGGCGCGCGCTGGCCAAGCGCCACTACGACGTCCAGCTCGTCGGCGGGATGGTGCTCCACACCGGTGCCATCGCCGAGATGAAGACCGGCGAGGGGAAGACGTTTGTCGCGCCGCTGGCGGCCTACCTGAACGGCCTGACCGGCCGCGGCGTGCACGTCGTGACCGTGAACGACTACCTGGCGAAACGCGACGCGCAGTGGATCGGGCAGGTCTTCTGGCGCCTGGGGATGAGCGTCGGGTCGATCCAGCACGAGGCCGCGTATGTCGTCGACCCTGACTTCCCCCAGACCGATGAGCACCTCCGCTCGCTGCGGCCGGTGGCCCGCGCCGAGGCGTATGCCGCCGACGTGACGTATGGGACCAACAACGAGTTCGGCTTCGACTACCTGCGCGACAACCTGGTCATCGACCTTGGCCAGCGGGTCCAGCGCGGCCACTTCTTCGCGATCGTGGACGAGGTCGACAACATCCTCATCGACGAGGCGCGGACCCCGCTGATCATCTCCGGCGCGGCCGAGGAGTCGGCCGACAAGTACGTCCAGTTCGCCCGGCTGGTGCCCCGCCTGAAGGCCGAGGAGGACTACATCCTCGACGAGAAGTTCCGTCAGGTGGCGATCACCGAGGCCGGGACCGACAAGATGGAGAAGTGGCTGGGGGTCGACAACCTCTTCGACAACGACTTCTCGATGGCGCGCCACCTCGAGCAGGCGCTGAAGGCGGAGGCGCTCTACAAGCGGGATCGCGACTATGTCGTCAAGGACGACGAGGTCGTGATCGTCGACGAGTTCACCGGCCGCCTGATGCCGGGCCGGCGCTGGAGCGAGGGGCTGCACCAGGCGGTCGAGGCGAAGGAGGGGGTGAAGATCCAGAACGAGTCGCGGACGCTGGCGACGATCACCTTCCAGAACTACTTCCGCATGTACGACAAGCTCGCGGGGATGACCGGTACCGCCGAGACCGAGGCGGAGGAGTTCCACAAGATCTACGCCCTCGAGGTGATCGCGGTTCCGACCAACCAGCCGATGATCCGCGACGACTTCGCCGATCTCGTCTTCGCCAGCCAGAAGGGCAAGTGGGACGCCGTCATCGAGGAGATCGTCGAGGAGCACGAGCGCGGTCGGCCGGTCCTGGTGGGCACGATCAGCGTCGAGGTGAGCGAGATGCTCGGCGAGATGCTGAAGCGGCGCGGCATCAAGCACAGCGTCCTGAACGCCAAATTCCACGAGAAGGAAGCCGAGATCGTCGCCCAGGCCGGGCGCAGCGGCAACGTCGTGATCGCCACCAACATGGCCGGCCGAGGGACGGACATCATCCTCGGCGGCAACCCGGAGATGCTGGCCGCGGAGCTGCTCCACAAGAAGGGCCTCACCGTCCTGGAGGCCTCGCCCGAGCAGTACGCCGCCGCCCTGGCCGAGGCCGATCGGCTGTGCGCCGAGGATCGCGAGACCGTCGTGGCGGCCGGCGGCCTGCACATCGTGGGGACCGAACGGCACGAGGCGCGGCGCATCGACAACCAGCTGCGTGGCCGCGCCGGCCGCCAGGGCGACCCGGGGAGCACCCGCTTCTACCTCTCCCTGGAGGACGACCTGATGCGGCGCTTCGCCAGCGACCGCGTCCAGTCGATCATGCGCACGCTCGGCTTCAATGACGAGACCGCCCTCGAGTCGAAGATGGTGAGCCGTACCATCGAGGGAGCCCAGACCCGGGTCGAGGGGTTCAACTTCGACACGCGCAAGCACGTCGTGCAGTACGACGATGTCATCAACCGCCAGCGCGAGACGATCTACCACGAGCGCGAGCGGATCCTGCGCTCCGACACCCTGGCGCCGACGGTCCTGGCGATGCTCGAGGAGGAGGTGCGTGCGCTCGTCACCGAGCACACCGCCGCCGAGTACCCGTCGGAGTGGAATCGCGACGGGCTGAAGACCCAGCTGACGACCATGGTGCCGACCCTCGAGCCGCGCGCCCTGGCGGCCATCGACGACCTGGTGGACGCGAACGAGGTCGCGGCCGTCGTCACCGACCTTGTCGCCGATGCGTACGAGCGCAAGCGCGCCGAGGTCGGCGACGAGGGGATGCTCGTCCTGGAGCGGCTCGTCCTGCTGCGAGTCATCGACTCGCTGTGGGTCGAGCACCTCACCGCGGTCGACGACATGCGGCGGGGCATCGGCCTGCGGGCGTACAGCCAGCGCGACCCGCTGAACGAGTTCAAGGTCGAGGCGTACCGGATGTTCGACGAGCTCAAGTCGACGATCCGCCACGACATCACCCACACGGTCTTCCGCGTCACCCTCACCCGTGAGCCGGCGCAGCAGCGCCAGGCGCGGCCGATGATGGAGAGCCGGCCGGACGTCACCGGCAACGCGGTTGCGGCCACGGCTGGCACTGCCGTCGTCGCCGGCGGAGCCTCCCGACCGGCCACGTCGCCTGCCAAGGCAGGTCCCAAGCTGGGCCGCAACGACCCGTGCTGGTGCGGGTCGGGCAAGAAGTACAAGCGGTGCCACGGCGCCTGAGCCGCCAAATCTGGGGGTTGGCGAACGCGCACGAACGGGGTACCATACGTGCTCAGGATCGCGAGGCCTCATGACCTCGCGATTTCTTGTAAGAGGAGGGCTACGTGAAGCAGCTGACCACCCCTCGTCGAGGCACTGAGACCCTCACCCCCACCCCTCCCTCGACAGAGCTGCCGCTGGTCACCCGCTTCCGAGACCCCTCCCTCCCCTACGAAGACCTCATCGTCTGCGAGCGCGACTGCATGCGCTGCAGCTACGCCATGACCCTCGACTGCGACGGCAACTGCGGGTCCTGCCCGCGCCAGGACTACTGCCCGTGCGTCAACCCCGCCAGGGTTCGAAGCAAGGGCGCGCGGTTGACCGAGATGGAGCTCCCGATGGTGGCGGCCCTTGGACGCAATTAAGGACGAGGCGCTTCGGCTCGCGCGCCTCGTGGCCGATACGGCGGTGCGCCTTTGACTTGCCCGCCAAGGAACTCGAGCTCGCGGAGCTGACCTCGCGATCCTCCGATCCCGGCCTCTGGGACGATCCCGCAGCTGCACAGGTCGTGCTTCGCCGCGCCGACGAGCTGCGCGAGGAGATCGGCGCCTGGCAGGAGCTCGGCGCCCGCGCCAGCGCCTTGGCCGAGATGGCCGAGCTGGCCGCGGCGGAGCCTGACGGCGGCGCCACGTTGGCCGCCGACCTCGAGCGGGACCTCGCCAGCCTGAGCGCCGACTGGAATCGGATGGAGGGCCGCCTCCTCCTCTCCGAGCCCTACGACGAGCGGCCGGCGATCGTATCGGTCTACGCCGGAGCCGGCGGAACGGAGAGCCAGGACTGGGCCGAGATGCTGCTGCGCATGTACCTGCGCTGGGCGGAGCGCAGCAAGTACCGGACCGAGATCCTCGACCAGACCGAGGGCGAGGAGGCTGGACTGAAGAGCGTCACCGTGGCGATCGACGGCCGCTGGGCCTACGGGCGGCTGAAGAGCGAGCGGGGCGTCCATCGGCTCGTCCGGATCAGCCCGTTCGACTCGCAGAACCGGCGCCACACCAGCTTCGCGCTGGTGGAGGTGATGCCGGAAGTCCCCGAGGATGCGGCGATCGAGATCGACGAGAAGGACCTGCGGGTCGACACCTACCGGGCATCGGGCGCGGGCGGCCAGCACGTCAACAAGACCGACTCGGCGGTCCGCATCACGCACCTGCCGACGGGGATCGTGGTGACCTGCCAGAACGAGCGGAGCCAGATCCAGAACCGCGAGCGCGCGATGACCGTCCTGCGCGCGAAGCTCGCCGAGCGCGAGGCCGAGGAGCGCGAGACCGAGATGGCCCGCCTGCGCGGCCAGCACGTCGAGGCGGGCTGGGGGAACCAGATCCGCAGCTACGTCCTGCAGCCGTACACCATGGTCAAGGACCTGCGCACCGGGGTCGAGACCTCGAACCCCAGCGCGGTGCTGGATGGGGACCTGGATGCCTTCATCGAGGGGTATCTGCGCTCGAGAATCGGCGAGGTGGCCGCCACGTGACCGACACGCTTCGCCGTCCGTACGTCGCCACCCCCGACCTCGCCGAGCCGGTGATCAGCATGGTCGACGTCGGCATGACCTACCCGAACGGCAAGGTCGCGCTGGTCGACGTGAACGTGAGCATCCCAGAGGGCGACTTCGTCTTCCTGGTCGGCCCTTCGGGCGCCGGCAAGAGCACCTTCATCCGGCTCCTCATCCGCGAACAGCTGCCTACCAGCGGCCGGGTGGTGGTGGCCGGCCGCGACCTCTCGACGATGCGACGCAGCCAGGTGCCCACCCTGCGACGCCGGATCGGGATCGTCTTCCAGGACTTCCGCCTGCTGCCGGCCAAGACGGTCTACGAGAACGTGGCCTTCGCCCTCGAGGTGACCGGGGCGACCGGCGCCGAGATCCGCAAGCGCGTCCCGCGCCTCCTCAACCTGGTCGGCCTCCACGAGCATGACGACCACCTGCCGGCGCAGCTCTCCGGCGGCGAGCAGCAGCGCACGGCGATCGCGCGGGCGCTGGTCCATGATCCGGCGATGCTCATCGCCGACGAGCCGACGGGCAACCTCGACCCGGTCACCAGCTGGGACCTGATCCAGCTCCTCATCCAGATCAACGCGATGGGGACCACTGTGCTGATGGCTACGCACAACCAGGAGATCGTGAACGCGATGCGGCGGCGGGTGCTGGCGCTCGAGCACGGCACCCTGGTGCGCGACGAGTCCGGCGCCGCGTACGAGCGCGAGTACTAGCCGATGCCGCTCGTGCGCTTCGTCGCCTTCTCGGTGGTGCGGGCCTGGCAGGGCTTCTGGCGCAACGCGATGATGAGCCTGGCGGCCACGTCCACCGTCGTGCTGATGCTCGTCCTCCTGTCCGGGCTGTTCATCGTGCTGGCAGGGCTGAACAGCGGCCTCCAGTACATCGAGAGCAAGGTCGGTGTCACGGCCCGCCTGGTCGACAATCTCCAGCAGGATCGGATCGACGCGCTCGTCGTCGACATCAGAGCCCTTCCGGGGGTCGCCGAGGTCGTCTACTGCAGTCCTGACTGCGCGCTGGAGCGACTGAAGGAGTTCTACCGCGAGCAGGGCCAGACGCTCGACCTCGGCGGTGCCGAGATCACGCTCTACGCCAGCGTCGAGATTGCCCTCACCGATCCGAACTTCGCGAGTGGCGTCGCCAGCTCGCTCGAGGGACGCCAGGAGATCGAGCGGATCATCACGCGGCAGGCCGACTACGACAAGCTGCTCGGGATCATCGGCTACGTGCGCACGGTGGGGATCATCGCGCTGGGGCTGGTGGGCCTGACCGTTCTCTTCATGATCGTGAACATGATCCGGATCGCGGTCTACAGCCGCAGCGGCGAGATCGAGATCATGCGCCTTGTCGGTGCCAGCGACTCGTTCATCCGCTGGCCGTTCATCCTGGAGGGGATCCTCTGCGGCGTCATCGGCGCGGTCGTCACCATCATCCTGGTGGCGATCGCCTGGGAGCCGATCAAGCCGATCATGGTGCGCGTCTTCCAGATGCCCACCGCCGTCAGCACCGAGTTCCTGGCCGTCCTGTCGGCCCTGATCCTGGGCGTCGGGCTGGGCGTCGGCGCGCTCGGGAGCTGGATCAGCGTCCGCGCCAACCTCTCCTCGGCGGCGTAAAGCACGCCTGGGCGGTAAGCGAAACGTAATGGGGGCGTAATCGGGCTTCGCCCAGCCCGGTGCTACACTCCGCCGCCGATGACCGACCAGACACCCACCCCGCCACTCAGCCCGCCGCCTGCCCCGTTCCCGACCAGGCCGCCCGAGCTTCCCTCGGTCCGAGGCTCCTCCCCGGTGACCTGGGTCGTCTCCCTCCTGCTGGCCAGCATGGTCGGCGCGCTCCTCTTCGCCGGAGGCTATCTCGCGGCAGGTGGCGGGAGCCGGGACGGGACCTGCGCCGCCCCGACCGAGGCCTTCGCGGCGCTGTGCGAGGCATACGACAAGCTGAAGCAGCAGTTCGTCGACAAGCTCGACGATACGCAGCTCGCCGAGGGCGCGATCCGCGGACTCTTCGAATACGGGGTCAAGGATCCGTTCAGCGGCTACATGTCCCCGGACGAGTACCAGCGGGCGCTGGGCTCCCTCTCCGGCGAGTTCACCGGGATCGGCGCCGAGATGGCCGTCAAGAACCTCGAGGACCCGGACGACCTGGCGGCCTGCACGCAGCTCTCCGACACCTGCGCCCTGGTGGTCGTGGCCCCGCTGGCCGACTCGCCGGCCGAGAAGGCCGGGCTGAAGTCTGGCGACATCATCCTCGAGGTGGATGGTGCAAGCGTCAACGGCTCGACCCTCCAGGAGCAGGTCGGCAAGGTCCGCGGCGAGGACGGGACGAAGGTGACGTTGACCGTCAAGCGCGGTGAGCGGACCTTCGATCTCTCGATCACGCGGGCCAAGATCGTGCAGCACGAAGTGACGAGCAGGATGCTCGACGGCAAGATCGGATACATCGGGCTCCACGGGTTCAGCCAGCGCAGCGCAGAGGAGTTCCGCACCTCGCTGGGCGCCCTCCTCGACGACGGCGCCGTCGCCATCGTCTTCGACCTCCGCGACAACCCGGGCGGCTACATCGACTCCGCCCAGAAGGTCGCGTCGGAGTTCATCGGCTCCGGCCTCATCTTCAGCCAGGAGTCGTCCGGTGACGACACGAAGGACTGGAAGGCAACCGGTGACGGGCTCGCCACCGACCCGGAGCTGCCCCTCGCGGTCCTCGTCAACGGTGGCAGCGCATCCGCATCCGAGATCGTGGCGGCCGCGATCAAAGAGCGCGGCCGGGGCGTGATCATCGGCGAGCCGACCTACGGCAAGAACACGGTCCAGGTCTGGACCGAGCTCGTTGACCACAGCGGTGTCCGCATCACGATCTCGCGCTGGTTCACGCCGGACCACAACTCGGTGGCGCCCGACGGCGTCCAGCCGGACGTGACCGTGGCCGTCCCGGACGGAACGCCGGCCGACCAGGACCCCGTCCTCGACCGAGCCATCACCGAGCTGACGGCCCCGGCGGCCCTCATCCGGTGGCTGCGGTTGGCGGCGTAGCCGGGCATTGCGCCCCGACCGGGCGGCTGCTAGCATCCGGCCCAACGAAAGGAGGTGGTGTGCAGTGAGTAGTTCCTGTCACGCCACCACCGAGGCGGTGCGCTAGCACCCCTTCGTGTGGTAGCGACGAGAGAGCCGGCCGATACGGTCGGCTCTTTCCTTTCCACCCCAGGCTAGGTTCCGATGCCCGACAAGACCGTCGCCGTCAACCGCCGCGCCCACCACCAGTACGCCATCGAGGAGACGCTGGAGGCCGGCCTCGCGCTGACCGGAACCGAGATCAAGTCGATCCGCGCCGGCCGTGTCAACCTCGCCGAGGCCTACGCCCGCATCGAGCGGGGCGAGGCGTGGCTGATCGGGGCACACATCGCCCCCTACGAGCAGGGGAACCGGAACAACCACGAGCCGACGCGGACCCGAAAGCTGCTCCTCCATCGCGACCAGATCGCGGAGCTGGTCGGACGCACCCAGGCCAAGGGCTTCACGCTCGTCCCGATGAAGCTCTACATCCGCAACGGGATGGCCAAGCTCGAGATCGGCATCGGGCGGGGCAAGAAGGAGTTCGACAAGCGCCGCACGATCGCGGAACGCGATGCGCGGCGCGACCTCGAACGCTCCACGAAGGAGCGTGTTCGCCTCTAGGCGATTTCGAGCTCCTGGAAGGCGCGTGCTACCCTAATGGCTCGTTCGGTCCGTGGGGATGTCAGGTTTCGACAGGGCTCAGGGACCGGGAACTGCAGGTCGAGGTCGCCCGCATGGCCTCGTAAAACCGCGGGCAAGCCAGTAACTGGCAAGAATAGTTACGCCCTCGCCGCCTAAATAGCGACGAGCGCCGACACGGTCCTCTCTCGCCGGATCGTGAAGGCGTCATTTGGCGAGATGCGGTGCCGCCGACTCCGGTGAGCGGCATCAAAGGGCCGTGAGGTCAGCCGGATAGCGAGCGGAGCACCCCGCCGGTCGGGGGCCCGCAAGCAAAGCTCGTAAATCGGCCGGAAATATCTGTAGTACGTTCCCGGCGACTTGGTTCTGGACGGGGAGTTCGATTCTCCCCCATCTCCACCAGCACTCATCCGACGGCGGCCGCGGCAACGCGAGCCGCCGTCCGTCGTCCCGGGCGATCCGGCTGGACCCCTGTGCTAACGTGCCGGTACGCGGCACGCGCCCAGATTCCTGCTCCGGCCGCGGGTGAAGGAGGCGTGGGACCATGAACCTGTCCAAGCTCAGCGCATCGGAGAAGCTCGCCGTCTACGGGGCCGTGGCGACGGTCATCGGGGCCGCGGTTGCGGCATCGAGCTGGCCCGGTCACTGGGGCGTGACGTGGCTGGGGGCGATCCTCGGCCTGGCGATGCTGGCCATCGTCTTCCTGCCGCAGATGTCGCCGACCACGAAGCTGCCGGGCAAGAAGGGCAGCCTCATGGTCGCGGTTGGCGGCGCCGCAGCCCTGCTGATGGCATTCGTCCTGTTGACGACCTTCACCTTCACGTTTGAGGGCTTCGACCTCTCCTCCCTCCTCTTCCTGATCGCCGTCGCCGGAGCCATCGTCATGGGCTGGGCCGGCTGGCAGGCCTTCCAGGCGGAGGGCGGCAAGTTCGAGGTCGGCATGTCCGGTGCGTCGTCGGTTCCTCCAGTTCCAGGCGTGCCACCCCCGGCTGCGCCGCCCAGCGCGCCGTCGGCTGACGCACGCCCGAACGGGGACGACGACCAGCCCTGATCTGCCTATGAAGGGCGTCCCTCGTGTGCTAAGGTCGCGGCCACGCGGCACGCCCAGCGCGCTCCACGCATCGTCGCCGCGATGACATTGGGAGGCGTTTGGAACTGATGGATTTTTCCAAGCTCAGCTCGAACGACAAGCTGGCGGTCTATGGCGCGGTCGCGGCCATCATCGGGGCATTCCTGGGCTTCGGTGGCGGCGGGACCTGGGGCCTCATCACCGGCATCGCGATGCTGGTGATCATCTTCCTGCCCCAGTTCTCACCCTCGACCAAGCTCCCCGGCTCGAAGGGGAGCCTCATGGTCATCGTCGGTGGCGCCGGCGGCCTTGCCGCGCTCCTGGCGCTCCTCGCGCTGCTCTCCCTGTTCGGCGCGCTTGGCGGTTACGCCACGACCTGGATGATCGGCCTGCTCCTGAGCGCCGCCGGTGGCGCACTGATGGCCTGGGCATCCTGGCGCGAGTTCCAGGCTGAGGGTGGGAAGTTCAACGTCGGGACGGCGAGCAGCGCCCCAACCCCGCCGCCTGCCGCTCCACCGGCAGCTCCACCGGCAGCTCCGCCCGCAGCACCGATGTCCGAGCCGATGTCGCCCCCGCCGGCTGCGCCGATGAGCCAGCCGACGAGCGAGCCGATGGACAGCGACCGTTCCGAGGACGAGCCGCGCCCCTAGCCGAGGCCTCTCTCCCGCGCCCTCCGCGAGAGCAGCTCAACCGGGTCGATCACCTCGGCCCGGGATGACCTGGCTGCCTCCAGCTTCTCCGCCACCGCGTCACCCGCGAGGCCGTCGTCGATCGCGTCGATGGCCTCGCCAAGGAGCGCCCGCCGCTCGGGATCCGTTTCCCCCGTCATGAGCTGGCGCACGAGTGCGGACAGGTCCGACTGTGTCGCCTCCAGGTCGGGCGGGGCACCGTCGCACGCCTCGGTGAAGTAGGCAATGGCGAGGGCAAGTACCACGTCCTGGTCGGCGGGCTGATCGCGGAGACCGGCGCCGTCCTGGACGACGAACCGCGCTGCGCCCGCCCGATGCCCGAACCCGATCCACGGGCCGTCCGCAGCCAAGCGCCCGATGGCGCGAACTGCCTCGAGCGGCGCCGGGGCGCCCTCCATCGCGTTCGTGCCGGCTATTCGACCTTGGTGGCCGGCAGGATCACGATCCGACGGTTTGGCTCGACCCCCACGCTCTGGGTGCGGACCTTGCCGTTCTCCACGAGCGCCATGTGCACGATGCGCCGCTCGATGGCGGGCATCGGCTCGAGCTGGATGATCTTGCCGGTCTGGAGGACCCGCTTCGCCGCTCGGTCGGCCACGTCTCGCAGCTGCTCCTCGCGGCGGCCGCGGTAGTTCTCGACGTCCACCGCGATGCGGTGGTACTCGCCTTCCTTCTTGGCGACGATCAGGTTGACGATGTGCTGCAGGCTGGCGAGCTTCTCGCCGCGGCGGCCGATCAGGACGCCAAGGTCCGAGCCGCGCACGTTGAGCCGCGCCGTTTCCCCGCCGGTGGCCACCTCGACGGTGCCCGGCACCTCCATCAGGCGGAGCAGCTCCTCGAGCACGCCCTTCGCCTCCTCGAGCGTGCCGCGCTCCTTGTCGGTCAGCTCGTCGAGCGGCTTGCCCGGGATGAAGGGAGCCGGCTCACGCGGCGGCCGATCCTCGCGGGGCTCGCGGGGCGGCCTGTCGCGGAACGGGCGATCGGCGCGGCCGCCGCGGGCGTCGCGGTCGGATCGTCCACGACCGCCTCGCGATCGACCGCCGCTGTCCCGACGTGGGGCGGTGTCGGCCCGCGCGAAGTCGGAGGGTCCGAGGTCGGCGATCTGCTCGCTCACCGGCTCCGCCATCTCCTCGCTGGCGGCGGGCGGTGGCGGTGGGCTCGAGCGGCGTGGCTCACGGACCGGCGCCATCGGCTCCGGCTCGGGGGCAGTGTCACGCACCGTTTCGGCCGCCGCGACCGCGGACTTGGGGGCGGCCAGGATGCGCGCCTCCTCGCCCCCGACCCCCAGGATCCCTCGGCTCCCCTGGGAGAGGATCTCAATGTCGAGCTCGGACAGATCCGCGCTGTATTCCTTCATGGCGCTGCGGATCGCCTCTTCGACGTTCTTGCCGGTGAACTCTCGAAATGTCATCGCTTGCGTCCTCGGCGTCTCTTCTTGGTGTTTGGGCGGGGCAGGGGGCGGCTGGCGCCACCCGGCGTGCCAGCTTGACGTTGGTTTGACGGCGCGGCGTTGCTCTCCGGCTTGTCTGGCTCGGATGAGTCGCGACGCACGGGTCGGCTGACGAGCCCAGCTTCAGGCGCGGGCGCAAAGCGCGGCCGCCACCCGAAGAGCGGGAAGAGGTTGCCCCAGCCCATGATCCGGTACTGCTGGACAACCAGGTATGCGGTGTAGACGATCCAGTACAGGATCAGTCCACTCGGGAAGAGGCCGCCCCACCAGATCGTCAGGAGCGGGAACAGGTAGGTCATCGTATTCGTGGTGGACGAGGTGGGGTCGTCGGCGTTCGGCGGGGGAGCCGTCATCCGCACCTGGACGAACTGGAGCAGGGCGGCAAGGACGGCAAGGGCCGAGATGGTGAAGCCAAGCCCGGGGATCAGGAACCCGAACCTGTTGTCGATCTGCGCCAGGTCCAGGTTCATCAGCCAGGCGACATGGGTGTTGATCGGCTCCACCAGCTTGAGCGGATCGATCAGCTGGCAGTTGAGCGG
>Ga0209998_10000120_pt1 | contig 31024 bp, 26 predicted proteins | sample EndophyteCoNSPM_FD_187576 | JGI IMG/M metagenome (GOLD analysis project Ga0209998, IMG submission 187576) | Arabidopsis thaliana rhizosphere microbial communities from the Joint Genome Institute, USA, that affect carbon cycling - Endophyte Co-N... | ecosystem: Host-associated > Plants > Roots >... | reverse complement strand
GTTCTTTGCGGTCTGAACGCCGACGTTGATCGAGCCCACGGCCGAGGTGAGATCCGCCACGAGCGTGTCGTAGACCTTCGCGCCGGCGTAGAGCCGGCACGCCGCCGTGCAGTCCTGGCCCGCATTGTAATAACCGAAGGTGCGCACACCGGAAACCACCGATTCCAGGTCCGCATCGTCGAACACGATCACCGGCGCCTTACCGCCGAGCTCGAGATGCGTGCGCTTGATCCCGTCGGAGGCCGCCTCGAGGATCTTCGCGCCGGTGGCCACATCCCCGGTGAGGGAGATCATCCGCACCTTCGGATGACGGGTCAGCGGCGCACCGACCGACGCTCCGCGCCCAGAAATCACGTTGACCACGCCGGCGGGAAAGAGCTCGCCGAGCAGCTCGCCGAGCTTCAATGCGGTGAGCGGTGTCTGCTCGGACGGCTTGAGTACGCAGGTGTTGCCGGCGGCGAGTGCGGGTCCGAGCTTCCACGCCGCCATCATGAGCGGATAGTTCCAGGGCGCGATCGAAGCGACGACGCCCACCGGGTCGCGACGAATCATGCTCGTGTAGCCCGCGAGATACTCGCCCGACACCGCGCTGGTCAGGTTGCGGCAGGCGCCGGCGAAGAAGCGAAACACGTCCGCGATCGCGGGGATCTCGTCGGCGAGCGCGGCCGCGTAGGGCTTGCCGCAGTTCTGCGACTCCACTTTCGCAAAGCCCGGCCCGTCCGCCTCGATGCGGTCGGCGAGCTTGAGCAGCAGCGTGGCCCGATCCTTGGGTGGCGTGCGCGCCCAGCCCTCGAAGGCGGCATCGGCGGCGGCCACCGCGGCGTTCACCTGTTCGCGCGAGGCCTCTGCGACGCGCGCGAGCACCTTGCCCGTGGCCGGGTTCAGAACATCCTCGACCTTGCCCCCACCCGCGGTGAGCTTGCCGTTGATCAGCAGTTTCGTCTGCATATGTGCCTCGCTGCCTCGGCGTCAGTTGCCGGAGGAGTGCTCGTCCGGCCGTGTCAGGTAGTAGGCGAGCAGTATGGGTCCGAGCGTCACGAGGATCACGATCACCGCGACGACGTTGGTGATCGGTCGCTCGCGCGGCCGGAACAGCTCGTTGTAGAACCAGATCGGCAGCGTGCGCTCGTGCCCGGCGGTGAACAGCGTGACGATGATCTCGTCGAAGGACAGCGCAAACGCCAGCATCCCGCCCGCGAGCAGCGCCGTCGCGATCTGCGGCAGCAGTACGTAGCGGAAGGTCTGCCAGCCATCGGCGCCCAGGTCCATCGAGGCCTCGACCCAGCTCGGAGGTATCCGACGCAGGCGGGCGATCACGTTGTTGTGCACGATGACGAGGCAGAAGGTCGCGTGGCCGGCGACGATGGTCCAGAACCCGGGCGTCAGTCCGACGGATCGGATTCCGGCCAGGAGCGCCAGTCCCGTGATGATGCCGGGCAGTGCGATCGGCAGCACGAAGAGCAGCGTGATCGACTCCTTCGCGCGGAAGTTGCTGCGCGCGAGTGCGAAGGCCGCGAGCGTGCCGAGGATCAGCGCCGCCAGCGTAGCGATGCTCGCCACCATGAGCGAGAGACGCATCGCTTCCCAGATATCGTCGCGCGCGAACGCTGCCTCGAACCAGTGCAGCGTGAGCCCCGGAGGTGGAAAGGCGTAGGTGCGGTCCTCGGTGGTGAAGGCGTACAGCACGATCACCCACACCGGCAGGTGCAGGAACACGAGCCCGGCCGCCGCCGCGAGCTTGAGCCCGACGGATGCTCCTCCCCAATGCCGCTTAGAGCGCATCAAAGGCACCCATCCGCCGCGCAAGCGCGAGATAGATCGCGATCAGTACGATCGGGACGATCGAAAAGGCCGCTGCCAGCGGCATGTTCCCGGCCGTGCCCTGCTGCTGATAGACCATCATGCCGATGAAGTAACCGGGCGCGCCGACCACGCTTGGGATGATGTAGTCGCCGAGCGTCAGCGAGAACGTGAAGATCGAGCCGGCAGCCAGTCCGGGGAGCGCGAGCGGCAGCACGACGGTGCGAAAGGTCTGCCCGGGCCGGGCGCCGAGATCGGCGGACGCCTGCAGCAACGACTGCGGCACGCGCTCGAGCGCGGCCGCGAGCGGCAGGATCATGAACGGCAGCCACATGTAGACGAACACGATGAACATGCCGATGTAGCTGGAGGCCAGCGAGGGACCGCCGACCACGGGTACTGCGAGCAGCCGGTCGAGCGGCCCCTGCAGCCCAAGCCCGGTGAGCGCCCAGGAAATGATGCCCTCCTTGGCGAGGAGGAGCCGCCAGGCGTAGACCTTGACGAGATAGCTGGTCCACATCGGCAGCATCACGCCGACGTAGAAGAGCGCCTTCATCCGTGGCCCGGCATGGCGCGCCATGTAGTTCGCGACCGGGAAGGCGATCACCGCGGAGGCGAGCGTCACCGCCACCGCCATCAGGACCGTGCGCAGAACGATGTCGACGTTCGCCGGGTGACCGACGAGTTGGCGATAGGTCTTGAGAGTCAGCTCCGGCACGACCCGCGCCGTGAACTCGTCGATCGCGTAGAAGCTCTGCGCGAGCAGCGCGAAGAGCGAGGCGAGATAGACCGTGCCCAGCCACAGCAGTGGCGGCGCAAGCAGCAGCGCGAGGTAGAAACCCTGGCGGCCGTGGAGAAACCGCGAGACGCTGCGGGCGACCATCGTCACTCGAGCGGCACGGCGCTCGCCCTGGGCCACGAGATCCGCACGCGCGTGCCGGGAGCCGGCAGCGCCGCTGCGTCGCCCGATTCCGCCTGCGCGACTGCGAGCACGGCGCCGTCGCCCGTGCGCACGTGACATCGGCTGCTTGCGCCGTGATACAGGATGTTCTCGAGCACGCCCTCTGTGACTACGTGATCCGGGGGCGGAGCGCCGTTTGTCACGATCCGGATCAGCTCGGGGCGGATTGCGAAGGCCTGGCGTCGCCCGGTGAGCCGCTCCGCGAGGTCGGACTCCACCACGTTCGCGCTGCCGACGAAGCCCGCGACGAAAGCCGTTTTGGGCCGCGTATAGAGCGCACGCGGCGTGTCGAGCTGCTCAATGCGCCCGGCGTTGAAGACCGCCACGCGGTTCGCCATGGATAAGGCTTCACCCTGGTCGTGCGTGACGAACACGAAGGTGATCCCCAGGCGCTGCTGCAGGCTCTTGAGCTCGGTCTGCATCTCCTCGCGAAGCTTCAGGTCGAGCGCCCCGAGCGGCTCGTCGAGCAGCAGGACCTTCGGCTGATTAATGAGCGCGCGTGCGAGGGCGACGCGCTGCTTCTGGCCGCCCGAGAGCTGCGTCGACCTGCGGTCGGCGAACGATTCGAGCTGGACGAGGTCGAGCATCTCGAGCGCCCGCTTGCGCCGTTCCGCGGCGGCAACCCCCCGTACGCGGAGCCCATAAGCAACGTTGTCCGCGACGTTCATGTGCGGAAAGAGCGCGTAGTCCTGGAACACGGTATTGACGTTGCGCTCGAAGGGCGGAATGTCGGTGACGTCGACACCGTCGAGCAACACCTGCCCGCTGTCCGGGTGATCGAAGCCCGCGATCAGCCGCAGACAGGTCGTCTTGCCGGAGCCGGACGGGCCCAGAAGCGCGAAAAACTCGCCCGGCGAGATCGTGAGCGAAATGCGGTCGAGGGCGACGACCGGGCCGAAGGCCCGGGACGCCTCACGCAGTTCGATCGCAGGGGACGCGTCCCTTTTCCGTTGATCCGTCACAGACAGTCGCGCCGCGAGCTGGAAACGGGAAGCGTCCCCTCCTGGCGGCCGCTTCCTAGCGGCCGCCCATCACCGCGACATAATCGGTCGCCCAGCGGCTGTACGGCACGCAGGTCCCCTGCGCGCAGGTCGCTTCGGGCGTGCGCCAGAACCAGATGCGGTCGAAATTGTCGAAGCCGTTGGTCTTGCAGCCCTCCGGTCCGAGGAGCGCGTTGCCCTCGCAGGCCGCCGGCACCGCGGGCACCGATCCGAACCAGGACGCGAGATCACCCTGCACCTTGGCATTGAGCGACCACTCCATCCACCGGTATGCGCAGTTCGGGTGCTTGGCATCCGTGGCGAGCATGGTCGTATCCGCCCATCCCGTGGCGCCTTCGGTGGGTACGGTGCTCGCGATCGGCTGTTTGTTGGCCACCAGCGTATTGACCTGGAAGGGCCAGGAGCTCGAGGCGACCACACCTTCGTTGGTGAAGTCCTGCACCTGGACGTTGGCGTCGTGCCAGTAGCGATGCACGAGGGGATGCTGCTTGCGCAGCACCTCGAGCGCCGCGGTGTACTGCTCTTCGTTGAGCTCGTAGGGATTCTTGATACCGAGCTCGGGCCGCTTGGCCATGAGATACAGCGCCGCATCCGCGACGTATATCGGGCCGTCATAGCCCTGGATGCGTCCCTTGTTCGACTTGCCGTCGGGCAACTTCTGCGGCTCCAGCACGACCGACCACGAGGTCGGCGCCGTCTTGAACACTGTCGTGTTGTACATCAGCACGTTCGGACCCCACTGGTAGGGCGTGCCGTAGTGCTTGCCGTCGACGAAGTGCCAGGGCGCCTCCTTGAGGCGCTCGTCGACGTTCGCGTAGCTCGGGACGCGGCTGATATCGACGGGCTGCACGGTGCCGCCGCGGATCAACCGAATCGACGCGTCGCCAGAGGCAGTGACGAGGTCATAGCCGCCCTGCGTCATGAGCGACACCATCTCGTCCGACGTGCCCGCGGTCTTTACGTTCACCTTGCACGCGGTTTCCTGCTCGAACGCCGACACCCAGTCGTAGTTCTTGTCGGTATCGCCGCGCTCGATGTAGCCCGGCCAGGCGACGATGTCCACCTGGCCCTCGAGTGTCTCGGCGGTGGGACCAGCCGCGGCTGCGGGTGCTTGCGCGGCCGGTTCGGTCTTTTTCTGGCAGGCGGTGATCGCCAGCGCGACGACGAAGGGCAAGAACAAGCGCCGATACGGCGCCGTGAACCGGGATGACATGTGGACCCCCAGCGTTCGTACGGTTGTGTCGGGAGATCAATGCTGCGCATGCAGCCCGGGCATTCTATGCCCGCAACGCGCGAGTTCCTAAGGGTGGAGTGAAACCGGCTTTGCTGCAGCGCAGGAATCAGCGCGCGCTGTGGTCCGAAGCAAGGCGGAGCTCGAAGCGGATCTTGACCTCGTTGCCGACCCAGGTCGTGTCGGTCCATTCGCCCTGGCCGACACCGAAGTCGAGCCTCCGGATGGTGGTACCACCCGCGAGCGTCGCGTGCTGGCCATCGGCGGCCGGGGTGAACGTGAACGGCAGCAGCACATCCCGAGTTACGTCGCGGATGGTCAGACGGCCCCGTGCTTCGAACTTGCCCGCGCCCTTGGCGGCAAACGCCGTTGTCTCGAACCGTGCAGTCGGCCAGCGGTCCGTGGCGAAGAAGTCGCCGCTCGCAAGCGCCGCGTCGCGATCGCCGTCCTGCGTATCGGCCGAGCGCGTGTCGATCTCGACCAGGAATCGACTGCCGGCCAGGTCGGCCGGGTCGAACCGGATCTCCGGGGTGAAGCGCTTGAAACGGCCCTCGAATTCCGCGCCGGCCTGCATTGCGCGGAACACCAGTTGACTGTCCGCCGCGTCAGTACGCCAGGCAGCGGCCGCCAAGGCGTTGCCCGCGGTCAGAATCAGCAGCAGGACGGTGCCGGTAAACGGCAGCATCCGGCGCAGCACGTCGTCCCGGCGTCCGAAGTGGTGATAGAGAGCGGCGGACGCGTGGATGATCGCGACGGTCACCAGCAGGCGCGCAAGCCACTCATGCACTTCTTCGAAGAGCTCGTGCATCCCCGCATCGGGCGCCACCAGGTCCGGCCACTGGAACAGGCCGAAAAAGCTGACGGGGTAGTTCTTATAGGACGACATCAGCCAACCGGTCAGCGGCTGCAGCAGGATCAACGCATAGAGCAGGCGGTGCGTGCCGACCGCGGCGAGCCGCTGCCAGCGCGGCATGTCCGCGGGCGGCACCGGGCGGGGGTTCGCGTATCGCCACGCGAGGCGCACCAGGGCGAGCATCAGGATCAGCATCCCGAACGACTTGTGCCATGCAAGGAGCTCCAGCTTGCGCAGCCCGTTGGGCAGGTCGTCGGCTGAAATCCCCAGCACCAGTTGTGTAATTATCAGGACCACGATGCTCCAGTGCAGGAGCTTCGCGACCGAGCCGTAGGACGAAGGCGTATTGCGCAGCATCCGGAGGGATCCTTGGAGTACGGCGACCACTCGATACTAACGCAGCCCGCAGGCCGCGGTTGGCGCGGCAGACCGAAAGGGCCAGGGCCGAATCGATGGCCGGCGCCTTTGTTTGCCGCGCTGGCGTGCGCCGTACTCGCGAGCTGTGCGCCAAGGCGTCCCGAGCCGCCGGCTCCGGGACCCGCGACCAGCTCACCGCGGGCCGCGGTGCCGGCCGGCGCACGCGAGTTCGAGGTCGACCCGCAGGCAAGCGTCGTCACCATGCTGGTCCGGCGTGCCGGCAAGCTGTCCGGCTTCGGTCACGTGCACGTCATGACCTCTGCCGATGAGACGGGTCGGGTCTGGTTCGGGACCACACCCGATCTGTCGGGCTTCGAGGTGCGCGTGCCGGTCGACGCGTTCGTCGTCGACGATCCGGCGGCGCGCGCCGCGGCCGGCCCGGAGTTCGCGGCGAAGGTGCCCGAGGACGCGCGCGCCGGAACCCGCCGCAATATGCTCGGTTCCGACGTGCTTGATGCCGCGAGTTACCCGGAGATCGTCGTCAGCTCGGCGGGCCCGTTGGACGACACCGCCCCGTCGAAACTGAAGGTTCGCATGGTGGTCCGCGGTGCGCAGCTCGAGCGCGAGGTGCCGGTCACGGCGCACATCGGCGCGGATTTGGTCTCCGCCCGGGGCAGTTTCACGGTCCTGCAGAGCGAGCTCGGCATCAAGCCGTTCAGCATCGTGGGCGGCGCCATCGCGGTGGCCGACGAGGTCGAGATCCACTTCGACGTCGTTGCGCGAGCGGTGGGCGCCTCTCACTGAGGGCTGGAACCGCGGGCGTTATTCGTCGGCTCTCATCAACAGCAGCGGGGTGCCTTCGGGCGCCTCGAGGATGGCGTTCTCGCGCGGATCGAGCCCGCGTGGCAGCCGCGACTGAAACCGGAATCCCTTCTCGCGCAGCGCCTCGATGCGTTCGCCCATCACCGGATCGGAGAATGCGAGCACTGGCGCGCGCAGCTCGATCTCGTAGAGACCGACGTTGATATCCGAGCCGGCGAGCACCGCCTTCGGAAACGGCTCCTCGACCCGTTCGAAGGCAACGAGACCCAGCTTGTCCCAGAAGGCGCTCGCGACATCGAGATCCGTGGTCGGCAGCCCGAATTCCTCGAAGTAGCCGATCGCGGTAGTTGGCGCATGACCCACGGCCAGCGGCGAGAAGGTGCGCGCCTCGATCAGCGTGATGGTGTGTCCCGACGGATCGGAGAACCCGAGTTCGTGGAACCTTTCCTCACCGAAGCGCACGAAATCGAATTGGATCCCTAGCGCCTCGAGCTCGGACGCGTGGCTGGCAAGATCCGGCCGCACCCAGGTCAACGAAGGCGAGGGGATGCCGGTGCCGTGCAGCCCCAGGTAGAGATGTCCGTCGGTGACGACCGCGTACGGGTGCGTCCAGACCTCGCCCACGGTCGCCTGCACAAAACCGATCGACTCGTAAAACGCCAGCGACGCCCGCACGTCGGGGGTGTGCACGCTGACCTCGAGGAATCGCCCGAGCATGTCAATCAGCTTACTGAGCGCCGCAGGGTTTGGCTGGCGGCGGCGCCAGGCGGCAGCTAGGGGCGGACGGACGGTTGGGGCTCGCCTGAGTCATGGCAGCTTATGTCGTGTGCGCTTCCACCGGAGGCTAGCGCGGGGCGCCCATCGCAAGCGCCCGCTCGCGCGCGCCTGCAAGCGCGGCCGGATCGCCCCGACCCTCGATCTCGGGCCAGCCAGACGCATGGCGGAGCAGCAGCTGCTCGAGCAAATGCGTATGCGACTCGCTCGAGTTGAGGCATGGCACGTAATCGAGCTCGTCGCCGCCGCGGAGGACAAATGCCGCACGATTGCGCATGTCGATCTCCTCAAGTGTCTCCAGGCAGTCGACGGCAAAGCCCGGGCAAACCACGGTCACTTGTCTCGGCCCCGACTGTGCGTACCTCTCCAGGAGCACGTCCGTGTATGGCTGTAGCCAGGGTTCCCGCCCGAGCCGCGACTGAAACGCCACCGACCAGTCCTCGGCGGCCAGGTCCAACCGCGCGGCAACCCCGCGGGCCGTCGCCTGGCACTGGCAGTGATACGGGTCACCCGCGGCGAAGTAACGCTGCGGAATCGAGTGGAAGGAGAACAGCAGGTGCTTGCGCCCGTGCAGGCGCCAGTGCTCCGCGACGCTGTCGGCCACTGCCGCCAGGTAGGCCTCCTCGTCATGATAGTCATTGACGAACCGCAGCTCGGGAATCCATCGCCAGCGCGCGAGCTCGGCGGTCACGCGTGCGAAGACCGAAGCCGTGGTCGTGCCCGAGTACTGCGGATACAGCGGCAGCACGAGCAGGCGCCGCACGTTCTGACGCCGCAGGTGCTCGAGGGCGGAACCGATCGACGGCAGGCCATAGCTCATGGCGAGACTCACCAGCACCCGGTCGCCGAATCTGACCGCGAGCCGGCGCTGCAGCCCTTGCGCCAGCGCTTCGGAATCCACGAGTAGCGGCGATCCCTGCGGCGTCCAGATCCTCGCGTACGCCGCAGCGCTGCGGCGTGGCCGGATCCGGAGGACCACTCCGTGCAGCGCGAGCCACCACAGCGCGCGCGGAGCTTCGATCACCCGCGGGTCTGACAGGAACTCGGCGAGGTAGCGGCGCACGGCACGCGTCGTCGGCGCGTCCGGGGTTCCCAGGTTCACCAGCAGCAACCCGAGCCGCGGCGGCATTCCGTGCGTGAAGTCCCTGGTTCCGGTGTATTCGGGCATCGGCACACGGCGCTGGGGAGGTGCGCAACGATACCGGAAGGCTGCGTCAGCGACAAAAAAACGGCCCGGCCGGGAGTAAGCTAATAACCCGTTACGCGGCACCGGGGGTGGTGACGGATGGCGACGAGAAAGCGCGCGACGCAACCTGCGGCGTCTGCGCCCGTGAGCGATGCGGCCATCGCTGCGAGGACTGGGCGCATCTGGGCGGAGTGGATCGTGGCGCTCGATGGTGCCGGCGCCCGGGATCTATCGCACACCGCCATCGCCGAGCTCGTGCATGGTCGCTTCGGCGTGGGTGACTGGTGGGCCCAATCCGTGACGGTCGGCTACGAGCGCCTGACCGGAAAGCGTGCCAACCTGCAGAAGGCGGACGGCTTCGCGGCGAGCGGCAGTCTGACCGTGGCCGCCGGGCTCGAGCGGCTCTACGCAACCGCAGCCGACGAAAAGCGGCAACAGAGGTGGTTGCCACCCGGCGTAGTCGTGCACAAGGCGACCCGTCCCAAGTCGATGCGCGCGACCTCGAAGGACGGCAGCAGGAGCATCAGCTTCTATTTCTACGCCAAGGGCCGGGGGAAGGCGCAGATCACGGTGCAGCAGGAGAAGCTCGCTTCGCAGAATGCGGCGCTCAAGCAGAAGAAGGTCTGGGCGAAGAGTCTCAGGGATCTTGCCGAGTTGGCTGCGGCCGACTGAAACCGGGAGGTCCCACTTGCCGTTCAGGTCCGGGGCGGCGCTGCTGCTCGCCATACTCGGCGCCGGGCCGGTGTTTGCCGCTCCGCACAGCGTCGAGGAGCTGCTGCGGCCCACGCGTGTGCGGGACATTGCGCTTTCGCCCGACGGCGCCAAGGTGGCGCTCGCGTTGCGTTCCGGTAACAAGGCGCATGGCGACGTGCTGACGATCGTCGAGGTCGGCGCTGCCGATAGCCGCGCGGAGCCGCTCAAGTTCTCGCTGGGCGAGCGCGACCGGGTATCGATCAACTGGCTCGACTGGGCGAGTCCGATGCGGCTTCTCGTGGGTGTGACCGTCGACGACGGTACCGACGACAGCATCCCCAGTCGGCGGATCATGGCGATCGATGCCGACGGCACCAATCCCCGGATGCTGTTCGAGAACCAGACCGTCCTGCTGCGTCGTGCGATCGGTCTCGATCGCGTCGTGGGCAGGGTGCCGGGCACGACATCGCAGGTGCTCATGCCCGCGTGGACGGGCCACAACTACAACCTGTTCCGCGTCGACGTGAACACTGGTGCCGCAACTCAGATCGCGCGCGGGCGCACCGGAACGTTCGCATGGCGAGTCGACGATGGACAGCCTGCACTGCGCTATGACCAGAACGACAGTGCCACCACGGTGCGGGTGTATGGCCACTCCGGCGGAGAGGACGAGGGCTGGTCCCTGATCGCCCAGTACGGTCGCGTGCACAGTGACGTGCTCGACTGGGAGTACGCTGGCGATGCGCCCGGCGCCGGAAAGATCTATGTCCGCGCCCGCAAGGACGGTGCGGACACGGCCAACATCCACATTTTCGACATCCGGACGAAGGCGCTGGGGCCGGCTGTGAGCGACATCCGGGACTACGACCTGCATCGCGTGTTCTACGTCGACGATCGCTTCGCCGGCGTGACCTACTTCGGCGATACGCTCAATTACGTGCTCACCGACCGGACGCTGCAGAAGCACCTCGAAGGTGTGCAGCGGTACTTCAAGGGCGAGGCGAACGTCTTCGTGCGCGGCATCGATCGGGCTGCGAGCCGGTTGCTGCTCGAGGTGGTGGGCCCCAGGGCGCCGGGCGACTACTACCTGTACGACGTCGGCCGCGCCAAGCTCGACTTCGTCACTTCCGCGCGCGAGTGGCTGGAGCCGGAACGCCTCGCCGGCGTCGAGGTACGAAAAGCCCGGATGCGCGACGGCGCGATGATCACTAGCTACCTGACCCGGCCGAACGACCCTCCGGCCGGGCCGCTGCCGCTTGTCGTCATGCCGCACGGCGGGCCGGAGAGCCGCGACACTGTCGCTTTCGACGCGGTGGCGCAGGCCTTCGCCGCCCAGGGCTGGCTGGTGCTGCAGCCGAACTTTCGCGGCTCGTCGGGCTACGGGCGGCGATTCGCCGAGGCCGGTCACCGGCAGTGGGCGAAGCGCATGCAGGACGATGTGACCGATGCGGTCGATGATCTCGTGAAGCACGGGGTTGCGGACCGCCAGCGCATCGTGATCTACGGCGCGAGCTACGGCGGTTACGCGGCGCTCATGGGCGCGGTGGTTACGCCCGACCTGTACCGTGCAGCGGTTTCGCTCGCCGGCGTGAGCGATCTCGAAGTGTTTCTGAAGTACACGCGTCGCAAGGGCGGCACCGACTCCGCGCAGTACGAACACTGGGTCGAGCTGATCGGCGATCCCGAGACGGACGCGGCCGCGATCGGCGCGGCGTCGCCGCGGCTGCGTGCCAGGGAGGTCCGCATCCCGATTCTGCTCATGCATGGCAGCGCCGATGAGGTCGTTCCCATCGCTCAGTCGCGGATCATGAAGGAGGCGCTCGACGCGGCCGGCAAGAGCGTCCGCCTGGTCGCTTTCGAAGGCGAGGATCACTCGGACTGGTACCCGGAGAACTGGCGCCGGCAGGCGGAGGAGGCGATCGCGTTCTTCCGGCCCTACATGAGCCGCCCATAGCGACGGCGCTGCGCCGACGTCAGGACTGCGACGGATCCCTGGAAGGTCCCGCCACTCCGTCACGCGCCGCAGCGCCTGCGAGCGTGCACACACGATCCAGCATGTGGGCCGCGACGGATTCGGCCGCAACCGGTTGCCACGTTGCGCCCGACGGCGGAAAACTGCTGGAGAGGACGGCCTCGCCCGAGCGCCGTGACCCCGCGAATCGGGTGACCTTCAGCACGTCCCAGCTCCGATCCGCGCACCGATAGGCACGCAGATTCAGCTGCGAGCGATAGAGCACGCCGTCCGCGTGTTGCGGAGCCGCGTAGTCAACGAGCTCCCACGCCGTGAGCAGACCGGAGCGAACTTCGATGCTTGCCTCATCGAGCAGATACAGGCTTTCGTCGGTCTGTGCGACGGGGATCCAGTGAGAGTCCGCGGGCGCACGCGCACTGCCTGCGGCGAGTACCGCGGCCATGATGATTTGTGCAGATGCAGTGGATCTCATGACGCGGACCTCGTGCTGCGCACCCCACCCGACTGCCCTTGGAAAATGTTTGACGCGATCGCGGGTTTTCCGCGGACCCCCGCGGTTAGATAGCGCGGGCGAGGAGACTTGTAAAGGCGTTGGTCATGAATTTGATGCTTATGGACGTGGCGGGCGGGATGCTGATGCAAAACGACTGGATCTGGGGCGTGATCGGCATCATCCTGGGGGTGCTGGCCGAAATGGCCATCAACCGCAAGCCGGCGCGCGCCCGAGCCGCGAAGAACCGCCAACGGAAATGACGCGGCGCTACTGCGTCCGCACCACGTCGAAGCTCGGCGCAAATCGCACCACCACGTAACCGAGCACGGCGACGGCAGCGCAGAAGACCATCATCGGCAGCGCAGTATCCGTGGGGAAATGTCCCATCCCCTGCAGTGCCAGAGCACCGATGAGCTGCGGCAGGAAGCCGATGACGCTCGAGGCTACGCCGACGTTCTCGCGCGTCAGGCTGACCGCGCTCGCGGTGACGCTCGGCAGCGTGAGCCCCTGTCCATAGGCGAGCACGCCCATCGGGATGAAGATGCTGAGTGGGTGCTCGACGTGCATGAGCACAAGCGCGAGACCCGCCGCTGCGGCGACGAGCTGGATCGTGAGTCCGGTTGACACCATCCAGTGCTGCCCGCGTGGCGAGGCGAGCCGGCCCACCGACCAGTTGCCCAGAAAATAGCCGACGGCGATGAAGAGGTAATACAGCCCGAACTCGGTGCCGCTGCGGCCGAGCGCGTCGACCATGATGTGCGGCGAGAGCGAGATGAACACGAAGAAGATCGCGTAGACCACCGCGCTCTGCACGATGCAATGTACGAAGAGCGGCTCGCCGAGCAGCATGCGGGCGGTCGCGAGCATGTCGCGCACGCGAGGTGGGTGGCCGCCGTGCCCGTGCGTCTCGGGCAGTCCCCGCCAGGCCGCGACGGCAACGACGAGCGCGGCGGCAACCAGCACGGCAAATACCGATCGCCAGCCGAACGCCGCGACGAGGTAGCCGCCCGCCGTTGGCGCGAGCGCGTTCCCCAGGACCGAGGCCATGGTCAGTCCGGCGAGCGTCCGCGCGATTCGATCGGCGGGAAAGCGGTCGGTCACGATCGCGCGCGCGACGACCAGTCCGGCCGCCGTGCCGAAGGCCTGGATGCCGCGCCCGGCGATCAGCCACGCGAGGCTGGGCGCCGTGAGGTTCAGCAACGAGCCCGCGATCATGATCGCGAGCCCAGTGATCACCGCCGTGCGACGACCGTACCGGTCGGAGAGCGGCCCCCAGACCATGATTCCCGTTGCGAAGGTGACAAGCGAGATCGAGAAGGTCGTCTGTACGGCGGCGACGGTCGCGCCGAAGTCGGCGCGGACGTCAGGTAATGCCGGCAGGTACAGATTTGTCGCGATCGGCCCGAGCGCCGAGATCGCGGCGAGCAGCCGGAGAAGGGTGGGGTCGCCGAGCGGCTCGCGTGGTCGCGGCGTCGGGTGTGGGCCTGGATCAGCCGGGCTCAAGCCTCGATGCCGCCGATACAGAGGTACTTGAGCTCGGTGTAGTCGAGGATTCCGTATTTCGAGCCCTCGCGGCCCACGCCGGACTCCTTGACCCCGCCGAACGGGGCGACCTCCGTCGAGATGATCCCGGTGTTGAGCCCGACGATGCCGTATTCGAGCGCCTCCGCCACGCGCCACGCGCGCGCGAGGTCGCGTGTGTAGAAATACGAGGCAAGGCCGAACTCGGTGTCGTTCGCCATGCGGACCGCGTCCTTCTCGTCCTTGAAGCCGAAGATCGGTGCCACCGGACCAAAGGTCTCCTCGCGCGCGACGAGCATGTCGGGCTTTACCTGCGTGATCACCGTCGGCTCGAAGAACGTGCCGCCCAGCGCGTGACGCTTGCCGCCATAAGCCACCTTGCCGCCCTTGGCGAGCGCATCCGCGATGTGCTCTTCGACTTTGGCTACCGCGCGCGAATCGATCAGGGGGCCCTGGTCGGTCGCGCCCTTGAGTCCGTCGCCCACGCGGAGCTTGCGCACGGCCTCGACGAGCTTCGCGACGAAAGCCTCGTACACACCGTCCTGCACCAGGATCCGGTTCGCGCAGACACAGGTCTGGCCGGTGTTGCGATACTTGCTCGCGATCGTACCAGCGACCGCGGCGTCGAGATCGGCGTCGGCGAACACGATGAAGGGCGCGTTGCCGCCCAGCTCTAGCGAGAGCTTCTTGAGCGTGCCCGCGCACTGGGTCATGAGTTTCTTGCCGATCTCGGTCGAGCCGGTGAAGGTGAGCTTGCGGACGTCGGGGTTGGACGTCATCTCACCGCCGATCGCGCTCGCGGGGCCTGTGATCACGTTGAACACACCGCGCGGAATGCCGGCGCGGTGCGCGAGCTCGGCCATCGCGAGCGCCGAATACGGCGTCTGCGTCGCCGGCTTGCAGACGAAAGTACAGCCGGCGGCGAGCGCCGGACCCGATTTGCGGGTGATCATTGCGGCCGGAAAATTCCACGGCGTGATCGCGGCGACGACGCCGACCGGCTGGCGCAGGACGACGATGCGCTTGTCGGGCTGGTGCCCCGGGATGACGTCGCCATACAGGCGCTTGCCTTCCTCGGCGAACCACTCGATGAACGAGGCCGCGTAGCTAATCTCGCCCTTCGACTCGGCGAGCGGCTTGCCCTGCTCGGCGGTCATGAGCGTCGCGAGATCGTCGACGTTGGCGAGCATGAGGTCGTGCCAGCGTCGCAGCAGCGTCGCGCGATCCTTTGCGGTGCGCGCCGCCCAGGCGGGAAACGCGGCACGCGCCGCGGCGATGACCCGCTTCGTCTCGGCGGCGCCGAACTCGGGCACCGTGCCCAGTGCCTCGCCGGTCGCGGGGTTTCTGACTTCGTGCTTGCCGCCCTGGTCGGCATCGCGCCATTCGCCGTCGGCATAGCACTGCTGGCGGAGCAGCGCCGCATCCTTGAGTTTCAAAGTCATGTGCTCACCCATCCTGGTCGCGCGGGCGCAACCCGCCCGCGTCAGCCGATGTGATTGCGGAAGAACTCGCTCGAGCGCTCGAAGGCAAGGCGGGCGCTCGCGACGTCGTAATCGGCCCGGTCCGTGCAGTTGAAGCCGTGGTTGGCCGGATAGAGATGGAACACGCCTTTCGGCACCGCTGCGCGGATCTTCGCCACGTCCGACGCCGGGATGAACGCGTCGCGCTCGCCGTGGTGAAACATGATCGGGCACTTCGGCGTTTCGTCGAGCAGCTGCGCTATTCCGCCGCCGTAATAGGCCACGGCGGCGGCGATGTTGATGCGGCAGGCCGCCAGATACGTCACCCGGCCGCCCCAGCAGTAGCCGACCATCCCGGTGCGTCCGGCACGCGCAACCGCATCGACCGCGGCGTTGACGTCCGCGAGCACGCCCTCGTTGGTCGTTTTCATCATCAGGTCGATGCCCGGCTGTAAGTCGCTGTACGACAGCTCGACGTTGCGCTTGATGCGATCGAACAAGGCCGGCGCGACGGCGAGATAGCCCAGCCCGGCGTATTGCTCGGTCACCCGCTTGATGTGCGAGTTGAGGCCGAAGATCTCCTGGATCACCACCACGCCGCCGCGCGGTTTGCCCTCGGGCGCCACCATGTAGGCCGACAGGTTGTGACCGTCCTTGGCGCGCAACTGCAGCATTCCCATCGGGTGCCTCCTGAGCTTAAGAGTGCGATTCAATCACTTGCGGCGCTCGGCCGCAAAGGCGCCGCTGTCCGGTGCGTTGACCGCGCCGATGACCGCATTGAAATCGAGCATGCGCTGCGCCCGCCTTGGTAAATCGCGGCACGGTATCAGAAATAGGGACAGCCCCTGTTCCGCCAACAGCCGCGTCGTACACTGGCAAGCAGGGACTGTCCCCATTTCCGGAGGCAATCCATGCTGGTTGGATCGCAGGTTAGGCGTGTCGCCGTCGTCGGCGGCGTTCGCATCCCGTTCGCACGCTCCATGGGCGCGTACGCGGACTGCAGCAATCAGGACATGCTGGTCGCGACGTTGCGCGCCCTGGTGGACCGCTACTCGCTCAAAGGCGAGCGGCTGGGCGATGTCGCGGCGGGTGCCGTGCTCAAGCACTCGCGCGACTACAACCTGGTGCGCGAGAGCGTCCTGTCGAGCGGGCTGTCTGCCGAGACGCCCGGCATGGACCTGCAGCGCGCCTGTGGCACAAGCCTCGAGGCCACGATACTGATCGGCATGAAGATTGCCCTCGGACAGATCGACAACGGCCTCGCGGGCGGTGTCGACACCGCGAGCGACGTGCCGATCGGCGTGAGCGAGGGCCTGCGCAGGATCCTGCTGCGCAGCTCGCGGGGGCGGTCGCCGGGCGAGCGTCTCAAGCCATGGCTCGGACTACGGCCGTCGCATTTCAGGCCCAGCTTGCCGGCCGTGGTCGAGGCACGAACCGGGCTCTCCATGGGCCAGAGCACCGAGCTCATGGCGCGCACCTGGCAGATCACGCGCGAGGCGCAGGATGCATTCGCGCTGGACAGCCATCGGCGCGCCGCCGCGGCGTACGACGCCGGCTTCTTCGCCGACCTGGTGGTTCCATTCCACGGGCTCACGGTCGACGACAACCTGCGCCGCGACAGCACGCTCGAGAAGCTCGCAAAGCTCCGCCCCGCGTTTCCCATGCAAGGCAGTGGCACCCTGACCGCCGGCAACTCGACCCCGATGACCGACGGGGCGGCAGCGGTGCTGCTCGCCAGCGAGGAGTGGGCGCGTGCCCGCGGTCTGGCGGTGCAGGCGTGGCTCACCTACGGCAAGGTGGCGGCCGTCGATTTCGTCCACGGCGAGGGGCTCCTCATGGCGCCCGCTTACGGCGTCCCACGGATGCTCGCTGATGCGCGGCTCGCGCTCTCGGACTTCGATTTCTACGAGATCCACGAGGCCTTCGCCGCGCAGGTCCTGTGCACGCTCAAGGCGTGGGAGTCGCCCGAGTTCTCCCGTGACAAGCTCGGCCTCGACGGACCGCTCGGGGCGATCGATCGCGCGAAACTCAACGTCAACGGCAGCAGCCTCGCCGTCGGGCATCCGTTTGCCGCCACCGGCGCGCGTATCGTCGCGACGCTCGCCAAGCAGCTCGCCGGGCGCGGCCACGGTCGCGGGCTGATTTCGATCTGCACCGCGGGCGGTATGGGCGTGACGGCCATCTTAGAGCGCTGAGAGCGCTGAAAGCCCGCGACGAAGCGCGCCTGCGCCGCGTCCGCGGCTCTGAAACGGCGGCCATCGCTGCTCTATACTCCGCGGCCAATCAGACCAGCCTGAGTATCCAGATGCCGCGTGTCACCGTGGTCATGACTGCCGCCGTCCTGCTTACCGCCTGTGCCACTGAATCCCCGGCTCCTCCCGCGGCGCAGGTGCCCCCAGCCGCAGCGCCGGTCGCCGACGCCCACGCGGAGCTCGCCACGCTGCTCGATCGCTATTTCGAGGAGCTGCTCGAGCTAAATCCGCTTCTCGCGACCTTCATCGGCGATAACCGCTACAACGATCGGCTGCCGAACGATATCGGGCCCGAGCAGCGCGCCAGGCAGCACGAGCTGAACGAGCGGTACGTGGCCGCCGCCAGGCGGATCGACGCCAACACGCTCGACGGACCGGACCGCATCTCGCTCGAGATCTTCCTGCGGGAACGCGAGCGCGCGCTCGAGTCCGAGCGTTTCCCGGATTACCTCATCCCGATCGACCAGACCGGCGGGCTCCAGGCGACGATGCCCGCGCTCGGCTCGGGTACCAATGCGCAGCCCTTCGCGACCGTCGAGGACTACGACAAATGGCTCATGCGTCTCAACGGCTTCATCGTCTGGATTGACCAGGCGATCGTCAACATGCGCGAAGGCATGGCGAAGGGCGTGGTTCAGCCGCGGCCGGTCATGGAGAAGGTGCTGCCTCAGCTCGACGCGATGATCGTCGACGATCCCACGATGAGCGACTACTACGGACCGATCCGGAACTTTCCGGCGGGATTCAGCGCCGCCGACCGTGAACGGCTGACCGCCGCATACAGCTCTGCGATCCGCGACGAGCTGGTGCCCGCCTACCGGCGGCTGCGCACCTTCGTGCACGACGAGTACCTCCCGCGCACGCGCACGAGCGTCGCCTGGACGGCGCTGCCGGACGGCGAGGCCTGGTACCGGTTTCTCGTCGCCGAGCACACCACGACCGCGATGACACCCGAGGAGATACACCAGCTTGGCCTGAGCGAGGTGGCGCGGATCCTGCGCAGGATGGAGGAGGTGCGACAGACGGTCGGGTTCCAGGGCGACCTGCCGGCCTTCTTCGCGTACCTGCGCAGCGATCCGAAGTTCTATTACACGCGCGGCGCGGACCTGGTCGCCGGATACGTGGACGTGAAGAGGCGGATCGACGCTGCACTGCCCAGGCTCTTCTCCCTGTTGCCGAAGGCGAACTACGAGGTGCGCGAGGTCGAGGCGTTTCGCGCCAAGTCGGCCGCAGGCGCCTCCTACCAGCAGGCCTCGGCTGACGGCTCGCGGCCGGGCATCTTCTACGTCAATACCTACGATCTGAAATCGCAGCCGCGCTACGGCATGGAGACGCTGTCGCTGCACGAGGCATCGCCGGGTCATCATTTCCAGATATCAATCCAGCAGGAGCTGACGGGGTTGCCGCGCTTTCGCCGCTTCGGAGGCGACTACACCGCGTATGTCGAGGGCTGGGCGCTGTACGCCGAGTATCTCGGCCCGGAGCTGGGTCTCTTTACCGATCCGTACCAGGCCTTCGGCCGCCTCAACGACGAGCAGCTGCGCGCAATGCGGCTCGTGGTCGACACCGGTCTGCATGCGAAGGGCTGGAGCCGCGAGCAGGCGATCGAGTACATGATCGCGAACTCCACGCTCGCGCCATCGGATGTCGAATCCGAAGTCGAGCGCTACATCGCCTGGCCCGGGCAGGCGCTCGGTTACAAGGTTGGCGATCTGCGCATCCAGGCAATGCGCCGCAAGGCGGAGGCGTCGCTGGGCGGGAAATTCGACATCCGGGACTTCCACCGCGAGGTCTTGAGCGACGGCGCCGTGCCGATGGAGATCCTCGAGCGCAAGATCGACCGCTGGATCGAAGCGCGACGTTGAGGCACATGCCGGTCGGTCGACGACGTCTGCTGCTCGCCGGGTTGTTCGCACTTGCCGCGGGCGGATGCGGCAAGCACGGAGCGGACGGCAGCGATCCGGCTGCATCGGCGGCCGACGCGAGCCCTGATGCCCAACGCCTGGCCGCCGTGGTCGATTCCTGGTACGAGCGCTGGCTCGAGCTCAATCCGCTCGATGCGAGCGCGCAGGGTGACCACCGGTACGACGCACGGTTCGGCGACTACTTGAGCCCGACCTGGCTCGCCGATTCGCTCGCCAACGAGCAGGACTCGCTCGAGGAGCTGCGCGCGGTCGATCCCGCAGGCCTGAGCGATTCCGACCGCATCACCTTCGACGCCTTCAAGTACGGCCGCGAGATCGCGATCGAGGGGTACCGGTATCCGGCCGAGCTGCTGCCCGTCGACCAGCTCTTCGGACGGCCGGCGCAGTTCGCGGTCATCGGTGCCGGCGGTGACGTGCATCCGTTCGTGACCGTGCAGGACTACGACAATTTCCTCGCGCGCATGGACGGGTTCGTCGCCTGGGTCGAGCAGGCGATCAACAACATGCGCTCGGGCGCGGTCAAGGGCGTGGTGCAGCCGCGCGTCGTGATCGAGCGGGCCATCCCGCAGCTCTCGGCGCTCGCGGTCGAGGACCCGAAGGAAAGCGTGCTCTGGCGTCCGATTCTCAACCTGCCGCCGGGTCTTTCCGTCCCCGACCGCCAGCGGATCGTTACGGCCTGGGAACGCAAGCTCGGAGAAGCCGTGCTGCCGGCGATCCGTCGTCTCCGCGACTACCTCGAGAACGACTATCTTGCCCACACCCGCCCGAGCGTCGGCCTGTCGGCGCTGCCGAACGGTGCGGCCTGGTACGCCTACTGCGTGCGCCTGCACACAACCACCTCGCTCACGCCACAACAGGTGCACGAGCTCGGCCTGTCGGAGGTTGCACGGATCCGCGCGGCGATGGAGCGGCTCAAGACGCAAGTCGGTCACACGGGCGACCTGCGCAGTCTGTTCGAGAAGCTGCGCGGCGATCCGCGCTTCGTGGCGAGCGATGTCGAGGCGCTGCTTGCCGGCTATCGCGATCTCAAGTCGAGGGTCGCGTCCGCGATGCCGCGCCAGTTCGCGATCGCGCCGAAGGCCGATTTCGAGATCCGCCCCGTCGAGGCATTTCGCGAGCAGTCGGCCGCCTCGGCCTCGTATCGCCCGGGGAGCCCGGACGGCAAGCGGCCGGGTGTGTTCTACGTCAACACCTGGGACCTGCCGTCGCGCCCCACCTACCTGATGCAGGCGATCTACCTTCACGAAGCGGTGCCGGGACATCACTTCCAGGTCTCGCTGGCACAGGAGATGGACGAGCTGCCGCGGTTCCGGCGCCACGCGGAGTTCACCGCCTACGACGAGGGCTGGGGACTGTACGCCGAATCCCTGGGGCGCGAGCTCGGGCTGTACGACGATCCCTACAGCGAGCTTGGCGCGCTGATGATGGAGGTCTGGCGGGCCGTGCGGCTCGTGGTCGACACCGGGCTGCACTCGCAGGGCTGGACGCGCGAGCAGGCCATCGACTACATGCGGGCCAACACGTCGATCGGACGCGCCGACATCGTCGCCGAGGTCGAGCGCTACATCGCGCAACCCGGCCAGGCGCTCGCGTACAAGGTTGGCGAGATCCGGATCCGCGCGTTGCGCCGCGAGTCCGAGCGCACGCTGGGCGCGCGCTTCGACGTTCGCGATTTTCACACCCAGGTGCTGGCGGGCGGCTCGTTGCCGCTGCCGGTGCTGGAAGAGCAGATCCGTCGCTGGCTGGCCAGGTAGGAGACGCTCCCCTTCAAGCCAGCGCGTCCCCTCTTAGCCTCTTAGCCGCTCCTGCCGTATCCGAGGGTTTCGATGCTCTCGAGTCTTCCGGCGACGAAGCGCAGCCGCATCATCAGCTTGTTGGGACCGAAATCGTAGGTCCAGAGATCGACCGGGACGTCTTCTTCGCCCGGGAACGCGTATTCGTTGCTGCCCACGTAGTAGCGGGGCTGGCGGACGATCCAGGTGCGGTACTTCGAAGCGGGTTCGCCGCAGAGATACAGCACCTTCTCTATCGAGTCCTCTTCGGAGATGAGCTTGCTGCCGCAGCGCATGGCGTCCGCGGCCGCCGGCCGCGCCATGAACGACAGCAGGGCGATCGACGCGCCTCGGAGCAGGAGGCGCGCGCGGTCAATAGCCATAGCCCTCCGCCCGAATCTCGACCAGCTCGTCGCCCTCGAAGCGCAGTCTGCGCAGCAGCTTGGTGGGACCGAAGTTGTAGGTCCAGATTTCGACCGGCACGTATTCGTACGGGGGGTCCAGGTAGTAGTACTTGAACTCGTGAAACCACACGCGCGGCTGGGGCAGGCTGCCGACGTGGCTCTTGTCCGCGGGCTCGCCGCAGAGCTGCAGCACCCGGTACTTCGAGTCCCCCTCACTCGCGAGACGCGAGCCGCAGCGCAGGGAATCCTCCGCATGCGCCCCCTGGGATGCGAGCAGCGCCAGCGCCAACCACGGCTTGAGCCGTTTCATGTACCGAGCATAGCTCACGGGCGGCCCCGGGTCCTCGCACCCGAATGGGCCGGACCTGTAACCGAAAACGCCCCGCAGGACGGCGCGTTGACGGACCTCGAGGAAGTCGGGTTGCGGGCTCAGTGCATGCGCCGGGGTTACGGTAAAACGACCCCGCTTGCGGCGAGGCCCTTACCCGTAGGCCGCCTCCGGCGCGAGGATCAGTCAGCCTTGCTGTTGGGAGCCATAATCGCCCGCCTGACATGGCTTTGAGACGAGGACTGCCGCACCTTGCATATTGCGGGAGGGCGTCCCTGCTACCCTAGCGGCCCGGCGCCGTCGCGGCCTGAGCGGTCGGGTCGCAGAAGTGTTGCCGTCGCCTACGCAGCCCCGCATGACGATCGATCGAGAATACGAAAAACGACTGTCCGGACTCACGAACGAGCGGGCCGCGCACGCACTCCAGGGCGGACTGAAGGGCGTCGAGAAGGAGTCGCTTCGGGTCAGGCCAGACGGGCAGATCAGCAAGACGCCGCATCCTGGAGCGCTGGGGTCAGCCCTCACCAACGAGATCATCACCACCGATTACTCCGAGGCGCTTATCGAGCTCGTCACCCCGCCGCTTCATCAGAGCTGGGAGCTGGTGCAGTTTCTCTGCGATCTGCACCAGTTCGTATACCGGCACCTGGGCGACGAGCTGCTGTGGGCAACCAGCATGCCCTGCGCGGTCAAGGGCGACGCCAGTATTCCCATCGCGCGCTACGGCACGTCGAACGTCGGGCGGATGAAGCACGTGTACCGCGTGGGCCTCGCGCATCGCTACGGCCGGGTGATGCAGGCGATCTCGGGCGTGCATTTCAATTACTCCTTCCCTGAAGACTTCTGGCCGGTGCTGGCCGACCTGTGCCAGAGCCGCGATTCCGCGCAGGCGTTCCGGTCCGACGCCTATTTCGCGCTGCTGCGCAATTACCGGCGCCATGGCTGGATCGTGCTGTACCTGTTCGGCAACTCGCCCGCGATCTGCGAATCCTTTCTCGGCGGAAGACGGGTTGAAGGGCTCCAGGAGCTGACGCCCGGCACGCTCTACGCGCCACATGCGACATCGCTGCGGATGAGCGATCTTGGCTATCGCAACAAGAACCAGGCGGGTGTGAGCGTCTCGGTCAACAGCCTGGATCACTACGTGCGCGACCTGAACCACGCCATCACGACACCGCATCCGGACTACGAGCGGATCGGCGTCAAGGTCGACGGCGAGTACCGGCAGTTGAACGCCAACTGGCTGCAGATCGAGAACGAGTACTACAGCTTTATCCGTCCGAAGCGCGTCGCACGCTCCGGCGAACGGCCGACCCGGGCGCTGCAGCGTGCGGGTGTCCAGTACGTAGAGATGCGGTCGCTCGATGTCAGCGCTTTCGATCCCGTCGGCGTCAACCAGATGAAGCTACGGTTTCTCGAGGCGTTCGCGGCGTTCTGCGTGCTGCGCGCGAGCCCGGCGATCGAGCCCGGCGAACAGGCGGAACTGGACGGGAACCATGCGCTGGTCGCGCGGCGCGGCCGCGAACCGGGACTCGCGCTCCGGCGGGACGGGCGAGACGTGGCGCTTGCGGACTGGGCCCTCGAGATCGTCGACTCGATGCGTGGCGTCTGCGAGCTCCTGGATGAGGGCGACCCGGACCGGCCATACCAAACGGCGCTCGAGATGCAGGAGGGGAAGGTACGGGACCCCGCCCGGACGCCCGCCGCGCGTACGCTGCTGGAACTGCATACGACCGGCGAGTCGTTTTTCAACTTTGCCTTGCGAATGTCCAGGCAACATAAGGCCTATTTCCTGGAACTGTATGCCTCGAATGAGACCCGCCAGGCTGAGTTCGCCGCCCGGGCCGAGGATTCGCTGGCCGAGCAGGCCCGTATCGAGCGCCAAGATACTTTGGATTTCGACCAGTATCTTGCGCGATACTTCGTGGGCTGATGCGTCACCGGGCTGTCACCCGCGTGCAACGCTGAGTGCCTAGGCTCGGTGTCTCGCACTGGATGTGCGAGCACACGAAGCCGGTGAACGGAAAAGATGAGGGAAAAGGATGATGAACAGGAAGTTTGATCTTGCGGCGTCGCGGGAAGACGCCCAGGCCAAGGTGGCCGGTAGGGCGAAGTCGGGCGGGGTCGAATCTGCGGCATCTTCGGTGCGCCGCGATCCGTCCGCCACCGGTGCCTGGGATCCGTACGAGATCTGGCTGACGCGGGTCAAGCAGCCGCGCGACAGACGCGGCGGGCCGTTCGGGTCCTCCTGACCGCCCGACGCCGCTCAGGCGTCGTCTTTCAGTATTCCGATCTCGAACCGGCCGCTCGAGTCCGCCGCTCCGCGCAGCATTCCCTCCGAATTAAACGGCAGGGCAATCGTCCCGTCCCGCGCAATCGCAATCACCCCGCCGTAACCGCCCAGCTCACCGACCCGCCGCAGCACCGTGCTCGCTGCCTCGGCAACGCCGAGAGCCCGGTAGCGCATGAGCGCCGCGATCTCGTGCGCAGCGGCCAGGCGGATGAAGTACTCCCCGTGACCGGTCGCAGACACGGCACACGCGTCGTTCGCCGCGTACGTCCCCGCGCCGATGATCGGTGAATCGCCAACGCGTCCCCAGCGCTTGGCGGTCAGCCCGCCGGTCGAAGTGGCCGCAGCGAGGTTGCCGTGCGCGTCGAGCGCCACCGCGCCGACGGTCCCGGTCAGCGATTCCGGGCCGGCCGGCACGCCGTGCAGAGCCCGCTCGAGCTCGCGGCGTCGGTGGTCGGTTGCGAAGAAGCTGTTCGGCACCGGCGCCATGCCCTGCTCGAGCGCGAACTCCTCCGCCCCTTTTCCGGCCAGCATCACGTGCGGCGAATGCTCGAGCACGCGCCGCGCTAGTTCGATCGGGCTGCGAACGTGGCGCACGCCCGCGACCGCCCCCGCGCGCAAGGTCGCGCCGTCCATCAGCGATGCGTCGAGCTCGAGGGTTCCGTTGGCCGCGTACACGGCTCCGCGGCCGGCGTTGAACAGCGGATCGTCCTCGAGCACTCGCACGGCGGCGACGACCGCATCGAGGCTGCTGGCGCCCCGCTCCAGCTGCGCGTAACCCGCACCGAGTGCGGCTTCGAGGCCCGCCCGGAACGCCTGCGTCTTCGCCGGAGTCAGCTCGGCGCGCGGCAGCGTGCCCGCGCCGCCGTGGACTGCGATCGCCAGCATCGGCAACCCCGAATCCTTAGATGATGTTCGTGTTCCGCGTCAGCTTATCATTTCGTCCGTTCAGGCCGCGTACCCGCGGTCGTCGCGCAAGACCGCACCATGCATGGGACCCGCGCCATCAGGAGCCTGCTCATCGCCAACCGCGGCGAGATCGCCATCCGCGTGATGCGCGCCGCGAACGAGCTGGGGATACGCACGGTGTCGGTGTACTCGCAGGAAGACCGGTTCTCGCTGCACCGGATGAAGGCGGACGAGAGCTACCTCGTCGGCGAAGGCAAGGGTGCGGTCGAGGCCTATCTCGACATCGAGGACATCATCCGCGTCGCGCGCGCGACCGCGGCGGACGCCGTGCATCCGGGCTACGGCTTTCTGTCGGAGAACCCGGCGTTCGCCGAGGCCTGCGCCGCTGCGGGGCTCGCCTTCGTCGGACCGCCCGCCGCGATCATGCACCGGCTCGGAAACAAGGTGACCGCGCGCGAGCTGGCGATCGCGGCAGGCGTACCAGTGATGCCCGCTACGCCGCCGCTGCCGGGCGATGCCGCCGAGGCGGCGCGGCTCGCGGCAGGCGTTGGCTATCCCGTCATGCTCAAGGCGAGCTGGGGCGGGGGCGGTCGCGGCATGCGGGTCGTGGAGGACGAAGCGCATCTCGCGGAGCTCCTCGCGGCGGCGCGTCGCGAGGCGATGGCCGCCTTCGGCAACGACGAGGTGTATCTCGAGAAGCTCGTGCGACGCGCGCGGCATGTCGAGGTGCAGATCCTGGGCGACAACCACGGCAACCTCGTGCATCTCTACGAGCGCGATTGCACCGTTCAGCGGCGCAACCAGAAGGTCGTCGAGCGCGCGCCGGCGGTGTTTCTCGACGAGGATGGTCGCGAGGCGCTTTGCCGACATGCGCTCTCGATCGGACGCGCTGTCGGCTACGTCAACGCAGGAACGGTCGAGTTCCTGCAGGACGCCGACACCGACCAGTGCTACTTCATCGAAGTCAATCCGCGCATCCAGGTCGAGCACACCGTGACCGAGATGGTCACGGGCATCGATCTCGTAAAGGCGCAGATCCGCATCGCAGAGGGCGCGGCGATCGGTGCTCCCGGGAGCGGCGTGCCCGCGCAGGCGGACATCCGCGTCGCCGGGCATGCGATGCAGTGCCGCGTCACGACCGAGGACCCCGAGAACAACTTCATCCCCGATTATGGTGCGATCACGGCCTACCGGAGTCCGGCCGGGTTCGGCATCCGGCTCGACGCGGGAACCGCGTATACGGGCGCGTTCATCACGCGCTCGTACGACTCGCTGCTGGTCAAGGTGACGGCGTGGGCACCGAGCGCCGAGGAGACGATCGCGCGGATGCACCGGGCGCTGTGGGAGTTCCGCGTCCGGGGCGTGGTGACCAATCTGCGCTTCCTGGACCAGGTGATCATGCATCCGCGCTTTGGGCGCGCGGAATACACGACCCGGTTCGTCGACGAGACGCCGGAGCTGTTCCGCTACCCGCGCAAGCGCGATCGCGCCACGCGGCTGCTGCGCTTCATCGGCGAGGTGATCGTCAACGGCCACCCAGAGGTGAAGGGCAGGGCGCTGCCGTCGCGCACTCTCGAGCCGCGTGCGCCGCGGCTTCCCGCCGGCGAGCCGTCGCCCGGGACGCGCCAACGGCTCGACGAGCTCGGGCCGCGGAAATTCGCGCAATGGATGCTCGAGCAGAAAGCTGTGCTCCTCACCGACACGACGCTCCGCGATGCGCACCAGTCGCTGCTCGCGACGCGGTTCCGCACGCGCGACATGCTGGGCGCAGCGCCGCACTACGCGCGCCTGCTGCCGGAGCTCTTTTCCGTAGAGTGCTGGGGCGGGGCCACCTTCGATGTCGCGCTGCGGTTTCTCAAGGAGTGTCCGTGGGAAAGGCTGATCGCCTTTCGCGCTGCGATGCCGAACCTGCTGCTGCAGATGCTGCTGCGATCCGCAAACGGCGTCGGTTACAGCAACTATCCCGACAACGTCGTGCGTTACTTCGTGGCGCAGGCGGCCGCGCACGGCGTGGACCTCTTCCGTGTGTTCGACTCGCTCAACTGGGTCGAGAACATGCGTGTCGCGATCGACGCCGTGAGCGAGAGCGGCCGCCTCTGCGAGGCCGCGATCTGCTACACGGGGAATCTCGACAATCCAGGCGAGACCAAGTACGACCTTGCCTACTACGTGCGACTCGCGAAGGAGCTCGAGCGCGCCGGAGCGCACGTGCTCGGCATCAAGGACATGGCGGGATTGTGTCGCCCGCGCTCGGCATACCGGCTGATCAAGGCGCTCAAAGAGGAGGTCGGGCTGCCGGTGCATTTCCACACCCACGACACGAGCGGCATTGCGGCGGCGAGCGTGCTGATGGCGGTCGATGCCGGCGTCGATGCCGTCGACGGCGCCCTCGACTCGATGAGCGGCATGACCTCGCAACCGAACCTCGGATCGATCGTCGAGGCACTGCGCTACGGGCCGCGTGACACGGGCCTCGACCCGGACAAGCTGCGCGTGCTGTCCAGCTACTTCGAGCAGGTGCGGCACGGTTATGCCGCATTCGAGTCCGAGATGCGCGCCGGCGCCTCCGAGGTATACGTGCACGGAATGCCGGGCGGGCAGTACACCAACCTGCGCGAGCAGGCGCGATCGCTAGGGCTGGACGGTACGCGCTGGCACGAGGTCGCGCGCGCGTACTCGCAGGTAAATGAGCTGTTCGGCGACATCGTCAAGGTGACGCCGTCCTCGAAGGTCGTCGGTGACATGGCGCTCCTCATGGTGACGAGCGGTCTCGACGCGGCCGATGTGGCGAATCCGGATGTCGAGGTCGCTTTCCCGGAGTCCGTCGTGTCGTTCTTCCGCGGCGAGCTGGGGCAGCCGCATGGCGGATTTCCGGAGGCTCTGCAGCGCAAGATCCTCAAGGGCGCGACGCCGCTCCGGTCGCGGCCGGGCGAAACCATGCCGCCCGTCGATCTCGCGCGTGCACGCGAGGACTTGCAGGCACGAATAGCGCGCCCGCTCACCGACTACGACTTCGCGTCATGGCTGATGTACCCGAAGGTCTACACGGACTACGTGGCCGACCGTGTCAGGTATGGCGACGTGAGCGTGCTTTCGACCCGAACTTTCTTCTACGGTCTTGCACCGGGCGAGGAGATCACGGTCGAGCTCGAGCGCGGCAAGCAGCTCATCATCCGGCTGGTAACGGTGAGCGATGTGCACGATGACGGTACTCGGACCGTGTTCTTCGAGCTGAACGGGCAGCCACGGCCGGTGCGCGTGGTCGATCGCAGCCAGGTCGCCAGGCGGCCCGCGCGACGGCAGGTGGATCCGGGTCAGGGCGGGCACGTGGGCGCGCCGATGCCGGGGACGGTTGCGACCCTGGCCGTGAGCGTCGGTCAAACCGTGGCGCGAGGCGACGTATTGCTCACGCTCGAGGCGATGAAGATGGAGACGGCGGTGCGCGCCGAGCGCGATGCGCGCGTCATCGAGGTGCTGGCAAGACCCGGCGAGCAGGTCGACGCCAAGGATCTGCTCCTCATCCTCGAATAGAGAGCTCGGCCCGGAGCCGGATACTCGCGGATCCTTCGGCTTGGTCGAGCGTCAGCCGGTACGAGGGAGCTTCGAGAGCTCGGCGGAGACCCAGCGATCGAGCGTGCTGCGATCGAGCGCGCCGGTTTGCCGCGCGACCTCGCGTCCACCGTGGAAGACGACGAGCGTCGGAATGCTGCGGATGCCGTGACGCGCCGACACCGCGCCTGCATCCTCGGTATTGAGCTTTGCAAACCGCGCGCCGGGCTCGAACTGCGCCGCGGCCTGTTCGAACACCGGCGCCATCGCCCGGCAGGGCGCACACCATGGCGCCCAGAAGTCGACGATCACCGGCAGGCCGCTCTGCGTGACATGACGATCGAAGTTGGCTGCTGTCAGTGTGATCGGCTGCCCGTCGAAGAGCGGTGCGTGGCACTTCGGGCAACGCGGCCCGTCGCTGAGACGATCGCCAGGCACGCGCACCAGGCTGTGGCAGGACTTGCAGACGATCTGGATGGGGTTGGTCATCGTCAATTCCACGGGGCGTGATCCTCTGATCGTGGGGGCGCGGCGGCGCGATTCCAAGCCCTCCGGACACAAGGCGCTCCGCTGCCGCCATCACTACAATGACAGTACCGCGCCGGACGGATCCGGCCAGTTCGCCACGTGCCCGGGGATGGATGCATGCTGGAGAGCCCCGCCGCCCTGACGCTTGCGCGAATCCAGTTCGCCTTTACGGTCTCCTTTCACTTCGTATTCCCCGCGTTTTCCATCGGGCTTGCCAGCTATCTCGCCGTCCTCGAAGGGCTCTGGCTCCGGACCGGCCGCGAAACGTATCTCAACCTCTTTCAGTACTGGCTCAAGATCTTCGCGATCACCTTCGCGATGGGCGTCGTATCCGGGATCGTGATGTCGTACCAGTTCGGCACGAACTGGTCGGTGTTCTCCGACCGCGCCGGCCCGGTCATCGGGCCGCTGATGGCCTACGAAGTGCTCACGGCGTTCTTTCTCGAGGCCGGGTTCCTGGGCGTGATGCTCTTCGGCCTCACCCGCGTCGGGCGCGGGCTGCATTTCACGGCGACGCTCGCCGTCGCCGCAGGCACACTCGTTTCGGCTTTCTGGATCCTGTCGGCGAACAGCTGGATGCACACGCCGGCCGGCCACTCGCTCAACGCCGCCGGGCAGTTCGTCCCCGAAGACTGGCTTGCGATCATCTTCAATCCGTCGATGCCATATCGGCTCGCGCACACGGTCCTCGCGGCGTATCTCACGACATCGCTGGTGGTCGGTGCGGTCGGAGCGTTTCATCTGCGACGCGATCCGGGCAACGAAGGTGCGCGCACGATGTTCTCCATGGCGATGTGGATGGCGGTGCTCGTGGCGCCGATCCAGGTCGTAGTCGGCGATTTGCACGGGCTCAGTACGTTCGAGCATCAGCCGGCGAAGGTGATGGCGATGGAAGGGCACTTCGAAAGCCACGAGGCGGGTGCGCCGCTACTGCTCGTAGGCCTGCCGGATCAGGCAGCGGGTGTGGTCCGCTACGCTGTTTCGATCCCGCGCGCATCGTCGCTGATCCTGAGGCACGACGCGAACGCGCCTCTTGCAGGCCTCGACACCGTGCCGCGCGAGGACTGGCCGCCGGTTGCGATCGTGTTCTGGTCCTTCCGTGTGATGGTCGGGCTCGGCGTCCTGATCCTGGCGCTCGGCGTGTGTGCGCTCGTGACCCGGCTGCGCGGACGTCTTTATGACTCACGGCTCCTGCACCGTTTCGCGACCGCGATGGGTCCCGCGGGGTTCGTCGCGGTCCTGGCCGGATGGGTTACGACTGAAGTGGGGCGTCAGCCATACACGATCCATGGCCTGCTGCGGACTTCGGATTCAGTTGCGCCGCTCGACGCGCCTGCGGTCGCCGGCTCGCTCATGGCGTTTGCGGTGGTCTACCTCGGCGTGTTCGGTGTCGGGGTCTGGTATCTGCTCAGCTTGATGGCGCGTGCGCCGCATGCCGGTGAGCCCGGTCCGGAGGGCGATCCGGAGAAGCCGACGCGGACCGCGGGCATCACACCCGGCCCGGCCACCGATCGGCTTCGGCCGACCGGCAAGACGTACGCCGAGAGCGAGCGGTCATGAACCCCGATCTCGCGATCGTCTGGGCGTGCATCCTGGCCTTTGGCGTTTTCGCCTACGTCGTGATGGACGGGTTCGATCTCGGCATCGGGATCCTCTTCCCCACGCTGAGACCGGGTGTCGAACGCGACATCGCAATGAATTCGATCGCGCCCGTATGGGATGGCAACGAGACCTGGCTGGTGCTCGGCGGCGGCGGATTAATGGCTGCGTTCCCGCTCGCCTATGCGATCCTGCTTCCGGCGCTGTACGCGCCGATCACGGCCATGCTTCTCGCACTCATCTTCCGCGGCGTCGCGCTCGAGTTTCGCTGGCGCGACGCGGGCCACCGGCCGTTCTGGGATTTCGCATTTACCGTGGGATCGATCGTCGCGGCGCTCGCACAG
>Ga0209998_10000117_pt1 | contig 31452 bp, 37 predicted proteins | sample EndophyteCoNSPM_FD_187576 | JGI IMG/M metagenome (GOLD analysis project Ga0209998, IMG submission 187576) | Arabidopsis thaliana rhizosphere microbial communities from the Joint Genome Institute, USA, that affect carbon cycling - Endophyte Co-N... | ecosystem: Host-associated > Plants > Roots >... | reverse complement strand
GGTTCCGCGCACATCAAACGCGACCTCGGGCGAACGTGGTGAGGGACGCGGGCCGAGGGCGGTTCCGCGCACATCAAACGCGACCTCGGGCGAACGTGGCGAGGGACGCGGGCCGAGGGCGGTTGCGCGACATCAAGCGCGACCTCGGGCGAACGTGGTGAGCGCGCCGCCACTGCTGGTGCTGGTGGGCCCCACCGCGGTCGGGAAGACCGCGGTGGCGGTGCGGCTGGCCGCCCACGTGCCGATCGAGGTGGTCAGCGCGGACTCGCGGCAGGTCTATCGGGGCATGGACATCGGCACCGGGAAGCCGACCGCGGCGGAGCGCGGGGCCGTTCCACACCACCTCCTCGACGTGGCGGGCCCGGACGAGCGCTACCACGTCGCGCGCTTTCGCGCCGATGCCCTCGCGACCATCGCGGCCATCCACTCCCGCGGGCGGCTGCCGGTCGTGGTGGGCGGCACCGGGCTCTACGTGCGGGGGCTCCTGAAGGGGCTCACGCCGGCGCCGCCCGCCGATCCCGCCCTCCGCGAGGCGCTCGAGCGCTTCGCGGCCGCGCACGGCGCGCCCGCGCTGCACGCGCGGCTGGCCGCGGCGTCGCCCGAGGTCGCGGCGCGGCTGCATCCGAACGACCGGATCCGCATCGTGCGCGCCCTCGAGATCCACGCGCGGCCCGGCGCGGTCACGGGCGAGCCGGGGCAGGGCAGCTGGGAGCGCGCGCCCGCGGCATGGCGGCTGCTCGTGATCGGCCTCGGCCGCAAGCGGCCGGTGCTCAACCAGGCGATCGCCGAACGGGCGCGCGCGATGGTCGAGCGTGGCATGATGGAGGAGGTGACACGCCTGCTGGACGCCGGATACGACCCGGAGCGGCCGCCGATGGACGGCATCGGCTACCGGGCGTTCGTCCAGGCCGGCCGCGGCCTCATCCCGCTGGACGAGGCGCTCCGGCTGATGATCCGCGACACCACCCGCTACGCCAAGCGACAGATGACGTGGTTCGCGCGCGATCCCGAGATCCGCTGGCTGGACGTGGACGAGGCGGGCGGCATCGACGCGGCCGCCGAGACGGTGCTCAAGCAGATCACCCAGGAGGGATTGACCGAGTGAAGTCGCGCGAGAAAGCGGTGCTGGCGGCCTTGCGCCTGCCCAGCCAGCCGCGCGTCGTGGTGGAAGAGAGCCTGGACGAGCTGGGACGCCTGGCCGAATCGGCGGGCGCGAAGGTGGTGGGACGGGCCACTCAGGATCGCCGGGCGCCCACGCCCGGCCTCTACTTCGGCAAGGGCAAGGTCGAGGAGATCAAGACGCTCTCCAAGCGCCAGGGCGCCGACCTGATGATCTCCGACGACTCGCTCTCGCCGATCCAGGAGCGGAACCTCGGCGGCTCGCTCGGCGTCCGCGTGATCGACCGCACCGCGCTGATCCTCGACATCTTCGCCCAGCGCGCCCGCACCATGGAGGGCAAGCTGCAGGTGGAGCTGGCGCAGCTCTCGTACCTGCTGCCCCGGCTGGTCGGCCAGTGGAAGCACCTGGAGCGGACCGGCGGCGGCATCGGCACCCGCGGACCGGGCGAGATGCAGATCGAGTCCGACCGCCGCATCATCCGGCACCGGATCCAGAAGATTCGCGGGGAGCTGCAGCGCGTGCGCACGCACCGACGGCTGCTGCGTGATCGGCGCAAGGCCAGCGGCGTCCCGGTGGTCGCGCTGGTGGGGTACACCAACGCGGGCAAGACCACGCTGCTCAACCACCTCACCGGCGAGGATCGCGTCGCCGCCGACGCGCTGTTCGTCACGCTCGATCCGACCGCGCGGCTGGTCACGAGCCCGACCCACGCCTCCTTCGTGCTGACCGACACGGTGGGCTTCATCCGCAAGCTGCCCCACCAGCTGGTCGCCGCCTTCAAGGCTACGCTCGAGGAGCTGGCCGAGGCCGACGTGCTCGTGCACGTGGTGGACGCGAGCCACCCCGGCCTGGACGATCAGATGCAGGCGGTGGAGTCGCTGCTGGGCGAGCTCGAGCTGATGGGCCGCCCCACGGTGGTGGCCCTGAACAAGATCGACCGGCTGGAGCCGGGAGCGGCCCGCGCGCTGCTCGCCCGCTTCGACGGCGTGGCGATCTCGGCGCGCACCGGGGAAGGCATGGAGTCGCTTCGCACCCGCATCGACGAAGCGCTGCAGCCGCGGGTGGCCCGGCTCACCCTCCGGATCCCGTACTCCGACGGCCCGTCGCTGGCCGTCTGCTACGAGCGCGGCCGCGTGATCTCCCGACGTAACGAGCCGGACGGGGTTCGGCTGGAGGTCGAGCTGCCGCGCCGCCTGCTGACCTCGCTCGAAGGGTATCGCCTGAAGGACTAGCCCGTCGCAGGCGCTCCCTCTCGCGCCCGTCGGAGCCGGCGTCCCGACGGGCCGGAGGGGGTCGGTGCTACAATCGGGCCTCGGCCCTCGCGGACCGTCTCATGGGACTTCCCAACTGGCTCACGACGCTGCGCATCCTGCTGATCCCCGTCTTCGTGACGCTGCTCGTCTATCGGCGGCCCGGCGCGGCGCTGCTGGTGTTCTGCCTGGCCAGCCTGACCGACATGCTGGATGGCTACATCGCCCGGGTGCAGGGATGCCAGACGCGCCTCGGGGCCTTCCTGGATCCCCTCGCCGACAAGCTGCTGCTGACGTGCGGCTTCGTGACGCTCACGTGGCTCAAGGTCATCCCGTTCTGGATCACCGCGGTCGTGGTGAGCCGCGATGTGGTGCTGAGCATCGGCGTGCTCGTCATCCACGTGGCCGGCGGCACCGTCCACCCCGCGCCGACGTGGATCGGCAAGATGTCCACGGTGTTCCAGATGGCCACCGTCCTGGCCGCGATGGCGTCCGGCTACTTCCAGCTCCTGCCGCCCGTCACCACCAAGGTCCTGGCGTGGGTGACCGCCGGCTTCACGGTGACCTCGGGCCTGCAGTACATCGTGATGGGGCTCAAGCAGCTCGAGGCCCACGGCTCCGTGCACGAGCACGACCGGGTCTGACCGTGCCGAGACGGACGGCGCCGGCTCCGGACGGGGTGGTGGTGGCTCGGGTGGCTGCCCGCGGAGCCGCGGAGCGGGCGGGGCTGCGGGCGGGAGATCGGATCCTCGCGATCAACGGCGAGCCGCTGCGCGACGTCATCGACTTCCACTTCCACGCCGGCGAGGAGCGGCTGCGGCTCGGCGTCGAGCGGGAGGGCCGCGCGCACACGCTACACCTCGTCCGACGTCCCGCCGGCCTCGGGCTCGAGCTGGAGCCGCCGCGTCCCGCCGAGATCGCCACCTGCGCGAACAAGTGCGTGTTCTGCTTCATCCACCAGCTGCCCAAGGGCATGCGCAAGAGCCTCTACGTCAAGGACGACGACTTCCGCCTGTCCTTCCTCCACGGCAACTACATCACGCTCACCGACCTCGAGGAGGCCGAGCTCGAGCGCATCGAGGCACAGCGGCTGTCGCCGCTGTACGTCTCGGTGCACGCCACCGATCCCGATCTGCGCCACGCCCTGCTCGGCCAGCCGCGCGTGCGCCGCGAGCTGCTGCCGGTGATGGAGCGTCTCGCCAAGGCGGGCATCGCGATGCACGCGCAGATCGTGCTGTGCCCGGGCCGGAACGACGGCGCCCAGCTCGAGCGCACCGTGCACGAGCTGGCGCGGCTGCACCCGGCGGTGCCCACCGTCGCGGTGGTGCCGGTCGGCCTGACGCGGCACCGCGAGCGGCTGCCGGATCTGCGCGCGGTCACCCTCGAGGAGGCGGCCGTCCTGGTGCGCACCATCGAGGAATGGCAGGGCGCGTTCCAGGTCTCGCTCGGCACCCGCTTCGTGTGGGCGGCCGACGAGCTCTATCTGAAGTCCGGCCTGCCCCTGCCGCCGGCGCGCGCCTACGAGGGCTTCGCAGTCGCCGAGGACGGAATCGGCCTCGTGCGTCGCTTCGAGGACGCCTTCGCGCGCGCCATCGCCCGGCCGCCCGCGCCCCTCGGGCGCCCCCGCCGCGTGACGGTGGTCACCGGCCAGATGTTCGCGCCCCGCATGCGCGCGCTGCTCGACCGCGTGCGCGTGGACGGCCTGACGGTGAGCCTGGCCCCCATCGCCAACGACTTCTTCGGGCGCGGTATCGGAGTGGCCGGGCTCCTCACCGGACGCGACATCCAGATCCAGCTCGCGCAGGCCGCGTGCGGAACGGGCGAGCTCGGCGACGAGGTGCTGCTGCCCGCGGTGACCTTGCGCGATGGGGCCGGCGTCTTCCTCGACGACCTCACGCCGGCCGACCTCGCCGGCGCGCTCGGCGTTCCGGTCACCGCGGTCGAGCCCGACGCCCCCGCCTTCCTGGCCGCCCTCCTCGGACGGTAGCGGGCGACCGGGAGGAGGCAGGACATGCTGCGCCCGATCATCGCCATCGTCGGCCGCCCCAACGTGGGCAAGTCCACGCTCTTCAATCGCCTCATCGGCCGGCGGCGATCGCTCGTGCGGGACGTGCCGGGCGTCACGCGCGACCGGCTGTACGGCACCGCCGCCTTCGAGCGCTGGCAGGCCACCGTGGTGGATACCGGCGGCTTCGATCCGAGCAGCGCGTCGGACCTGGTGCAGGGCGTGCGGCGCCAGGTGCTGCAGGCCGTCGAGGAGGCCGATCTCCTGGTGTTCGTGGTGGACGGACGCGCGGGCGTGACCGGCCTCGACGAGGAGATCGCGACGATCCTCCGCAAGAGCGGCCGGCCGGTGCTGCTCGCGATCAACAAGATCGACGGCGGCGGGCAGGATGCGGCGATCGGCGACGCCTACCGCCTGGGCTTCACGCCGGTGCTGACCGTCTCCGCCGAGCACGGCCGCGGCGTGGCCGAGCTGCTCGAGGCCTGCCGCGAGCGGGCGCCCGCGACGGTGCCGGAGGCCACGAGCGAAGGCACGCGGGTGGCCATCATCGGGCGGCCCAACGTGGGCAAGTCGTCGCTGGTCAACGCGGTGCTCGGCCACGAGCGGGTGCTGGTGCACGACCAACCCGGCACCACCCGCGACGCGGTGGACACGCCGCTCACCTTCCGCGACCGCGAATACCTGCTGATCGACACCGCGGGCATCCGGCGCAAGGGGAAGGTGACCGAGGCGCTCGAGAAGCTCTCGGTGGTGATGGCGCTCAAGAGCCTGGAGCGCTGTCAGGTCGCGGTGCTGGTGCTCGACGCCGCCGAGGGCGTGGCCGCGCAGGACGCGCACATCGCGGGCTACGCCAACGACGCGGGCCGCGCGACGGTGGTGGCGGTGAACAAGTGGGACCTGGTGCCGCCCGGCCTGGTGACCAAGAGCGACGTCACCAATCAGATCTACGAGCGCCTGCCGTTCCTCGAGCACGCCCCGGTCTGCTTCACGTCGGCGGTCACGCGGCTCGGGCTCCGCGATCTCTTCGACCAGGTGGACGCGGTGGCGGCCGAGGCTCAGAAGCGGCTGCAGCCGGGCGATCTGCTGTCCACGCTGCGCCAGGCGGTGGAGCGTCGTCCGATGTCCGCGCGCGGCGTGGCGCTGCGGATCCAGTCGGCGCAGCAGGTCGCGGTGTCGCCGCCGACGTTCGCCGTTCGCGTGAATCTGCCGGACGCGATCCACTTCTCCTACGAGCGCTACCTGATCAACTCGCTCCGGCACGCGTACGGCTTCGCCGGCTCGCCGATTCGGCTGCTCTTCCGCAAGAGTGTGGGACGGGGAGCGGGCCGGCCGGGGCGGGCCCGCCGTCGGGCATGAGCCGGTAGCCCGTAACTAGGCAGAACCCCTAGCGATTTCGTTTGACCGCCTCCGGGACTGGCGCTACCATTGCCTAACTTTTCACGAACCGGCAGCCAGCGAGGACTGAGCGCGTGAGCCCTGAGCGCCCCGAGCAGGACGACTTCCTCGAAGACGAAGAGCAGGACGACTACGAAGGCCAGCGCAGCATCTTTGCGACCGGCTGGTTTCGTGCCGTCCTCGTGCTGCTCGTCCTCGCGGTGATCGCGGTGATCGCGGTGCCGCTGATCGGCGGCTGGTTCGAGCCGCCGGCGCCGCCGAAGCTGGTGACGCCGGCGCCGATTCCCAGGCCGAGCGCGCCCACGCCGCCGCCCGCGGCCGCGCCGAGCACGCCGGCCCCGACTCCCGCAACGCCGCCCGCGCCGGGACCGAGCGCGACTGCGCCGCCGGCGGCGGTCACGCCGGCGCCGGTGACACCGCCGGCGCCGGCAACCCCGGTGCCCTCGTCGCCCCCGGCGGCCATCACGCCCGCGCCCGCCCCGGCGCCCGCGCGCCCCGAGATCCCGCCCGCGAGCGCGCCGACCAGGGCCGCCGAGAAGGCGGAGAAGGCGAAGGCCCCCGAGCGGACCGCGGCGGTGGCCCCGAGCAAGAGCAACCCGAAGGCGCCGGCCGCCGGCAATTACTGGGTCCAGGTGGGCGCGTTCAAGGAGGGCCGCAACGCGGAGGGCCTGGCCAAGACGCTGCGCGCCGAGGGCTTCGCGGTGCAGGTCACGCAGGTGACGCGCGACGCCCCGCTGCACGTGGTGCGCGTCGGTGGATATCCCGATCGCTCGCGGGCCGCCGCGGCTCGCGAGGATCTGCAGGGCAAGGGACACACGGGCTTCGTGACGTCGGGCCCGCCCAAGTAAATCGACGAGAGGAGGTGACGGCGCTGACCAAGAACGACCTGATCAACGCGGTGGCGGCCCACGGGCTGTCCAAGCGGCAGTCGGCCTCGGTGGTGGAGTCGCTGTTCGACATCATCTTCCGGTGCTTCGAAAAGGGGGAAGACGTGAAGATCGTCGGCTTCGGCCACTTCCGCATCCGGCAAAAGGCGTCGCGCCGCGGGCGCAATCCCCAGACCGGCGATAGCATCGAGATCACCGCGCGCAAGGTGCTGACGTTCAAGCCGAGCAAGGGTCTCAAGCTCCGGATCAACGTCTAGGCCAGAGGTCCGCGGGGAATGAGCACGGTTCCCGACAAGCTCTACTACCGGATCGGCGAGGTCGAGACGATCACGGAGATCCCGGCATACGTGCTCCGCTACTGGGAGTCCGAGTTCAAGCTGCTCCGTCCCAAGAAGAACCCGGCCGGCCAGCGCCTGTACCGCAAGGCCGATCTAGAGCTGGTGCTGCGCATCAAGTCGCTCCTCTACGACGAGCGACTCACGCTCGAGGGCGCGAAGAAGCGCCTGCGTAGCGAGTCGCGCGGGCTGGATCAGATGGACCTGGGCCTGCGCGGCGCGACGCTGGAGGAGGTGCTCCGGCGCACGCGGTCGCGGCTGCAGGCCATTCGCCAGCGCCTCGCCGCTTCGCGACCCGGCCGCTCGTCTTGAGTTTGTCCTGCCGAGTCCGTACAATGCGCCGTGGGTCGGGGCGTGGCGCAGCCCGGTAGCGCACTTGACTGGGGGTCAAGGGGTCGCTGGTTCAAATCCAGTCGCCCCGACCAATTTCAATCACCATGGCGCCCGTGATCCTCGTCACCAACGATGACGGGATTCACGCGCGCGGTTTGGCCGTGCTCGCGGAGGCGCTCGAACCGCTCGGCGAGGTGTACGTGGTGGCGCCGGATCGGGAGCAGAGCGCGGTGGGGCACGCCCTCACGCTGCACCGGCCGCTCCGGGTGGATCGCGTCGCGGAGCGGAAGTTCTCGGTGAACGGCACGCCGTCGGACTGCGTGAACCTGGCCGTGCTCGGGCTGCTGCCGGAGCCCCCGGTGCTGGTGGCCTCGGGGGTCAACCACGGCACCAACCTGGGCGACGACGTGACGTACTCGGGCACGGTGTCGGCGGCGATGGAAGGGACGCTGCTGGGCGTGCCGTCGATGGCGGTGTCACAGGCGGAGCCCGACACCGACGGCTTCGACGGCGCGGCCCCGGTCGCGCGGGCGGTGGCCACGCGGCTGCTCGTGGAAGGGCTGCCGGCCAAGACACTGCTGAACGTGAACGTGCCGCGCGGCGAGGTGAAGGGGATCCGCCTGACGCGGCTTGGACATCGGGTCTACCGTGAGAAGGTGATCCGGGAAGTCGATCCGCGAGGCCGTCCGTACTACTGGATCGGGGCGGGCCCGCCGGAGTGGGCGGAGGACACCGGCGCCGACATCGCGGCGGTGCACGGAGGCTTCGCGTCGGTGACGCCGCTGCACCTGGACCTGACGCATCACGGGGCGCTGGGCCGCATGGCCGAGTGGGAAGGCGCGCTGAACGCGGTGCTGAAGAGCAAGAGGAAGCGGCGGCGGTGAGCAGCGGCCCGGACCCGGCGCCGGGCTCGCCGCGATTCGCGCGCGAGCGCGAGCGGATGGTGGAGGAGCAGCTGATCGCGCGCGGCGTGACGGATGCGCGCGTGATCGAGGCGATGCGGCGTCTGCCGCGGCACCTGTTCGTGGACGAGGCGCTGCGCGATCGGGCGTACGGGGATCACCCGCTGCCGATCGGCGAGGGGCAGACGATCTCGCAGCCCTTCATCGTGGGCCGCATGACGGAGCTGCTGCGGCTCACCGGGCGCGAGAAGGTGCTGGAGGTCGGCACCGGCTGCGGGTATCAGGCCGCGGTGCTGGCGGAGCTGGCCGCGCGGGTCTGCACGATCGAGCGGCTGCCGCGGCTGGCCACGCGGGCGCGGGAGACGCTGGAAGGGCTCGGCTATCGCAACGTGTGGGTGCGGGCCGCCAACGGCACGCTGGGCTGGCCGGACGAGGCGCCGTTCGACCGCATCCTGGTCGCGGCGGGCGGGCCCACCGTCCCGCCGCCGCTGTTCGAGCAGCTGGCGGAGGGCGGGCGCATGGTGATCCCGGTTGGCGATGCGGCCAACCAGGTGCTGCAGGTGATCGACAAGGTGCAGGGCGGCAAGCGCGTCACCGAGGATTCAGGGTGCGTGTTCGTGAAGCTCGTCGGCAAATATGCCTGGGAGTCGTGAGACCCTGGGTGTGAAGGGTACGGACGGGGCGTAGCGCAGCTTGGTAGCGCGCCTGCTTCGGGAGCAGGAGGTCGCTGGTTCAAATCCAGTCGCCCCGACCATTTTTCTCGAGCCGTCGCTGGAGCGGGCATGGGCGTCACGGGACTGCGCAGCGCCGCCGAGATCGTGGTGCAGGGGCGCGTGCAGGGCGTCGGCTACCGCAACTTCGTGCAGCGCAAGGCGCTGTCGCTGGGGCTGGCCGGCTACGTCATGAATCTGAAGGACGGCAAGGTCCGTGTGCGAGTGGAAGGCGGGCGCGACCTCATCGAGGAGCTGATGCACGACCTGGAAAAGGGCCCGCCGCTGGCGTGGGTCGAGCACATCGCGGTGACCTGGCGACCGCTCACCGGACGCTACACATCCTTCTCCATCCGCTACGCGGAGTTCGATCCGTGAGGTGTCCCCGGGCATGGGGACTCCTCGTGTCACTGCTGCTCACGCCCCTCCTGGCCGGTCCCGATGCCCGGTCGTACGCCCAGAGCGTGTCGATCCCCTCGTCCGCGAAGACCGCGGCGAGCGCGCGGAACACCGGCCAGCCGCGGATCACCGGCCCGCACAAGCCGTCCGCCAAACCGGTGATGTGCACGCACACCGTTCGCCGCGGCGAGGCGATCAGCCGGATCGCGGTCCGGTACCGCGTGACCCGGCAGAGCCTGATCGAGGCCAATCGCCTCGAGAACCCGGCGGCGCTGCACACCGGCCAGCGGCTGGTGGTGCCCGGCTGCCGGGTGACGCCGCCGCGAGCCAGCGACAGCGACGTGAAGATCACGGAGCCGCTGCCCGAGGGCACCGTGGTGAAGCGCGTGGGCCCGCGGCGTATCCTGACCGCGCTGGTGCTGTCCGAGCCCGACTTCCAGGACGAGCGGATTCCGCTGGTCTGGCCGGTCGAAGGACCGGTCATCTCGACCTTCGGCCAGCGCTCGCGGGGCTGGCACGCCGGAATCGACATCACGGCCGACATGGGCTCACAGATCTACGCGGCGGCACCGGGCACGGTCATCTATTCGGGCTGGATCCGGGCCTACGGGCAGGTCGTCAAGGTCGAGCACAAGCACGGCTTCATCACTCTTTACGCTCACAACCTGAACAACATGGTCGAGGCGGGGGACCAGGTCGAGGCGGGGCAGGTCATCGCCAGCGTCGGGCGCAGCGGCCACGCCACCGGCCCCCACGTCCACTTCGAGGTCCGGCGCGACGGCAAGGCCTACAACCCGCTCCATCTGCTCGAGCCCTCGGACCGGTCGCCGGTCTTCGAGGACGACGTGGCGACCTCCAGCTCGGACCTCGACGAGCACGAGTGAGCTTGCGAAATGGCTCCGGACGCCGATGCGGATGAGCTCGAGGGCGGCGACGAGCCTCTCGAGACCCTGCTCGAGAAGGACCCCGCCGAGCTCGGCGAGAAGCCGGACGCGCCGGAGGCGGGGGACCGCAGCCGCGAGCTGATCGCGCTCTACCTGCAGGAGATCTCCCGCGTCAAGCTGCTCACCGCGGAGGAGGAGCAGGCGCTGGCGCGGCGGGTCCAGGCCGGCGATCCCGAGGCTGAGCGGCACCTGGTCGAGGCGAACCTCCGGCTCGTGGTCAAGATCGCGCGGCGGTATCTGCACCGGGGCCTCTCGCTCCTCGATCTGATCGAAGAAGGCAACGTGGGTCTCCTCCACGCTGCCCGCAGGTTTCAGCCCGACCGCGGCACCCGCTTCTCGACCTACGCGACGTGGTGGATCCGTCAGGGGGTGGTGCGCGCGCTCGCGAACCAGGCCCGCACGATCCGCCTGCCCGTGCACGTGGAGGCCTTGCTGGGCCAGTTCAACCGGCATCGCAACGCGCTCACCCAGAAGCTCGGGCGGACGCCGACGACCACCGAGGTGGCCGCCGAGATGGGGCGCCCGGTGGCCGAGCTCGAGCAGCTGGAGAGCCTGCGACAGCACCCGGTGTCGCTCGACAAGCCGGCCGCGGCCGACGGCACCGGCAGCCTCGGCGAGACCGTCCAGGATCCGAGCGGGGAGCCGGGCGCGGGTCTCGCCGCGGTCCTCCGCGCGCGCGCCGATCTGGCCGGCGTGCTGCAGGACCTGCCCGATCGGGAGCGCACGGTGGTGACGCTGCGCTTCGGGCTGGGCAGCGAGGAGCCCCTGACCCTCGAGCGCATCGGCCAGCGGCTCGGCCTCACCCGCGAGCGGGTGCGTCAGATCGAGGTCGCGGCCCTCAAGCAGCTGCGCCGCCTGCTCGCCGCCCGAGACGTCGAGCCGTCGGACCTGATGTGAGCAGTCGATGAGCCCGCAGGCGAAGAAGCTCGGCGAAATCGTCCGCGAGCTGCGCGAGCGACAGGGGCTGACCCAGGCCCAGCTGGCCGAGCGGGCGCAGCTGGCCATGAGCTACATCACGCTGCTGGAGGCGGGCCAGCAGGCCAACCTCTCGCCCTCGGCCCTGGGACGCCTCGCGAGAGCCCTCGGCGTCACCACCAAGCAGCTCTCGGAGCTGGAAAGCTAGGCGGGCCGCCGCCCTCAGGCCCGGGCGCTGAACACGCTGATCGGGTAGAGGCAGTAGTAGTCGGGGCTCCGGAGCACGTTGCCCGGGGATCCCTCGTCGCAGAGGCGGATGCGCTCCGCCCAGTCGTCCGCGCTCAGCAGATCCCGCAGCCGATCGCCCCAGTTGCGGGCGAAGACCGTCTGCTGGATGTAGTCGTGGGCCGCGGGATCGAGCGGGGATCGCCGCTCGAGCATGTACGTCCGCATCGTCACCGGGGTCAGTCCGGCCGCGCGCAGGGAGGCCGGGGTCGCCTGCCTCCGCTCCTGAAACGAGCGGCCGCCCCCTTCGTCCAGGGTCCGACGGATCTCGGCCAGCTGGATACGGCGCTCCAGCTCGGGATGGCCCGGCAGGAACATGGCCGACAGGGCCTGCGACTCCTTCACGACGATCCATCCGCCCGGCCGGACGACCCGGCGAAACTCGCGCAAGGCCTTCTCGGTATCGAGGATGTGGTGCAACACGTCGCCGCACCAGACCCAGTCGACACTCCGATCGGGCAGGGGAATGGCCGTCCCGTCGCCCCGGTCGAACTCGACGCGGCCGCCCTCCGGCCGATGACCGACCAGCGCACGTGCCGCATCCACCTTGTCCATCTCGGGCTCGATGGCGAGCACGGATCCGCCGGGCCCGACCGCCTCGGCGAGCCAGAGGGCGTACAGGCCGACGCCGCAGCCCACATCGAGGCCGCGCGAGGCCGGTGGCAGCGCGAGGTCGGCGATGATCCGTCGCGCCTCCACCTCCTGGAAGCGGTTCATGCGCTCGAGCGAGGCATGAGGGCCGGAGGGATCGGCTGGGCTCATGGCCGCGCCATCGTACCAGAGGGGCCGACGCAGATTCACGTTTGCTGCTCGACCAGTGCCGCGCCGCCACGCCGGCCGCGGAGGCGCTCAACGCGCACTTACTTCGAGTTCCCCGGGAGACGAGCTGGCGCGCGAGCTCGACCGGGCCATCAGCCAGCTGCCCCTGGCCCTTCGGCCGGCCGCGCGGCCACGCCCGCGAATACCTCGCCGACTTCGCCCGCGCCCTGGCGGCCGGCGAATCGCCCGACGCCTTCATGGCCCGCCGCAAGCAGGTCTTCCGCTTCCTCGAGCGCCGCGCGAGCGCCCCCGCCGACCGCGAAGGACGTCCCGCCCCACGGCGCATGATGCTAGAATTTCGGGTGATCTAGCTCGTGAGCGGCGCAGTCGGCGCCGCCCTCGGTGGGACGCCCCCGTAGCTCAGGTGGATAGAGCAGCAGTTTCCTAAACTGCGTGCCGGGTGTTCGAGTCACCCCGGGGGCACCACCGAGCCCACTTCTTGCACGAGCCTGCATGAGCCCGCCCTCCACGCCGCCCGCGGAAGCGCACGCGGCCGCCAGTGACGCGCACCTCTTGACATAAGGCGAGCGCCGCCGCAGCGTGCTCATGTTGCCTACGCTCAGGTGCCCGCGGCCAACGTGACCGAGCCCGTGGCCTCCCGGCCCCGTCCCCCTCGATACTGGCGTGCTGCGACGATCGCTGCGCTCTGTGCGGCCGCCGGCTCGCCGGTCTGGGGCGCGCTCTGCCTCGCCCGGGGTACGTCGGAGGAGAGCTGGCTGGTCTGGGCCGCCGAGGTGGCCTTCGCTGGGCTCCTCGGGTGGTTCTTGTTCGAGCCGCTACTGCACCACCTGCAGGCGGGGCGGGTGCCCGCGGTGTCCCGCGCTCGAGTCCGGTTGTTCAGGACCCTCGTGCAGGCCATCGGAGCGGTCGCGGCCGCGGTGCTCGCGGATGCCTACCGCGACGGCATCCTGGAGTCGCTCGACTCCTTTGGCGAGTGGGGAGGGACCTGCCTGATCCTGGGCCTCGTCACCTACGCCTGGCTGCGCGCACCCGCGGCGCCCTACGGCGAGGCCTCCGAGCGCGCCGAGTGGTATGCGGTACTGGGGGTGCTCGGATTCAGCCTGATTGCGGTCGCGATCCTCGCATACCGCATCTTCCACGACGCGGAGCGCGTCGACCCCACGGCCATCGACCAGGTGTTCTACGCGACCGTCTTCCGCACCGTGCTCTGGAGCGTCATCGCCCGCCTGGGGGTGCGCGTGCTCTTCCGGCCCTGGCCGCCCGCCTTGCTGTCGCGGCTGCTCCTGGCTGCCCTCGCCGCGGGTGCTCTCCTGGAAGCGGGCGTCGCGCTCGGGCTCTTGGTGGACTCCTCGCTGGCGCAGCGAACACTCAACGCGACCCCCGCGAAGGCCGTGCTCGTCTACCCGTTCATCACCGCCTGCTGGTGCTTTGGACTCTGGGTCGCCACGCCTCGTGACCTGGATCGAGTCTCCCAGCTGCCCGCGGCGCCCGCGCCGCGCATCAGCCATCGGGCTCGGCTCGGCCTCCTGTACGCGGCCATCCTGCTCGTGGCGCTCGCAACGCGCTTCTCGTTTCCACCCCGGACTCCCGCGCCGCACGAGGCGACTCCGCCCTACGACAGCCCACGGATCGCCTTCTTCGTCTCGGCGGAGAACGCGCCGGATCCGTACGGGCTCTACAACTTGCTCACCCCGGCGTTCCCCGGGCCGGCGGCCGCCACGCGCTACGTGCACGCGCTCATCACGGTCTCCCATGCCCCGCGGACGAGGCCTGGCCCGGTCGAGATCTCGTGCCGCCTCACTGGCGACGCCGACGCCGGGCCTGGAACCGTTAGCCGGCGACGGATCGAGGTGCCCGATCAGGTCGCCCGATCCCACGGCCGGCGCCAGACGTCCTGGGTCATGCCGTTCGGCGGACCCGACTACCGGTGGAGGGCCGGATCGTATAAGGTGGCGTGCACTCATTCCCGCGGAACCCTAGGTGGCGAGTTCGTGCTGCGCTGACGACGAGGAGGAGCGACCGACATGGCGGACGAAGCGTTCGACCCGAAGACGGTCACGGTGGAACAGCTCGCGGCCTATGCACGCCAGGTGCGACGGGCCCGCATTGGCGCCCTCGTTGCGGGCCTTGTGGCGGCGGCCATCGGCTTCTGGATCACGATCCGCTACGCACCGCAGTGGGTAGGAATCGTCATCATCGTTCTCGTGGGCGCCGGGGCCTACCGGCTCGTCTACGAGCTGCTCAAGCCGGCAGGCGCGAACATCAAGGCCGACTAGCGCCCCTGGATCCCACCGCGCGGACGCCCGATGCCACCCGGCAAAGGCGGAGACAAACATCGGGTGGGCCGGGCAGACCGTGGGACACACCGGTCACGAGACGCGCGGACCAACCGTGTTGTCTCATGCGACTGCTCGCGCCCGCACTTGCCCGAGAGGGCTGTCGTCACCCCGGGGACACCATTCCCTCGCCCCGCGGGAGCGCGACTGGCGACTCGCATGAGACCCCGTTCTGGGGCCGGCGACGAAGAACCCGAGCGAGTGCGGCCAACTGCCAGGCGCGTCTTGACAGGGGTGCCCGGCCTCGCGTGTAGTAGGTGGGCTCGGCTGTATCGGATCCCGAGCCGTGGAGGCCTGTGACATGCTCAAGTTCGGTCAAGCCCGGAAGGATGAACCTTCAGCGAAGGCCGAGCCGGCGCTCGATCCGCCCGTCTCACGCCCGCCGCTGCTGGTTCCCGATCCCCGGCCAGAGGAGGGCCCTCAGATGCCCAACAGCAACGTGAACAATGGCGAATCCATTCTGGCCGCCGGCCTCACGATCGAAGGAAAGATCGAGGGCACCGGCAACTTCCGTGTGGTCGGTCGGTTCAAGGGCGCGGTCAAGGTGAATGGCGAGTTGACCATCGAGCCCGGCGCCTTTGTCGAGGGCGAGATCACGGCCGATTCGGTCCTGGTCGCCGGGGATGTCCGCGGCCAGATTGTCGCGGCGTCTCGGGTGGAGTTCAAGGACTCCGGCACGCTGATCGGAGACGTGAAGGCGAGCAGCGTGGTGGTCTCCGCCGGATCCAAGATGCGGGGCAAGATGGAGTTCGGGTGGAAGGAGGGTGAAGGCGAGGCCGGGCCACTGGAGAACGGCTCTCAACTCTCGTCCCGCTGAGTGGCCTTCACCATGGTGGGCGAGTCGTGGAAGTGCCCACACTGCGGAGAGCGTATCCTGCGCAGCGCGGTCACGTGCCCGGCCTGCCGGCGCCATCTGCGCTTCGACGCCGTCACCAGCTCCCGTCCGGTCGTCCGGTCCACCCTGTGCCCGCTCAACGTCGAGGGCACTATCCGGCACTCCGCCGACGCCGCCCCCTCCGAATATTCCGTGATCATCGAGGTGCGAGAGGACCGGGGCGAGCTCATCGCCCGCCGCGTGGTGAACGTCGGGTCGCTCCAGCCCGGTCAAGCCCGGCATATCACGCTCCGCATCGAGATGCCCGCGCCGGAGCCCTCCGCCTCGCCCCCCGCGCCCGCGAACGCCCGGCATCCCTGACGCGGCCGCTCGCGAAGCCACCGGCCGCGGCATTGTCAAGGTCGCGCCGGTGTGACCGCGCGGTCATGGTCCTGTTCCTCGGGCAGATGGAACGCGCGAGTCGCCCTTGCTGCGCTATGCTCCCACCCCAGTCCCACCTCAGCGCGGAGGTAACCGATGGATGGCCTCAAGCAGATCCAAGTCGTCACGCAGGGCGACGGTTGGCACCTGGTCGGGTTGGATGACCACGGACGCGTCTGGTTCGGAACGACGCGACGGACGACCAGGGGACGAGCCATCGCGTGGACGCTCATGGACGAAGGCGTCGACTCGGAGCCTCAACCGACACCAGGACCACAGTCTCCGGAGACAGGGCCTGGGCCGGGGCGGTGGCCGTCTCGGCCTCGCACATAGCGCTGGGCGGTCCCGGGCTCGGCGACCTTGATCACGCGCGAGTGGACGCGACGGGAGTGGGCCGGCGGTGGTGTCGCCGCGCTGGCGATGCTGGCCGCCGGCTGCGCGACGATCTCCCCCGGCGAAGAGCGCAAGCTGGGGGGCGAGCAGGCCGACGAGATCGAGAAGAGCGTGGGGCTCGTGCGCGAGCCTCGACTCGTGGGCTACGTCCGTCAGGTCGGCGGTCGGCTGGCCCAGGCCGCGCAGCGACCCGACATCGCCTGGCAGTTCAACATCGCCGACGAGGACGATACGAACGCCTTCGCGCTCCCGGGCGGCTGGGTGTACGTGACGCGGGGCCTGCTGGCCCTGCTCAACGGCGAGGACGAGCTGGCCGGGGTCATCGGCCACGAGATGGCACACGTGCTGGAGCGCCACGCCGCGCAACGGGTCGGTGCCGCCACACCCTTCGCCGTGCTCTTCGGCGTGCCGGCGGCGATCCTCGGCACGGTGAGCCCGACTCTCGGCGGCATCGTCGGCGGCACCGGCCGGCTCGCATCCGGCGTGGCCCTGGCGTCGTACAGCCGCGAGCAGGAGCGCGAGGCCGACGACCGCGGCGTCGAGCTGGCCGCGCGCGCCGGCTGGAACCCGGGCGGGCTCGGCCGCGTGCTCCGGACGCTCGAGGCCGAAGAGGTGCTGGCCGGCGCCGATCCGAACCGGTCGCGCTTCTTCTCCGACCATCCGTCGAGCCATGAGCGGGTCGAGCGCCTCCAGGCGGCCGCGCGGCTTCCGGTGACGTCGGCCGCGCCCATCGCCCTCCATCGCGGCGCGTTCCTCGGTCGGCTCGAGGGACTGGTGGTCGGTGAGAATCCCGATGACGGCGTCTTCCTGGGGTCGCTCTTCGTGCATCCGGGCCTGGACGCCGCGATCGAGATGCCCGCGCAGTGGAAGACCGTGAACACGCCCGAAGTCGCCGGCGCGGTCGCGACGCCGGACGGAGACGCCGTGGTGCTGCTGAGCCTGGTCGCCGACGGCGACGATCCGGTGGCGGGAGCGCGGACCGACGGCCTCAAGGAGGCGCAGCTCAAGCAGCTCCAGCGCACGCAGATCGCCGGGCTCCCCGCCGCGCAGCTCCGCGCAGACACGCGCGACGGCAACCGCGTGCTGCTCACCTGGATCGCCCACCGAAAGCACGTGATGCGGGTGACGGGTCTCACTGCAGTCCGTCGGTGGGAGCGCTACGAACCCGCGATCGAACGGACGACGCGGAGCTTCCGCCCGCTCCGCCCCGCGGATCGCGAGCGCATCGTCGAGAGCCGTCTGCGGGTCCGCGAGGCGCGGGCGGGCGAGACCATCGAGCAGGTGCTCGCTCGTGGCGGAAGCACCTGGAACGCGGCCCGGATCGCGATGGCCAACGGCACCACGGTGAATGCGCGGCTCGACCCCGGCTGGCCGGTGAAGGTGCCGGTCGCCCAGCGCTACGTCCGTGCCGCGGGCCCCTGAGGCGCGGGCGCTACGGCGACTTCACGCAGCGGTCGATGACCGGGGCAATGCGATCGGGCCAGGAGCCCCAGGCGCGCAGCTCCACTTGCGATCCTCCGGCGGCGGGGCGCGCTCCGACGATGAAGGCGGGGTACTGGGCCTGGGCGCGGGCGACCAGCCGCCATCCGCCATCCCGCTCCTCCATCTGCGTCGGCAGATACGCCAGGCTGTTGAAGTAGCCCGACTCCTGGTCGATCTGGTCCTGAACGCACTGGGTCACCGCTCCGGGATTGGCCGACGACCTCCAGGTACGGTCGATGGGCCGATCCTGGAGCTCGGCCATGGTCGGGCCGGCGACGGCGCATCCGGGCAGCAGCAGGGCGAGCACGACCAGCCACGGGCCTCCGGTCTTCGCCACGGTCAGCACCTCGCCAGTCGATTGGGGTGTGGGCACGCCGCCGTTGTCACCTGGTGCCCGCCGGTGTGGACATCCGCTGGAACCCCTGCTTCTCGTAGTCCGCGATGCAGTCGTCCTGGGCGCGATAACCGTCGCCGGCCATGAAGCTGCGACGGGCCCCCACGCATCGGGCGATCTCGTGGCTCTCGGGGTTGTACATCATCACCGGCTCCTTCGTGGCGCAGCCCGTCATCGCGACCGCGAGGACCATCACGGCGAGCAGCCGCCCCGTCACGACCAGGCCTGCTGGACCGGTCGCGCCGGCCGGCGCAGCAGGCCGACCGCGATGGCGACGTTGAGCAGGTTCCAGAGGATACCGTTGATGAACGCGATCTGATAGGAGCCGGTCAGGTCGTAGATCACCCCGGACATCCAGCCGCCGAGGGCCATGCCGAACACGGTGGCCATCAGCACGGTGGCCACGCGCATCCCGGCCTCCTGCGGGGGATAGAACTCCCGGATGATGACGGCGTAGGCGGGGACGATGCCACCCTGGAAGAGCCCGAACAGGGCGGAGAGCGTGTAGAGCGAAGCCAGCCCGTGGAAGGGCAGGAAGAGCACGAGGGCGAGCATCTGCAGGCTCGAGCCCAGCAGGAGCGTCCGCCGCCCGCCGATGCGGTCGCAGATCCAGCCCGACGCGAGGCGGCTCACCACCCCGAACCCCAGCATCAGCGAGAGCATCTGGGCCCCGCGGGCCGCGCCGTGACCGAGATCGGCGGAATACGCGACGATGTGGACCTGCGGCATCGACATCGCCACGCAGCAGCTGAGCCCGGCGACGATGAGCACGACCTGGAGCGCGGCCGGCGACATCCCCAGCGGCTGCGCCGGCCGCCGGATCGCGTGCGCCGACGCGACAGCGGTCTCGCCGAGCGGTGACCGGCGGCGCAGCACGGCGGCGAGCGGCAGCATGGTGGCCACGCAGAACACCGCGATGCCGACGTAGGTGTGGCGCCAGCCCACCGTCTGGATGAAGTGCTGCACCACCGGCGGCCACACCGTTCCGGCCACGTAGCTGCCGCTGGCGATGATCGCGACCGCCATGCCGCGATGGCGGCTGAACCACAGCGAGGTGTCCGCGATGATCGGCGCGAAGGTGGCCGAGCTCGCGACGCCCACCAGCAGGCCCTGGGTCAGGATGAACTGCCAGAGGCTCGTGGCCTGGCTCGCCGCCACGTAGCCGAGCCCGAGCGCGATGGCGCCGCCCACGACGGGTAGCATGATGCCGATGCGGTCCGAGAGGCGGCCCATCACGATGCCGCCGAATCCGAAGCAGATCATCGTCATGGTGTAGGGCAGGGACGCGGCGGAGCGCGCCACGCCGAACTCGACCTGGACCGCCGGGAGGGCCACGATCACCGACCACATGCCCACCCCGCCGATCGCCGACAGCACGAGGGCGGCGCCGAGCCGAACCCACGCATACGTGGACTCCGGCACTCCAACCGTGATCTCGGCGTTGGCGTTTCGGACGTCGACGGCGCGGGTGGACATGAGCGCGTCCAGTATCGGCGATCGTCGAACGTTTGTACCCATCCAATTCGACATCGCGCGGCGACGGATGCGGCTGGTCCGGACACGGTATACTATCGGGCGCGCCGGAACGGGCGTCGCGCCCGTCGCGCGGAGGAGAGACATGGCAACGTCGATCGAGGTGCAGCCTCTCACCGGCGCTCTGGGCGCCGAGATTCACGGCCCCGACCTGAACGCCGACCTCGACGACGCCACGGTCGCCGCCATCCGGCGGGCGCTCCTCGACCATTGCGTCGTCTTCTTCCGCGATCAGCGCTTCGACGCCGACCGGCACAAGGCGCTCGCGCGCCGCTTCGGCGAGATCTTCATCCATCCCAACTACAAGGGCACCGGGCCCGATCCGGAGATCGTGGACATCCGCCGCGAGCCCGGCGACCTCCGCATCGTCGGCGAGGAGTGGCACACCGACACCACGATGATGCCGGAGCCGCCGATGGGCGCAATTCTCTACGCGATCGAGGTGCCCCCCTACGGCGGCGACACGCTCTTCGCCAACCAGTACCTCGCCTACGAGAGCCTCTCCGACGGGATGAAGCGGCTGCTGGAGGGCCTGCGGGCCGTCCACAGCGATCGCAAGGTGGCCGGTCCGCAGGCCGGGCTCAACGCCTACCGGGCCACGAAGGTGCGCGAGGACGCGGCCTGGCAGGAAACGGTCAGCGTGCACCCGGTCGTGCGCACGCATCCCGAGACCGGACGCAGGCTGCTGTTCGTCAACCACTCGTACACCATCCGGTTCGACGGCATGACCGAGGCCGAGAGCGCCCCGCTGCTCGGCTACCTGCTCGACCACGGGCACCGGCCCGAGTTCACCTGCCGGTTCCGCTGGGCCGCCGGCTCCGTCGCGTTCTGGGACAACCGCTGCGTCAAGCACCTCGCCGTTCACGACGCGGGCCGCTTCCGTCGGATCATGCGGCGCGTGCAGATCGCGGGCGACAAGCCGGTGTGATGGAGGCGTCGGCGCGACCGGCCTGCTAGACTCGCGGCCAATCTTCCGCTCAAGGGGGTTGGACATGCGAAAGATCCTTCTCGGCCTCGTCGTGGTGACGGTCACCATCGCCGGCTGCGGATTCGGCGTCACGCGCACGCCGTCCTGCAACCTCAAGGAGAAGGTGCTGAACGTCGTGCTGTCGACGCAGCGGCTGGACCGGCTGGCCCGCGAGTGGGCCGGGGCGCCCAGCGTCCTGCCCGAGATCGCCTGGGCGGACGCCGAAGCCGAGGTCTCGCTGAACAGCTTCTACTACGCCTGCGGCGAGCACACCACCGCGGGCGCGACGGGCGTGGTGGACGCGTCGGTCCGACTGCGGGCCGGCGATCTGGCCGCGGTGCGCGGGACGGCGGGCGACGCCGAGGCGGTTCGCCAACAGTTCCAGCAGGCCGCCGCCTCGTACCTGCAGACCGGCAAGAGCGCGAGACCGAACGGGTAGCGATCGAGCAGGGGCGACCGATCACGCCGAGGCGAGCGCCGGGATCACGCTCTTGCCCATCAGCTCGATCGACCGCATGGTCGTCGGGTGATCCATGCGTGACTCCTGCGCCTCGAGGAGCAGATGACCGATGCCCAGCTCCTTCTGCACGCGGGCGAAGCGCTCCGCCACCTCGTCGGGCGTTCCCGCCACGATGTAGTAGTTGTCGACCAGCTCCTCGTAACTCATCTTCGAGAGCGACACCGAGCGCGCCCGAAGCGCGAACTGGCTGGCCGCCCGCGAGCGCATGCCCACCGGCGAGAAGTAGTCGACGGGACCGCGCAGGGTCGGTCCCATCCGCCACACGAAGTGGCGGCCGGCGTCGAGCGCGCGGGCTTTCGTATCGGCGGTGACCGCGCAGATCAGGAACCCGAGCTTGTCCGGCGTCACCGTCCGGCCCGCCTCCGCCGCGCCCTGCCGGTAGAAGTCGAACAGCTCGCGCGCCACCTCGAACGAGACCAGGAACGGCACGTAGGTGTAGCCCATGCGCCCCGCCCACACCGCGGTCTCCGGGCTCGCGGTGCCCGGCACCCAGATCGGCGGGTGTGGCTTCTGGAGGGGAAGGCACCACGGATTCACGTGGCGGAAATGGTAGTGCCGGCCCTCCCAGCGGAATGGTCCCGGCGTCGTCCAGCACTTGAGGATCAGGTCGTGACATTCCTCGAACCGCTCGCGGTTGTGCACCGGGTTGCTGTTGGCCCACCAGCTCTCGACGCCGACGCCGCGCACGAAGCCGCTCAGGACCCGGCCGCCCGAGATCAGGTCGGCCATCGCGATCTGCTCGGCCATCTGCACCGGGTTGTCCTGGATCGGCAGGATGTTTCCGAGGATCAGCAGCTTCGCGCGCTTCGTGGTGCGGGCCAGGATGCCGGCGGTCATGTTGGCCGACACGTTCACGCAGGACGGCGTCGAGTGGTGCTCGTTGATCATCAGCCCGGCGAAGCCGGCCTGGTCGGCGAAGTCGTACTCGTCGAGATAGCGCTGGTAGTTGCGCCGGGCGATCTCCGGCGAGAAGAACGTGTTGGGAAACGTCAGGCGCAGCGAGGGGTACTTGTCGCCCTCCGCGTCGGGATACTCGTGGTGGGGCATCTCGCTGAAGTAGTAGAGCTTCACGTCACGCCCTCCCGAGGAAGTCCAGCACCAGCCCCGCGAAGACGTCGGGCTGCTCGATCGGGGGCAGGTGGCCGCAGCGCTCGAGCACGCGCAGCGTCGCGTTGGGCAGCCGGCGCCGGTACTGCTCGCCGCAGATCACCGGCACGATCCCGTCCTCGCGCCCCCAGACGATCAGGGTCGGGTTCGTCACGCGCGGCAGGAAGTGGGGCAGCCGCGGATCGAACATGTAGGGCTTCCAGGCGAGACGGGCCGTCATCTCCCGGTTGCGCAGCGCGATCTCCATCTCCGCGGGACCGGGTCCGGCCCCGAACAGGTCGGCCCACTCCGGCACGGTGGATGCGTCGTGGATGCTGTAGCCGAGCAGCTCCTCGGGCGAGTGGAAGAAGATGTCGCGGATCTCGCCCTCATCGGGCTTGAGGCCGGTCGGGCTCACCAGCACGAGACGGTCGATCGCGCCCGGGCACATCGTGGCCAGCTCGGCGGCGATCCAGCCGCCGATCGAGTGGCCGAGCAGGTGCACCCGCGAGAGGCCCATCACGTCGAGAAACCAGAGGTAGAAGCGGGCCAGATCGTCGATGCTCTCCATCCAGTCCGCCGCGTCGGAGCGGCCGAAGCCGGGATGGGTCGGCGCGTAGACCGTGTACCGCCCGCCCACCGCGGCCATCCAGCGACGCCAACCCCGGTTGCCCCCGGCGCCGTGCAGCACCACCAGGGGATCGCCCTGGCCTCCGATCACGACGTGCACCTTCGTGGCTCCGACGGCGATCAGCTCTTCGCGAGGCGGCACCGGGCGACGGCTCCTCTCCGCAAGATGGACCGAGGGTAGACGATACCAGCCGGCGGTCCGCCGGGGCGCTCGAAGTTGACCGCGGCGGCGGCCCTACCGCGCGCGCGCGTCGAGGCCGCCGTCCAGGCGGCCCGATGCTTCCGGACACGATTCGGGCGCGAGGATCCCGAGCATCATGTCCGCGGCGACGACCGCGGGGTCCGAGAGGTCCCGCAGCTGCCCCTTCATCAAGGCGCTCTTCTCGCAGGCCGTCGGCCTCAGCAATCCCGCCGGCGCCTCCGCCGGCCGGCTCGGCGGCGCGGCCGACGCGCATCCGGCCAGGAGCAGCGCGAGGACGGCCGGGCGCCAGCCTCCCCGTCGGCCGTCGCTCAGCGCTCCACCCCGGATCAATCCCGCTTGATGATGACCGCGGTGCGATCGTCGTCGGCCGGCACCCCGTGGGTGAAGCGCGCCAGCGCGTGCCGGAGCGCCGACATCATCTCGGCGGCCCGGCTCTTGCGGTGGCGCGTCAGCACGTCGATCACACGGCCGGTGCCGAAGCGCTCGCCCTGCGCGTCGGCCGCGTCCACCACGCCGTCGGACAGCACGGCGAACACGTCGCCCGGCTCCATGCGCAGCGGCGCCCGCAAGGTCACCTCGAGGTCGTCCATGCATCCGAGCGGGACGGTATCCGTCTCCAGCACGACGCAGGAATCCTCGGCGGCCCGGTAGTAGAGCAGGGGACCCTGACCGCAGCTGAATCCGGTCAGGGTCCGCTCCTGCGCGTCCAGCTCGCCGATCCACGCGCTGACGAAGCGGCCGTCGGTCAGGTCGGCGCAGAGCTGCGCGTTCAGGTGGCGGATGAAGGCGGGCAGATCCTCGCCCACCCGGATCGCCATCCGCAGCATGGAGCGCACCTGGGTGACGGACAGCGCCGGCCCGATCCCGTGGCCGCTCGCATCGGCCAGCAGCAGCACCGCCCGCCCGGCCTCGCTGGCCGACAGGCGAAGGTCGCGGGAGCCGGGCGCGCGGTGGTAGCCAATGACGTCGTAGGTGTCGCCGCCGGTCTCCTCGGCGGGCTCGCTCCAGCCATCGATGTCGAAGCCCGGCACCACCGGAATGCGCTCGGGCAAGGTGTCCTGCTGGATCCGCCGCGCGGCCCGCAGATCCCCCTCGAGCTTGAGCAGCGTCTGCAGCGAGGCACGCATGCGGCCGTGCGTCTCGGCCAGCCGATGGACCTCGCGGATCGAGGAGACCACCGCCGGGCCGGGCTCGAGGTCGCCCCGGCTGATCCGGTCGCTCTCGCGTACCAGCGCCTCGATCGGCCGGCTGTAGAGCCGCGCGAGCCTCACCGTGCGGCCGATGGCGAGCACGAGCCCGGCGAGCATCACCAGCAGGATACCCAGGCGGAGATAGCCCAGGCTTCCCAGCAGGTCGGACTCCGGCACCATCACCTCGATCGTGAGCTGCCGGGTCGGGCCCAGCTGGAAGGGGCTCATCTGCGCCCACCAGGCGTCGCCCTCGCTCACCAACGGCATGGGCCCCGCGGCTCCGGGCGATCGCGACGTCAGGGCGCGGGTGGCGTCGCTGACCACGCGGATGCCCAGATCGTCGGGACTCTTCAGCAGCATCCCCAGCTGCCGCTCGGGCGCCAGCGAGCGCGAATGTCTCGGCAAGCCGATCACGCGCCCCTGATCACTCAGCACCATGACCGCGCCGAGCTCTCCGACGCGCAGGGCCGTGGTGAACTTCGAGATATCGGTTAGCAGCAGGTCGATCGCGATCACCCGCACCAGCCCATCGCGACCCGTGAACGCGAGGGCCGCCGTCACCCCCGGCATCTTGAGCGTGTAGAACATGTACGGGTCCGTCCAGAACACCCCGTCGGCCGTGACGGCCTGATCCGGCCGCGCGTCCCGCGCCCGGACCGCCCCCTCGTACCAGGGCCGCTGCCGGGGATCGTAGTCGTCGTCTTCCCACGAGGCCACGGGCTCCGGGTGCGCGTCCGACCATTTGAGCCAGGCCACCCGGCCTCCCCAGACGTCGCGGCGCGTCTGGCGGCTCTGCCAGGTCTCGCCGACGTGGAACAGGATGTGCTGGCGGCCCCGCTCGTCGGACACCATGACCGCCGAGATCTGCGGATTGCTGCGCAGGAGCGGGGTCAGCAGGCGGTTCATCGCGGCCGCGTCGTCCGGCTGCAGGAGGCCCGACTCCTCCCAGGCGCGAATCACTCCGAGCTGGCTGATCACCGGCTCGAAGAAGCGCCGCAGCTCGACGTGGACCTGGCCGATCGTCTCGCGCAGGATGGAGCGGGACAGCCGCTCCACGGTGGCCTTCGAGCCCATGAAGGTCAGCGCCATGATCGCGCCGCCCAGCAGCACGATCGTCACGGCGAGGTTGGCGAGCAGGCTCTGATAGATGGACAGGGAGCGACGGCGCCGGGTGAACACGCGGTTCCTCGCGGGCGATCCTGCCTACCGCATCCCCGGTTGTCAACGAGCGCCGTGGAACGCTACGATCGGACACGACGGGTGCACGACACTCTCACGGAGGCACCAGACATGAGCGGAGACCGCGGCGGACTGGAGTTCACGGACGTGGTGGGGTCGGTCGACGAGCTGCGCGCGCTCATGGGCGAGCCCTCGGAGGTGGCCCTGCGCAAGGACATCGGCCGGATCGACGAGCACTGCCGCGCCTTCATCGCGCGCTCGCCCTTCGTCCTGATCGCCACGTCGGATCGCGCCGGCCGCTGCGACGTCAGCCCGAAGGGCGACGCGCCCGGCTTCGTCCTGGTCGCGAACGACCAGCACCTGCTGATCCCCGATCGCCCGGGCAACAAGCGCTTCGACGGCATGCGCAACCTGCTCGACAACCCGGGAATCGGCCTCCTCTTCCTGGTACCGGGGAGCGAGGAGACCCTGCGGATCAACGGACGAGCCCGGATCGTGCGCGATCCGGAGTGGCTGGCCCGCCTGGCCGCGCAGGGCAAGACCCCGCAGCTGGCCATCGCGGTCGAGGTCGAGGAGGCGTTCCTCCACTGCGCGAAGTGCGTGAAGCGGTCCGGGCTCTGGGAGCCCGCGCGCTGGCCCGATCGTTCGGGCATGGCCTCGCCGGCCCAGATGTTCCGCGATCACGCCCGGCTCACGATGACGGTCGAAGAGCTCGATCAGCGTCTGCAGGAGGGCTATCGCAAGAACCTCTACTGAGCCTGCACAGATCTGCACATCTCGCGCCGACCCGTCGCGCGCCGCTGTCAATGCGTACACGCGCGGTGTTGCATTTGCACACGGCCTCGCGCGCGGCCCGCCGCGATTTCACGCTTCGAGCCGAGCCTTCCGCCTGCCGGCGGCGGCAAGCCCGTGGCACAGCCGATGCAGTAGCTCTCCACACTCACCATGAAAGCGTTGCCGGGTCGTCTGGGCCTCGCGCTGGTCGCCGCGCTGCTCGCTCTGCTCACCGCGAGCCCGAGCGAAGCGAGCGGTCCGACGGACCTCCTGCGCACCGTCTTCGCCGAAGCCAACAAGATCCTGAAGAACCCGGCCACCGACGATCGGCCACAGGAGCGGCTCGCGGCGATCCGCAACCTCTTCAGCCGCGTCTTCGACTTCCGGGGGGCCGCCGAGCGCTCCCTGGGCCGGCAGTGGCAGGCGAGGAGCCTCGCCGAGCAGAGCGAGTTCACGCGGGTCTTCGCGGACTTCGTGCAGCGCGGGTTCGTCTACTGGATCGCCTCGGTGGCGGAGATCGACCCGAACGGCGCCGGCGTCACCGTGCAGTACCTCGGCGAGTCGGTGCAGCGCGACGGCGCGGTCGTCCAGACCGCGATCCTCGGTCGGGGCGGTCGGCTGATCCGGCTCGATCACGACATGGTCGTGCGGGACCGGCGGTGGATGGTGCGCGACGTGACGATCGACGGACTCAGCCTGGTCGGCAGCTATCGGGCCCAGTTCGAGCACGTCATCCGCGTGTCCTCCTACCGTGAGCTCGTCGAGCGGATGCGCGCCCGGGCCACCGAGGCGACGCGGCCCCAGCCCGCGTCGGCCACCGAGGCGACGCCCTCACTCCTGCTCCCGAAGGGCGTGCAGATCGAAGGGCGCTGAACGATCAGCGCCGCACCACGCGGTTGAGCACGAAGCTGACCACCGAGATGATGAGCGACCCCAGCAGTGCCGGCACGAAGCCGTCCACCCGGAAGCCCAGCCCCATCCCCTGCGCGATCCAGCTGGTCAGGATGAGCATCAGCGCGTTGACCACGAACGTGAAGAGGCCCAGGGTCAGGATCGTCAGCGGCAGGGTGAACAGCAGCACGATCGGCCGGATGATCACGTTGACCACTCCGAAGATCAGCGCGACGATGCCGAGGGTGAGCCAGTCGTCCGGCTTCGTCGCGCCTCTCGCCACGCTCAGATAGATTCCCGGCACCAGCCACGCGGCCACCAGCAGGGCCACCGCGTTGATGATCAGCCGTATCAGTAGGAACATGGCCACCTCCGCCTAGACCCTAGTCGCTTCCGCACCGGCACGCAATGGTCTCCGGCCCGCGGAAGTGTGGTAGCGTCCCCCGCATGGAACGCGACTTCATCGGATACGGACGAACGCCGCCGGTGGTGCCGTGGCCCAACGGGGCGCGCCTCGCGGTGCAGGTGTCGGTGGCGTACGAGGAGGGCGGCGAGTACTCGCTGCTCGACGGACCGCGACGCGAGACGATGGGCGAGGTGCCCTCGCCGGTGCCGCTCGACCGGCGCGACCTCTTCAACGAGTCCTTCTTCGAGTACGGCAGCCGGGTCGGGGTGTGGCGCATCCTCGATCTCTGCCGCGCCCACGGCGTGCCCGCCTCGTGGTGGGCGTGCGCCCGGGCGCTCGAGCGCAACCCGGAGGTGGCCCGCGCCCTCGTGGAGGCCGGCCACGAGATCTGCGGCCACGGCTACGGCTGGGAAGACTTCCATTCGGCGAGCCGCGACGAGGAGCGCGAGAACATCCGGCGCACCGTGGACTCGCTGGCCCGCACCACCGGCCAGCGCCCGCTCGGCTGGTTCACCCGCTACGCGTGCAGCCCGAACACCCGCGAGCTTCTGGTCGAGGAGGGCGGCTTCCTCTACGACAGCCTCGGACTGAACGACGATCTGCCGTACTACGTGACGGTGAAGCGACGGCCGTGGCTGGTGGTGCCGTACACCTTCGAGATCAACGATGCGCGCTTCTGGCGGGGCGGGCTGGTCAGCGTCGGCGACTTCGGAGAGTACATGCGATCGGCGTTCGACTGTCTCTACGCCGAAGCGGCGCGGGTGCCCCGCATGATGTCCATCGGACTGCACTGCCGCATCGCGGGAACGCCCGCCCGCTCCCGCGCGTTCGCGGGCTTCCTGGACTACGTCACGCAGTTCTCCGACGTGTGGCTCGCCCGCCGGGTGGACATCGCCCGGTGGTGGCTCGAGCATCAGCCTCCGGCGCGGGCGAGCACCTCGGCGTAGCTCGAGGCGCGCTCCATCCGTCCGCCGAGGTCCCGGGCGAGCAGGAGGGCGTGAACCCGGGGCAGCTTCCAGCAGGGCACGAACACGATCAGCTCGGCGATGTCACGGATGCGCGTGACCACCTGGTGCCAGGTCGCCCGCGGCAGCACCCACAGGACCAGATCGAGCATCCAGCCGCCCATCGCCGCGCAGATCCCGAAGAGTACCGCGTGGGCGACCAACGGCGCGCCAAGGCGGCGCCAGGTCACGGCGAGGCCGTCGGGCCGACGCCAGGAGGCGATCCGGGTCAGCGCCGTGAAGCCGCAGAGGTCCCCGAGCAGGGCCAGCGCGAGGCGAGGGCGCGCGAGCGGCCAGCGCGCCGAGAGCATCAGGTCGGGGCCCTCCGGCGGCTGCGTGTGGCGATGGTGCAGGTGATGGCGGCGCCGGTACTGGCGCAGATCCGCCCCCAGCGGGGCCGCGCAGAGCCACGTGCCCACCCAGGTGTTCAGGCGCGCCTGGGGAAAGAGCAGCCAGTGGGCCGGCCTCGTGCATGAGCCCCAGCAATCCGAGCTGCCAGGCCCCGATGATCACGATGGCCAGCGCCAGCGTGAGCGCCGATGGCCGCGCCACGTACAGCGCCGCGGCGACCGCGATGGTGAGCCACGCGTGCGCGACGAGCAGCCCGCCCCGCCGCGCGGAAGCGCGCCGGAATAGGACCAGACGATGCGGCCTCACGGCCGGCTTGACCTCCGCACGCCCCTCGCGCAGAGTGTCGCCCATGACCACCACCACGACCGCCTCCGGCCCCAGCATCGCGCTGCTCATGGAGATCAATGCCGCCTTCAACAGCCGCGACGTCGACCGCATCCTGGCTTTCTTCGCCGATGACGCGACCTTCCTGATGGCGCGCGGACCCGAGCCCTGCGGCCGCCGGGTCCACGGCAAGGCCGCCATCGGCCGCGTGCTCGCCGACCGCTTCAAGGTCATCAGCGACATGCGCTGGGACCACGTCGACCACTTCGTGACCGGCAACCGGGCCGTCTCGGTCTGGATGGTGACCGGCACCGGCGCGGACGGCGAGAAGCTGAACTATCAGGGCAGCGACATCTACGAGTTCCGCGGCGACAAGATCCTCAACAAGGACACGTACTGGAAGCTCGTCGAGGCGGGCGGCCGGCTGTAGCGGCCGCTCACCGGTAGCGCGGGTGCCATTCCCGCCCCGTCCACGTCGTCCAGCGGACGGGCTCGAGCCGCACCAGCACCCGCGGCCGCTGGATGGTGTGCTCGGCGTACCGCGGGCCATCGGGCCCCAGGTACCGGCGCGAGAGGCGGTGGGTCAGGTCGAGCAGCGCCGGGCTGGCGGGCGGCGCGATCGGGCCCTCGAGGATCCGCGCGTGCGCCTGCACATGCACGCGCGTGTGGTGCGCGTGCCCATCGTCGGCGACGTGGAAGGCCACTCGCGGGTTCACCCGGATGTGGGCGATCCACTGCGCGCGCTCGCGCCCGACCACCAGGAAGGCGCGCCGATCGCGCTCGAACTCGTACCAGACCGGCGCCACGTAGGGCCAGCCCTCGGCGGTGACGGTGGCGATGCGGCCGTTCCACGGCTCGGCCAGGAAGACGGCCAGCTCGTCCTCGGTGAGGGCTCCGATCTTATCGCTCGGCTCGTAGGTCATGGTCACCTCACCTCGGCTCGGGGATCGAGCGCGTCGCGGAGGCCGTCGCCCAGCACGTTCAGCGCCAGCACCGCGAGCATGATGAACGCCCCGGGGAAGAGCGAGACCCACGGGGCCAGCAGCAGGAACTCCTTGCCCTCGTTCAGGATCGCGCCCCAGGACGGCGTGGGCGGCTGCACGCCGACGCCCAGGTAGGAGAGCGCCGATTCGATCAGGATCGCGTAGGACAGGCACACCGCGGTCTGGATCACGACCGGCGAGATCACGTTCGGCAGGATATGGCGGAACAGAATCGCCAGGCGACCCAGCCCCAGCGCCTCGGCGGCCTCGACGTAGGTCTGGGCCGACTCGGCCAGCACGCTGCCGCGGACGACTCGAAAGAACAGCGGGGCGTAGACCACCGCGATCGCCACCATCGCGGTGCCGGGCCCGGCCCCCAGCACCGCCGCGATCGCGATGGCCAGCAGGATGGGCGGGAAGGCGAAGAACACGTCCATCAGGCGGCCGAGCGCCTGGTCGGTGGCCCGGCCGAGTCCTGCGAGCATGCCGAGGGTGCCGCCGGCCAGCAGGGCGGCCGCGATGGCGGCCCCCGCGATGCCCAGCGACACGCGGATCCCGAACAGGATGCGGGAGAGCAGGTCGCGGCCGAAGCGGTCGGTGCCGAACAGGTGACTGCCGTCCGGGCGACTGAAGATGCGCGTCGCGTCCACCGCGGTCGGCGAGTACGGCGCGACCGCGTGGGCCAGCGCGCCCACGAGCACGAGGCCCAGGATGGTCAGGCCCGCCGCGGCGATCAGCGGCCGGCGTGTCAGCCAGCGGAGCGGCCGCCCCTCAGCCACGCCTGAGCCTCGGGTCGATGCACGCGTAGAGCAGGTCCACCGCCAGGTTCAAGGTCATGAACACCGCGGCCAGGATCAAGATCACGCCCTGGACCACCGGGTAGTCACGCTGGAAGATCGCATCCAGCAGCAGCCGGCCCACGCCGGGCAGCGTGAAGACGTCCTCGACCACCACGATGCCGCCCACGATGTAGCCCAGCTGGACGCCGGCCACCGTGACGACCGGGATCAGCGCGTTGCGCAGGGCGTGGTGGAAGGTCACGCGCGGCTCCGACACGCCCTTGGCCCGCGCGGTGCGCACGTACTCGCGCCCGAGCACGTCGAGCATGGAGGAGCGCGCCATCCGGGTGATCATGGCCGCGGTGGCGGTGCCCAGCGTCAGCACCGGCAGCGCCATGATGGCCAGATTCTCCGCCGGGCTACGGGTGAACGGCACCCACGCAAGCGACGGCATCCAGCCCAGGCAGAGCGAGAAGAGCAGGATCAGCACCGCGCCCTGCCAGAATGCGGGCA
>Ga0209998_10000114_pt1 | contig 32085 bp, 22 predicted proteins | sample EndophyteCoNSPM_FD_187576 | JGI IMG/M metagenome (GOLD analysis project Ga0209998, IMG submission 187576) | Arabidopsis thaliana rhizosphere microbial communities from the Joint Genome Institute, USA, that affect carbon cycling - Endophyte Co-N... | ecosystem: Host-associated > Plants > Roots >... | reverse complement strand
GTCGCCCGACAGCACGACCTTCACCTGCCGCGTGCCCTGCCCGCCCGCGGGTGACGCCGCGAGAACCAGGACCAGCAGCAGCGGCAGCCCGAGGCGCCGGCTCACGTGTCGCACCGGGCTATCCCGGGATCTGCGCCTCCTCCGGCAGCCGATCCCACTGCGGGATCCACTCGGGCAGCGTGAGACCGACCGCGCCCGCCTTCTCGGCGACCTCGCGGGCGAAGGTCTGGCGCACCTCGTCGTTGTCGCGCAGCTTGAGCCCGTACTTGCGGTAGAGCACGTTCTTGGCCGAGCCGGGGCGCCCGAAGATGTTCATGGTGCGGATGTACCACTTGTTCAGCGTGGCCTGGGCCTCGCCGCGGGTCTTGGGGTCCTCGGCGAGCCGCTTGACCCAGAACTCGCCGTGGCGGATGTGGAATTTCTCCTCCTTGAAGATGCCTTCGATGGCGCGCACCCACGGCCCGTAGGAGCAGGCCCGCACGTCCTCGAGCTGGTGCCCCGCTCCGCGGTCCATGCAGAAGTTGAAGAACACGAAGTCGGCCCAGGTGTCGATCGGGTAGTAGAAGATGTTCACCCGCTTGTCGGCGGTGATGCGGGCGGTGCCGATGTCGGCGTCGTCCTCGACGCGCATGGTGAAGGCCTCGTCGTGGGCGCGCACGTGGGCCTCGACGTCCACGCCCAGGTCCGCGAGCAGCCCGTACATGACGGTGGCGTGGCGCAGCTCGTCCTTCACGATCTGGGCGACCACGTGCTTCTCCTCGACGCCCGGGGCCTTGGTGATCCACGGCACGTAGCCGTAGCCGCCGGCCAGCTCGGAGTCGGCCTGCATGGTCATGAGGTGGACCAGGTTCTGGCGGTAGTCGTCGGTCATCTCCTCGGGGGACTCGATCCGCTCCCCCGCCTGGATGCGGACCAGCAGCTGGGCTTCGTTGCGCTCGGTCATGATGCTCTCCTTTCCACGACCCGCACCGCCTTGCCTTCGCTGCGCGGGATGGTCTTCGGGGCGACTACCGCGATCTCAGGATTCAGCCCGAGATGGCCACGCAGGCACGCGGCGACCCGCGCGGAGAGGGCGGTGACCTGGGCGGAGGCCGCCTCGAAGCCGCCCCACCCCTGCACCACCCGCTCCGCGGGCTCGACGTGCACGGCCAGCGTCGGGAACGCACCGCGCCGATCCACCAGCAGCTGGTAGTGCGGCGCGAGGTCCGGCACGGTGAGCAGCGCGGCCTCGAGCTGCGACGGGAACACGTTGACGCCCTTGATGATCAGCATATCGTCGGTGCGGCCCTTGATGCGCGCCATCCGCACGGTGGTGCGCCCGCAGCGGCACGGCTCGGGGTCGAGCCGGGTGACGTCGCCGGTGCGATAGCGGATCACCGGCAGGGCTTCCTTGGTGAGGGACGTCAGCACCAGCTCGCCCTCGCGTCCGACCGGCAGCGGGACCCCGCTGGCCGGGTCGACGATCTCGGGCAGGAAGTGATCCTCGTTGAGGTGCAGCCCGTCGCGCGCTTCGACGCATTCGCTGGCCACGCCGGGGCCGATGACCTCGCTGAGGCCGTAGAAGTCCACCGCCGGGCAGCCCCACAAGCTCTGGAGCCGAGCCCGCATCGCCTCCGTCCACGGCTCGGCCCCGAAGAGCCCGTAGCGCAGGCCGAGCGCCGCCGGATCGCCCCCCTGCTCGCGCAGGCTCTCGCCGATGTGGAGGGCGAACGACGGCGTGCAGGCCAGGCCGTGGGGCCGGAAATCCTGGAGCAGCAGGATCTGGCGCAGGGTGTTGCCCGACGAGACCGGCACCACCGTGAGGCCCATGTGCTCGGCGCCATCGTGGAAGCCGAGGCCGCCCGTGAACAGCCCGTAGCCATACGCGATCTGGATCAGCTGCCCGGGCTCGGCGCCCGCCCCGGCCAGGGAGCGGGCCATGACGTCCCGCCAGATGCGGAGGTCGTTCCGGGTGTAACCGACCACCGTGGGCTTGCCGCGTGTGCCCGAGGAGGCGTGGATGCGGATCACCTCCTCGCGGGGCACCGCGAACAGCCCGAACGGGTAGTGCTGCCGCAGGTCCTCCTTCGCCGTGAACGGCAGCGTCTCCAGCCGATCCAGATCCACCGCCTCGTCCTTCACGCCGGCCGCGGCCAGCGCGTCACGATAGAAGGGCACGCGCTCACGGGCCCATGCCACCGAGGCGCGCAGCCGGCTGCCCTGCAGCGCCCGCGTCCGGGCTCGCGACGCCGTCTCCGCCTCGCGATTCCAGATCACGGCCTTCAGCTCACCGCGACGCGGCGCACGAGCCAGCTCTGCCGCTCCAGGAAGCGCGCGATGGTCTCGAGCGTGCGGGGGTCGGCGGCCGGGTCGAGGCTGATGCGGTCGGGCAGGATGTAGCGGACCTCCGGATACGAGACCAGCACGCGCAGCAGCGTGCGTACGCGCGAGTCCCAGGCCAGGAGGCCCTGGTGGCCGGGCCCCGCGGTGTACGGGTCCCACTCGCTCTGCAGTCCGAGTCGCAGGGTGCGGCTGGTCGCCACCGGCATCGGCATCAGCCCCGGCTCGCGAGCAGGGCCTCGTAGTGGCCGACCATGGCCTGGACCTGGCGCGTCGCCGAGAAGCGCGCCTCGGCGAGCCGGCGCGCGGCGTGTCCCATGGCGTGGCGCCGCTCCGGGTCGAGCAGCAGGCCGATGGCCGCGTCGGCCATGTCGCCGGTCTCGCCCTTGGTCAGCACGCCGGTCTCGCCGTCGGTCACCACCTCGTCCACGCCCGAGGCGCGCACCGCCACCGCGGGCAGCGCGCACGCGTGCGCCTCCGCCAGCACCAGGCCCTGCGTCTCGGTCTCCGACGCAAAGAGGAAGAGATCGGCGGCGCGGTAGTAGTCCGGCAGGGCGTCGCGGCCGAGCCCCCCGTGGAAGACGATGCGCCGCGCCGCCCCGCCCGCGGCGGCCCGCCGCTCCAGCGCGTGACCGTGGCTCCCCTTGCCGACCAGGTGCAGCGAGGCGCCCGACACCGCGCCCGCCACCGACTCGAACGCGTCGAGGACGCGCTCGAGGCTCTTCTCGCGGTCGAGCCGTCCGGTGTAGAGGCACATCAGCCCTTCGGTGGGCAAGCCGAGGCGGCGGCGCGCGCGCTCGCGGCTGCCCGGGCTGAAGAGTCCCAGGTCCACGCCGGTGGGGATCACGCGAATCGGAGCCCGCACGCCGCGCTCGCGCAGCGTCTCGGCGACGTGATCCGACGGCGCCACCACGAGGTCCGCCGAGTTTGCGAAGCGGCACGCCAGGCGCACCGCGAGGCCGCGCACCAGGCGCTGCGGCAGCGGGACGTAGTGGGCGTACTTCTCGTAGCGCGTGTGGTAGGTGAAGACGAGCGGGCGCCGCAGGCGGCGGGCCACACGGCGCCCGGTCACCCCGAGCAGGAACGGATGGTGGACGTGGACGACGTCGAGCTCGAGCCGGCGCGCGAGTCGCCCCAGCCGTCGCGAGACCGGCACCGCCAGGGAGAAGCCGGGATAGGTGGGCGCGGGAATCGACGGATAGCGGAAGACGAACGACGGATCGTGGTGCGGCTGCTGGGCGGCGGGCGCGAAGACCCAGGCGCGGTGGCCGAGGGCCTCAAGCCCCAGCCGCAGGGTCTCGACCGCGGTCGTGACCCCGCCGCGGAATGGCAGGTAGTTGTTGGTGAACAGCCCGACCCGCATCCACTATTCGTCCGGGCTCTTCGGGTCCTTGCCCCGCTCGATGCGGTCGAAGTCACCGGGCTTGAGCGACTCGAGCCACTCCTTGATCTTGGCCTGGTCGTCGCCCTTGCCGCTGCCGATCGAGGTCTCCTTGGCCACCTCCACCGAGCGGGCCTTCTGCACGACGTCTTCCTCCACGAAGATCGGCGCCCCCACCCGCAGGGCCAGCGCGATGGCGTCGGAGGGACGCGAATCCACCGTGAGCTCGCTGCCGCCCATCTGCAGGTGGATCACCGCGTAGAAGGTGTTGTCGCGAAGATCGTTGACCACGACCTTCTGCACCCGCGCCTCGACCGTCTCCAGGATGTTCTTGATGAGGTCGTGCGTCATCGGCCGCGGCGTGGGGATCTTCTCCAGCTCGAGCGCGATGGCGTTGGCCTCGAAGAGCCCGACCCAGATGGGCAGCGAGCGCTTCTCCTCCTCGTCGCGCAGGATGATCATCGGCATGTTGGAGAGCGGGTCCAGCGCCAGCCCCTTCACCTTCATCTCCAGGAACATGGTGCGCCTCCTCTAGGCCTGCAGCGCGGGAACGGTCTGGTCCTCGGCGCAGCTCGCGCCGGCGCGATCCTCGACCAGCTCGCCCCGCAGGCTGTGCGGCAAGGCGCGGGCGATGCGGACCGCCACCACCTGCCCCAGCAGATCGCGGCCGGCCGCGTCGAAGTTCACGACCCGATTGCAGCGCGTGCGCCCCGCCACCTCGTCGGCGTTCTTGCGCGAGACGCCGTCCACCAGCACCGGCAGCGTCCGCCCCTCGAGGCGCTGGCTGCGCGCGGCGGCCACCCGCCCGGCCGCCTCCAGGACCAGGCGGTTGCGCTCGGCCTTCACCTCGTCCGGCACCTGGTCGACCATCTCCGCGGCGGCGGTGCCGGGGCGGCGTGAGTAGCGGAACGCGAAGACGTTGTCGTAGGCCACCCGCTCGACCATGTCCACCGTCTGCGCGAAGTCCTCGTCGGTCTCTCCGGGGAAGCCCACGATGAGATCGGTGGAGAGCGCGAGATCCGGCACCGTCTCGTGCAATTCGGCGATCAGCTCCAGGTATCGGGCGCACGTGTAGCCACGATTCATGCGCTCGAGCACCCGGTCGGAGCCGGACTGCAGCGGGAGGTGGAGATACTCGCACACCTTCGGAACGTCGCGGATGGCCCGGATGAGGCGGGAGGTCAGGTTGTAGGGGTTCGAGGTCGTGAAGCGGATGCGCTCGATGCCGTCGACGTCGTTGACCCGCTCGAGCAGGACGGCCAGGTCCGTGGGCGGGCTCAGATCGCGACCGTAGGCGTTGACGGTCTGCCCGAGCAGCGTCACTTCCCGGCAGCCCGCCGCGGCCAGACCGCGGATCTCCTCGACGATGACTTCGGGGGCATGGCTGCGCTCGCGCCCGCGCGTGGTCGGCACCACACAGAACGTGCAGTATTTCTCGCAGCCTTCCATCACGGTGACGAAGGCCTTGAGTCGCTGGCCGCCGTCGGGACGCGCGGTGATCTTGACGAGCGCGCCCTCCCCGGTCTCGAGCACCGGCCCCCGCCCCTGCCGGGCGCGCGTCACCAGCTCGCCGACCCGCGCAATGGCGGGTGAGCCGAAGACCAGATCCACGTACGGCGCGCGCTCCTGGATGCGGCCCTTCTGCAGCTGGGCCATGCAGCCCATCACGCCGATGACGAGGTCGGGGCGCTGCCGTTTCAGATGCTTGAGGGCGCCCAGCTGAGAGAACACCTTGTCTTCCGCCTTCTCGCGGATCGAGCAGGTGTTGAGCAGGATCAGGTCGGCCTCCTCCGGCCGGTCGGTCAGCTCGTAGCGCTCCTGCTTGAGCAGGCCGGCGACTCGCTCGGAGTCGTACTCGTTCATCTGACAGCCATAGGTGATCAGGTGGAGCTTGGACATCAGCGCAAGAGCGACCCTGGAGGAGAATTCAGCATAAATGGTCGGGACTTACGGTAGCACCCGCCCCTGGGCATGTCAAACCGAGGAGCGATGCGGATGCCGTGTTTGGGGTCAGACCGTCTCCTCGAAGACGCCGATCCGCCGGAACTTTTCCTGGCGCTCCTCGATCAGCTCGGTCTCCGACCTCGACTTGAGCTGCCAGAGGTGGTCGCGGAGGACCGCGCGGAGGCTGGCCGCCGTCGCCTCCCAGTTGCGATGCGCCCCGCCGACCGGTTCGGGCACGATGGCGTCGATGACGCCCAGCTTGAGCAGATCCGGCGAGGTCACGCGCATGATCTCGGCGGCCTCCGGGGCCTTGGCCCCGTCGCCCCAGAGGATGGCCGCGCAGCCTTCCGGCGAGATCACCGAATAGATCGCGTACTCGAGCATCAGCACCCGATTGCCGACGCCGATGGCGAGCGCGCCGCCGCTGCCGCCCTCGCCGGTGACCACGCAGATCACCGCGCTGGTCAGACCCGCCATCTCGCGCAGGTTGCGCGCGATGGCTTCGGCCTGGCCGCGCTCCTCGGCGCCGAGCCCCGGATAGGCGCCGGGCGTGTCGATGAACGTGATGATCGGCTTGCCGAACTTGCTGGCCAGCTGCATCAGGCGCAGCGCCTTGCGGTAGCCCTCCGGATGCGGCATCCCGAAGTTGCGGGCGATGTTCTCGCGGGTGTCGCGGCCCTTCTGGTGGCCGATCACCACCACCGGCTCGCCCTCGAAGGTGGCGAGGCCGCCCACGATCGCCTTGTCGTCGCCGAAGACGCGGTCGCCGTGCAGCTCGATCCAGTCCTCCATGAGCAGGTTGATGAGGTCGAGGGTGTGGGGGCGCTTGGGGTGGCGCGCGATCTGGGTGCGCTGCCACGCGGTCAGGCCGGAGTAGACGCGCTGCTGCTGCCGGGCGAGGCGCTCCTCGAGCTTCGCGATCTCGTCGCGCGCGGCGAGCGGATCGCCGGATTCGCGCAGCTCGACGATGCGATTCTCCAGCTCGAGGAGCGGCTTCTCGAACTCAAGCTCGTCCGGCATACTCCACGAGTATACTGCCCGGCCCGAGCAGGCCTTCCACTTTGCTCACCAGATCGGGCTCGGGATTCACGCCCAGCTCCTTCACGCGCACCACGACCTCCTGCTCGGGCAGCAGCACGTGCAGGAACAGGGGCGTGCGTCCCTCGTGCTCGCGGCACGCGGCCTTGATCGCGGCGAGCCGGGTCGGGAGTGACTCGGCGGCCGCGCTCACCCGGATCCGACAGGCGTGCGCGTCGACGTGACCGTTGCCATGGCCGCTGGGGTGGCCGTGGCCCGCGCCGTTCCCATGACCGTCGCCGTTCAGGCTTCCGTTACCCACCGCATCCTCCAGGGGCTTGATCTCCTCGGCCAGCACCACGCGGCCCTTGTCGCTGTCATCGGCGCGGCCCTTGACGATGACCGGCCCCTTGTGGCGCAACGCTCCCGCGCAGGCCCGGTAGGGCTCCGGGAAGATGGTCAGGGGTACGCTGCCGTCCACCAGCTCGAGCGTGGCGAAGGCCATGCGGTTGCCGCTCTTGGTGGAGTTCTCGGTGAAGGCGCTCACCTGCCCGAGCAGCAGGACGCGCGCGCCGGTCGAGCGGGCGGCCAGATCGGCCGCGCCGAGCGCGCCGATGCGGCGCGACACCTCCCGGTACTGCTCGAGCGGGTGACCGGACAGATAGAAGCCCAGCACCTCGCGCTCGAAGGCCAGCATCTCCTCCGCCGGCCACTCGGGCACCCGCGCGGCCGGCGGCGGCACCGGCGCGCTCGGCCCCGGCCCGCCGCCCGGCGCGTCGAAGAGCGAGACCTGCCCCTCCTCGCGGTCGCGCTGGCGGCGCTGGCCGCCGTCCATCGCCTGATCGAGCGAGGCGAGCAGGCCGGCCCGCGTGCTCCGCAGCGAATCGAAGGCGCCCGCCTTGATGAGACACTCGACCACGCGCCGGTTGACCAGCCGCAGATCGACGCGGGCGCAGAAGTCGTCGAGCGAGGTGAACGCGCCGTCGGCCTCCCGCACCTTCACGATCGAGTCGATCGCGGTGGCGCCCACGTTCTTGATCGCGGCCAGCCCGAAGTGGATCGCGTCGCCCGCTACCGTGAACTGGGCGCGGGAGACGTTGACGTCGGGCGGCTCCACCCGCAGGCCCATCGCCCGCGTCTCCTCGACGTACTGGACGATCTTGTCGGTCTTGTCCATTTCGGAGGTCAGCAGCGCGGCCATGAACTCGGTCGGGTAGTTCGCCTTGAGGTAGGCGGTCTGGTACGCGACCACGCCGTAGCAGGCGGCGTGGGAGTTGTGCACCGCGATGCCATTGGCGATGAAGCTGGCTGCGCCTGGCACCTCGAAATCGTACGTGGCCTCTTCGCCCGCGAGGGTGAAGCCGCGTGGCCGTGACCATCCCATCGGGGACTCGGCCAGCGCGTAGAGCGTGGGCGAATCGAGCCGCTCCGCCAGGTATCTGACCGTGTCGCGGCGGATGCCTCGCTTCCGGTCATCCGAGAACAGCAGCCTATACGAGATACCAAGAGCCCGGCAGCCAGCCCGGAGGCTCTGATAAGACTTGGTGATAGCCTCTCGGATGGGTGTCAGCGCCAGCGGTACGGGAATGACGTCCACCGTCCCGCGTGCGAGTAGGCCCGACCCGGTTGCCGCGTGCCCAGCCAGCGCGCTCAGGTCGGCGCACTTGCGACCCACCAGATACGGGCCGACGATCAGATCGAACCACCCGAACGCCACCCGTCCACCGAGTAGATTGACCGTGTAGCCCCGTCGCTGGGCCCCGCGGTAGGCGAACTGCTTGCGATGGATCGTCGACGAGAGTCCCAGCTTCAGGAGCAGGCGCTGCACATCCTCAGCCAGGCCCGGAGACGAAGTGGCATAGAAGACGGAACGGGTGGCGGGATGGACGCACCCGTCGCCCTGGAACAGCTTCGCGACGAGGACCGCGACGGCGCGGAGGTTCCAGCCATCGACCAGGACGGGTACGCGCTTGTAGAGGGCCCCCTTACCTCGCAGCCCGCACTCCTCGAAGAGGAATCGCACGGCTTCCGATGGCCGCGCGCGATCCTTCCGGATCGGACGGACCGAAGGCACCCTCGGCTCCGGGCGACGCTCGATCCGGGGTACGGTGTTCTCGAAAGCCGCCAGCGTGCTTGCCATGTCCTCAATCTCTGGCTCGGATCCGGAATAGAGGTAGAAGTGGCCTCCGTAGTTGAGCGACCCTTCCGAAAGGGCATATCCGAGGAGCGCGGGAAGATGGTCCTCAATCTCCCGTGAACCGACCGGAAGCTCGCGCGCGACCGCGACGAAATCGTCCCCGGTCAGATCTTCGGTATTCACCCAGCCTCGCTGGGTGAAGATCGGATGATCGGGCGTGCAGCGGACCTCCATGCCATTGGCCAGCCGGAGTCGCCCGACCCGCCGGACGCCGCTGGACCGGACCGCTCGAGCCCGATAGGGCCCGTCCTTGGTGAGCACCAGGTCGCCGGCCTGAATCTCGGTGATCGGCTTCCGACTGCCGTCGGCCATCTCGATCCGGGTGTCCGCGGTCAGGCACTTGTTGAAGCCGTAGCCCGCGAACTTCTCGATGAGGTCCCAGATCCGCTCGGCCTTCCGCGTGTCGATCTTGTTGGCCTTGCAGCCCGCGACGAACTTCTCGCGCTGCTGGGCCATCAGCTCGCGGTCCTTCTTGCCCATCGCCTTGCGGAGCGTGTCGGCCTCGCCGAGGGAGAAGCCGGCCAGGTCGGCGGCCAGCCGCATGACCTGCTCCTGGTAGACCATGATCCCGTAGGTCTCCTGGAGGTGCCGCTCCATGAGCGGGTGCTCGTAGGCGATGGCCGCACGGCCGTGCTTGCGGTTGACGAAGTCGTCGATGAGGTCCATCGGGCCCGGCCGGTACAGGGCCACCATCGCGATGATGTCCTCGATGCGCTGGGGCTTGAGCCGCTTGAGCGCATCCCGCATGCCCCCCGACTCCAGCTGGAACACCCCGAAGGTCCGCGCCTCGGTCAGGAGCTGGTACGTCTTGGCGTCGTCGAGCGGCAGGGCGTCGGCGTCGAGCGCGATCCCGCGCGACTCCTTCACCAGCCGGAGCGCGTCGGTGATCACGGTCAGGGTCTTCAACCCGAGGAAGTCCATCTTGAGCAGGCCGAGCTTCTCGATGGGGCCCATCGCGTAGCCGGTGATCAGCTCGGGCCGCTTCGGGTCCTTGTAGAGCGGCACGCGCTCCATCAGGGGCTCGTCCGAGATGACCACCGCGGAGGCGTGCACCGAGGCGTGGCGCGTGCAGCCCTCGAGCGCGCGGGCCACCCCCCACATCTCCCCCACGCGCTGGTCTCGCTTGACCTGCTCGGCGAGCGGCGGGGCCTTCTCGAGCGCCTCGTCGAGGGAGATGTTGAGCGGGAAGCCGGGCACCAGCTTGGCGATGCGGTCGGCCTCCCCGTAGGAGAAGCCGAGCACGCGGGCCACGTCGCGGATGACCGCCTTGGCCCCCATGGTGCCGAAGGTGATGATGTGGGCCACCCGGTCCGCCCCGTAGCGATCCACCACGTAGCGGATGACCTCGTCGCGACGGTCGTCCGCGAAGTCGATGTCCATGTCCGGCATCGAGATCCGCTCCGGGTTCAGGAATCGCTCGAAGATGAGCCCGTAGCGGATGGGATCGACGTTGGTGATGCCGAGGCAGTAGGCCACCAGCGAGCCCGCCGAGGAGCCGCGTCCGGGGCCCACCGCGATGCCCTGCTTCCGGGCGTGGGCGATGAAGTCCCACACCACGAGGAAGTAGCCCGAGAAGCCCATCTTGGAGACCACCCCCAGCTCGTAGCGCAGGCGCTCGACGATGGCGTCGGCGGGCTGCGATCCATAGCGGCGGGCGAGGCCCTCGAAGGCCAGGTGCTCGAGATAGGAGTCCAGCGTGTAGCCGTCCGGCACCTGGTAGTTCGGCAGGTGGAACTGGCCGAACTGCAGATCCACGTTGCAGCGCTCGGCGACGGCGAGCGTGTTGCGGTAGGCCTCGGGCAGGTCCTTGAAGACGGCCTTCATCTCCTCGGCCGACTTCACGTAGAACTCGTTGCTGGAGAACTTCCAGCGATTGGGATCGCCCATCGTCGTGCCGGTCTGGATGCAGAGCAGCGCCTCGTGGGCGCGCGAGTGTTCGGCCTCGAGATAGTGCGAGTCGTTGGTGCCGCAGAGCGGAGCGCCGATGGCGCGCGCGATCTTGATGGTGCCCTCGGTCACCGACACCTGCTGCTCCAGGCCGTGCGACTGCACTTCCATGAAGTAGTGGTCCTTGCCGAACACCTCCTGGTACCAGCCGGCCGTCTGCTGCGCTTTCTCCGCGTCGCCCGCCGAGAGCATCCGGCTCACCTCGGAGTTGAGACAGCCCGAGAGCACGAGCAGCCCGTCGGCGTGCTGGGCCAGCAGCTCGCGGTCCACCCGTGGCTTGTAGTAGTAGCCCTCGAGGTAGGCCTTGGAGACGAGCTTCATGAGGTTGGCGTAGCCCGCCGCGGTGCGGGCCAGCACCGTGCAGTGGCTCGCCCCTTCGTAGCCGCCATCCTGGCTCGATCGCTCGAAGCGGCTGCCCGGCGCCACGTACAGCTCGCAGCCCAGGATCGGCTTCACCCCCGACTTGCTGCACGCGGTGTAGAAGTCGACCGCCCCGAAGAGATTGCCGTGATCGGTCAGCGCCAGCGCCGGGAACTTCAGCGCCTTGGCCCGCTCCACCAGCTTTTCGAGGCGGGCCGCCCCGTCCAGCAGGCTGTATTCCGAGTGCACGTGCAGATGGACGAAGTCGGCGTGCTGTTTCATTCTTAGTCCTTAGCGGTGGAAGAGGTCGCGTTGCGGTAGGGCCTCTTCGCGCCCTACGGCGCTCATCGGGGCGTCGGGGCCACGCATGGCACGCCCGGCGGCGCTCATCGGGGCGTCGGGGTCACGCATGGCACGCCCGGCGGCGCTCATCGGGGCGTCGGGGTCACGTGGATCCAGTTGCCCGCCGGGACCGCGAGAGGGGAACGCGTTGTCAGGACACGTGCGAGGCAGTTCGAACGAGCGCTTGCGCGAAGGAGCCCAACTGCCAAACCGGAGTCTTCCACATTCAGGCGCTCTGAAGAATCATTCCCACTCGATGGTGCTGGGAGGCTTGGAGGAGATGTCGTAGACGACGCGGTTGACGCCCTGGACCTCGTTGATGATGCGGTTCGAGATCCGGCCGAGCAGGTCGTAGGGCAGGCGCGCCCAGTCTGCGGTCATGGCGTCCTGGCTCGTCACCGCCCGCAGGGCGATGACCTGGGCGTAGGTGCGGAAGTCGCCCATCACGCCCACGGTCCGGACCGGCAGCAGCACCGCGAAGGCCTGCCAGACCTGGCGCTCGAGCCCGGCCTGGCGCACTTCATCCTGCACGATGGCGTCGGCCTCGCGCAGGAGCGCGAGGCGCTCCTCGGTCACCTCGCCGAGGACGCGGATGGCCAGGCCGGGGCCGGGGAACGGCTGCCGCCAGATGATCTCGGCCGGCAGGCCCAGGACCGCGCCTAGCTCGCGCACCTCGTCCTTGAATAGCTCTCGGAGGGGCTCGACGAGCTTGAAGCGCATGTTCGATGGCAGGCCGCCCACGTTGTGGTGGGTCTTGATGGTGGCCGACGGCCCCTTGAAGGAAACCGACTCGATGACGTCCGGGTAGAGCGTGCCCTGGGCCAGCCACGGGATGTGGCCCAGCTTCCGGGCCTCGTCCTCGAACACCGCGATGAACTCCGCCCCGATGGTCTTCCGCTTGACCTCCGGGTCCGTCACTCCGTCGAGTCGATCGATGAATCGCTTGCTTGCATCGACATGGATCAGTTTCATCTTGAATGTATCCCGGAACGTGCGGACGACACCCTCGACCTCACCCTTCCTGAGCAGGCCGTTGTCGACGAACAGGCACGTGAGCTGGTCGCCGACCGCCCGATGGATCAGCGCGGCGACCACCGACGAGTCGACGCCGCCCGACAGGGCGCACAGGACCGCGTCCTTCCCGACCTGCCGTCGGATACCCTCGACCGCCGACTCCACGAACGACGGCATGGACCAGTCGCCGGTGGCGCCCGCGGCGTCGAGGAAGTTCTTCAGCACCGTCTTGCCCTGAGGCGTGTGGGCCACCTCGGGATGGAACTGCACCGCGAAGAGCCGGCGGGCCGGATCGGCCATCGCGGCCACCGGGCAGTTGTCGGTGGCGGCCAGGCTTTTGAACCCGGGCGGCGGCTTCAGCACCGTGTCGCCGTGGCTCATCCACACCGTCACGAGTCCATCGGCTTCGGGCTCCACGCCGCCCAGCAATCCGGCGCGACTCAGCAGCCGCAGGTGGGCCTTGCCGTACTCCCGGCGCTCGGCCGGCACGACGTGGCCGCCCATGAGATATCCCATCGCCTGCATGCCGTAGCAGATGCCGAGCGTGGGGATCCCGGACTCCAGCAGGCGCTTGTCCGGCAGCGGGGCGTCGTCCTCGTAGACGCTGGACGGCCCACCGGAGAGGACGAGCCCGGTGTAGCTTCCGGCGAGCACTCGCTCGACCGGCTCGGTGCACGGCAGGATCTCGGAGTAGACGCCCAGCTCCCGAATGCGGCGTGCGATCAGCTGGGTGTACTGGCCGCCGAAGTCGAGGATCGCGATCTTCTGAGTCGTCACGGAGCCGGCTTTCTGAGTCGTCGTGGGCGATTTACTCCACATGACGGTAAGGCCTCTTCGGGCCTCCGGCCCTCATCGGGGCGCCCGGGCCAACCGGCCACGTCTATCCGCGTCGTGGGGCCCTAGCGAGGGGTGCCCAGCTTCTGGGCGCGCTGGAAGACCTTGCCCTCGGTCTTGATCGAGGGCGCGATGATCAGCTCGGTCTGCTGGAGCTCGCGAACGTTCATGGCGCCCACCGAGCCCATGCAGGTCCGGATGGCGCCCACGAGGTTCAGGGTGCCGTCCTCGGTGAAGGCGGGCCCGAACAGGATCTGCTCGAGCGGCCCCGCGATGCCCACCCGGATGCGCGTGCCGCGCGGCAGGTTCGAGTGCGGCGTCGCCATGCCCCAGTGATAGCCGCGGCCCGGAGCTTCCTTGGCCCGCGCGAACGCGGAGCCGATCATGACCGCGTCGGCACCGGACGCCAGGGCCTTGCAGATGTCGCCGCCGGTGGTCATGCCCCCGTCCGTGATGATCGGCACGTAGCGGCCGGTCTTCTTGTAGTAGAAGTCGCGCGCGGCGGCCGAGTCGGCGGTGGCGGTCACCTGCGGCACGCCCAGGCCGAGCACCTCGCGGCTCGTGCACGCCGCGCCGGGCCCCACTCCGATCAGCAGCGCGTCGACGCCACAGTCCATCAGCTCGAGGCAGGCCTCGTAGGTGACGACGTTGCCGATGATGAGCGGGATCGACAGGTGCTTCTTGAGGCTGCGCAGGTCGACCGGCGTGTACTCGCTGGCGATGTGCCGCGCGGTGGTGACGGTGGACTGCACCACGAAGAAGTCGGCGCCCGCCTCCTCCGCGATCTTGGCGAAGCGCTCGGCGCGCTGCGGGATCGAGGAGACCAGCACCGGGCCGCCGCCCTTCTTGATCTCGCTGATGCGCTTGTGGATCAGCTCTTCCTTGATGGGCTCGCTGTAGATGCCCTGGATGATCTTGGTGGCTTCTTCCAGGCTGGCGGAGGTGATGCGATCGAGCACGACGTCGGGATTGTCGTAGCGGGAGAAGATGCCCTCGAGGTTGAGCACCGCGAGGCCACCCACCCGCCCCATCTCGATGGCGAACGACGGGCTCACCACCCCGTCCATGGCCGCCGCGATGATCGGGATCGGGAAGCGATGGCCGCACAGCTCCCAGGAGATGTCCACCTCGCTGGGATTGATGGTCAGGGCGCCGGGAACCAGCGCAATGTCATCGAAGCCGTACGCCGCCCGGGCCTTCCGGCCCCGCCCGACCCACATGCCCATACGCCCCGCCTCCTGGCCTCACCCGGCCTCGGCCTGGCCCCGCTTGCCGGCCACCAGACCCCGTATGTAGAGAACCGCCCGCCGTGACCTACCGTATTTAGGGGTGCAGTATACGAGCGCGCGCCGTCGGGTGTCAACGGGGTCACGCCGAGGGAGTTGGGTGCGCACGCTCCCAGAGGATGCGCAGGCCTTCCAGCTTGAGGTCCGGATTGACGAACTGGAGGCACTGCACCACCTCACGCATCTGCCCCACCAGGCCTCCGGTGCCGACCACCCGGACGTCGCTCTCCATCTCGCGGCGCATGCGCTCCACGAGCCCGTCCACCAGCCCGGCCCACCCGTAGATCATCCCCGACTGGATGTTGCTCACGGTATGGCGGCCGATGGCGTCCTTCGGCCGCACCAGCTCCACGCGCACCAGCCGCGCCGCGCGCGAGACGAGCGCCTCCGCCGCGGTGTTGATGCCGGGAGCGATGGCGCCGCCGATGAACTCGCCGCGGCGGTTCACGCAGTCGAACCGGGTGGCGGTGCCGAAGTCCACCACGATGAGCGGCGTGCCGTAGAGCGCGACGCCCGCCACGCAGCTGACCACGCGGTCCGCGCCCACCTCCCGCGGCACGTCCACGTTGAGCGGCAGGTCCGCGGTGACCCCCGGCTCCACGGTGAGTGGGCTCACCCCGAAGTAGCGGTCGCACATCCACTCCAGCGCCTGCTGGATCGGCGGCACCACGTTGGAGATCGCCACGCCGGTGATGTGGTGCTGCTCGATCCCGCGGGTGGCGAGGAGCGTCTGGATGAACACGCCCCACTCGTCGGCGGTCTGCTCGCGCCGCGTGGTCAGGCGCCAGGACGCGCGCAGCTGTCCTCCCTCGTAGATGCCGAGCGAGGTGTTGGTGTTGCCGACGTCAATGACCAGCAGCATGGGCCGCCACCTCCTCCGCCGCTCCCCCCGAGACCACCGGCACGAGCCGGCCGTCCGCCGCGCGGGCGAGCAGGACTCCATCGTCTCTCACGTCTTCTCCCGCGCCGAGGGTGCCGTCGGGCAGTCGCACGATCTGCCCCGGCAGCCGCGCGTGCCCGAGCCACGCGCTCCGCAGCGCCGCGAAGCCGCCGGTCTGCCACATCGCGTAGCGTCGCTCGAGCTGCGCCAGCAGCGCGCTCAGCATCGCGTCGCGATCGTGGACGCGCCCGGTGACGAGGCGCAGCGACGTCGCTCGATCGGCCAGCGCCGGCGGAAACCGCGTCTGGTTCAGGTTCATCCCGATTCCCAGGATCACGTGCTGCAGGCCGGCCGCCCCGCCCGCGCCCGCGCGGCCGGACGCGGCCTCGGCGAGGATGCCGCAGACCTTGCGATCGTCGACGAGCAGATCGTTGGGCCACCGGATGCGCGCGGTGAGGCCGGCGGTCGCGAGGGCGTCGGCGACGGCGAGGCCGGCCACGAGGGAGAGCTGCGGGGCCGCCGCGGGCGACGCCGACGGGCGCAGCAGCACCGAGACGAGCAGGCTCTCCCCTGGGTCGTCCCACCACTCGTGGCCGCGTTGCCCGCGGCCGGCGCGCTGGTGACGGGCCGTGACCACGGTGCCCTCGGGCGCGCCCTCCGCGGCCAGACGCTGCGCCTCGGTCTGGGTGGAGTCGACGCTGTCCAGCGCGTGGAGCCCGAACTGCACGACCGTCTCCCGGCCGCTACTCGAGGGCGGCGAGGCTCGAGGTCAGCTTCTGCTCGATCTGGCGCTGCTCGGCCAGGCGGATGCGCTCGCGCTCGACGACCTCGGCGGGCGCGCGCTCGACGAAATCGGCGCGGCCCAGCTTGCCCTCGAGGAAGGCGATCTCCTTGCGCGCCCGCTCCACCTCCTTGCGCAGTCGCTGCCGCTCGGCGTCGAAGTCGACCACGCCCTCCAGCCGCACGAACACGTCGCCGCTCGGGGTGGTGGCGGTCGCCGAGCTGGGCGGACGGGTCGCGTCGGGGGACACCGTGACCCCGGCGCGGGCCAGGCTGCCGATGATCGCCGCGGCCTGCTCGAGCGCCGCCGTCACTTCGGGCCCCCCCGGCCGCACCAGGACCTCGAGCTGCACCGCGGGGGAGATCCGGCTCTCGCTGCGCACCGTGCGGATCGCGCTCACCACGTCGAGCACCGGGGCCATGAGACGCTCCGCCTCCGGATCGCGTCCCTTGCGCGACGCCTTCGGGAAGGGTGCGATCATGATCGAGCGCGCGGCGGTCGGGTCGCCCTCGTGGGGCAGCCGCTGCCAGAGCTCCTCCGAGATGAACGGCATGAAGGGGTGGAGCAGGCGCAGGGTGGTCTCGAGCGTCTCCACCAGGGTGCGCTGGGTGCACGCCCTCGCGGCGGGGCTCTCGGGCTGGTAGAGGCTCCGCTTGGCGATCTCCAGGTACCAGTCGCAGTACTCGTGCCAGAGGAACTGGTAGACCGCGGAGGCCGCGTCGTTGAAGCGGTAGGTGTCGATGGCCTTCCGCACCCGCGCGGTGGTCTCGGTGAGCCGGCTCACGATCCAGCGGTCGGCCACCGACGGGGCGCCGCGCCGGGCGAGATCGGGATCGTAGCCCTCCAGGTTCGTCAGCACCAGCCGGGCCGCGTTCCAGATCTTGTTGGCGAAGTTCCGGTAGCCCTCGATGCGCTCCTCGGACAGGCGGATGTCGCGGCCCTGCGCCGCGAGGGCGGCGAGCGTGAACCGGAACGCGTCGGTCCCGTACTTGTCCATCACGTGAAGGGGATCGACCACGTTGCCCTTGGACTTCGACATCTTCTGGCCCTCGGCGTCGCGGACCAGCGCGTGGATGTAGACGTGGCGAAACGGCACGTCGCCCATGAACTTGAGGCCGAGCATCGCCATCCGGGCCACCCAGAAGAACAGGATGTCGAAGCCGGTCGACAGCACCGAAGTCGGATAGAACACCCCGAGCTCGGGCGTGGACTCGGGCCACCCGAGGGTGGAGAAGGGCCAGAGCCCGGACGAGAACCACGTGTCGAGCACGTCGGTGTCCTGCCGCAGCGGCCCGCCGCACTGCGGGCACTCGCGGAGATCGGTGCGGGACACGTGCATGCTGCCGTCGCGGTCGCAGTACCACACCGGGATGCGGTGCCCCCACCACAGCTGCCGCGAGATGGCCCAGTCGCGGATGTTCTCCATCCAGTGGAAGTAGGTCTTCTTCCACACGCGCGGGATGATCTTGATCTTGTCCGAGCGCACCGCCTTGATGGCCGGCTCGGCCAGCGGCTTCATGCGCACGTACCACTGCTTGGAGACGAGCGGCTCGACCACCGTCCGGCAGCGGTAGCACACCCCCACCGAGTGCCGGTAGGGCTCGATGCGGTCGATGAGCCCGAGAGCCTGCATGTCCTCGACGATGCGCTTGCGCGTCTCGAAGCGGTCGAGGCCCGCGTACTTGCCGGCCAGCGCGGTCATCTTGCCGTCGAAGCCGATGACGCTGCGGATCGGGAGGTCGTGGCGCTTGCCGATCTCGAAGTCGGTGGGATCGTGACCCGGCGTGACCTTGATGACCCCGGTGCCGAATTTTGGGTCGACCGCGCTGTCGGCGACCACCCGGAGCGTGATGGTCCCCTCCACCGAGGGCACCTCGAGCGTCTTGCCCACGTACTTCTTGTAGCGCTTGTCCTGAGGATGCACCGCGACCGCGGTGTCGCCGAGCTTCGTCTCGGGGCGCACGGTGCCGAGGGTCAGCGGCCCGTACTTGATGTAGACGAACTCGGCGTCCTGCTCCTCGCGCTCGACCTCGAGATCGGAGAGCACGGTCTGGCAGCGCGGGCACCAGTTGACGATGTAGTCGCCCTGGTAGATCAGCCCCTCCTCCCAGAGGCGGACGAACACCTCGCGCACCGCCGCCGACAGCCCCGGATCCATCGTGAACCGCTCGCGGGCCCAGTCGCAGGAGGCGCCGAGGCGCTTGAGCTGGCGGATGATGGTGCCGCCGGACTCCTCCCTCCACTGCCACACCCGGGCCACGAAAGCCTCCCGCCCGAGGTCCTCCTTGGTCTTGCCTTCCTTCTCGAGCTGCCGCTCGACGACGTACTGGGTCGCAATGCCCGCGTGATCGGTGCCGGGCATCCAGAGCGTGTTGTAGCCGTCCATCCGCTTGTAGCGGATGAGCACGTCCTGCAGGGTGTTGTTGAGCGCGTGCCCGAGATGGAGCGAGCCGGTCACGTTGGGCGGCGGGATGACGATGCAGTACGGCTTCCTGGGCGAATCGACGTCGGCGTGGAAGTAGCCCCGCTCTTCCCAGACGGCGTACCAGTGAGGCTCGACGCGCGTCGGATCGTAGCGGTCCGCGATTTCGCTCATGTTATCGCGTCATTCTAACACGGGCCGTGCGCCGCTCACCCGCCACCCCGCGGGACTCCGCGTCCAGGACAGCGCCCACGGGACGCGACGGCCGTCTCGCACCTCGGTCGCGGCCATCGTCACCGGGCCGCGCGAGCCCGCCGGACCGATCTGCTCGCACACCGGCTCGGCCACGAGGACCGCGGGCAGGCGCGCGCGCACCGCCGCCGCGGGAACGAGCCGCGCCACCGCGCGCGCGTCGGCGCTTTCGATGGCGCGGAACAACGCGTCGGCCGCCACGCCCAGATCGCGCCGCCACGTGTTGGTGACCTGCCGTCGGGTCACCGCGAGACCGCCATCGGCGGCGAGCCGGTAGTGATCTTCCTGCTCCATCTGATCGGCGCAGCCCGGCTTCCAGCCCGGGTAGTGCGGCTGATAGCGCACCACCAGCTCACCCGGCTGCGTGCGCCACTCGGTGACCGTGAGCCCGTCCTCCGCCGTGCTCCAGGCGCGCTCCACCCGATCCGGCTCGCGCGCCCGCCACAGCTCGCCGTGCAGCGTGCGCACCCCGTGCGCGGTCGGCGGGCCGCCCCACAGCGCGAGCACCCGCACCACCCGATCCGGCCCGGCCGGCCACACCTGCGCGTCGAGGAGCCCGTCGTGCGTGGAGGCGGCGGCGAGCGCAGCGTCCCGGCCGCTGCCCACGAAGAGGCGCAGCGAGCCGGAGCCCTCCACGCCGACGAGGCTGTAGAGTCCCACCGTCACCGAGACGCGGCGCCCCGCAGCGGGGATGCGGACCACGCGGAGGGTCGCGCCGCCCCAGGCGTCCATCAGGGCGTCGAGCCGCTCGCGGATGAACACGACCGAGGAGAAGGGCTCGTCGCCGCGTAGGCTGTCGAGCACCTCGGCGTCGACCAGCTCGTACAGATCGCGCACCGCCCGCTCGCGGGCCGGGGCGTCCGTGGCGGTCACGAGCTGCTCGCGGGCGACCGCGCGGAAGCGGTCGAGCCGATCCGGCGCGGCGCCGAGGCGGGCCGGGGCGAGCGCGAGGAGCAGAGCGATCGCGAGCGTCCCGCCGATTCGCCGCCCGGTCATGGCGCTAGCGTACAATGGGGCGGCATGACCCGCATCCTCGACCGGTACGTCATCAAGGAGCTGGGTCCGCCCTTCGCCATCGGAGTGGGCGTCTTCACCTTCTTCCTCGTCATCGACCGGATCTTTCAGCTCACCGACCTCGTCATCACCAAGAACGTGCCGTTCGCGCTGGTGATGCCGCTGCTCGCCTACATGCTGCCCGCCTTCCTCGCCCTCACCCTGCCGATGGCCTTGCTCGTCGCGGTGCTGCTGGTGGGCGGCCGTCTCGCCGGCGATCTCGAAGTCGCGGCGCTGAAGGCGTCGGGGGTGAGCCCGTTGCGGCTCTTCCGCCCCTTCCTCGCCGTGGGCATCGTGGTCACCCTGCTGATCGCCTGGCTCACGCTGGTGGTGGGCCCGTGGTCGAGCGGAGCCTTCCAGCGCCAGCTCTTCCTCATCCTGCAGTCGCGCGCCTCCACCGGCATCAAGGAGCGCACCTTCAGCGCCACCTTCAGCCAGTTCGTGATCTACGTCGACGAGGTGAGCGCCTCCCAGGTGCGCCTGAAGGGCCTGCTCGTCTCCGACGAGCGCAACCCCGAGCAGTCGCGGATCATCGTGGCCCGCGAGGGCCGGCTCCTGAGCGACGAGGCGACGCGGCGCATCACCCTGCGCTTCCTGGACGGGTCCATCAGCGAATCCGACGTGGGCGACCGCCGGCGCTTCCGCCAGACGTACTTCAGCCTGTACGACATGACCCTGCCGGTGGACTCGCCGATCGCCGCGGTGTCACGCGAGGAGAAGCCCGAGAAGCAGATGCCGGTGCGTCAGCTCCTCGCGGAAGCACAGCGGCTGCGCCGCGAAGGCCAGCCGAGCGCGCCGTACTACGTCGAGCTGCACAAGCGCTTCGCCCTGCCGGTGGCCGCGCTGGTCTTCACCCTGGTCGGCTTCCCGCTCGGCATCCGCTCCCATCGCGGCGGCCGCGCGGCCGCGCTCGCCCTCTCCTTCGGGATCGTGGTCGGCTACTACATCCTGTACAACTCGATGGAGGGCTTTGCCCTGCGCGGGCGGATCCCCGCCGGCGTCGCGGTGTGGATCCCCAACGCGATTCTGGCGGTGATGGGCGCGCTCCTGCTTCGCGCGAGCGTGGTGGGCGCCCCCACCGCCGCGCTCGACCTGTTCTGGCGGCTCTGGGCCCGGGTGGAGCAGCGCCGGGCCGGCCGCGTGGTGCGGCCGGTCGAGGAGCGGAAGCTGCGCCGGCTCGGGCGCTTCGCGGGACCGCGCGAGTCCACCTTCATCATGGACCGCTACCTGATCCGCCAGTACCTGCTCTTCCTGGGCATCGGCACCCTGGTGGGCCTGGTGCTCATCGGCGTGGTGGACCTGCTGCAGACCCTCGACCGCTTCCTGCGCACCAAGCCGCCGTTCACCACGATCCTGGAGCACTTCCTCTACCGCATGCCCGGCGAGCTGTACAAGGGCCTTCCGATGATCGTGCTGATCGCGACGGTGTTCATGTTCCTGTCGCTCACCCGGCAGCGCGAGCTGGACGCGCTGAAGGCGGCCGGGATCAGCCTCTACCGGGCGAGCCTGCCCATCTTCCTGGTGGCGGCCGGCATCAGCGTGATGGCGGTGATCTTCCAGGAGGCGGCGCTGCCCGACATCAACGCCAAGGCCGAGGAGGTGGACCGGGTGAAGATCCGCGGCCAGCTGCCGCGGCACCTGCAGCGGCAGACCCAGATCTGGTACCGGTCGTCGGACACGCGGTTCTTCCGCATGGCCCTGCTCGATCCGGTCGGCAAGTCCATGGAGGGGCTGCTCGTGCTCGACATCAGCCCCGGCTTCCGGCTGATCGATCGCCTCGACGCGCGCCTGGCCCAGTGGACGCCCGAGGGCTGGCGCCTCACCGACGGCGTCTATCGCCACGTGGGCCCGCAAAACCGGGTGACCTCGGAGATGTTCGACGCCCGCCTGGTGGCGATGCCCGAGCACATCGACGACTTCATCCAGGTCCAGAACGCGCCCGACACCATGAGCTTCCTCGAGCTGCGGGCCTACGTGTCACGCCTGCGGGAAGGCGGCCACCGCGTCAACCGCTACCTGGTCCAGCTCTACTCGAAGCTCTCGTTCCCGCTGGTGCACGTGATCATGGCGCTGGTGGCGATCCCGTTCGCGCTGGTGTCCCCGCGCAGCGGCGGCCGCGCCATGGGGATCGGAGTGGCCATCGTGATCGCGGCGGGCTACTGGGTCGTGCACTCGGTCGCGCTCGCCTTCGCGCAGGCCGACCTGCTGCCCGCGGCGCTGGCCGCGTGGACGGCCAACATCGTGTTCGCCGGGATCGGCACCGCGCTCTTCCTCAGCGCGCGGACCTAGCGCCCTCCCTGCAGCTGACGGAGGGCCTCCTCCACCCGCTTCTGCTCCTGACCGTAGGCCGCCCAGTCGCCCTTGCGCAGCGCCTCCTGCCCGCGCTGCCACGCCTCCCACGCGCGCTGGACGCCCTCGATGATCGCGGCGCCGGCCGCGGGGCTCGGCCCCGAGGGAGCGCGCTCCACCGGCCGGCCCGCCGACTCCTCCCCGCGCACGCGGCCGCCGAACACGCGGGCCAGCGCGGCTTCCAGGGTCGGCTCCATCGCGATCTGGTTGCCGTAGGCGACCACCACCCGGCGGAGCTCGGGGAGCGCCCCCTGCTCGGCCGCGGCCAGGTAGAGCGGCTGCACGTACACCAGCGACTGCTCGATGGGGATCGCCAGCAGGGTGCCGGTGATGACGCGCGAGCCCTGCTGGTTCCACAGGGCGATCTGCTGGGAGATGACCGGGTCCTGGTTGATCCGGGCCTGGATGTTACGCGGCCCGAACACGAGCTTCTGCTTCGGGAACGCGTAGGCGATGAGGCGCCCGTACTGGGGCGGATCCATGCGGGCCACCAGGAGGGCGATCATGTTGTCGCGCCCGCTCGGGTTGAACCCGGAGAGGAGGACGAACTCCTCGCGGGGCTCTCCGGGCAGCCGCATCACCGTGAAGTACGGCTCCATCTCCCGCTCGCGTCCCTCCTGCTGCAGGCGCGGCAGCACCCAGAGGTCCTCCTTGTTGTAGAAGACCTGCGGATCCTGCATGTGGTACGTCGCGTACATCCGCGCCTGCACCGTGAACAGGTCCTCCGGGTAGCGGACGTGGATCTGGAGGTCCTTGGGCATCTGGTCGAGCGGCTTGAACAGCGCGGGAAACGCCCGCGCGTACGTGCGAATCAGCGGGTCCTCGGGATCGGCGACGTAGTAGCTCACGGTGCCGTCGAAGGCGTCCACCGTGGCCTTGACCGAGTTGCGGATGTAGTTGAAGCCGCGCACCGGCGTGGCGTACGGATACCTGTCGCTCGTGGTGTACCCGTCGATCATCCACATGAGCCGCCCGTCCGCGGTGATCACCACGTACGGGTCGCGGTCGAACTTCAGGAACGGGGCCGCCTCCTGCACCCGCGCCGCCACGTCGCGGTAGATCATCACCCGGCTGTCGGGGGTGAGATCGTTCGACAGCAGGACGTTGAGCGCGCCGAAGCGGGCCGCGAAGGCCGCCTTGCGGAGGAACGAGTCGACCGGGATGCCGCCCTTGCCCTCGTAGCGCGTGTAGACGTTCTGGTCGCCCGAGGGATAGTCCAGCTCCTGGGACCGGGTGCGCACGAACACGTATTCGTTGCCGATCTCGCCGTAGTAGATCTCGGGCCGGGTGATCTTGGGAATGCCGCCGCTCACCGACGGCGGGATGTCCTTGATGAAGAAGTCCGGCAGGCCCTCGGGAGTGATGCGGTTGACCGGGCTCGCGACCAGCCCGTAGCCGTGGGTGTAGGTCAGGTGCTCGTTGATCCAGCCGCGGCTCGGCAGGTCGCGGTAGGAGAGCTCGCGGGCCGAGAGCATCACCTGTCGATACTCGCCGTTCAGGGTGTAGCGCCCGACGTCCACGTCGCGGAACTTGTAGTAGGTGCGGATCTCCTGCAGCTTGCCGTAGGTGACGAGCAGCGGCCGATGGTCCCACAGCCGGATGTTCTTCACGGTGAGGTTGTTGCGATCGAGCACCGCCGGGGTGAGATTATCCTCGGCCGCGAAGTCCTTCTCCATCACCCGGTCGAGCGCGTACGCCTGCCGCGTCATCCGGATGTTGTTCTCGATGTAGGGACGCTCGAAGGCCAGCTCGTTGGGCTTGACCCGATAGCTCTGCAGCAGCGCCGGAGCGATCCCGAGGCCGGCCACCCACAGCACCACCAGCACCACCAGGCCCGCGACCAGGAAGCGCCAGCCCGGGCGGAACATCTGGAACACGCACGCGGCCGCGCAGAGGAAGGCGAGCACGACCAGCCACTGCAGCACCGGCAGCGAGGCGTGCACCTCGGTATAGGAGGCGCCGAAGACGAGGCCGCGGGGCGAGAAGAGCAGATCGAAGCGGTCGAGCCAGAAGCCGATCCCGCGCAGCACCAGGAGCAGCGCGGCCAGCCCGAGCAGGTGCGTGCGGGCGCCCGCGGCCAGGCGCGGGCCGCGCGCGGTGAGCACGAGGCTTCGCTGCAGCACGTACACCGCGGCCACCAGGACCAGGGTGCCCGCCACCAGCGCGGTGCCCCAGCCGTACAGGAGCCGCCAGAACGGCAGCACGAAGAAGTAGAAGCCGAGGTCGCGCCCGAAGAGCGGGTCGGCCTGCTGGAACGGCGTGCGGTTGACGTACTCGAGCACGGTGGGCCACGCGCCGGTGGCCCGGGCGCCCGCGAAGAAGGCGATCACCGCGATCACCGGCAGGAGGAGCCGCCGGACCAGCGGCTCCAGGATCGCACGCCCCGGCAGGCCCAGCTGGTCCTCGAGCTCCCACAGCACGTCGGGCGGGGCGGTGCGCGCGGCCACCGAGAGGTTGACGAACAGGAATACGAACACCGCGGCCCCCAGCCCGAGGAACAGCCAGCCGCTCAACGTCAGCCGGGTGGTGAAGACGCTGGTGAAGCCCACCTCCTGGAACCACAGCCAGTCCGTGTAGAGCGGGACGGCCTGGCCGATCAGGCTGAGCGCGATGAAGCCCAGCAGGACCCACAGCCCCATCCGGGGCCGCCGCAGGGGCGTGACCCGACCGCCCGGGGGCGTCTGTGCCAACCCCTGGAGCCCTAGGTCCAGTGGGTCCCGCCGATCACGACGGGCGGGACACGGATGAGGTCGCGATTCATCGTCGAGAGGGGGCGGCGGCGCCGCCGGGTCTCAGACCCCGGCGTCCGCGCGCAGGTCCTTGATCCGGTCGGTGCGCTCCCACGCGAACTCCGGCTCGCTGCGTCCGAAGTGCCCGTAGGCCGCCGTCTTCTTGTAGAAGGGCCGGCGCAGGTCGAGGTGCTTGATGATGCCCGCCGGGGTGAAGTCGAAGTGCCGGCGGATCAGCTGCTCGAGCTTGGGGTTGGGCACCTTGCCGGTGCCGAAGGTCTCGACCATGATCGAGACCGGATCCGCCACGCCGATCGCGTAGGCCACCTGCACCTGGGCGCGCTCGGCGAGGCCGGCGGCCACGAGGTTCTTGGCCACGTAGCGGGCCATGTAGCAGGCCGAGCGGTCCACCTTCGTCGGATCCTTGCCCGAGAAGGCGCCGCCGCCGTGGGGGCACGAGCCGCCGTAGGTGTCGACAATGATCTTGCGACCGGTGAGGCCGGTGTCGCCCATGGGCCCGCCGGTGACGAAGCGTCCGGTCGGGTTGATGTGGTAGGTGATGCCCCTGGGATCGATGAGGTGCTTGGGGATCGTCGGCAGCACCACCTGCTCGATCATGTCCTCGCGGATCGTCGAGAGCCCGGCGTCCGGCCCGTGCTGGGTGGAGATGACCACCGTCTCCACCGCGACCGGCTTGTGGTCGACGTAGCGCACCGTGACCTGGCTCTTGCCGTCCGGCCGCAGGTAGCCGAGCGCGCCGGTCTTGCGCACGTGGGTCAGCCGCTGGCAGAGCTTGTGGGCCAGCATGATGGGCAGCGGCATCAGCTCCTCGGTCTCGGTGCAGGCGTAGCCGAACATCAGGCCCTGGTCGCCCGCGCCGAGCTTGTCCACTCCCATCGCGATGTCGCCCGACTGCTCGTCGATCGCGGTGATCACCCCGCAGGTCTCGAAGTCGAACCCGTACTTGGCGCGGGTGTACCCGACCTCGCGGATCGTCTCGCGGGCGACGCGGGGGATGTCGACGTAGCACGAGGTCGTGATCTCGCCGGCCACGACCACGAGGCCGGTGGTGAGGAGCGACTCGCACGCCACGCGACCCGTCGGGTCCTGCGCGATGATCGCGTCGAGCACCGCGTCCGAGATCTGGTCGGCGATCTTGTCCGGATGTCCTTCGGTCACCGACTCCGAGGTGAACAGAAACTCCTCGCCCGCCATGCCGTCTTACCCTCCGTTCGCTGGTGATTCGGTCAACTGCGAATACGAGACACTAGCACGCCTCGCTCCGACCTCTCAAGCGGAATCCCGGGATTCCGTCGCGCCCGCGGACACTTGGCCCACGCGCACGCGCAGCGACGTCTCCCAGCCCTGCCCGGGCTCGAGCGCGAGCGGCCACGCGAAGAGCAAGGCCGAGCCCTGATAGATGCGCTCGAAGCCGGTCTCGGAGAGCGAGACCGTCTCGACCGGCGCCCACGCGACCGCGGCGGGCGCGTCGCACTCGATCGCGAGCTCGCAGCCGAGCCACTCATCGATCATCGCCAGCGCGCCCGCGCCCTCGAGACGACCCCGGCTGCCCAGCGAAGGGCGACCGTCGACGCGAAAGTAGCGGCCGGGCGCCTCGCCCGCGCTCAGCGTGAGGTTGCACTGCACCGCCCAGCGGGCCGCCAGCGGCTCCTCCCCGCTCCAGCGAAGCCGGTACCGCACCGTCACCGCGGCCTCGTCGGCCACGACGCGCAGCGACTTCTCCAGGGCCAGCGGCAGGCCGTCGAGGTCCGGCAGCGAGCAGCGCACCGCGACCTCGCGAGGCGCGGTCTCCACCTCGTGGGCGAGAAGCCGCTCCCCCACCACCCGGCGCGCCGCGTCCCACGGCTCGAGCGGATCCAGCTCGCCCTCGGGCGGGAACAGCCCGTCGAGCAGCGAGGCGCGCCGGAAGCGATCGTAGCGGAGCAGCGAGGTGAGCCCGGCCTCCTTCACCTCGGGCGCCGAGTGGATCGTCTTCACCTCGCCGTCCTCGTTCGCGCGCGGCCGATCCGCCACCTTGCGGTGGTACGCCTCCGGCCGTCGGGTGAGCACGTCGGCCACGTCGACTTCCCCCTGCGTCCACGTGAGCTCGGTGAGCGAGCCGCCCCGGGCCGGGCGCAGGGTCAAACCCAGCGCCCCGCCGCGCACGACGACCTCGGGGTGGCCGTCGCCGTCCACGTCGGCGTGGAGGCATTCGATGTCCGGTGTCGAGCGCGGCGCCGCGAGCTGCCGCTCGCACGCGATCAGCGAGGTCTTCACCGACCGGCGCAGGTGCGGCAGGTAGCAGCCGCCGAACACGCCGTGCCAGTAGGCGTCGTTGGCCTGTCCCTGCCAGAGTCGCTCGCGCGCCGCGAGCAGGCGCCGGTCGCGCGGGCGCCGCCGCAGGCCCTCGTGCACCCGGCGGGAGAGGCCGAGCATCTTCCAATAGGCGTCACCCATCTCCGGATACTTCACCAGGAAGTTGCGGAAGAAGCCGCCGCGCAGGAGCCGGGCGAGCCGCTCGCCGTCCGGCGTCGCGAGCAGGCGGTGGCGCGCGTCGTCGAGCTGGGCGCCCGCGGCCGGAGGCAGCGCCCATTCTCCCATCTCGGTGTAGGCCGCGGTGGGCAGGTACACGCGGCCCGCCGGCGGCTCGACGTCGAGGAAGCGCGAGAAGGTGGAGACGCGCAGCCACGGAGCGGCCTGCAGCGCCTCGAAGAAGCGCGTCAGCCAGCGCTCGCCGTACACGAGCTTGTCGGTGCCCGGCCAGACGCCGAACTTCTCGCCGTCGTCGGTCATGGTGATCGCGCCGGCGGCGCGCCGGCTCTCCAGGTAGCGGATGCTCTCCTCGGGGTTGGCGAAGGGCACCAGATACCGCAGCCGCTGGTTGATCGGGAACACCGCCACCGTGGCGCCCTGCTCCTCGGTGAGGTAGTAGCCGCCCAGGGCCTCGGGATCGAGGCCGGCGAGCGCGAAGTGCGAGTCGTCCACCAGCACGAACTCGACCCCCGCCTCGCGCAGCAGCCGCGGCAGGTGCGGCTCCCAGATTCGCTCCGCGAGCCACATCCCCCGCGGAGTCACGCCGAAGTGCGCGCGGATGAACTCGCGCAGGGCCTGGATCTGGCCGACCTTGTCCCAGTCGGGCAGCAACGCCAGGATCGGCTCGTAGAAGCCCCCGCCCAGCAGCTCCACGCGCCCGTCGGCGGCGAGCCGACCCAGCAGATCGAAGGTGGGACGGGCGCGCGTCTTGAGGGCGTCGAGCAGGCCGCCCGAGCAGTGGACGGTCAGGCGCAGGTCCCCGCCGGCGTCCGCCACCGTTTTCAGAAATGGATGGTAGGCCTGGCGGATCGCGTCGTCGACGACGGACTCGAAGTTGCCGACCGGCTGGTGATTGTGGATGCCGAACAGGAAGTGGAGCGGCCGGTCACTCACGGTCCAGGTCTCGGTGCCTGACGATGGGACTCAGGCCGAGGCCCGTCAGGAATGAGCGAAGCGCCTCCACCAGCAGCACCGAGCGGTGGCGCCCGCCGGTGCAGCCGATCGCCACCGTGAGATAGGCCTTCCCTTCGCGCTCGTACAGCGGCAGCAGGAACTTCAGCAGGCCTTCGAGGCGCGCGAGCAGCTCCCGGCTCTCCGAGAACGACATCACGAACTCCTCGACCGCGGGATCGCGGCCGTCGAGCGCGCGCAGCCGCTCCACGAAGTGGGGGTTGGGGAGGAAGCGCACGTCGAAGACGAGGTCCGCGTCGTAGGGCACGCCGTGCTTGAAGCCGAACGACACCAGCGACACCGTGAGGCCGCCCTTCGTTCCCTGCGGGCCGTAGGAGTGCACCATCTGGTCCTTGAGCTGGTGCACGGTCAGCGACGTGGTGTCGATGACCCGGTTGGCGATCTCGCGCAGGTGAGCCAGCGCCTTGCGCTCGGCCCGGATCCCGTCGATGACGTTGCCCTCGCCGGCCAGGGGATGGCGCCGCCGCGTCTCGTGGTAGCGCCGCACCAGCGTCTCGTCGGAGGCCTCCAGGAAGAGCACGTCCACCCGGTGGCCGCGGGCCCGCAGCTCCTCGATGGTCTCGACCATGTTGGCCAGGTACTCGCCCTCGCGCACGTCGACGCCCAGCGCGATGGCCTGGATGCCGCGGCTCGAGTGCGCGCACAGCTCGGCGAAGGTCGGGATCAGGGTGGTCGGCAGGTTGTCCACGCAGAAGTAGCTCAGGTCCTCGAGGCACTTGATCGCGTAGCTCTTCCCGGCCCCGGACAGCCCGGTGACGATGACGAACCGGATCGGGTCGACCGGGGCCGCGTCGCTCACCGCCGGCTCACCCGCGGGCCACCCGGCGCGCGCGCCGGGTCTTGGTCTCGCGCACCTGGCGCCGCAGCGCGTGCACCGCGCGATCCACCGCGGCGGAGAGGTCGGGGCAGGTCTCCTGGCTGTGGAAGCTGCGGGATCGCGCCACCACGGTCAGGGCCGCGGTGCGCCGGTGCTTCTCCTTGGAGAGGATGGCTCGGGTCTCCACCACCGCGGGCAGCAGCGGCTCCAGCTTGGACAGCTTGCGGGTGATCTCGTCCTTGTAGGTGCGAGAGATGGTCATCCCGCGGGTGCTGATGATCACCTGCATGGAGAGCGGCCCTCAGCGCTTCTTGGATTGCAGGCGCCTCTGATGCGACGGCAGGATGCCCAGCTCCTCGCGGTACTTGGCGACGGTGCGCCGCGCGATGGTGAGCCCCTGCCCCTGCAGCGCCTGGGCGATCTCCTGGTCGGAGAGCGGCTTGCCGCCGTCCTCGCCCGAGACCATGTCGCGGATCGTCTTCTTCACCGACACCGACGAGACCATCGAGCCATTCTCCGACGCGATGCCGCTGTGGAAGAAGAACTTCAGCTCGAAGAGCCCCTGCGGCGTCTGCACGTACTTGTTGGTGGTGACCCGGCTGATGGTGGACTCGTGCATGCTGATGTCGTCGCCCACGTCCCGCAGGGCGAGCGGGCGCAGGAACGGCAGGCCCTTGTCGAGAAAGTCGCGCTGGAAGTTCACCAGGCTCTGGGCGACTTTTCGTAGAGTGCGCTGACGTTGCTCCACGCTCTTGATCAGCCACACCGCGGAGCGGAGCTTCTGCTCGACATATTGCTTGGCCTCGTCGCCGGAGCGGCGCAGCAGCGAGCGGTAGAGCGAATTGACCCGCAGGCGGGGGATGCCCTCCTCGTTGAGGATCACCACGTAATCCTCGCCCACCTTCTGGATCGTCACGTCGGGGACCACGTAGCGCGAGTCGTTGATGGAGAAGCGCCGGCCCGGCTTGGGCTCGAGCGCCTGGATCTCCTCGATCGATTCCATGATCCGCTCGATCGGCAGCTTCATGGTCCGGGCGATCTCGGAGTAGCGGCGCCGCTCGAGGTCCTCGAAGTGCTTCTCCACGATCTCCACCGACACCGGGTCCGGCTCCGCGTCGGCGGTGAGCTGCAGGAGCAGGCATTCCTGCACGCTGCGCGCGGCGACTCCGGGCGGATCGAAGGCCTGGATGCGCTTGAGTGCGGCCTCCACCGCCTCGAGGCCCGCGCCCATGCCCTTGGCGATCTCCTCCAGGTCGGCCCGCAGGTAGCCGTCCTCGTCGAGGTTGCCGATGATCGCCTCGCCGATGCGCAGGAGCTCCTTGTCGTCGGTGCTGAGTCGGAGCTGCTCGCCCAGGTGCTCGGCGAGCGAGGTGTCGCTGCGCCCCAGATTCTCGAAGGGCAGCTCGTCGCGCTCCTCCATCGACACCGGGGTACGCTCGTCGCCGTGGTCGTCGAAGATGGCGGACGACAGATCGAACGGCAGATCGTCGGCCTTCTCCCCGTCCACCGAGGACGTCTCCTTGGAGGGGGTCTCGGTCGCCTCCCCGGCGGGCGGGGCCTCGACGGGGGCGGGGGCGTCGGCGGTGCCCGGGGTGGCTGCGGCCTCGGGCGCGTCGGTGGTCTCGACCGGGACTTCTTCGAGGAGCGGATTCTCCTCCAGCTCCTTGCGCACCACCTGCTCCAGCTCCAGCGTGGACAGCTGCAGGAGCTGGATCGCCTGCTGCAGGAGCGGGGTCATGACGACCCGCTGACTCAACCGCTGTTGGAGTTTCATGGCGTGCTCAGGACTCCGATCAGAGCGAGAACTTCTCGCCGAGGTAGATCTCGCGGGCCTTGGAGTTGTTGGCCAGCTCGGTGGCGGTGCCAGAGGCCAGGATGCGGCCGTCGTAGAGGATGTAGGCGCGATCGGTGATGGCCAGGGTTTCCCGCACGTTGTGGTCGGTGATCAGCACTCCGATGCCCCGCTCCTTCAGCCGGGCCACGATCTCCTGGATGTCGCCGATGGCGATGGGATCGATGCCGGTGAACGGCTCGTCCAGCAGGAGATAACGCGGGTTCGTCACGAGCGCCCGCGTGATCTCGAGCCGCCGCCGCTCGCCGCCCGAGAGCGTGAAGGCCTTGTGGCGGGCCAGCGGGGTGAGGTCGAGCTCGGCGAGCAGCTCGGCGAGCCGGGTCATCCGCTCGCCGTGCGACAGATCGAGCGTCTCGAGGATCGCGAGGAGATTCTCCTCGACGGTCAGCTTGCGGAACACCGACGACTCCTGGGGCAGGTAGCCCATGCCGAGGCGGCAGCGCTTGTACATGGGCAGCTCGGTCACGTCCTGCCCTTCCAAGAAGATGCGGCCGCCGTCGGGCCGCAGCAGGCCGACGATCATGTAGAACGACGTGGTCTTGCCCGCGCCGTTGGGCCCGAGGAGCCCCACCACTTCGCCCGGATGGATGTCCAGGCTCACGCGGTTCACCACCACGCGGCTGCGAAACGTCTTGCGAAGCCCCTGGGCGATCAGGCCTTCCATCTTACGCGGGGGCCTGGAAATGGCCCCCGCGCTCCCCCAGCTGCGGGCGACCATCGACACAGGTGGACAACCGTTGGGTGTCGCGGCCATGCATCCCGCCGCGGCCGATCTGGCCCCCGCGCTCCCCCAGCCGCGGGCGAC
>Ga0209998_10000112_pt1 | contig 32345 bp, 23 predicted proteins | sample EndophyteCoNSPM_FD_187576 | JGI IMG/M metagenome (GOLD analysis project Ga0209998, IMG submission 187576) | Arabidopsis thaliana rhizosphere microbial communities from the Joint Genome Institute, USA, that affect carbon cycling - Endophyte Co-N... | ecosystem: Host-associated > Plants > Roots >... | reverse complement strand
TACACTCAGAGGCTCCCTAGCTGCCTCTCATTCCAGATCTCAACGCATCGTCTCAACCGCGTCTGAATCTGAATGTGCGATCTGAGATATGAAATCGACCAGTCAGTGGGCCTTGAGCCGCTCGCCCATCTCCGCTGTCACCCGGCGGGCGGAACGGGCGTAGGCTTTCCAGGGGTCCTGCCGGAGACCTTTAAGCCGTGCCGGCACATTCATCACGGTGAAATAGTCCGAAGGGAGCTCTTTCGACAACTCGTCCCATGCGATCGGCAGTGAGACTGGAGCGCCGGGTTTGGCCCTTGTCGAGTAGGCGGCGATGGCCGTCGCGCCGCGCGCGTTTCGAAGGTAATCGATGAAGATCCGACCCTTCCGAGCGCGTTTCGACATGTTGGACGTGAACCGCTGGGGGATGGTCGTGACGAGATGGTCGGCAACCATCTTCGCGAAGGTCTTCACCTCCTCCCACCCTTGTGTGCGCTGGATCGGCGTGACAATGTGCAGGCCCTTTCCACCGGTCGTTTTGAGAAAGCACACGAATCCGAGTTCCTCCAACAACGTCTTGGTCAAGTGGGCCGCTTCGATCACTTGCGTCCAAGGGACCGATGGATCGGGATCAAGATCAAAGGTCAACCGGTCGGGACGCTCCAGGTGGTCTTTTGTCGCGCCCCACGTATGCACTTCCAACACCCCCATCTGCACCAAGCCGAGCAGCGCCTCGGGTGACTCGGCCAACATATAGGTGTCCCGCCCCTCGTCTTCTTCAATCTCGATCCGGCCGATGGCTGGAGGCACCTTTTCGTTGACGTGCTTCTGGTAGAAACATTTTTGATAGCCTGTCGGACATCGGACCAACGTCAAGGGCCGCCCTCGTAGATGGGGCACCATCCAGTCAGCGACCTGTTCATAGTAGTCGGCGAGCGCGGCCTTGGTCAGACCAATGTCCGGGTACAGGACCCGATCCGGATTCGTGAGCCGTCCCGCGTGTGTGACGGACTTCCGCCGGGACGTGGACGACCGATCATCGGTGCGAGATTCGGTGAGATGTTGTGCAACCTCCCGACCGATCGCCGTGGCCGGCTTATCCGTCCGGAGGCCTTGGAAGCTCGGTTGCCGCAGAATACCTTCCTGCGTCCATTCGGCAAATCGTATTTCCGCCACGAGTTGAGGCTTCACCCAGTGCGCGCCCTTCGCGTCGTATCCTGAGGGCGGATTCGCGAACGGCGGTTTCGACTGCTCGAGGGAACGGAGCTTCCGATGGAGTGTCTTCAACAAGCTGTCGGAGAATCCCGTGCCGACTCTTCCCGCATAGCGCAAGGTCCGGTCTTCGTAAAATCCTACCAGCAGCGCGCCGAATCCTTGCCGTGAGCCGGCCGGCTCCGTGAATCCGCCGATGACGAATTCCTGCCGCTGCTCGCATTTCACCTTGAGCCACGTGCGACCGCGTCCCGACCGGTACCCGGCGTCCATTCGTTTGACGATCAAACCTTCGAGTCCTTGCCGGCAGGCCTCCTGGAAGGACGCTTGATTGTCTCCGATGATGTGATCGCTATAGCGCAGCTGCCTGTCTCTTGTCCGCTTCAAGAGCGACGCGAGCAGGACCTTCCGCTCAATGAGCGGACTCGCACGGAGGTCATAGCCGTTGAGATACAGCAGGTCAAAGATGCAGTAGACGATCGTGCCGGTAAACCGCGAATCGAAGGCGTTCTGCAAGGCTTGAAAACTCGATCGCCCTTGCTCCGTCAATACGACCGCCTCCCCGTCGAGCCAGGCGTCCTTGAGGCCAAGGCCGGCGACCGCTTCTGCCTGAGCGGAAAGTTTCGGCGTCCAATCGTTGCCATTACGGGTGAACAGCCGTACATCGCCATTCTTCACGCGGCATAACAGCCGATAGCCGTCGAATTTGATCTCATGCAACCAGTGATCATCCGTGGGCATCCGGTCGACCAGCGTGGCCAACTGCGGCACAATCCAGTCCGGCTGACGCGCCTTGACGGCGCCGGGCAATTTCGACACATCCGATTCGATGAAGCCCGAAGGTTTCACTGAAGGCTGACGCTTGACCTTTTGCGTCGTGACCTCAGGCCTCACGACGCGTGGTTCGGAAGTCGCCGAACCCCGATTCGAATGCCAGACCCGCGCGCCGGCGGTCGCAATATGTTGGAGGTCGCGTCCGCTCTCCACGCTCTCCGTCAAGGTCTCTACGATCTCACCCGCCTGACCCCTTCGTGCCTCCTCATCCTGCTCTTTGATCAACAGCCAATTTTCTTTGCCGTTGTCCCGCGTCTCATTCCGCCGCGACTGCATGCGTACCAGGGTCCAGGCGCCATGGAGTTTTTGCCCATCCAGCCGGAACTTCAGCACGCCATGACGAAAGGCGTCGTGCGGATCGCCCTGCGGCCGCCAGATACCGCGGTCCCAGATCAGCACCGTCCCCGCACCGTATTGCTTGGGAGGGATGACGCCTTCGAATTGCGCATATTCCAGCGGATGATCTTCGACATGCACGGCGAGGCGTTTTTGGCCAGGATCGAGGCTGGGCCCTTTCGGCACGGCCCAGCTCTTCAATGTCCCGTCGAGCTCGAGCCGGAAATCATAATGCAGGCGCGTCGCGGCATGTTTTTGCACGACATAGATCGGACCATCGGCCGGGGGTCGATGTCCGGGATGGCCGGCCGGCTCGGGACTTTTCCTAAAGTTACGCTTCCCGCGATACCGTTGTAGCTGATGGGTCACCGTGGCGCGTTTCATCGTTCGTCAGTCTTTTTGGAAGAGGCGCGGCGTAGATGCGGGAGGCGGCGGAGATGGTGCCGGCACGGAATACCCGCGTGGAAACGAATAATACGGTCCATAATAGGAATAGGGATACAGGCCGTACGGTCCGGCGAAGGGGCTGCCGAACCCGTAGTACCACGAGGACCAGGGGCCATAGTATCCGCCATACTGGCCATAGTACGCCGAGTCGTACCGGTCGCGGTCGCGGCTCTTTACTTCGTTCCAATCGATCAGCTGTTTGATGTCGACGACCGGATATTGATACTCGCCTTCATCAAGCGGTTTGGTGGTCGCGCCTTTCACTTCTCCCACGACCGTCAACGGGGAGTCCTTCTCGAACACTGCAGGGTCAAGAAAGCCAGTGGATTGGATGGCGAGAAAACGTCCCTCGGACTTCGCCTTGCGGTCAGACGGCGACAGGCCGCGCTCAGTCGGTACCTGCAGAATTTCAATTTCGGTTCCCTCGGTGAGGCGCCGAGCCTTCAAGGCCACTCCGCTCACCATCACCGTCCGGCCCACATACTGACGAGGATCGGCATGGAGTTGGCTGAAGGAGATGGTATCGTCCACCTGAGATAGGACGTCAGCTGGGACCAAGCGTTCTAATTGATATTGCCCAGTCTGATGAGCGGATTTCGCGCAACCGGTGGCGGAAGAACCGGCACCAGCTATTACCATGACGAGTATGGATAGGCGAATCAGAGTCATGCCGCCTCACACACTTCTGTTGTTCAACACATTTAAACATAGCTTTTCGAACTTGCCAAAGACGCCGAGGCCTATAGGCTTGGTAGATCTCTCACCATCCACACCTGGGCGCAGAGCTAGGGGTTGTCCGGGGTTCCTGTCAAAGGCCATTGGCGCCTAGTATCCCATGCCGACACCGACGCCACCGAAGCTTCCGCTTCTTCCGCCGCTGCCGAAACCAAATCCCACTCCTCCGAACAGGCCGACAGAACTGCCCGAGCGCTCGCGGTAGGCGTCTTCACTCCAGACGTAGAGGTGCTTCACCTCGATCGTGGGATACCTGTAGGTCGATTCGTCGAGGCGGCGCGTCTCGTCGCCCGTGACAGCCCCGACGAGGGTGACCTTTGTCCCAGGAGGAAAGGACGCGGGGTCTCCTCCGCCATGGTCTACGGCAAGAAATCGCCCCTGCGATTCGGTTCGGCGCTCCACCGGAGGATCATCACCCTTCACAGGAAGCTGAAGGATTTCCAACTCCACTCCATCCTGCACGCGCCTGGCGCCGAGCACCTCGCCTCCCAACAAGACGGTCCGGCCCTGCACCGACTGTGGAGACGCCTGAATGTCGCGAAAGGATACCGACGAGTCGATCTGTTCTTTCAACTCAGATGGAATCACCTTCGACCCAGAGCAGGCGGAGGCCAGCAGCGCGAACGCGGCCGCGGCAAGCGGAAGGAGGACGGTGCAACGACGAATCTGCCGAGCCCAATGTGGAGCATTCATGATGTGTTCCGTTAGAAATGGTACGACACGCCAAAGACCAGCGCTTGCGCGCGATAGTCGCCTGAGAAGCCTCCGGCGGATCCGAAGGCTTCGTTGAAGGAGAGCGTGCCACGCGTATATTTATATTCAGCAAAAATGGCCACATACGGGGTAATAAAGGTGCGCAGCCCGCCCAACAGATTGATGCCGAATCCGACATCGGTGTCGCTTTGTACGTCCACGGTCTCCGAAATGCGGGCGATCAATGCGGCGCCTCCGAATCCGACGTACGGCTGAAACGTCTGGCCGGGGTACCGCAACAATAAGTTGATGCCGACATTGGTCACGCCGAGATGAATACCAGGGATGTTATCCAAATTCTTGATGTTGGGTTGGCTGTTGAATACATCCAGCTCTATGCCCATCGCTCCATTGCTTGGGAAAAATCCTAATTTGCCTCCATACAAGACCGCATTCTGGAGGTCGAGGTCCGGACCTGTTTGTGTCACAAAACTGCCGGTCCCTTGAATTCCCGTCAGTCTGTCGGCAAAGTTCACGCCAACTTGCCCCGCGACATAGTATTCGGCCTGTGCGACTGCTGGACAGAGACAGGCGAGGGCGAGCGAGAACGCAAACCCTACCTTTGTCCTGGTCATGGTGAACACTGTGCAATTCCAAGACCACCCCGGTTCCATATTGAGATTCAACGCGCTGTGTGATCCAAAGGCCAATCGAACGAACACGCTGCCTCAGAAGGCGAACACGCTGTCCCTGAGCTAGGACGCTCGGCGCAAAGACTGCTCTGGTCGAGAGGACGTCTCTTTGGCGAGGCGGTAACACCAGGGAAGCAGCCCCATCGAGACGAGTGCCGTGGCTCCGTTCACGACGCCGATTGCGGTGAGGCTCACGCCAGGGCCAAAGCGGTCGGCCACCCACCCGAACAGCGTCATGCCGACCATCGAGAACACCATCGTGCCGGTGTTGAAGAGGCCGAAGACGCGCGCCATCAACTCTTTTGGGGTCCGCTCCTGTAATGAGGCGGAGACGAGCGGCGTGATGAGCCCGGAGGTCGCGCCGATGGCCATGATTAGCCCCGCCGCCCACAGCACCGAGTCGCTCATCAACAAGCCGGGGACTGCGACGGCGGCGATCGCTGCGGCAATGGCGATCATCCAGATGCGCATACAGACTCTTTGCTGGGGCTTCCAAATCAGCCACACGGTGGTGGCGAGGATTCCCAGGCTCAACGACGACCACAACCATCCCAACGCGACCGACCCCACATGTAGCAGTCGGTCTCCGATGACGGGCAAGAGATAGACGAACGCCGTTGACCCCAAGGTGAATATCGAGGCCACGATCATGAGAAGAAACAGAAGGCGTTGTTTGACGAAGACGAAACGGATCCCGTCCTGGAGATCTTTCACGGCTTGCGTCCAGACGTTGTCACTCGATCGGTGAGCACGAACGTGAGGTAGGCGCAGCGGGATCTTACAGAGCGCCGAGAGGAAGAAGGCGGCGGCATTCACGAACAGCGCATTCTGCGCCCCGATGGCGGCAATCAACATTCCGCTCAGCGCCGGTCCGAGGAGCTGGCCGATCGTCATGGCGCTTTGCATCAGCGCATTGACCCCGGTCAACTGCTCCTTTTTCACGATCAGCGGCAGTGTGGCGTTGAGAGCAGGCCCGAACGCCATCGAGAACATCGCGATGACGAAGACCAGTACATACAACCACGGCAAGGCCAACAGACCGAAACCGTAGAGAATGGGAATAGACGCGAGCAGCCCGGTTCTCACCAGATCGATCACGATCATGGCGCGTCGCTTGTCGAGCCGGTCGAGCAGAACGCCAGCAAAGGGTCCGAAGACCAGCGGCGGGATCGTCTGCAGGACGCCAATCAGCGACATTTTCAGCGCTGAATCGGTCATCGCATAGACAAACCACAGGAGGGCCACCTTGCTCACACCGTCTCCCACTTGAGAAACGGTCTGACCTGCAAACAGCCATCGTACGTTCCGATCGCGCAGGAGTTGTCGCCATCCGGCCGACGCTCCTCGGTGAGTTGCGGACTTCGACATTACCTGATTGTGAACCCTGCCTTCCTACCCCGAATGTTTCCGTTAGGCCGCATCCCTGCGAAGACTGACCGTCGCAGGCAGCGGTTCATACCAGTCCTCCCTGGTTAACGGAAGACCGGCGCGGCCGTCCTGGGCTTTCACACAGAGTGTGTGATACAGGCTGAGACGCCCACGGCGGAAGAGATAGCCGGCCATCCCCATGTACGCCCGCCACACCCGATAGGTCACCTCCCCAACCACCCGCACGGCTTCCTGATGATGCTGTTCGAGCCGCCGGCCCCAGGCGTTCAATGTCAGCGCATAATGCTCGCGCAGGCTTTCCATGTCACGCACTTCAAACCCCGAACGTTCGGCTGCCAGGACAATATCCTGGACCGGAAGCACCTCGGCGTCGGGAAAGACGTACCGATTCGCGAACGGACCCAAGGCCGGCTGTCCGTCTCTGGTCCCAATGCCCTGGGTGAGAAAAACGCCGCCCGGCCCCAGCAGCGCCATGGCCTGTTCATAATAGGAGCCAAGCCGATGTTTGCCGACATGCTCCACCATGCCGATGCTGATGATCTTGTCGTACATCTGATCGCCGTGGACATCACGGAAATCGCGCACCTCGATGCGGCAGCGTCGGGACAAACCGGCTGCGCTGATGCGTTGATCCGCTACCTCGGCCTGCCGCCGGCTCAGCGTGATCCCATGGACCAACGCGCCATGAACCTGTGCAGCGTATAATGCAAAGCCGCCCCACCCGCAGCCGATGTCCAACACACGGTCGCCCGGCTTCAAGCGCAATTTTCGGCACAGATATTCCAGCTTCTGTGTTTGCGCCTGCTCGAGCCCGTCGTCGTCGTTCTGATAATAACCACACGAATACATGAGGCGGCTGTCCAGCCACAGCCGGTAGAATTCGACCGGCACGTCGTAGTGGAATCGCATGGCCTCCTTGTCCCGTAGTTTGTCGTGCCGCCGTCCGTGCAGGACGAGGGTTCTCGTTTCTTCTGGCACGCGATCAAGATTGCGCTGGCTCAAGGTGGCCGCTCCACAGCGCAACCAGTCCATCAGCGACCAGCGCCGTTCCATGAGATGGTCGGCCAGCGGCAACAGCGTGTCGAGTGAACCAAGGACATCGATGTCGTCATAGATGTAGGATTCGCCGATGGCCAGCTGGACGGGCCAACGCAGCATCCGGCTGAGCGATTCCGGGTGGCGGAGCACCAGGGTTGCGTCGGTCCGCTGGTCCGACCGCAGCCTCCAGACGGACCCGTCCCAGAAGCGCACCGCGATATTGGGGGTCTCGCACCCGCGGAACAGCTCTTCGAAAAACCCGATGGCCGATCGAATGGTAGATGAATCACTCCTATCGACGGCCGTACCCTCATCCGGCAGTGGGTCAATGGGTGAGAACATGGTGAACTCCCGGGCTGAATGTTCGTCGTACCCGCCTCAGCTAGGTCTCCACCTCCACCTTCAGGTCGTCACCGGTCACCTCTCCAACCTGCACCTCCAGCGACCTGTCCCGTTTTCGCTCAAACCGCAAATTTACGGATGACTGGCCGACGCGCAGTTTGCGGAATTCCACCTGGTTGATGAACTCGGGCAGAATTGGCTTGACAATTTTCAAGCGTTGGTTGAAGGCGTCCGGAGCGAGGCCGAGGAAGGTTTCGACCAGGAACGGAATCGCGCCTGCCGCCCAGGCCTGCGGATGGCAGGCCACAGGATAGCGGACCGGCTCGCCGTACTCCTCGCGGCCGAAGCCGGTGAAGAGCTCCGGAAGGCGATAGTCCTCGAACTCCATGGCGGCTTCGAGCAAGCCGACAAAAATCCGGGTCGCTTCTTCGTCGTGTCCGTAACGCCGAAAGCCGGCCGCGATCAGCGAATTGTCGTGAGGCCAGACAGTGCCCAGGTGATAGCCCATCGGGTTGTAGCGTCGCTCCTTGTATGACAACGTTCTGATGCCCCACCCGTTGAACAGATCAGGCTTCATCAGGCGTTGCACGACCCGTCCGGCCTTGTCCTCGTCGGCGATGCCCGTCCATAAGACCTGGCCCGCATTGGAGGACATGACACGGCAGGGACGGTGTCTCGCCTCGAGCGCCATCGCATAGCAGCCTTCTTCCTCGATCCAGAAGTCGTGGTTGAAGCGCGCGCGAAGCGCCCGCGCTTCGGCGCGCAGACGCGTGGCATACTCTCGCTCGCCAATCCTCTCGTACAGTTCGGCAATGTCCATCTTCGCCATGTACACGTAGCCCTGCACTTCGGCCAGCGCAATGGGTGGCTCGGCAAAGCGGCCGTCTTCGGTCACCACCGCATCTTCAGAATCCTTCCACCCTTGATTGATCAGGCCCTTGTTGGTGTTGCCCACATAGCTGACGTAGCCATCGCCGGCGACATCTCCATACTTATCGATCCAGTGCAGCGCCCGCTCGACGGGGCCGCGTAACTCCCTGAAGAGGTCCAAATCGCCGGTCCACCGGGCTTGCTGGCTCATCAAAATGAGGAAGAGTGGCGTGGCGTCGATGGTGCCGTAGTACGGTGTATGGGGGATTTTGTTCATCCGGGCCAGCTCGCCGACCCGCAGCTCATGCAGGATCTTGCCCGGCTGCTCGTCGTGCCAGTCGCTCACCTGCGTTCCCTGATAGCGGGCGAGCAAACGAAGCGTCGGCGCCGGTGTGTCGGACCAGAATGCCAGGGTCTGAAGAGTGGTGGTCAGGCAGTCCCGTCCAAACAAGGTGACGAACCAGGGCACACCGGCGGCGAAAAATTCGTCCCCCCCTATGGACGTTTTCAGCATGTGCAGATCCATCAGCGAACGGCGCATCACGCGGTTGAGCAACAAGCTGTCGCTGCGGAAATCCGTCTCACGTTTCAGCCACTGATCGGCGGACGCCTTGATGCTATGGGAAACGGTATGCAGATCTCGGTACACGCTCGTTTGCGCGAACAGCCGGTTTGGCTGTTCCTCCGATTCGGCGATGGCCAGCGAGATACGGATCTGCCTGATCTCGTTCGGCTTGAGCGAAATGTGAAACTGGACGGTGTCGCCCTTGATCTCTGCCGGTAACGGATAGAAGTGCACGGCCAGACTCCGCCGGATCTTGTCCCCTCCCTCATAGGAGAACACGAGACATTTGTCCTTCCAGACGGGCTTGAAGAGCTTGCCTTTCACCTCGCGGAGCAGCCCGCGGATCTCAAACACATCTTCAAAGCCTGCACGAAAGCGCATCGTTAAGGGAAAATCGATCGCCTCGTAGCCGAAGCACTGGATATCCAGCTGTTCATGCAGCACACACTGCTCGGCGTCGATGACGCGGTCCCACTTCAGGCCGACGGTCTCACGGTGAATGGTCCGGCCGTCGGGCGTCTGAAAATCTGGCGTGGTCAGCTGAAAGACTGCGCGGCCTCCCTCCCATGAACGCGCTGCCAAGGGCTCGGGATGCTCCCCGCCGACAAACAGCTCATAGCCGTTCAGAAACCGGCAATCGTGGTAATAGAGACCGAACCCATGACCGCGGGCCAGCGGCACTTCTCCTCCGGGCGGCGCGAGAAAAAACAGGTTTCCATGTTTGATGACGACCGCTTTGGCGATACTGTTGGCCACGGGCGGAGCTCCCTTCGTCAGAATGTGTGCCTGTTCGCGTCTTCTCCTTCGAGAATCGGCGGGGTTCGACAACCCCCAATCCATGAATCTCTGCTGACTTACTCAACCAGGAAGCTCTATGCGCACAGCGCGCTTACACCACTTCTCTGATTTTGTTCTCGACGACCGTCTTGATGATGTCCCATCTGTCTTTCTGCCCTTTCGAGAGGGCCTTGGCGAACTGCCAGGCTTGATCGGTCGTAATCTTGCCCGGGAGCGGTGGCTCGTTGGGATCGACCGAGGCTTCGACAAGCGCCGGCCCTGCATGATGGAAGGCTTCGCCCAACACGGCCCGGACAAGCGCAGGATCTTCGACCGTGAAACCGGCGATGCCACAGGCCCGCGCGACCGCGACGAAGTCGATGGGCTGTAATTGCACCCCGTATTGCGGATTGCCCTCGAAGGCCAACTGCTCCCACTTGATCATGCCGAGGACGTTATTCTTGATCACGATCACCTTCACGGGCAAACGGTACTTGGCGATGGTGGCCAGTTCGCCCATCAACATCGTGAGACCGCCGTCGCCAGTGAAACAGACGACCTGCCGCCCGGGAAACGCCACTGCAGCCCCGATGCTATACGCCAGACCATTGGCCATGGTCGCTAACGTGCCAGACACGGAAAATTCCATGTCTTCGCGAAGCTGAATATGCCGCGCCGCCCACGTCGTGACGGTGCCTGTGTCGCTGCAGATGATGGCATCGCGGTCCAGATACTCATTCAGCGAGCGCGCGACCACTTGAGGCTTCAGCGGCATGTCGCTGCGCGTCCCACGAATCTCCATCAGTTCGTTCCAGTGACGCATCCGCTCCTGTGCCTTCGAGAGGAAGGTCCGGTCCGTTTTCTGTTTGAGCAACGGCATCAGCGCCCTGAGCACGTCCCAGCAGTGACCGACCAGCCCGACGTCCGCCGGATAGCGCAGTCCGATGCGGGACGGATCCAGATCGATCTGGATGGCTTTCGCCTGCCCGGGCTTGGGATAAAATTCGAGGTACGGAAAGCTGCTGCCGGCGATCAGCAGAGTGTCGCACTCTTCCAACACCTCCTGCGATGGTGCGGTGCCGAGGAGACCGATGCCGCCGGTCGTATAGGGATGATCGTCCGGCACGACCGCTTTGCCGAGCAGAGGTTTGACGATCGGGGCGGCGAGCGTTTCCGCAACCGCGAGGATTTCCTTACGAGCGGTGAGACAGCCCCGTCCCGCCAGAATGGCGACTTTGGAACCGGCATTGAGCATGTCGGCCGCATGACGCAGCGTGGCCGTGGGCGGAAGCGGAAGCGCCTCGCTGTAGAGATCCCCGCTGTGCATCGGAATGTTGGCCTTCGACCGATGTCCGTCGGCCGACCAGTCTTGAATATCCTTGGGAATCGTGATGTGCGTCACGGTCCGCCGGGCGATCGCAGTCTTCACCGCCTCATCGACGACGTTACAGACATGCGCCGGGCCCATGACCCGCTCATTGTAGGCGGCGACGTCGCTGAAGACCTTCACGAGGTCGACATCTTGCTGGTAGTGGGTGCCGATCAGATCGTGGAAGGTATGGCCCGTGATCGCAAGGACGGGCTGGCCGTCGCACTTGGCATCATACAGGCCGTTCAACAGATGCAGCCCGCCGGGTCCGGATGTCGCCAGACAGACGCCAAGGCGTCGCGAAAACTTGGCATAGCCGCAGGCCGCGAAGGCGGCGGCCTCTTCATGCCGCACCTGGATCAACTTGATATGGTCCTGTCGCCGACGAAGGGATTCAAAAATGCCATTGATCCCGTCACCGGGAAGACTGAAGACCGTGTCGACTTCCCAATCAATCAACCGGTCCACTAACAGATCTGCAACGGTGTCAGCCATAGGTGCTCCAAGAAGCCGGAGTGAACGCTGCTCAGTCGGTACGCTGCGTTTATGCGGCCCGCCGTTTCGGGGCAGTGGGCTCTCGCTCAGGCTGTACGGCCACCCCTTGGACGTAGACGAGCTCGCCTCCCAGCCAGCCAGAGACGGCGAGCGCCGCGACTCCCAACACTGACAGGAGTACGGGCAGCAGCGCCTCTGGCCCATTCAGAATGCGCAGGCCGGTATTGATCGTAAACAATACGATAAGCCCGACGTTGATGACCATGTGCATCTGCGCGACGCGCACGATCACCGGATCGCTCAGCGAGCGGTAATCGATATACCCCGGAATCGCCGCCGCCAGTCCGCCGATGATCCCTCCCGCCATCGTATACAGGGCGATGTCCTTCCAGACGGCCCCGCCGAATCCAAAGAGGTAGATCAAGTCACTCGCCAGCGAAAAAATCCAGAGCGCGATCGGAAACGGAATCAGCATCGGATGAATGGGGTGTTCGGCCACTGAGGCACGCGTTTCCATGGTTCACCTCCTGGCGCGCGAAGGACCGTGAAATGAGTGGTTCATCATTGAGTCACCATTGATTTGAGCTCGGCTGCATTCTTCGCCGCATATCCCGCCTGATCGTTGTCGAAATACACATACACGGCTTTGGCGCTTTGCCGCCACTGGGCAATTCGGCGAGCCCAGCCACGCAGCTGCCGTGAAGAATAATCCCCCTGATATTTGCGGCCCGGCCCGTGGAGCCGGACATAGACGAAATCGGCCGTGAGCTGACAGGGCGCCTCAAAGCCGTCGAGTTCGTACACACAGAAGGCGACATTGTGCCGTCCCAGTACCCGATAGACGGCGGGATCGTGCCAGCTCGGATCGCGAAATTCGAACGTATACCGGTGGCTCGGCGGCAGGGAGTCCAAGAAGGCGTTCAAGCGCGGCAGATTGCACCCCCACCGCGGCGGCAGCTGAAAGAGGATCGGTCCGAGCTTGTCGCCCAGCGATTCGACCGGCTCCATGAACCGGCCGACGGCCGATGCGGGATCATTCAACTTCTTGCGATGCGTAATGTATCGGCTCCCTTTCACGGCAAAGCAGAAAGATGCGGGCGTGGCACGTCGCCAGCCTTCGAACGTTTCTCGAGCCGGCAGATGGTAAAAGCTGTTGTTGAGTTCGACCGTGTCGAACCGTTCCATATACCAGGCCAGCATGTCTTTCGGTCGAAGGTGTGCCGGATAAAACGGCCCGAGCCAGTGTTTGTAGTGCCAGCCCGACGTTCCGATGCGCACCGCGCAGCGCTGATCGTTTCCCTTCATGTCTCCCGCATCCCTCTCCATGCCTCGGCTTCACCCGGTTCGGGTGAGAAGATAGGCTCGCAGCACCTCCGCCACGCTCCAGGCTTGGGCCATGCATCCACGGGGCCGGAACGGCGGCTCCGCGTCAAAAATTTCACTGATCGTCCCGATGCCGGCGTCGTGCAAGTGATCGGCAAATGCGCGCAGCAAACTGCGCGCCTCGGTCTTATCTCGGTACACTTTGAGTCTGGCGTCGATGTAATGACCGAGTAACCACGGCCAGACGGTACCTTGATGGTAGGCCGCATCCCTGGCGCGCAGATCCCCGGCGTAGGTCCGCTTGTAGTCGGGATGATCGGGAGAGAGCGTCCGCAGTCCAAACGGGGTCACCAGTTTTTCACTGACGACATCGACGACCGGCCGCCATCGCTCCTCGCGAAGGATGGGGAAGCGCAGCGACAGCGAAAATATCTGGTTGGGACGAAGGCTCCGATCATCTCCGTCGTCCCCGTCCACCACGTCAAACAGATGCCTGCCTTCCGCAAACCAGTACCGTCGGTGGAATGAAGCTTCAGCCTGCTCCGCCATCTCACGCCAAGAGGCCGGCGCGTCGCCGAGCTGACCTGCCCACTCCGCCATCAAGCACAGTGCGTTATACCAGAGCGCCTGGATTTCCACCGGCTTTCCGCGTCGTGGCGTCACGACCCAGTCGTCGACCTTCGCGTCCATCCACGTCAGTTGGTAGCCGGGAGCCCCGGCTCGCAACAGCCCGTCCTTCGGGTCGACCCCGATGTTGAACCTGGTCCCCTGCCGATGACGGTGGATCACGTCTTTCAAAGTGGGATACAGCTGCATCAAGGTGTCGCGGTCCTGGGTCGCCGTGAGATACCGGTCGAGCGCATGGAAATACCAGAGCGTCGCATCCGCCGTGTGATAGAGGGCTTGGCGAGAGCCCTCCGGGAACAGATTCGGAAGGAGGCCGTCCCGGATGTAGCGGGCGAATGTACGCAGGATGGCCCTCGTTTCCTGCGGCCGGCCGGTTGAAAGCGTCAAGCCTTCCAGGCTGATCATCGTGTCGCGGCCCCAATCGCCGAACCAGTGATAGCCGGCGATGATCGTCCTTGCCTGGTCGCCCGACGCCTGCGCCAACGCCTGCTCCTCCGGGCGGGCGCCAGGCTGCACGATGAATTGATCGGCGGCCAACTGCAGCTGCTTGGCGAAGTCATCCTTCTCAAGCTCGGAAGCCAGCGACACCAGCTGTTTCAAACGACGCTGCTCGGCCTGCAGGATGTCGTCGCAGTCGATGGCGAGCATGTCCCACGGCTCGACGCTGGCGACCAAAGCCACACTCTGGCCATCGGACAGATCGACGGTGAAGTAGCCGGGGCTGAATAAATCCTGGATGTGCTCGGACCCGCGGTCGCGGTCCACCCGATATGAGACGTCTTCGCTGATGACTTCATCTGCCACAAAGACGCCTCTCTGGGGCCGCACACCGAGCTTGAGACTTGGGGCGCCTTGCGGCAGAGGCACTTCGTACCGTCCATTGCTGATCGTCAGAGGGAAGACCTCCGCCTGGCCTTCCCCCAGCTTCGCGTCGTGCATCCTGTACGTCACGTAAGGCCGCAAGTGCAGGCGCAGCGAGCCGTTGAGGCAACGGTATTGCACATAGACCGTGTTCTGCCCGTGAGGCGCCACGATCCGTTTCTCGAGCACCGAGCCGCCGAGATTGAACCTCCATACTGGTGTCTGCCATTCGCGCCTGATGTCTTTCAGGTACAGAACGCCGTCGTGCTCGATCCGACCGTCCGCATATTCCGCTCCGGAGAGCAGCACCGTCTGCGTCGCCCATTCGACGGTCTCGTCGAGACGCGGGATGAGCAGCGTACGGCCGCGCCCAGGCAGGTCCGGCACGAATACGCCGTGATAGCGTCGCGTGGCGATGCCGAGCAGCGAACTCGACGCATACCCCCCGATCCCATTCGTGATCAGCCATTCCTTGGCCAGCAGCGAGGAGGGGTCGTCCGTCATCATGCCCATGATGCTGGGAATTGCAGCCGTGGTCGCCATCACTTCGATCGCTCCAACTTAGGATGTCTCGGCTCGAAACAGCGTCGCGTTGGCGGCGGGAATGTGCCATCCCTCGTCAGTCAGCGGATTGATGATGCCGGAACCGCCGTAGCGCGGATGCTCACTCGACCATTGCAGGATCCAGGATCCTCCCTCGACCGGAGCCAGCAGCGGTTCCGGCGCAGGCACATAATGTAAGTCGCCCCCCAGATTGACGACCAAGAGCCGCTGATCCTCCATCGAAGTCCCGTACCGCAGCACCAACGCCTGAGTCCCCAGCACGGCACCGTCGAGTGTTCCGCGGTCTTGGCGGACGAGGACGCGGTCTTCGCGACGCAGACGCAGTAAGTCCTGGTGCAGCAGGTACGCCGCCTGGTGACGTTTCCGTTCGGAAAGATCCAATCGCGATTGCTGGAACGTGGACTCGTCAGCCGGATCCGGCACTGCGTCCTGCGCCTCAGGTGTCGCATACTCAGGAAACTCGGAGAGAAACTTCTTCCGTCCTTCGTAGACCTTCGCGGCGAGATCGGAATGGTGATCCGCAAAAAAGAGAAAGGGATTGGAGGCCGCGAATTCTTGCCCCATGAACAGCATAGGCGTTTCCGGCGCGAGCAGCATCAGCGCAACCAGCGCCCGGTAGCGGGCGGGAGAGACCATGCCATGAATGCGGTCTCCGTGCAGGTGATTGGCCACCTGATCGTGATTCTGCAGGTAAAAGACGAACGCGGCCGCCGGTTCGTTCTTGACCACCGTGCCCCTCGGTTTCTTCTGCCAGTCGTGCCTCTGGCCCTGAAAGACGAACCCGCGCTTGACGACGGAAAGCAGTTCTTGGGCGGTCCCGCGGTAATCGGCGTAGTAGGCCTCGCTTCTTCCCGTCGCGGCGACTCGGCAAATGTGATGAAAGTCGTCACTCCAGATGCCGTCCAAGCCCCACCCGCCTTCTTCGATGGGTCGGACGGTGTTGATCAGTTGCGATTCGCATTCTGCGATCAGCACGATCGATCGCTCGCCTGCCGAAGCCCGAGTCTTCTGCGACAGCTCCGCCAGCACATGCATGGGACTGTCGTCGTAGATGGCATGCACGGCGTCGAGGCGCAATCCGTCGAGGCGAAATTCTGTAATCCAGTAGCAGGCGTTCTGCAGCACGAAATCTCTGACGCCTTGTGATCCCGGCCCGTCATAGTTAATGGCTTGTCCCCACTCGTTGGGGTGTCGATCCGTCAGATACTGGTCGCTGTAGACGGGCAAATAGTTTCCGTCGGGGCCGAAGTGGTTGTACACCACATCCAGTATGACGCCGAGCCCACGCGCGTGCGCGGCGTCGACAAAGCGCCTCAGCGCGTTCGGGTCCCCGTAGACATGCGCCGGCGCGAACAAGGCGACTCCGTCATACCCCCAATTCCACCGGCCGGGAAACTCAGCCAACGGCATTAATTCAATCAGCGTCACCCCACACGCTTTCAGTTCATCCAGCTGTCCAATCAAAGCATCGAGCGTCCCTTCTGGCGTGAAGGTGCCGACATGCAGCTCATAGATGACCTGGCCCGGCATCCGCACGCCGGGCCATCGTGGGGTGCGCCATTCATACGCCGAAGCATCGACGATCAGCGAAGGCCCATGCGGGCCTTCGGGTTGATAGCGTGAACAGGGGTCTGGATAGGCCTCTCCATTATCCAGCCGGTAGCGGTACCGCATGCCCGCCGTGGCCATGGGCACGAGGCCCGAGAAATAGCCTCCTTCGTCTTTCAGCAGCGGAAAGCTGCGTCCGTCGTCTTCAAGCACGACGTCCACGCGGGCTCGTTTCGGGGCCCAGACACGAAACCGGACCCCGCCCGGTTCCACCTGTGCGCCGAGGGTCATCTGCCAGGTTCTGGAGGATGTTGCATGCTCACCAATAACATTGGAAGAACTCGTGATGGTCATCTGAGCTCAATAAAATAATATGGAGTGTGGATGTAGAACGTGGACGCGAGGATAGAGCGCGGACTCAGTCCTCATTTCAAATTCAACATTTATCATTCCCTTGGAAGAGGAAAGCCTGGGAAGGACCCTAGTCCATTTTGAGCATCATTTCTGTATGAGGTTCTGCCTCCGTAGAGCACCGAGATCTAACTTAGGGGGTCTTCCCAGGCGTATCTAAAGGCTCAACCAGGTAATCAATATTGAGAGGTTCACGAGGAGGAGCAAATGACACGCATAGACTGGCAGGCTGTTCTGGGCATGGGCGTCTTGTTAATGGCTTCCGGATGCGTCACGAACGCGACGACCGAACTCACGGAGGCGCCCTTCGTCGCCACGTCGGACATCACCAATGGAACGACTGCCGCCGTTGCGGACATCACCGGGGCGGTCACGGATTTTACGTCGAGCACGACGCCCGGCGCGGTGGGCAGTCACAATCCCGCGTGGGTAAAACAACGGCTGGAGAACTTCACCAAGGCCTCACACGAGAATCTTCGAGCGGACATTTCCCGCGGGCACGGCGAATATCTCGTGTCGCTGGCGACCCTCGCCGGCGTGCCTTCGGCGCAATTCCCTGCATTCCAGTCCCTGATGCAGGACTCCTACAGCACGATGTTCGCCGATGTGATTCCTGCTGCTGAATCCGCCAGACAGATCGTCGACATCACGTGGGCCGCCGGATACGGTCATACTCCGTAGACGGAGCACGACCATCTGATCACAATCAGCGCCGCGCCCTCGGCCACCCTGTTCAGGGCATGGAGGATCGCGTGGTGGAGTTGATCGACTGCCGCTTCCTTTGTCAGCAGTCTCGTCGCCCCGCCTTCAACATGGCCAAGTGTGGTTCATGACCCGCTTGTACCGACAATCCATGACCACGAACTCGGGATGGCGGGTCTTGATGTGAGCGGTCGCGTCGACTCCGCTCATCTTCGGCACGTTGATGTCCATCAGGACGCTGATCATTTCCAGGTGTTGTTCGCTCTGGCGAACGGCATCCATGTCGGCGGGCCTTTCGGAAATGTGATTGGCTATGCAGGCTTGGTCGTTTTAGAGGCGGCCAGCTCGAGATAAGGCACTCCCGCTTCGTGGAATACCCTCTGCCAGACGGCCGGAGACAACTCATGTTTCAGCAGCACTCGACGGGCATGCCTGAGCGCCTGGTACTGTTCCGGTGCCAGGATTTGTGAGGTGACAATCGTCACGGGAAGCGGAGCAGTGAGGGGATCTTCAGCCAGCTGCGCAAGCACTTCAAAGCCGTCCATCCTGGGCATATTCAGATCCAGCAGGATCAAGGCCGGTCGTAATTGGCGGGCCAATTCCAGGCCTTGCTCGCCGCCTTGCGCTTCGACGATGGAGCAGCCGAATTCGTCCAGATGATGGCGGATAATATAGCGGTCGGTTTCCTGGTCGTCGATGATCAGCACCAGGGGGGAACTCCTCGCCGGATCGCGGGCGATATTCGTGACCCGTTGCAGCCGATCCAGAAGCCACGTCCGACGGAGAGGCTTGACACAGTAATCGTCTGCTCCCAGCGCCAAGCCCTTGCGTGGATCCTCGACGCTCGACACAATGAAAATCGGCAACTTCGACGTCGCTTCCTCACGCTTGAGCTCAGCAAGCCATTGCCACGCGGGCTCATCCGGCAAGAGCACATCGAGCACGACCGCCACGACGGGCTGTCGGCGCAACTGTTCCCGGGCCTGCCTGATGCTGCCGGCCGGGACCGGCCGGAACGGGGTGTCACGCAAATACTTCTCGTACAAAAGTCGTGTTTCGGGTTCGTCTTCTACGACCAGCACGGCCAGCCTCTTGTCCTCCTCCGACGTCTGTACCGGCTCGATTTGCTCAGCCCGTTCGATGTCATTGACCGCGCAATTCACGGGAATGGTCGCCACGAAGGTCGACCCCTCGCCAGGCCGGCTGCTGACCTCGATCGATCCGCCGAGCAGCTGAGCCAGCTTACGGCAGAGCGGAAGTCCCAACCCCGTGCCCTTGACCTGCCGTTGAATCGGATGATCGATCTGGGAAAATTCTTCGAAGATGCGTGTCTGATCTTCCTGCGCAATGCCGATGCCCGTATCGGCCACGGAAAAGGTGACCGAGCGTCCGTCTGCCGTCAGCGTGGCGGCCACACGCACCTCGCCCCGCTCGGTGAATTTGATCGCATTGGAAATGAAATTCCGGAGGATCTGAGACACCTTGCCTTCATCGGTGCGCATGAGCGGAATGCCCACCGGCTCCTCGAAGACGAGATTCACGACGTTCGAGACCAGGAGTGGCCGCAGCATACCGCGCAAGGCGCTGAAGAGATTTGCCACCTCGAACTCCGACGGCTTCACGGTCACTTTGCCCGCCTCAATCTTGGCCAAATCCAGCAGATCATTGACGAGTTCCAGCAGGTCCTCTCCGCTCTTTCGGATATAGCCGACTTGTTTGGCCTGCTCGCTGTTGAGCTCCCCATCGGTGTGCTCCAACAGCAAGTGCGACAAGGCGAGGATCGCGTTCACCGGCGTTCTGAATTCATGGCTCATGTTGGAAAGAAAGCGCGATTTCATTTCGTCTGCGCGCCGCAAATGCCCCGCCTTCTCATCCAACTCGGCATAGAGTGCGACCACGCCACGATTGGTGTCTTCCAGTTCACCGTTGAGACGGACCAGCTCCTGTTGACGCTCGTGCAATTCCTCCAAGGCTCTGAGCAATTCCTGGTTTTGCTGTCTGATCTCTTCGATGGGATTCTGGGGTTCGTGCTTCCCCAGCTGTTTGACGACTTTCTCGAAGGTCTTGCCCGTAAAGAACGGCGCTCGCGGGGGAAGGATCTTCGCCAGTCGTATCACGCGCTCTTCGGGCACATTCGATCCGACCTCGCATTGATCCATTAAACGCCGGGCCGCGATGAGTGCCGGTTCCCACTCGGGACCGAGCGGTTCGCCGTTCCCGCCACCGTCCGCACGGACCTTGGCGCCCGCGGCTCTCGTCCGGCTTATGGTGATGAGCAAGACTTGTGGCGCGGTAGTGCCTTCGAGTTGAAAGTCGATGCGGCAGCCCTTGTTCGAGTGCACGAACAATCTCACAATTTCCGAAAGGGCGGTCGAAATCCTGGTCTGATCCTGTTCGTCGAACAACAGGAGGCGTGCCACCTGCCGCGCCCGCTGCCGCGCGGTCACCACATCGTCTTCATAATTGATTTCGACGACACCGATGTGCTGGGACATACCTTCTCCTATCGCAGCCCGTCTGTGCCTGGCTTCTTGAGCACGAGCACAGTGGCGTCGTCACGGCCGCGCATGAAATCGCGGTAGAGCACGCCCGCGATGAGGCTGGGGTCTCGTGCGAGAAGCCCAGGATAGCGCTCGAGGTCCCAGTGGGTCGCGATGCCGTCGCTATGCATGATCAAGACCGACGGGGCCTGCCACGGATGCGAGAATTCCGAGAGTTTGCGGTACTCATGGCCGACGATGCCGTTATACGAGACGAGATGCCGTCGCTCGCCACCTTTCACCACCACCGCCGCAACATTGCCGACCCCGGCGAACCGAACAACCCCGGCCGCTTCGTCAAGCACCGCAACGCCGAATGCCGCGCCTCGCGTGGGTTTTGCCGCCTGATGCGCGGCTTCCACGATCGCGATCGGCGAAAGTCTGTCCGGAGCCCGACGCACCGCGTCAATGATCGCCGTCGCGGCGTCTGACGCGATGACACCATGGCCGAGCCCGTCCGCCACTGCGCAGACCCACCCGTCCGCGAACCAACGGACAATCCAGTTGTCACCACAAACCGCTTCGCCGGGTTTCGCCTGTCGAACCACTCCGATTGATTGCGCATGCGGCGAACCGGTTTGACTCCTTGAGAGCACCCGTGCGACCACCGCCGTGCCCTTCTCCGGCTGGGAGTACAGATCAAAGGCGCCGGCCGTGCGCCTCACAGCGCCCAATCCCGTTCCCGGACTCCCGACTGTCGAATAGCCGTCGCCGAGGGACCGCGCGACATTGGAAATCCCCGGCCCTTTGTCCAGCGACAGCACTTCGATGCCATCCTGTCCTTCAGCGCCAAGCCGGCGCAACAGCAGTTCTCCGCCTCTCGCATGTTTCACGAGATTCGTCGCCAACTCCGTCACGACCAGCGCGAGATGGTCGACGGTCGGCTCGTCCAAGTCCGCGTCGTGCGCCAAGGCAACGGCGGCTCGCCTTGCGGCCGCTGGCTGACTCCGTTCTGTCACCGGTACGCAGATTTGATCAAAAGGAATTGTTTCAATCATTTCCATCTCACGATGCTGACCGTCGTGCCTTTCCCGGACTGGCTTTCGATTGAGAACTCGTTCACCAGCCGTTTCGACCCGCTCAGTCCCAACCCCAATCCGCCGCGTGTCGTGTAGCCGTCCTTCATCGCCAGTTCGATATTGGGAATGCCCGGCCCCCTGTCGGCAAAGATCACTTTGACACCCCGTCGCGACCCATCGTTCAACGCTTGCAGGCGCATCTCGCCTCCCCCTCCGTGGATCAGCGTGTTTCGCGCCAGCTCGCTGGCGGCAGTGACGATCTTGGTTTGATCGACCAGCGACAGGCCTTGGAAGATGGCACAGTCCCGCACGAGCTGGCGGGCCTTGATCATATCGTCCATCGACCGCAAGCCGATCATCTCATCGCGCAGGACGGCCATTGCCCGCCATCTTTCTGGCCGACTTGAGCAGCGTCATGCCGGCATCCACGTTGAGAGCAGTCCTGATACTCGGCAACGCCAAACCCAACTCCACCAGCGTGATGGCGACAGCAGGGCGCATGCCCACCACGACCGTCTCGGCGTCCAGCACTCGCGACATGGAGGCAATGTTGCCGATCATGCGGCCAATGAACGAATCGACGACGTCCACGGAGGAAATGTCCAGGAGCACCCCTCGCGCCCGTTCGGAGACAATGCGCTGCGTCAACTCATCTTGCAGGGTCATCGCGACGCGGTCATGCATATCGACCTGGATCGTCACCAGCAGATAGGGGCCCATCTTGAGTATGGGAATACGTTCCATCCGTTTCTCCGTCTGTGTGAGTCGTGTGGCCTCTTGAGACTATGCCGTCGGGTCCGCCTTCGAGATAGTCACACCCAACCGAGCCAATGCGACCTCAAACGCATCCGCCAGTGTGGCTTTGGTGATGATGTCGCTCAGATTGACGCCCAGGTGGACGATCGTTTGGGCAATCTGCGGACGAATGCCGCTGATAATGCAGTCTGCCCCCATGAGACGCGTCGCCGCGACCGTCTTCATGAGATGTTGTGCCACCAGCGTGTCGACCGTCGGCACTCCGGTGATGTCGACGATCGCGATGCGAGCGCCGGTTTCCACCACGCGCTGCAGTAAGTTCTCCATGACGACCTGTGTCCTCGCGCTGTCGAGTGTGCCGATCAGGGGCAATGCCAGCACCTCATCCCACAGTTGGACAACGGGCGTGGACAATTCCATGAGCTCCTGCTGCTGCCGGCTAATCACCCCTTCACGGCTCTCCTGATAGACCTCAGTCGTGTAGAGGCCCAGGTGGTCCAGGAGCCTGGTGAGGTCCCACAGCGTGTCAGCCAAGCGCTTGCCGTCCTGACCGAACCGTTGCTGCGCCAGATCGAACAAGGGTTGCTTGAGCGAGAACACGAATGTGGCTGTTTCAGAGGAACTGAATCCCTGCACCGCCCGCTTTTGCGAAATCTCAGCGAGACTGTCTTTCACCGGCTTCCAATTCGGCGAAGACGTGTCCGTGCTCACGCCGAATGCCTCCGAAAACAACTCCAAAAATTGCCGCGAAGTTTCCCGCAGCTCGGATTCCTTCACCAGATCACGCCTCAACGTCAGCGCTGAGACTTGATACGCCATCCAATCCTTCAAGATGGCATCCTGGCGCTTTAGAATTTCTTCGGCCAACTGCATGTTCTGCCCCATGGAAGTCCTCCTCCCGCTCTTAATGATGATTCGCCGCACAATGTACTGCCCGTCGCCGCCCCCGTTCCCCCGGCGCTTACCAGCCATTCCCGGAGGAGTCGGCGGGGAGCGGAGCCGACCCGCTTCCGACCTGCACCATCAGCACTTCCCGCATCCTGCGGTATAACTCGTTCACCGCGGCCTCTTTGGTGAGCAGGAGGACGGCGCCGGCCTTCGACATGGCCTGGACATTGTTCCCACTGGCATTCACCGATAACCCGATCACCTGGATCTCGGGATACGTTCTCGAAATGTGTGCCGTCGCCTCGATGCCGTTCATCTTGGGCATATTGATGTCCATGACGACCATGGTCGGACGAAGCCGCTGAACCATCGCCACAGCCTCCTCGCCGTTTGCCGCTTCACCGACCACCTCCACGTCGTCATAGGACTCGAGCACGCTGCGCAATCCTTCCCGAACCATGGCGTGATCGTCCACCAAGAGCACGCGGATGCGATGCTTTTCGGACGGCGCCGGATTCAGTTGTGCCGCCGCCAAGTGTCCTGCATCCGTTGTCAGGAATGCCGCATCCCCGTTTCGCAAGGCCTCTTCCCTTGAGCCCGCTCCCATGACAGGGCTGCGAACTTCGGAGCGGGGCGCGGATTCTGAAACGGGCAACGACAGCGTTGCCACGGTCCCTTTTCCCGCGGAAGAGAGGATCTCGAAGGTGCCGCCAAGCGCTTTCATGCGTTCCCGGATGCTGAAGAGCCCGAATTTTGAGGAGACCGTCCCTTGCGGAATCTCGGCCGCCGGCGCGGACGCATCGAAGCCGACACCGTTGTCCGTCACGTCGATGCGCACCCTGCCATCCACCCGTTGGAGCACGACAGTCGCCTCGGGGGAGCGGGCGTGCTTGGCGGCATTGATCAAGAGCTCCCGGACGGATTGAAACAGCAACACCGCTTGATCTTCGGGCAGCGAGATCTCCGACTCCAACACTCGTACCGTCACCGTTAGATCATGTCGTTTCATCTGATTGGCCAGCCACACCAGGCCCGCGGCCAACCCATGCTCATGGAGGACAGGCGGGCTCAATTCGGCCACCAGCGTTCGAGTGTACTCGAGCGCCTCGGCCAGCACGTCATCGGTCTTCCTCATGATTTCAACGGCATGAGGCGGCGCTTGCGGCAGCCGCATCCCTTGTCCTAATTTGAGCTTGCCCAGCACCAGCATCTGCTGCAAATGGTCATGTAGTTCGGCGGCGAGCCGTTTGCGCTCACGCTGCTCGGCCAGGTTCAGCTCCGTCGCCAGGGCGCGGAGACGGGTCTGTGACTGTACCAATTCCTGGGTGCGCTCGCCGACGAGTTGTTCCAGTTGCGTGGCAAATTCCCGCAGGCGCTCCTCGCTTTTCCGCAACGCTTCGCGTGCCAAGACTTGCACCGACACATCGCGAAAATAGCACACGACACCGAGGCGACCGTCGGCCAGCACAATCCGGACGATCCGCCATTCGTAGGATTCGGTGACGCCCCGGTCGAACCGTCGTTCGATCCGCTCCGGCGCAATATAGGGCTCTCCCGTCTTCAGCGTATGCTGGAAGATTCGGAGTAGCTCGTCGGCATAGGGCTTCTCCCAGATGAGATGAACGACCTCGTCGAAGTCCCGGCCGATCAGGTTCGGAATGTCGCCGAACACCGATAACGCGATGGGATTCACCTGCGCGATGCGGAGATCTGCATCGACGAGGTAGACGCCAAGCGGCGCCTGGTTCAACAACGTCTCAAACTGCTTGCTCTGGTGGAGCAAGGTACGTTCGGCTTCACGCCGCACTCGGGCGATCTCGAGATGGGCGGCCACTCGGGCGAGCAACTCTTTGGCGCTAAACGGCTTGATGAGATAATCATCCGCACCCCGTTCAAGCCCTTCGATCCGCGACTCTTCTCCGGCACGAGCCGACAGAAGAATGACCGGCAACGTTTTGGTCTCCGGACGCCTCCGCAATTCGCACAGCAGGCCGAATCCGTCTATCTCGGGCATCATCACATCGGTCAGCACGAGATCGGGTGGATCGGTGGCCACTCGCGCGAGCGCGATTCGGCCGTTACTGACGGCTTCCACGTCGTAGTGCTGACTCAGAAGACGGCCCAAATACCCCCGCATGTCCGCATTGTCGTCCACAACGAGTACCCGAGACCGGACCTGTCGACCGGGCCATGCGAAAGGGAACATGTCGGGACTCGTCGTCTCGGCTGACCCAACGCCTAGAGCACCGCCGCCATAGGCCTGAGAAGACGGCAGCCAGCGAAGGGCTTCGTCGACAAAGAGATCCGAGCGCGTTGCGGTCGATGTCAGCTGGCGCGGTCCGCGCACATGGTCTTGCGCAAGATGCGACGTGCCGAACGGGATTTTGACGCTGAATATCGAGCCTCGATTCAGTTCGCTGGCGACGTCGATCGTCCCTCCGTGCAGTTGCACCAACTGCTTGACCAGGGCCAGCCCGATGCCCGTGCCCTCAATCGTACGGCCCCGAGCGCCTTGCACGCGATGAAATCGTTCGAAGATCCGTGGCAGTTGATCGTGTGGAATGCCTGTCCCTGTGTCACGTACCTGGAGGATCACGCAGTGCGACGGATCCATGGCTTCGCGCACAGTGACCGAGACACCGCCCTCGAAGGTGAACTTAAACGCGTTGCTCAGCAGATTGAGGACAATTTTTTCCCACATGTCGCGGTCGATATACACCGGCTCCGAGAGCCGCGAACAATCGACGTGTAAGGTCAATCGAGCCTGCTCCATGGCCGACCGGAACACGCCGGCCAACTCGCCCGTGACCGCTGCGAGATCGGTCGGCTCATAGCTGGCTTCCATCCGCCCGCCTTCGATCCGCGAAAAATCGAGAAGCGAGTTGACCAATTTGAGCAGGCGCCGGCTGTTGCGGTAGGCAAATTCCAATCGTTCCTTATGCGCAGGATCGCTCGAGGACACCGGATCCTGCAACGCCTCCACGAGCGGATCGAGCATCAGCGTGAGCGGCGTGCGAAATTCATGACTGACGTTCGAAAAGAAAATGGTCTTGGCACGATCCAGCTCGGCGAGCGCTTCGGCGCGCTTGCGTTCCTCCTCGTAGGCTCGGGCATTGGCAATCGCAGTAGAGATCCGACCGCACACCAAATCGAGAAATCCTCGATACCGATCGTCGAATCGCAATCTGGAGCTGATGCCCGTCACAAGGAAGCCTGCCAATTGACCGGCCACATTCGATCGGATGGGAAGAATGGCTGCTTGGGAAGGTGGATCCGCCCAAGGGCCCGACGGCACGGCGTCAAAGCGCGAGGCCAAGTCTTCGACCAGATGCAGGGTCTCGCCCTTCATCGCGGCCGCCAACGGCCACGCACGTTTGCCGTGATCCGCCGTTAAGTCAATCGAGGTCAACTGCGACTCATCGACAGCGACGCCTGAGGCACCGGCCAGCTTCGCTTCTTGCCGCGACGAATCGAGAAGATACAGCAACGCAAATGGCATATCCTTGGGGTGTCGCGACAACGCGTTGGCCGTAAGTCTGCAGGCACCTTCTGCGGTTTTCGATCTGAACGCCTCCGATCCCAAATCTTTGAGCAGCCCGATCCGGCGCTCGGCGACCACCTTATCGGTGATTTCATGCACGGTCGCCAGTACCCCGCCAATACCGCTCGGAACTGTTTCGTCGGGCACAGGACTGTAGGCGATCGTGAAGTGGGTTTCTTCGACATACCCATGACGGTTGATTTCCAGCAGGATATCGTCGCTCCACGTTGCCGGTCCGCCGTTGAAGGGAGTGTCGATGAGCGGCTGAAGGATCTGCCAGATTTCCGCCCAACATTCTCTCGCCGACTTGCCAAGCGCTTTGTCAGGGTGCTTGCTTCCCGGAATGGGACGGTACGCATCGTTGTATAACTGGATGTACTCCGGACCCCACCACAAAAGATGAGGGAAGCGGTTTGCAAGCATCAAGCTGACTGTATTGCGGAGGGCCGCAGACCAAGACTCGACCGGTCCGAGCGAGGTCTTCGACCAATCGAATCCTCTGATTCGCTCCCCCATCTCACCGCCGCCTCGCAAGAATCTGTCGACGGTGCTGCCTTCTATCGGTGCCTTACCCTGGCTCATGACCCCTTCCAGTTTCTCATTCGTTTCTAGGACCGGACTTCTGCCACGCCCTTGCCGTTCGTCATTTGCCCGTCGAGCACTTCCCGTATGGTTCGATACAACTCATCGACGGCGGCCTCCTTCGTGAGCAGAACCGCGCCGCCGGCGTTGAGAATGGCACGGCGGGCTTCCTCGCCGGCCTGGACGGACAGGCCGATGACGACGGTCTCGGGCCATCGGGCCTTGATGCGCGCCGTGGCTTCGATGCCGTTCTTCTTGGGCATGTTGAGGTCCATCACGACCAGGGCGGGACGCAGTTGCTCGACCAATTCGATCGCCTCATCGCCGTTCGAGCCCTCGCCGACGATCATCACATCCTCGTACGATTCCAAAAGGCTCCGGAGCCCCTGGCGGACCATCGTATGGTCATCAACGAGCAGGAGACGAATGGTATTGCCCGGCGGCGGATGAACCGGCGCATGCGGAATCTGAAAGATCGATGGCTCGGCTGGCGCTGCCCGATGGGCAAACGCGCCGGCCGGAGTGTCCGCCTCGGTCGGTTTGGCCTTCCCAAGCGGCAAAATCATCGTGACCGTCGTGCCTTCGCCTGGCCGGCTTGTGACGTCGAGCCGGCCGCCCATCGCCTGCATGCGCTCTCTGACGCTGAACAGTCCGAAGCGGCCGTTTTCCGACCTGGCTTCCAGGGCGACCGGATCGAACCCGCGCCCTTGATCCTGAACCTCGATGGAAAGTTGCTGGTCGGGATCCACCCTCAACGACACGGTGGCGCGATCGGTGCCGGCATGTTTTGCGACGTTGATCAACAGCTCACGCACAGATTGAAACAGCAGAACCGACTGATCGTCCGGCAATGCGACCTGCTCCTGGAAGAGACGGACCTCCACCAGCAGCCCGTGGAGCGGCATCTGTTTCGCCAGCCAGGTAAGGGCTGACGGCAATCCTAGTTCGTCCAGCACTGGGGGGTTGAGTTTGGCCATCAGCGACCGTGTATACTCACCGGCCTTCTCGAGGAGGTTGTCAATTTCCCCCACCAGCTGCGTTCCGGGTGATTCCGACGATACCTTCTGGCGCAGCTGGCTCATCTTGATGCGTGCCAGCGCCAGGATCTGCGCAAGATAGTCGTGGAGTTCCGAGGCCAGCCGTTTCCGCTCGCGCTGCTCCGCCAGGGTCAATTCGCTCGCAAGGGCCTGGAGCCGGTGGTTTGAAGCCACGAGATCTCTCGTGCGCTCCGTGATCCGCTGTTCCAGGTCGGTGTTCAAACGGCGGAGCGCCTCCTCGGCGCGTTTGCGTTGGCCCAATTCCATCTCCAACGCATGGTTGGCGACCTTGAGCTGAGCCGTTCTCGAGGCGATGCGAAGCTCCAGTTCCGCGTTGAGCGACACGATGGCGTTGCGGGCGGCGGTATGCTCTTCGCGGAGTCGCCGCTGCTCCAGGGCATGACGCACCGACTCTCCCAGTCGCCCCAGACGGTCTTTCAGGAGATAATCGGCGGCACCGGCACGCATGAGCGCGACCGCCTCTTCATCACCGATGGCATGGGAGACGATGATGAACGGGATACCCAGGTCACTCTGTTGCGTGAGCTGCAGCGCCTCTGATGAACTGAAGTGCGGCAAGTTGTGGTCATAGATGATCACATCCGGCCGTTCTTCGGACAATGCCTTCAAAAAAGCTTCGCGAGTATCGACGCGACGGTAGTGCGGATCGAACTCGCCTTTTCGCAGTTCACGGATGACCAATTCAGCATCGGTCGCATCATCCTCGACGATCAAGAGGCGCAACGTTGCCATAGCCCCCACTCCTTCCCCTTACAAATGATGATGACTACGCGGAATCCATCGACAGTTCCGCAGGCACGTGATTGAGCAGCATCCAGTAGAGACCGACTTGTCGAACCGCATCAATGAACTGCGCGAAATCGACCGGTTTGACGACGTAGCTGTTCACGCCGTAATTGTAGCTTTTCGCCAGGTCCTCCTCTTCACGCGAGGAGGTCAGCACGACGACCGGAATGTGTCTCGTGCGTGGATCGCTCTTGACCTTCTGTAAGATTTCCAGCCCGTCGACCTTCGGGAGCTTGAGATCGAGAAGGATGAGCCGTGTATTCTGGCAGGGACTTCCCTCCGCATACCGTCCGGTGGAAAACAGGCACTCCAATGCCTCTTCCCCGTCCCTCACCACATGAATCTTGTTGGCAATGTGGTGCTTGTGAAAGGCCCGTAACGTGATCTCGACATCCTCGGGATTGTCTTCGATCAACAAAATGTCCATTTCTTGGGTCATTCAAGGGCCTTTCGTAGGGAGAAAAAGACTGTGGCTCCACCGTCGGGCTTGCCTTCCGCCCAGACCCGTCCGCCATGCCGGTGCACAATGCGCTGCACAATGGCGAGACCGACTCCTGTGCCTTCGAACTCATCTTTCAGGTGCAGCCGCTGAAAGACGCCGAACAGTTTGTGCACATACTTCATGTCGAACCCGACACCATTGTCTTTGACATAATAGACGCAGGCATCCGGCTTTCGGTCGTCCGGGAGCCAGCCGATCTCGATGTGGGCCCTCGCGCGGCCACGCGTGAACTTGAAGGCATTCGAGAGGAGATTCGCCCAGACAAGTTTCAAGAGGCGCCAATCGCCATGGCACATCGGGAGGTCGTGGATGGTCAGATCGACGGCCGGTCGGTGCTGCGTCAAGTTGTATTCCTCCGCCGCCTCCCGGACGAGTTCCGTCATTTTGGTCCGGCGCAAATCCATCCCGATGCGGCCCAAGCGGGAGAATTCCAAGAGATCGTCGATCAACTCACCCGCCTGGCCGGCCGCCTTTCTGACAATGCCAAGACAGCGACGCACTTCGTCGTTCAAGTGCGGACCATGGTCTTCTTCGACGATGCGTACATAGGCGTCGATGGTGCGGAGGGGTGCCCGTAAATCGTGCGAGACCGAATAGGAAAAACTTTGCAGCTCGTTGTTGGCTTCCGCCAGGCCGGCTTTTTGGTGAATCAACTCGTCGTTCGCCGCCGTCAACGCCCGGTCGCGATCTCTGAGGATATCCTCTGCCCGCCTTTGTTCGGTGACGTCGCGGAACACCACGACCAATCCGGTGATGTCGTCTCCCGACCGAATGGGGGAGGCGCTATAGATCACGTGGAAAAAGCTCCCATCCTTCCGAATGAACACGTCTTCCTGGTTCACCAGAGAGACGCCGGTGAGGAGGACCTGCAATACGCCGCAGTCTTCGGCTGGGAACGGCCTGCCGTCCGGATACTTGTAATGAGTGACGTCGTGCATCTTGCGTCCAACCAGTTCGTCTTTCGTCCAGCCGACCAGTCGCTCAGCCGCGCGATTCATGGAGACAACGACACCCTGCCGATTCACCGTATAGAGTCCTTCGCCAATGTTGCTGAAGATCGCTTCCTGGTATTGCAAGGCCTGACGGAGCCGTTCACGGCTTTGCGTGAGCACAGACTCTTGCTGGACCCGCTCCGTGATGTCGCGGGCGATCTTCGAGGCCCCGATGACATTCCCCTGCCCGTCGAACAAGGGAGAAACTGTCAGCGAGACGTGGAAGTCGGTGCCGTCCTTCCGGCGTCTGATCGTTTCATAGGTCTCGACGATCTCGCCGTGAGACACCTTCTCGAGGATACGACGTTCTTCGTCTCGACGATCCGGTGGGATTAATTTCATCACCGGTTGTCCGACCATCTCGCCGGCTGAGTAGCCGAAGAGCCGTTCCGCCGCCTGGTTCCAGGTCATCACGATACCGCTCAGATCCTTGCTGACGATGGCGTCATCGGAGGATTTGACAATCGCCGCCAGGTGCGCCGTATCTCGCTCGGACCGCAACCGGTCGGACACATCCCGCACGTAGGCGGTGAAAAATGGGGGCATCCCTGATCGGCGCGTCACCGCGATGGAAAACTCGACCGGGAATTCGGTCCCATCCGCCTTCAGCGCCGGCATTTGGATTCGTCGTCCCAGCACGGTCGGCTGGTTGGTTTCCAGATACCGCTGCAATCCCTTTCTATGACGGTCACGTAAAGCCGGCGGAATGATCAGCTCGGCGATTGTCCGTCCGGCGGCCTGAGATTGACTGTATCCGAACATCTGTTCGGCGGCGGGATTCCACTCCTGGACCCGCCCCTCCGCATCCATCGTGATTAACGCATCGAGCGCCGATTCAAATATGGCCCGCGTCCTGGCTTCGCTTTCCCGCCATATGTCGTCCGCCCGCTTGCGCTCCGTGATGTCGATATTCACACCCGTGAGCCGTACGGGTTGCCCCGAACGATCGCTGATCCACCGCCAGCGCCCCACCAACCAGCGAATCTCGCCGTTCGGTCTGATGATGCGAAACTCCCGGTCTTCAGCGCGCCCGCTTGTCCGTGATTGCTCGACGGCACGCACCATGTCGCTTCGATCATCCGGGTGGAGATAACGCTCCCACGCCTCCTGGGTGTGGCCGAATTGCTCCGGTCGGATCCCGTACATCTCGTACAGTTCAGGACTCCAGGTATTGACTCCTGTCTCCAGATTCCAATCAAACGAGCCTATCTGTGACGCTTGTTGCGCCAAGGTCAGCCGCTCTTCCGTCACATGTAGGCCTTGAGCCAGCTCCTCGGCACGTTGCCGCGACCGGTTCATCACCTGACCAAACCCGACGAATGTGAGGCTCACGATTCCATAGGTGACAAGTCCCACGAGTTGGGACCCTTCACTGATGGCCAGAGAAAAACGTGGCGGGATAAAAAACCACAAGGCAGCGAGTCCGCTAAGCAAGATCGCGGTCAATGAAGCGGCTAAGCCCGCATACCACGTGGTGAACCCGATGGCCATGAAGAAGGTGATATAGGGAAGGTGATCGCCCAGGAAGGGATCCAAGGCAAGACGCCAAGCCAGCGCGATGCCAGTGGCGATGAGGGCGGCGCCTTGCCCTTTCAACACGAGGCTTGTCTTGGTCATTCGTGGACCTTCAGTCGCTCTTCAGAGATGCCCGCGCGCAGTCATATTAGTCTGACCCGCCGTACGGGTGATCTCCCAAGCCTTCAGACGCCGTAAGTTGTTGGTGAAACGGAAGAAGTATAGTGGGTTTCGGACTACGCGGAACCCTAGGGAGACCCCTAGTTTTTGGTCGATTTGAGCAACGGTGCGAAGAGGACGGCGAAACCGGACGTCTTCAGCAAGGCGGCCGATAGACTTCCATCATTTCAATGTTGA